>Ga0308164_10004496_pt1 | contig 11755 bp, 12 predicted proteins | sample PhyTR2_FD_201031 | JGI IMG/M metagenome (GOLD analysis project Ga0308164, IMG submission 201031) | Phyllosphere microbial communities from UC Gill Tract Community Farm, Albany, California, United States - DLSLT.R2 | ecosystem: Host-associated > Plants > Phyllosphere > Unclassified | place: USA... | reverse complement strand
ACAGCAACGCAAACGCGCGCACCTGGAATCCTTCGTCAATCGCTTCAAGGCGCAGGCGTCCAAGGCACGTCAGGCGCAAAGCCGTATGAAGGCTCTGGCCAAGATGGAAGAGCTGGCGCCGTTGCGTGCAGCCGCAGAGTTCTCCTTCGAGTTCCGTGAGCCACTGTCCGCCCCCAATCCACTGCTGGTGATGGAAGACGTGGATGCCGGCTACAAGATCGAGGATGAAAAGACCGGCGACATCACGCACAAGACCATCGTCAACAACATCAATTTCTCGCTGCAAACTGGCCAACGCATCGGTCTGCTCGGTGTCAACGGCGCCGGTAAATCGACGCTGATCAAAACCATCGCCGGTGAAATCGCACCGATCGCTGGCGACGCTACCGTAGGCAAAGGGCTGAACATCGGCTACTTCGCCCAGCACCAGGTCGAGATGCTGCGTCATGACGAATCGCCGCTCTGGCACCTTGCCAAGATCGCACCGACCGTGCGCGAGCAGGAGCTGCGCAACTTCCTCGGTGGTTTCAACTTCCCTGGCACGATGGTGACCAGTTCGATCCGTCCTTTCTCGGGCGGCGAAAAAGCACGCCTAGCACTGGCGTTGATCGTCTGGCAGCGCCCCAACCTGCTGCTGCTTGATGAACCGACCAACCATCTGGATCTGGAAACACGCGAAGCGCTGACCGAAGCACTCGCACAATTTGAAGGCACGCTGGTGGTGGTCTCGCATGATCGTCATTTGCTGCGCGCAACGACCGACCAGTTCATCATCGTGGCCGATGGCAAGCTACAGCCTTTCGATGGCGATCTGGACGACTACAAGGACTGGCTGTTCAAGACAAAACTGGACAGCAAGAATGCCGCAGCCGCTATCGCTGCACGACCCGCTGCAAAGAAGGAAGTGGCAAAAGAAGTAATTGCGGCACCTGTCGCGAAGTCTGCAGCAGCACCTGTTCCTGCCATCGACCGCAAGGAACAGAAAAAAATGGACGCTGAAGAGCGTCAAAAATTGGCTGCATTGCGCAAACCAATCGATACCCGCATCAAGCGGCTTGAAGAACAAATCGCCAAGTCGAATGCGCGCAAAACCGATCTGGATGCGCAGCTTGCGGACGAAGCTATGTACGACACCGCCAAGAAAGAAACCCTGAAGCAGCTGCTGGCCGACCAGGCCTACTGCATCAGAGAACTAGCGGACCTGGAAACCGAATGGCTGGAACAGCAGGAAGCGCTGGAACAGCTGATCACCTGACAAGAAAAGACTTTATGCCATGAGCGCACTTCCCTCTCTTTCCATCATCGGTTGCGGCAAACTGGGCCGCTCACTCGCCCGCATGCTGGTGACCCATGACAGTGTGCTTCTGGCAGATATCCTCAACCTGAATGTCGAGAGCGGGACGCGCGCCACGGCTTTTATTGGCGCTGGCCGTGCCGCACGCGGTTATCAGGATTTGCGTCCGGTCGATATTTTCCTGATCGCGGCACCAGACGATCAGATCGAGGCGTGCTGCGCATCGCTTGCAGAAACCGGCGTGCTTTCGAAGAAGAGCGTGGTGTTCCACTGCAGCGGCGCCCTGCCTTCCAGCGTACTGGCAAAGGCGCAGCAGCAAGGTGCTGCGGTCGCCAGCATCCATCCGATCCGCACCTTTGCCATGCCTGAAAAAGTTATCGAGGATTTTGCGGGGACGTATTGCGGTGTAGAAGGTGACCAGCGGGCGCTGGATAGTCTTACCCCATTATTCAACAGCATCGGTGCACGCTTCGTACCCATCGAGCGCGATGCGAAAGTGCTGTATCACGCAGCTGCCGTTTTCGCCTCGAATTATCTGGTGACGCTGCTGGACACGGCTATCCAGACCTATGCCAAAGCAGGCATTCCTCAGGACGTCGCCTTGAAAATGATGTCAGTCCTGGTACGCGAAACCATCAACAACGTGCTGCAGTCCGGGCCGGAAGCTGCCCTGACCGGACCGATAGCACGTGGTGATGTGGATACCGTGTTCCGTCAATATCGAGCCATCAGTGCAGTGGATGCGTCACAAGGCCGACTATACAAACAACTGGGTATTGCGACCATGCATCTGGCCAATCGACGCAAGGCCAATCCGCAGTAATTTACAAGTAGAACAATCGCTTCAGATTGCCTCAGTCACGGCACGCAGAAATGCCTGCGTGCGCTCGTGCTGTGGCGTGCCGAATACTTGCTCGGGCGTTCCCTGTTCGACAATCTTCCCCTCCGAGAAAAAGCAGATACGATCGGCGAACTCTTTGGCAAACCCCATCTGATGTGTGACCATCAGCATGGTCAGGTCATGCTCATCACCAAGACGACGAATCACGTTCAGCACTTCCCCGCACAGTTCCGGATCAAGCGCTGACGTCACTTCATCGAACAGCATGATCTGCGGTCGCATTGCCAGCGCACGCGCAATCGCCACACGCTGCTGCTGCCCGCCTGACAGTTGCGCCGGATAGTGATCCAGCTTGTCACCCAGACCGACCATTTCCAGCAGTTCGGCGGCACGATCCTGCGCCTCCTTCTTGCTCATCCCGATTGAAGAGATCGGTCCCTCGGCCGCATTACCCAGTGCCGTCATGTGCGGGAACAGATTGAAGTTCTGAAACACCATGCCAATGCGACTGCGCCCTTCCCGTTTATAACGCTCATTGGCGCGCACCAGGCCGCCATTAACCGACATATGCGTGAGTGGACGACCGTCGACCTCGATCAGACCATCATCAATGTCCTCGAGCAGCATCAACATACGCAGCAAGGTTGATTTGCCGGAACCGCTGGGACCGATGAGAGCCACTTTTTCGTTGCGCTCGATATCAAGATCGAGCTGATCCAGTACGGTCAGTGGCCCATAGCGTTTGGTCACACCTTGAAAGCGCACAATGGAAGATGTACTCACGTCGATTCCCTTGTCTTGATGGATGGCAGCTGCAGTTGATGCTCAAGACGTCGCACCAGCAAGGCCACCACGATGCTGATAATCAAAAAGAAAATGCCGGCCATGGTAATCGGTTCCAGATAACGGAAGCTGCGCGAACCGATGTTCTTCGCCTGCAACATCAACTCCACGACCGTGATGGCAGAAAGCACTGGCGTGTCCTTGAACATGGCGACAAAATAATTGCCGAGTGCCGGAATGATCGGCCGCACGGCTTGCGGCAGAAGGACACGTCGATACGCATGCCATGGCGACATGCTGAGCGCCTTGCAGGCCTCCCACTGGCCGCGCGGCACACCGTCGAGACCGGCTCGATAGACTTCCGCCACATAGCACGCGTAATGCAGCGCAATGCCGGCAATCCCGGCACTCCATGCCGACATCGTCAGACCAAATTCCGGCATCACATAGAACAGGAAATACAACTGGATCAACAAGGGCGTGCTGCGGATGAATTCGATCACCACAGTCGCCGACCATGAAATAAATGCCAGGCGACTACGGCGCAATAACGCGAGTAGCAAACCCAACACCAATGCAATGCTGAATCCGACCAGTGTGATGACCACCGTGTTACCCGCGGCAGCGAGCAGCTCCGGCAGAATGTTGCGCGCAAAGTCGAGATCGACCAGGTTCTCCATCAGCGCTGCTCCCTGACGATGCCGCGGCTGAAACGCTTGCCCAGTCGACGCATGCCAAAGTTGATGCACTGCGCGAGAACAAAATAGATCAGCAGCGTGATGCCGAATACTTCCCGGCTGAGGAAGGTCAATTGCACAAGTTGGTTAGCGCGGAAGGTCAGATCGGCCATCGTGATCAGCGAAATCAGCGACGTGCCTTTCAACAGTTCAATCAACAGATTCGTTGCAGGCGGAATCGCATTGACGATCGCTTGCGGCAACACAATGCGGTAGAAACGCCGCAGCGGCGGCATGTTCAACGCAACGGCCGCCTCGATCTGCCCGCGCGGCACACTCGTCAACGCGCCGCGCATGACTTCTGCGCCGTAGGCACCGATATGCAGTCCCAGCCCGGTCACGGCAACGACAAAGGAACTGAGTTCGATATTGAAAGGTGGGAGTGGGAGCACGAAGTACAACCAGAACAGCTGTACCAGCAGCGAGGTCCCGCGAAAGACTTCGATATAGATATTGGCCAGCCAGCGCAAACCGCGCAGCGGCGACAACTTGGCAAGCGCCGCGGCAAACGCCATGACGATGGCAAGCACGGATGCCAGTGCGGTCACTTCGACAGTGACCCGCAATCCCTTCAGCAGCAATGGCAGCAGGTCCATCATCATGGCTGACCAAAATCCGCCAGAGTCTTGTCGGTCAGGTTGTTGCGATCAAAACCAAAAGGCGCAACGGTCTGCAGATGGTCTTCACTGCCGATCCATTCCTTCAATGCACCGTTGACCGCGTTTCTCAAATCTTCATCGCTCTTGCGGAACGCCAGCGCGCCGTAGCCGATATGCGCTGGATCATCATGGAATTCAGTCACGGCCTCCATGCGTCCCTTGCTCTTCGACGCCATGTCCTTCATGGTCAGTCGCGTGCCGACTGCGGCATGCGCACGCCGTGTCTTCACCGCCTGAAACTGCGCGATCGTATTCGGCACCTGCAGGATCTGGCTTTCGCGCACGCCGCCCTTGATCGCGTAGTCATATTCAGCCGTACCCGCCATCACTGCCAATTTGAGCAAAGGATCGCGCGCGACATCGGCAAAGCTGTGCAGCTTGCGTGTATTGCCCTTTCGCACCAGCAAGGTATCGTCGAGCTGATAATGCGGATCGGCAAACAGCACCTGCTGCATGCGATCGGGTGTGATGTACATGCCAGCTGCGATGACGTCAAAGCGGTTGGCCTGGAGACCCGGGATCAACGCCCCCCATTCTGTCAGTACAGGCTTGATGTTGGTGATACCGAGTCGTGCGAATACCGCCTTGGCAATCTCCGGCGATTCGCCTGTGACATTTCCCTGCAAATCACTATAGGCAAAGGGCACCTCGTTGGCATACCCGATGCGAACTTCTCCGGTGCGCTGGATGCGCTCCCAGGTTGTTTCGGCATGGAGTTGAAAGGACGCTAGAAGACCGGCAACGCATACGGTCGCTGCCGCAAGCCGTCCGATTGCACAATGCATCGCGGCTCCTGTTGCAGGTAACTGGAAATGGAATCTTGACGAGAGGCAAGCACACCGCGCCTCTCAAAGGAATTCATATTAACCAAACAATTAATATGATGTCAAATAATTCGCATTGAAATTATTTTTGCAAATGACGAGCAAATTCGGCAAATCAATACCGAATCGATACGCTTTCCAAAAATGGGGGAAATGGGATTTAAATTTGCTGAAGCGCCCGCTCAAGATCAGCGATCAGGTCATCTGTATCTTCGAGTCCGATATTCAGACGAACCAACTGTCCCTCATGCGGCCAATTGCTGCGCATACCCTTCATGCGATACGGCACGGCAAGACTGTGTACCCCGCCCCAACTGAAACCGATCTTGAAAAGCTTGAGGCTATCAACAAAACGATCGGTCTGTACTTCAGTGTATTTGGGATCAAACAACACCGAGAACAATCCACCAGCGCCGGTGAAGTCTCTTTCCCAAAATGCGTGACCGGGGCAATCGGTAAAGGCCGGATGCAAGACGACCGCAATCTCTGGCCGTGCCTTCAACCACGTTGCAACCTTGCGCGCGGCAGCGTCATGCGCCTCGAAGCGCAGCTTCATCGTCGGCAGACTGCGCAAGACGAGATAGGCATCATCGGGCCCGATACCAAAACCCAGACGCATGTGCGCTGACTCCAGCTTGCTGTTCAGTGCCTTGTCTTGCGTAATCACGGCGCCCATCAACACATCAGAGCCGCCCGACTGATATTTGGTCAGCGCCTGCATGATGATATCGACGCCAAGCTGGAAAGCTGGCAAAGCCAGGCCTGCCGCCCAAGTATTGTCCAACGCGACCAGAACACCCTTGTCATGCGCTGCCTTGCAGATTGCAGGCAGGTCCGGCACTTCCATCGAAACCGAACCCGGTGCTTCGGTCCAGATCAGACGCGTGTTGTCATGAATCAGATCGGTGATACCGGCGCCGACCATCGGATCGTAATAGCAAACGGTAATGCCGAAATCCCGCTGCAGCCAGTTGGCGAGCTCACGACTTGGGCTGTAGACATTGTCCGGAATCAGAATCTCATCACCGGTCTTGAGAAACGCAAAGTTGACCAGCGCAATGGCTGCGAGACCGCTGGGTGCCAGTACACAATGCTTGCCATCTTCAATCTCGGCAAGGCGTGCTTCCAGTGTGAAGGTTGTCGGCGTGCCGTGCAGGCCGTAGGTGTAACCCGTCTTGTCCTGCCAGTTACGTGCGCGCATGGCGGCAACGTTATCGAACAGAACGGTAGAAGCATGGTGGATCGCTTGCGGCAAGGCGCTGAAGCCATCCGGCGCACGGTAGTCGCTGTGAATCAATGCAGTTTGCAACGATGGGCGATCCTTCACGTGCGCTTCCTTTATCTGGTTTTGCTTACTGTTTGGCCGTCGGTTTCTTCGCAGAAATGGCGGTGGCATTTACAGGTGGCACGATCTGCAAGGCAAATGGTTTGGTGACAGAGCCGTCGGCAGACATCCAGTTGCCGGTGATCTTGTCTCCCGCAATGACGCCATCCCATTCACCCGAAATATGCGTACCGTCCTGCGACTCCTCCAGTTGCAGGAGTTCGCCATCGATGTCACCGGCGATCAGGACTTTCATCGACTGACCAAAGAAAAAATATTCACCCTCGAAGCCTTCGTCTGCAGGCACCTTGGGACGGATCGTGACCTGGACACGATCGTCGCCAATGTTACCGCGCAGATTGACTGCCTGCTGAAAAGCGGTCGGCACGCCAGTGCTCTGGACCGTGACAAATGTGCTTGCCGGAGCGGGCGCAACAAGGGGATCAACAGCTGGATCAACAGCGGGAGCCACCTCTGCTGCTAGGCTGGCAAAAGGAAACGAAACAGAAACAGCGATCAGTGCGGCAGCCAGCAATTGCCTCATTGTGCTTCCGCCCACAGATCGTGTGCATCGGCAGCCGTGATCTTCACATCGACGAACTCGCCAACCTTGAGCTTGCGATTCGGCTCGTACGGCGGCTTGACGTAGACCACGCCATCGATTTCCGGCGCATCGGCAGCCGAGCGACCAACACCGCCGCTGCGATCGAGTTCATCGATCAGCACGCGCATGGTTTTGCCAACCTTGGCTTGCAGGCGTTGCTTGGAAATCTCTTCCTGCAACAGCATGACGCGGGCGCGACGTTCTTCACGGACTTCTTCCGGTACGGCATTGGGAATATCGTTCGCGGTGGCACCTTCGACCGGGGAATAGGCGAAGCAACCGAGGCGATCAATTTGCGCCTCTTTCAGGAAGTCGAGCAGATATTCGAATTCTGCTTCGGTCTCGCCCGGAAAGCCGGCGATGAATGTAGAGCGAATCGTCAGGTCTGGCACCATGGAACGCCAAGCCTGGATGCGTTCGATATTCTTTACGCCACTGGCTGGACGCTTCATGCGCTTAAGCACATCTGGATGGGCATGCTGCAGCGGCACGTCCAGATATGGCAACACCTTGCCTTCAGCCATTAATGGCATGACCTGATCGACGTGCGGATACGGATAAACGTAATGCAGGCGAATCCACGCACCGTATTGCGATGCCAGTTCACCCAGTGCTTCTGCCAGTTGTGTCATGTGGGTCTTGACCGGCTTGCCGTTCCAGAATCCCATGCGGAACTTGACGTCCACACCATAGGCGCTGGTGTCTTGCGAAATGACCAGCAATTCCTTGACGCCAGCCTTGAACAGATTTTCGGCTTCCAGCATGACTTCGGCGATCGGACGCGACACCAGGTCGCCGCGCATCGAAGGAATGATGCAGAAGCTGCAGCGATGGTTACAACCTTCAGAGATTTTCAGATAGGCAAAATGCTTGGGCGTGAGCTTGACGCCTTGCGCCGGCACCAGATCGAGGAACGGTGCATGCGGCTTCGGCATGTGGATATGCACGGCATCCATGACTTCGCCCAGTGCGTGCGGACCGGTAACGGCCAGTACTTTCGGATGGATCTTGGTGATGATGTCATCGCCATCTGCATCCTTCTTGGCACCCAGACAACCGGTGACGATGACCTTGCCGTTTTCATTCAACGCTTCGCCGATGGCGTCCAGCGATTCCTGCACGGCGGCATCGATGAAGCCGCAGGTGTTGACGATCACCAGATCGGCGCCGTCATAGGATTTGGCGGTGTCGTACCCTTCGGCGCGCAGTTGCGTAAGAATCTGCTCCGAATCGACGAGGGCTTTCGGGCATCCGAGGGAAACGAAGCCGATCTTGGGCGCTGCTTGGGGGACGTTGATCATGTTAAAACGGCAAAAAAAGCGGTGAAAAATCTAATCCGCTATTGTACCCGTTCACCCCACCCCGCTCATGGGTAATGTTGCGGCACAACCCCAATCGGCCTAAGAATCGGCCTAAGAATTAAGCGACGGAAGTTCTGCAGGCTGCTCTACGGCAAAACCGCCAAGCATGGGCGAAACCGCCATTTTGGAAAGTGGTTGCAGGGATGGAGGCGTAGGTCGAGGCTGCTCATCGCCACCAGTTGTGCCAGAACTGACCTTGTCCTGCATCGACGCAAACGCCTGCGCGCTGGTTTCCAGGCAATCGGCCATCATGCCCTGCATGGCATGTCCGTAGTAGCGAATCATCAACGCAAGCATGTCTGCCGAGAACAAGGGCTTGCCCGCCTCCTCTTCCTCCATGACGATCTGCAGCAGGATGCTCCGCGTGAGATCCTCACCAGTGCGCGCATCGGCAACGGAAAAAGAAATGCCCTCCATCACGAGCTTTTTTACATCCAGCAAGGTAATGTAGGCGCTGGTCTGCGTGTCATACAGACGACGATTGGGATATTTTTTGATTAAACGTTCAGAATACTGACTGGCATCCGGCATCAAAAACTCCAACAGGTTGCATCACAAGATCAGGCAGCGCGACAAACAGATTTTGCATGCCGTGTGGCGAATTATTATAGTTCGTGAGAAGCCGGAATTTTATAAATTCGGACAGCTGTTCTTGTCAGAAAACAGGTCATTTTAGGCTTGCCCGAAAATCCCAGCAATTGAGGACGACCCATGTGATCACTAAGTTCGTCGTATCGTGACGCTTCCAATTCATTGACCCTAACCGGCCCTGTTCATGTACATCATCGTCATCGCTTGGATATACGTTGTCTTCATGATGTCGATCACCGAGAAATCGGCGGTGGCGGGTGTCATGACGTTCCTGCTTTATGGTGTGCTACCGGTGTCGATTATTTTTTACATTGGTACGACCGGCAAGCGCAAGGAACTACGCAAACGTCGCGCGGCGGAAGAAGAACGCAGGAAAGAAAACGAGAAGCCGGTGGAAGAAAAACAGGATGCCTAAAGCATCCACACAGATTCAGACAGTACGCCAGATCAACGTAGCCATCCTGCCCGTCACGCCATCACGGCGAAATGAATAGAAGCGCTCCGGCTCGCTCACCGTACACGCATCACCACCTGTCACCATCGTGACACCGTCTTCTGCGAGCAAGGCTCTGGCCAAAGCGTAGATATCGGCCAGATACTTACCCTGCTCGGCCTGTGGTTCAAAGGCACTCACAAGTGAGGCGTTATGAGAGATAAACGCCTGCCGGACATCCTCACCAACCTGAAACGTTGCTGGTCCGATTGCCGGTCCTAACCAAGCCTGGATCTGCCCAGCACCCGCCTCACGCATGTGCTGTACGGTCGCAGCCAAAACACCGGCTGCCAGCCCACGCCATCCGGCATGCGCCGCCGCAACCACCTTGCCGGAAATGTCAGCCAGCAATACCGGCAGACAATCGGCGGTCATGATGCTGCAGACGACATCGGCTTGATTGGTAAAACTGGCGTCCGCCTCTGGTGCTGGCGTTGCGTGCGTCAGAGGCCGCGCATCTGTACCAATGACCGTAGCGGCATTGAGAACCTGCGTGCCATGCACTTGTGTCAGCCATGCAGGTTCGGAAGGAAGAACCGCACGCAACCGTGCGCGATTTTCTGCAACGACGTGCACATCATCACCAACGTGTACGCCCAGATTCAAACCATCTTTTCCATCTAGCGCGCCATACACACCGGCGCTGAGGCCACCGGTTCGCGTGGTCATGCATGCGCACACATTTGGCATCGGCACCGTCCATTGCGGCACGATCAACGGCAAGCTTGCTGTCATGGGCTTAGGGCAGCGCAATCCCGGAACGCGCGAGTAGATCGGCAAAGTCTGCAGGCAGGTCTGCCGACCATTCGCATGCCTCGCCAGAGACCGGATGAATCAAACCAAGGCGGCGCGCATGCAAGGCCTGACGCGGAAAAATCGGCATCAGATGTTGTTTGCCGTAGAGTCCGTCGCCGACCAAGGCAAAGCCGATCGATTGCATATGCACACGAATCTGATGCGTACGGCCGGTTTCGAGCTGGCAGCGCATCAGGCTGACTGGCTTGGTATCCAGCACACCGGTTGCAAGGCGTTCGAAATGCGTGACCGCCGGTTTGGCTGCAAAATTCTCGGACACTGCCATCTTGATCCGATCACGTGGATGACGGCCAATCGATGCTTCGATGCGGCCTGTGGCATTGGGCGTACCCCAGACCAGCGCCAGATATTCACGCTTGACGGTACGGGCCTGCAGTTGTCTTACCAGATCGGTATGCGCCACCAGCGATTTTGCAACCACCATCAGGCCGCTCGTATCCTTGTCGAGACGGTGTACGATCCCGGCGCGCGGCACACCGGCAATCGCCGGGAAATAATGCAGCAAGCCATTGAGCAAGGTGCCCGACCAGTTACCGGCGGCGGGATGCACCACCATGCCGACCGGCTTGTCGATCACCAGAATCGCAGCATCCTCGTGCACAATCGCCAGATCCATCGCTTCCGGCTTGAAAGCCTGCTCTTCCGGTGCAGGCTGCGGTTGAATCACGACCTTTTCGTCGCCATACAAGGTCATCTTCGCCTTGGCTACTTCACCATCCACGCTGACATGACCAGCATCGATCCACTGCTGCATGCGGCTGCGCGAGTACTGCGGCACCAGGGTCGATAATGCCTTGTCGAGACGTACCCCGCATACCGCCGGCGTCAGCTCAAGCTCGATGGCGGGCTCGATGCCAGCGTCTTCCGCTTCATCGCCCACCCAGTCGCCATCTAATATCGTATTATCGGGAATCGTCATTTCAGTCTGCTTCACTACCTGTCCCATCAGCTATAATCACCTATTGTCCAGCGGTCTCTTCGCACATCATGCTAAAAATCACGCAAAAAATCCTACTCGTTACATTTGCCATTCTGGTGGCAGCATGCAGTTCTACCGCAGAACAAGCGGACGAAACCAAGAACTGGTCGCCGTCGAAATTATACGCGGAGGCCCGTGATGAGCTGAATAGCGGAAATTACGAGAAGGCAATCAAGCACTTTGAGAAGCTGGAATCGCGTTATCCGTTTGGTACCTATGCACAACAGGCCCAGATGGAAATCGCCTACGCTTACTACCGTCAGGGCGATCAACCGCAGGCTCTGGCAGCCGTTGAGCGCTTCATCAAGCTGCATCCTGACCATGTGAATGTCGATTACATGTATTACCTGCGCGGCCTGATTAACTTCAACGACCGTGTCAGTATTTTCGATTTCTTCTCGCGCCAGGATCCAACGGAGCGCGACCAGAAAGCGGTACGTGAAGCATTC
>Ga0308164_10004494_pt1 | contig 11760 bp, 8 predicted proteins | sample PhyTR2_FD_201031 | JGI IMG/M metagenome (GOLD analysis project Ga0308164, IMG submission 201031) | Phyllosphere microbial communities from UC Gill Tract Community Farm, Albany, California, United States - DLSLT.R2 | ecosystem: Host-associated > Plants > Phyllosphere > Unclassified | place: USA... | reverse complement strand
TGCGCACAATCGCCACCCACTGCCGCTCTCCGGCCGACAGCTCGTCAATGGGTTGGCGCAGCGCCAACACTCGATTGCCGAAAGCCCAGCTCCACAACTCGAGTGCCCGTTGTATTTCGACGGTGCTGATAGCTGGGCTGCCCAACGCGATATTGTCGAATACGGAGCCAGGCACCCATTCGACCTGGGCGCTCAAATAGTGAACGTGCTCAGGTTCAATGCCATCGGTGTCGATCAAATGCTTGTAGATGCGCCTCAGCGTTGTTGATTTGCCGACGCCTGAATGCCCAGAGAAGCGAATGTGCTTGCCGACACCCAGGTAAAGCGTATTGCCTTGCTGCTCGAAGACCCAGCGTTTGCTCAGCACGACCTGCTGCCATTGATGCTGATCGACCATAAAGGACTCGTCGCCCGATTGTCGCTGTAACGCATCGAGAAGTCGGTAGCCTGCGCGGATCGAAATCAGGCCATGCTGGATGTTGTTGATCGCTGCAGAGGCGCCCGTAACAGGTGCCAGTACTCGCTCCAGGTAGACCACCAGTAGAAAGAGCTGGCTGCCGGCGATGGCGTTTTGCTGGATCAGCCATCCTGCCCAGGCAAACACCATGATATAGGCGATACAGATACTGACGGTCAGGTAGCTGGCGCGCCGATACTTCTGGGCAAATAGAGCGTGGTAATGCGCCATCGAGGCGTTGATCAACTCATCGAGCCGCGTTTTGAAAAAACCTTCTGCCTTCATCTCCCGATTGAGTTTGGAGTGGGCAAGAATTTCCCCGCAGTACGACAATACTTCGTTATCTGCTTCATACGCCGTGCTGCCTAGGTGTATTTCCCTAGCGCGTCCGATACCGGTGGCAATAAACAGAATAAGTGCGGCGATCATGAAGTAGCCGATAAAAACGGGGCCGATAAAGCTGTAGACAATCGCCATGACGATGGCGATTTCGATCACTGCCGGGAAGATCACGACTGTCATGCCATGCAATACCGACATGGAGCCGATCTGCATCTTGCTCAGGATCGCTGTGCGCTCTGAAACCTGACTGGCACTTTCGGCAAAGCCATTGTTCACCCTGTAGGTCGCGGTAATGCGTTGGACGATGGATTGGCAGTAACGGTAGGTGGCGGCGTAGAGCAGCGGATTCACTAGCCGCCAGCGCAGGTCGGCCACCGCTTGGCCGAGGAATTTCAGGAGGATGAAGGCGGCGATGTAGTAGCCCGCGTTGCTGTTCTGTTGATAGGCAGATGTTACCGAGGTGATGACCTTTGCGATCGCGATGGGAGCGAGAGAGGTCAGGGCTGCGCCGGCCAGGATAATCGACAGTATCAGGAGGATGTGCCGTTTTTTCTCGAGCAGGAATGTATGGAGTACGTCGGAGTAGATTCTTTTTATTAACGTCATCTGCGGAGCGCGCATCGTCGTCCTTGGTTTGTAGAGGCCAACTGTTTGGTCAGACATGGCGACGAGAAGGGTGGCCGGATTTTTCCTGGATTCAAAGCCCGAACGCTCGTTATGCCAGGCTTTAATATTTCAGGATGTATCGCTCGATCCCAGCCTTGGCGGGCCGTGGCGTTGATTCCACTGGACTCTTTCCCATTGATGAACAGCGCTCATAGCGCTATGTCGCCGAACGCCTATAGTCCCGGTCCGATGTGCCGACTAGATTCGCCCCAGATGCTAAAGACTGGCGAGGCTCACCGTAGTGACCGGTCCCAAACGCCTCAACCCAACGGAGGACGGAGCGGCACCGACCAAAGTGGCGCCAAGGGCGGCGACTTTTCCTATCGCTCGTTCGGCGCGCACTTCGTCGAGGTGCGCTGGGACCCGGGCATTTCACGGCTGCGAGTGGCGCGGGTGGTCAGCGCCATCGACGTCGGCAAGGTGGTCAACCCTTTGGCTGGCCGCAACCAGGTCGAAGGTGCGATCATCATGGGCCTGGGCATGGCGCTATTCGAAGCGTCGGAAAATGACCTTCGCAGCGGTTTGCCGGTCAATAACAACTACGCCGAGTACGTTGTGCCCGTTCACGCCGACTTACCCGAGATCGATGTAACCTTGCTCGACTACCCGGACTACAACCTGAGTGAATTCGGCGCCCGCGGTATTGGCGAGATCGGCGTCACCGGGCTGGCGGCGGCGGTGGCCAACGCGGTGTACCACGCGACCGGCAAACGCATCCGCAGTTTGCCGATCACCAAGGAAAAGCTGATGAGCAGCTAAGGAACGATGACCATGAAACAGCTCGACCTGCAGGTCATCCAACAAGCCCGCGCCTGGCTTGCCGAAGGCCACCCGGTGTGGCTATGCACCGTGCTCGCCACCTACGGCTCGGCCCCGCGCGGCCCCGGCGCCATGCTCGCGTGCCTGGACGAAGGCGCACACCGTGGCTCGCTGTCCGGTGGTTGCGTTGAAGACGACTTCCTCACCCGCGTCGGCACGGGTTACTTCAAGCAGGTCAGCCAGATCGTGCGCTATGGCGACGGCGGCCTGGCACCGACCCTGGCGCTGCCCTGCGGTGGGGTGCTGGACGTGCTGGTGGAATACCTGGCGCCCACGCCGGCCAGCGACAGCCATCTGCAGGCCATCGAAACGGCCTTCGGTGGCGGCTCCCTGGCGACGCGCCGGGTGCTGCTGGGCACCGACCAGCGCAGCATCGGCCCGGCAGCGGCCGATTCGCCGCCCGTGCAGCAGGATGTCGAGCAGGTGGCGATACGCGTCGGCGCCGTGCAGCGGCTGCTGCTGGCGGGGCTGTCACCGGTCGCGGAGTTCTGCGCCAGTTTCGCCTTGGCGCTGGGCTACGAGGTAATTCTGTGCGACCCGCGCGAGGAGGTGATCGAAGGTTTTGTGTTGCCAGGTGTCGAGGTGCACAAAGTGCTGCCAGCGGTGTTTATCGCCGACGGTGGCTGCCACGGCGCTACCGCCGTGGTGGCGCTGACCCACGACCCACGGCTGGACGACCTGACCCTGCTGGAAGCGGTGCGCACCCAGGCCTTCTACATCGGTGCCATGGGCTCGCAGCGCACCAGCGCCAAGCGCTTCGAGCGCCTGGCTCGCATTGGCGGCCTGGACGACGCCAGCCTGGAGCGCATCCATGCGCCGATCGGCCTGAACCTGGGCAGCAAGACGCCGGCGGAGATCGCCATGGCGGTCATGGCCGACATCCTGCGGGTGTCCAACGGCGTGGAGCGACATGCGCTGTGAGGCGCACGTAACCGCGACGGCGTGTAATCGCGGCTGATCTTCAGGGCCGCGAAGAACTCGCAGGCAAGCCAGCTCCTACACCGACCGAGTTCCAACCTTGATTCAGGGTGGTGAACGCGGTCGGGGTAGGAGCGGCCTTGGCTGCGAGCCTGGCGCATGCCAGAACAGCTAGACTCCCCATTCCTGTGTCGACTTCAACAGTCGGCACATTTTTTTATGACGAACCGCGGATGATTCACGAGTGATTCGAGCTGGCCTTCCTGAATTGACCGCCTTTGTGGCCATCGCCGAGCAACGCAGTTTCAGTGGCGCCGCCAGGGTGCTGGGGGTATCGCCTTCGGCGCTCAGCCATTCCATGCGCGGGCTGGAATCGCGCCTGGAACTGCGCTTGTTCAACCGCACGACGCGCTCGGTGGCGTTGACCGAGGCGGGCGAGCAGTTGTTCAAGCGCGTGCAGCCCTTGCTGGGGGATCTCGAATGCGCGGTCAACGACGTGACTTCCGAGCGCAACAGCCCCTCCGGTTCCATACGCCTGAGCGCGTCCGAATCATCGTTCAAGCCGCTCATCCGCCACGTGATTCCGCAATTCGTGCAGGACAACCCGCAGATCCATATCGAATGCATCGCCGACAGCCGCCTGGTGGACATCGTCGCCGATGGCTTCGATGCCGGTATTCGCCTGCTGGACGATGTGCCGCGGGACATGATCGCGGTGCGCTTCGGCCCCGACATCCGCTTTGCCGCGGTGGCTTCCCCGGACTACCTGGCTCGCCACCCGGCGCCCATTGCGCCCCACGACCTCAAGGCGCACCGCTGCATTCGCTTTCGCTTCGCCAGTGGAACCTTGTTTCGCTGGGACCTCGGCCACTTGGGCAGAACGGCCAGCATCGATGTCGATGGGCCGATGACCATGGACAACATCAACCTGATGCTGGAGGCGGCCTTGGCCGGTATCGGCATTGCCTGGTTGCCCGAGCATCAGGTGGCCGAGCACTTGCAGGCCGGCAGCCTGGTCCACTTATTGCCGGACTGGGGCCCGTACTATCCGGGCGCTTGCCTGTATTATCCCGCCAATCGCCACCCGCCGATGGCCCTGCGCCTGTTTGCCGATGCCGTGCGCGAGTGGGCGCGCACGCAGGAATAGAGGCGTTATTGTTCCTCGCCGTACCAATATTGCGCGGTCACGCCGCCGTCCATGAGGAAGTCGCTGCCAGTAATGAAGGTGCCTTCGGGGCCCATCAGCAAGGCGGCGACAGCGCCCACTTCATCAGGGGTGCCGCCGCGTTTCGCGGCGCAGGAATCGATCATGCGCCGGTAGCCTTCACCGCGCGGGCCGTTGAGTTCATCGCGGGCCAGGGGCGTGAAGATGATCCCGGGGCTGATGGTATTGACCCGTGCCCCACGTTTGCCCCAGCGCACTGCCTGGGCCGCCACGCGCAATGAATTGCCACGCTTGGACAGCTGGTAGGCATTGAGCGGGTCGGTGACGTTCTGCAACAGGGGTAGCGCCAACAATTGTTCGACCGGGGTCAGGGCGAGCGCCTTGTTCTGTTCGGCGGTCAATGCCGGTAGCCGGTGGCCGGACTGCGAGGCAATGACGATCGCCGAGCCGCCCTTGGCGATGACCTCTCCGAACAACTCCAGCACCAGCGCGGTGCCATACAGGTCGACTTTGAGGATGGCCGCGGGTGGCGCCTGGGACGGGGATACGCCGGCTGCATGGATGACGCCGGTGATGTCGCCGATGGCTGTGCACTGGGCAACGAGTGCGGCGACCGATTGCCGTGACGCAACATCGACGACAGCGGTAGTGACCGCGAACCCTGCATCAAGCAGTACCTTCGCAGCGGCGTCGGCGGTTTCCTGGCGCAGGTCGGCGAGCACCACATGCTTGCCCGCGCTGACCCGGCGGGCGATGGCCTGGCCGATCGAGCCGGCGCCTATTACTACGGTTACATCAGTCATGGGGTTGATCCTGGATTGAACAGAAATCCAGTCTAGGGGAGCGGACGCAAGCTGATTAGTCGCTCAGGCCTGCGTACCCTTGTGTGGGCAATTCATCAATCGGCACTGACCGTGGATGGGGGGGCCAGCCACGGGTCTGTCGGCAGCCCTAGCGACGCGAAACAAACACTTCCTTGAGTACGGGTACCGCCGACATCGCCTTGGGCCAGCCCACATAGAACGCCAGGTGGGTGACCACTTCGGCGGCCTGGGCCTGGCTCAGGCCGTTATCCATGGCACGGTTGAGGTGGAAGGGCAGTTGCGCGGCCTGGCCTTGGGCGATCAACGCGGCGACGGTGACCAGGCTGCGGTCGCGCGGGGTGAGGCTGGTCTGGCGCCAGAGGTCGTTGAACAGCACGTCATTGGTGTAACGGGCCAGCTCGGGGGCCACGCCACCGACGCCAGCCTCGACGGCAGCGCGGCGCTTGGCTTCGCTTTGCGGATCGAGCGTCAGCGGTTCACCGGCGGGCGGGGTAATCTGCTCGGCCGGAATATGGCGCTCGTCGAACACCTGCTTGGCCACGCCCGCCGCCGACATCGCGTTGGGCCACCCGGAATAGAACGCCAAGTGAGTGATCAGCGCAGTGATCTCGCTGGGTTTCAGGCCGTTGTCCAGGCCCAGCTTGATATGCCCGGTGAGCTGCGGAATCTGGCCGCTGGCGACCAGCGCCGAAAGAGTAACCAGGCTGCGGTCGCGGGGTGCCAGTTCCTCGCGCTTCCAGACCTCGCCGAACAGCAGTTCGGTGCTGTAGCGATAGAGTTGCGGGGTCACTTCGAGCACATCCGCGGAGGGCTTGGGGTCAGGCCGTGGCTGCGCCTGGTCGGCGTCCACGGCGGCGGAGAACAGCAAGGTCGCGAAGGTGGTAGCGGTGAGCAGTTTCATGGTGCGTAATCCCCTGGTTCAGGCCTGTTGGCACTCGTCATGAGCGCCTCCAAGCGGTGGCTGATCATGGAAGTAGTCAGCTCACCATGCTAAGGAACCCACGGGCATTGATTAAGAGCCCTAACCTGAATGCCCTCATGAGCCAGACTCATCAATGCTTCGAAGGCTCCCGCTGTTCCGAATAATCGACCCACCGCATGGCGAACAATGCTGTAATAACCAGCATCCATGATCGGAGTTCATGAATTGGCCCGCGACAGCTACAACGACCTCCTGGCCTTCATCGCCGTCACCCGCGAGCGCAGCTTCACCCGCGCCGCCGCGCAGCTGGGCGTCTCGCAATCGGCCCTGAGCCATACCATCCGCGCCCTGGAGACTCGACTGGGCGTGCGCCTGCTGACCCGCACCACCCGCAGCGTGGCCCCCACCGAAGCCGGCGAGCGCCTGTACAACAAACTGGCACCGCGCTTCGAAGAGATCGATGCCGACCTCGCCGAAGTCATCGAACTGCGCGACAGCCCGCGCGGCACCTTGCGCATTTCCGCTACCGACTATGCCGCCAATGCCGTGCTGTGGCCGCGCTTGGCCAGCTTCATGCCGCGCTATCCGGACATCAAGGTCGAGATCATCACCGACTACGGCCTCACCGATATCGTCGCCGAGCGCTTCGATATCGGCGTGCGCCTGGGCAACCAGGTGGCCCAGGACATGATCGCCGTGCGCGTCGGCCCGGACCTGCGCATGGCCATGGTCGCGGCCCCGGCCTATCTGCAGGCGCACCCGGCGCCATTGGTGCCCGACGAGCTGGCCCAGCACAATTGCATCAACCTTCGCCTGCCGACCCACGGCGGTTGCTACCCGTGGGAATTAGAGAAGGACGGCAACGAAGTTCAGGTACGGGTCAGTGGCCAACTGACCTTCAACGGCACCTACCAGATGCTGCACGCCGCCCTGGATGGCTGCGGCATCGCCTACCTGCCCGAAGACCTGGCCCGCGAGCACGTAGCGGCGGGGCGCCTGTGCTGGGTGCTGGAAGACTGGTTCCCGACCTTTCCCGGTTTGCACATCTACTACCCGAGCCGCCGGCAATCTTCCCGGGCGTTGAGCCTGGTGGTCGACGCGCTTCGCTACTGACCCCGTTGGAGCGAGCGCAGCTCGCGAGCTTGGCGCTCCAGGCCGCGCCAGAGGAATAGTGTGGTCAGCCAAAAGCTCGCGAGCTGCGCTCGCTCCAACAGGGCGATGATTGATGATTGCAGGGGGATGATTGATGATTTCTGCTCATGGCTGCATCCCACCTGCAAGTCTTAATCACTAATCAATCTTTCATTAGGATGGGTTCACTTCTTCAACCGATCCGAAGGTGAATCATGAATTACCGCTACCTGGGCCGCAGCGCCCTGAAAGTCTCGCCCCTGTGCCTGGGTGCCATGATGTTCGGCGGCGAGACTGACGAAGCCACCGCCAAACGCATCATCGACAAGGCCGGCGCCGCCGGCATCAACTTCATCGACACCGCCGACGCCTACCACGCCGGCCGCTCCGAGCAAGTGGTGGGCAGCGCCATCGCCGCCCAGCGTGACGACTGGGTGGTCGCTACCAAGTTTGGCTATCCGTCGTCCGCCACCGCCGGGCCAAACCAGCAGGGCCAGTCGCGCAAGTGGATCATGCAGAACGTCGAGGCCAGCCTCAAGCGCCTGGGCACGGACTATATCGACATCCTCTACTTCCACCGCACACTCACCGATGCGCCGATGGAAGAAGGCCTGCGCGCCGTCGACGACCTGATCCGCCAAGGCAAGGTCCGCTACTACGGCGTCTCCAACTTCCACGGCTGGCGCATCGCCGAAATGGTCCGCATCGCCGACTCGCTCGGCATCCAGCGCCCGACGGTCAGCCAGCCGTTGTACAACATCGTCAATCGCATCGCGGAAGTCGAGCAACTGCCGGTGGCGGGCAACTATGGCATCGGCGTGGTGCCCTACAGCCCGCTGGCACGCGGCGTATTGAGTGGCAAGTACGGCCTGGACGCCACCCCGCCAGCCGACAGCCGCGCCGGCCGTGGCGACAAGCGCATGCAACAGACCGAATGGCGCCCTGAATCCCTGGAAATCGCCCAGACCATCGCCCGCCATGCGGCCGAGCGCGCTACCACCTCGGTGGCCTTCGCGATTGCCTGGGTGCTGAAGAACCAGCTGATCAGCGCCACCCTGGCCGGTCCGCGGACTGAGGCGCACTGGGACAGCTATATGGAGGCGTTGGGCCTCGAACTCGGCCCCGACGATGAAAAGCTGATCGATAGCCTGGTGGTGCCTGGGCATGCCTCTACCCATGGGTTTACCGATCCGAATTATCCGGTGGAAGGGCGCAAGCCCCATTGAACATGGCGGCGCCGCGATAAGCGTTGGCTGGTTCACGGGACAGGGCTGCAAGCGGTATCTTAGCGTCTGATCCCATTCGGAAGCTCAGCCATGTCCCGCGAAAACGAGTTGCGCAGCACTTACGTCTCGCATGTCATCGCCACCAATAATTCCAAATTGGCGATGAAAGACGCTTGCGTCGCTTCGCTATCAGATCCCGATTGTCGAGCACTGGCGAAATTGATCAGGCTGAGCGCCAAACCTCATATCTCCTAAACCCTGCGTCGGTTGCCGCTATCGTGAGTGCCACATCGGCTAGTCATAAGTAAAACCGCCAACCCTATCAGTATTTCGCAGCCCCGCCCCGTATAACGGCGGTTACCGTAGTTGCTCGCCATACAACAACAAACGGTAATCGTTATGCAACTAGGCTGGTATTCGGCGCTCACGCCGAAAGAGAAGCGCACCTATTGGGCATGTTTCGGCGGGTTCACCCTCGATTCAATGGACTCCACTATCTACGCCCTGATGATGCCGGTATTGATGACCGTACTCAGTTTCAGCAAGTCCGATGCCGGCTTGTTGGGTTCGGTCTCGCTGGTTGGCAGCGCGCTGGGCGGTTGGGGCGCCGGCTTGCTGGCGGACCGCTTCGGCCGCGTGCGGGTGATGCAGGGCACGGTGCTGTGGGTGGCGACGTTCACCTGCATGGCCGGGTTGTGCAGCAGTTTCTGGCAATTCCTGCCGGTGCGTTTTCTGCAGGGTATCGGCTACGGCGGCGAGGCGGTGGTGGGCGCGGTACTGATCAGCGAAGTGATCGCTCCGGCGCTGCGCGGGCGCGTGGCGGCGTCGGTGCAGAGCGGCTACGCCGTGGGGTACGCCATTTCCCTGGGGCTGATGCCGGTGGTGTTCAACTGGCTGCCCGAGCACATTGCCTGGCGTGCGTTCTTCGCCATTGGCCTGCTGCCAGCGCTGCTGATCTGGTTCATCCGCCGCCTGGTGCCGGAGTCCGAAGCCTTTACCCGCGCCAGCCAGGGGCGCAAGAAATTTGACCTGCGCACCATCTTCGGCGCCGAACACCGGCGTGTGACGCTGATCAGCACCGTTCTTGCCAGCGGCATCTTCGGCGGCGCGTACATCATGATCACCTGGTTGCCGACCTACATGCGGCTGGTGCTCAACCTGCCGATCGCCTCCACCTCGGGCTACCTGGCGGTGAACATCATCGGTTCGCTGCTGGGGCCCTTCATTTACGGGCGCATCAGCGACCGCATCGGCCGCGGGCGGGCGTTCATGGCCTTTCTGCTGTGCCAGGCGCTGGTGGTGGCGGTGTACATGTTCGCAGCCGTCAACATGACCATATTGCTGGGGCTAGGGCTGCTACTGGGCGCTTTCCAAGGCGGCTTGGCTTCTGGGTTGCCGGTGGCCTTCTCGGAACTGTACCCCACCCGCATACGGGCTAACGGGGCCGGTTTCTGCACCAGCTTTGGTCGCGGTTTCGGCTCGATCATGCCGGCGGCGGTAGGCTTCGCTTCGGCCAGCATGGGCTTGGCCGCAGCCATGGGCACCTTCGCGATCGTGTCCTATGCCATCGCGTTCATCGCCGCGCTTTGCCTGCCGAACGCAACGGGCGTGCAGATGACCGACGACCATCCGGTACCGCTGAAAGCCGCGGACTTGAGCGGGCAGCAGGGCCACGCAGGCGCGCCTGCGCAGGGCAGCCACGGATAATTTAGCAGCCTGAATTTTTATTCATCTCTATAGATAATGGCAATATGCCGCGGCTGAATGCTTTCAGCTGCGGTATTTATCTCAATTACCGCAAAGTGCGGTTCTATTGTTATCGTAATTAACCATTCAGTACATAAAAATATCGCTAAAGTGCAACCACTTTTAGTCGATAGGTCGCTAAGCATTCGGCCCATCAAAGGAATTGCACTGGTGAAACTTACTGTCAAATCGAAGTTAATGTGCCTCGGTATTATCCCCGCACTGTTGTTTGCAATCATTCTCAGCGGCCTGGCCGCGTGGATGCTCCAGCGCAGTGCGGTGCAGGAAATGCAGGACACCCGCACGCGGCTGGTGGAGCGTAACCGCGAAGTATTGAAGAACTTCGTCGAAGTTGCACTTTCCACCATCAAGCCTATTTACGACGCGTCGGCGCCCGGTGACACTGCGGCCCGTGACAAGGCGCTGGAATTGCTCAAGGCCATGAAGTACGGTGAAGACGGTTACTTCTTCGGCTACGACACCAAGGGTGTGCGCATCTTCCGCGGTGACAGCACCGCCGGCATCGGCAAGAGCTTCTGGGACAGCCGCGACGCCGACGGCAGCTACCACTACCGCACCTTTGTCGAAGTGGCCCGCAACGGCAAGCACTACATCGACTACGCCGCGCCCAAGCCCGGCGACGAAAGCGTGCAGGTACCCAAGCTGGGCTACACCCACCTGCTGGACAAGTGGGACCTGGTACTGGGCAGCGCCATCAACATGGACGACATCGACGCAACCATGCTCACGGAGCAAGCGGCGGTGGACGCCCGCACCAAGGAAATTCTGTCGAGCATTCTGATCGTCACCCTGGTGCTGCTGCTAGTGACTGCCGCCGCCGGCGTGGTCATCGCCAATGGCGTAGTGCGCCCATTGCGCACCCTCAAGGGCAACCTCGACGATATCGCCGCCGGCGACGGTGACCTGACCCACCGCCTGCAGGTCACCAGCCACGACGAGCTCGGCGACCTGGCCGCCTCGTTCAACCGTTTCGTCGACAAGATCCACGCCATGGTGTGCCAGGTCGCGCAGATGACCACCGACCTCGGCGGCCTGGTCCAGCAGGCCACCCAGCAGACCCTGCGCTCCGAGCAGGCCATGCAACGCCAGCGCGAAGAGACCGACCAGGTGGCCACCGCCATCAACGAAATGTCTTCGGCCGCCCAGGAAGTCGCCTTGAGCGCCCAGCGCGCCGCCGAAGCCGCCGACCAGACCGACCAGCAGGGCCACGCCGCGCGCAAGGTGGTGGGCAGCAGCATCACCGGCATGAACGCGCTGGTCAGCGACATCCGCCTCAGCGGCACCAGCCTCGACAGCTTGCAGCAGGACGTGCGCGCCATCGTCTCGGTGCTCGACGTGATTCGCTCGATCGCCGAGCAGACCAACCTGCTGGCCCTCAACGCCGCCATCGAAGCCGCACGGGCCGGTGAAGCAGGGCGCGGCTTCGCCGTGGTCGCCGACGAGGTGCGCGCCTTGGCCAGCCGTACCCAGCAAAGCACCAGCGAGATCCAGGGCATGATTACCCGCCTGGAAACCGGTACCCA
>Ga0308164_10004493_pt1 | contig 11761 bp, 10 predicted proteins | sample PhyTR2_FD_201031 | JGI IMG/M metagenome (GOLD analysis project Ga0308164, IMG submission 201031) | Phyllosphere microbial communities from UC Gill Tract Community Farm, Albany, California, United States - DLSLT.R2 | ecosystem: Host-associated > Plants > Phyllosphere > Unclassified | place: USA... | reverse complement strand
GCCGTTGGCCATGCTGATCGACGTACCGGTGTCGAGAATCACGCGGATGCGGATGCCGTTGCAATAGGCGTCGGTGACGACGAGCTGCCCGAACAGGCTGCGCGCCCGGATGACGATCTCGTCGGGGGCCGCGCGCTCGCGGCTCTGCCGTTTGCGTGAAGGTGTGACGGTCATCGTGTTGGTGTCGAAGTCGATTCCCACCGCGTGGGCCTGCAACGCATCGATTCCGAGCAGCCCGCGCGCGCCGAGATTGATCGCGCTGATCGCCGGCGCCTCGATCGCCGCGCTGCCGATCACGCTGACCTTCAGCGAGGGGATGACGACGGTGCCGATGGCGCTCGATCCGGTCATGCCGGTCACGCGGACGATGCGGCCTGGCGCGAGGCCGAGCGTTGCTGCGAGTTCGCGCGCGATGACGGTCCGCTGGGCGCCAGTGTCGACAACGAACGCGAACGGTCCTGCGCCGGCGATCGTGACCAGCACCGTCATGCGGGCCTGATCGTCACCGAACAGCAGCGTGGCGGGGTCAGGTTCTGCTGCCGATGCTGCGCTGGGCGGAGGTGCAGCATCGGGGCGTGGAGAGGCTGCGTCCTGAGCGCTAGCCTGGGCGGCAATGGCTAGCAGTAGAGGGGCTAGCCACCTGTGCATGCTGCAAATGCTGCGCCTGATATTGCGGGCAAGCAACCGTTCGTTTGGGGAGGGTCGAAGCTATCCTGAAATCCTCCCCCGCCAGGGGGAGGTGGCGCCGTAGGCGACGGAGGGGGAGGAATACGCGACAACGGTTTCCCTTACCTCCCCCTCCGTCTGGCAAGTGCCAGCCACCTCCCCCTGGCGGGGGAGAATCGAGTAGCTCAATCCGGCCGCATCGCGTCGGCGATCATTGCCTCCGCCTCGATCAGCAGCGCATCATCCGAGCTGTTCGTCGAAATCTTCTCGCGCCCGATAAGCGTCAGCACCGGCACCGCGAGCGGCGTCACGCGCTCCAGGTCGACATGCACCATCGTCGCCGCCGCACGGTCGAGCAACGACGCCAGTCGCCCGACATCGGTCATCCGCGCCCGCGCGTCCGCCCACGCCGCCTCCAGCAACAGATGCGTCGGCTCGTATTTGCGCAGCACGTCGTAGATCAGGTCGGTCGAGAACGTCACCTGCTTGCCGGTCTTGCGCTTGCCCGGATGCTGGCGCTCGACCAGCCCGCCGATCACCGCGACCTCGCGGAACGCGCGCTTGAGCAGATGCGATTGCTGCACCCATTCGACGAACTCGTGCTCCAGGATATCTGCCGAGAACAGTGCCGCCGGATCGACGATCTTCTCCAGCCCATACACCGCCAGTGCGTAATCGTTTGCGACGAAGCCGAGCGGCTTCAGCCCCTGCGTCTCCATCCGCCGCGTGATCAGCATGCCGAGCGACTGGTGTGCGTTCCACCCCTCGAAGCTGTACGCGACCATGTAATGCCGCCCCTCGCGCGGAAACGTCTCGACCAGCAGCTGGCCGGGCTCGGGCATCACCGATCGATACGCCTGCATCTCCAGCCACTCGCGCACGTCGTCGGGAAAGCGCGCCCAGTCGCCGGGATGCGCGAGAAACCCGCGGACACGGTCGGCGAGATTGGTCGACAGCGGCATCCGGCTGCCCCCGTAAGTTGGAATCCGCGCAGGCTTCGACGTCGCGCGCACGACCAGATCCTCGAGGTCGATCTTCATCACCTCGAGGCTTAGCCCTGCGAAGAAGAACGTATCGCCGTGACTCAACTGCGCCGCGAACGCCTCCTCGACCCGTCCCAGCACGCGGCCATTGCCGAACCGCACGTTGAGCATCGTCGCCTCGACGATGATGCCTGCATTCAGCCGGTGCTGGCCGATAAATTTGGGATGGCTCACTCGCCACGTCCCGTCCGCATCCTTGGTCAGCCGCTTGAACCGGTCATACGCCTTGAGCGAATACCCGCCGTCGCTGATGAAGTGCAGCACGCGCTCGAACGTCTCGGTCGGTAGCGCGGAATAGGGGAGGGCTGAGCGGATCTCGTCGAGCAACGCAGCCTCGTGGAACGGGGCCGCGCATGCGCACGCCATCACGTGCTGCGCGAGGACATCTAGCGCCCCGACGCGGAAGATATCCGCATCGAGTTCACCCGCCTCGACCGCGTCGAGCGCCGCACGCGCCTCCAGATATTCGAAGCGGTTGCCCGGCACGACGATCGCCTGAGACGATTCGTCGAGCCGGTGGTTCGCGCGACCGATCCGCTGCAGCAGCCGTGACGAACCCTTCGGCGCGCCCATCTGGATCACGCAATCGACATTGCCCCAGTCGACGCCCAGGTCGAGGCTCGACGTCGCGACCAGCGCGCGCAGCTTCCCCTCGGCCATTGCGTTCTCGACCTTCCGTCGCGCCTCCTTGGCCAGGCTGCCATGGTGGACGCCGATCGGCAGGTTCCCCGAATTCACCTTCCACAGATCCTGGAAGATCAGTTCCGCCAGGCTGCGCGTGTTGCAGAACACGATCGAGGTCTCGTGCGCCTCGATCTCGGCCATTACCTGCGCGGCGGCATAGCGGCCCGAATGCCCCGACCACGGCACGCGGCCCTCGGGTAGCAGGATCGCGATGTTGGGATCCGCACCCGCCTCGCCGCGGACCATCGCGACCTGGTCGATATCGCCATCGGGCGCGAGCCACGCACGATAGCCGTCCGCATCCGCGACCGTCGCCGACAGCGCGACGCGGCGCATCCCCGGCGAAATCTTCTGAAGCCGCGCCATGCACAGCGACAACAGGTCGCCGCGCTTGCCGGTGGCGAACGCGTGCACCTCGTCGACCACGATCGTCCGGAGGTTCTCGAACATCGTGATGCTGTCGGGATAGCTCAGTAAGAGCGACAGAGACTCTGGAGTCGTCAGCAAAATCTGCGGCGGCTTGATCCGTTGCCGTGCCTTCCGGTCCGACGGCGTATCGCCGGTGCGGGTCTCGACGCGGATATCCATGCCCATCTCGTCGATCGGGGTCAGCAGATTGCGTTGCACGTCGACCGCGAGCGCCTTCAAGGGCGAGACGTAGAGCGTGTGGAGCCCAGTCGTTGGTGCTTCGATCAGCTCGGCAAGCGTCGGCAGGAACCCGGCGAGCGTCTTACCCGCGCCGGTCGCCGCGACCAGCAGGGCATGATGCCCCGCGCGACCCTCGGCGAGCATCTCGAGCTGATGTCGCCGCGGCCGCCAACCCCGTGTGGCAAACCAGTTTTCCAAGGGGGAGGGGAGGTCGCTTACGGCCTGTTCACGCATCGTCGTCATATGGGGGCGTCGCGCCGCACCGCTATGGACCGCACGCGTAACGATCGGCAATTCGATCAAAGCTCTGTTAGGAAAGATCCGTCGGTGTCGCTTTTTCGCTATCTTCTGCCGCTGCCGTTACTCGCGCTTCTTCCCTTCGCCAACGCCACCGCACAGACCAAGTCGTTCCTCGGCGCCGGCGGCATGGTCCGGCTCTCGCATGCCTCGAACCTCACGCCGACGCGCAACTTCGCGGGTCGCGCGCTGATGAACAGCGGGTGGCGCCAGATGTGGGACGGCAAGCCGGTCGGCCGCGGCGTCGGTATCGTCCGCTTCTGGCAGGTCGCCAAGCCGACCGACGGGCAGGGCCAGGTGACCGAAATGATCCAGGTCGGTTTCAGCCGTAGCACGGCGGTCGTGGCGACCTGCGGCACAGAGGGGATGAACTCGGGAAGCGGCCGGCGCCTGCCCGATAGGATGCTCGGCGGCCATCGCTGGACGGCCTACGCCAATGGCGATGCGGGCATGAGCCAACAGGTCGGCGCGATCAATCTGCGCAGCGTCATCAACGGCGCCTGCTACACGATCGACCGCATCACCTACGCGACGAAGGCCGCCCCGCCGCCGCCGCGCACTGCGCCCACCCAGGCGGTCGCCGCGGCGAAGATGGACGCGATCCTCGCAACGATAAAGGTCGGCCGGCGACGCTGACCCTTCTTCTCCCCCCCTGAAAGGGAGGGGCTGGGGGTGGGTAAGGCCCGTTCGAGCCACCCTCACCCCACCAAGCGGAACCAGACCCGCCCCAACCTCGCTTCCAGAGAGCGAAGAGCTAGATTACCGACACCTTTTCCCGATTCAGCGGTCGAGGCGGTTGCCGATCTTCGCGTGATCGCGGCTCCAGTGAATATACATCGCCTCTCCGATGATCGCCGTGACCGGCACCATCCCGACGCCCTGTTGCTCGACCGGCATGCGACTGTCGGCGGAGCGATCGCGATTGTCGCCGAGCACAAAGAGATGGCCCGGCGGGACGGTGACCTCGCTCGCGTCGTCGAACAGCGACGCATCCGTGTCCAATATGCGATGGCTGGATCGCTCGCCCGGCAGGCGTTCCGTCAGAATCGTCGCAGGATGTCGGCCTTCGATATCGTCGACCATCACCCTGCCTTCGGTGTGCTGCGCGACCGGGACCCCATTCACGATCGGCAGGCCAGCGCACATCGCGATCCTGTCGCCCGCGATCGCCGCGATCCGACTGACCCGGACGCTGTCGGCCGCCTGGAAGACGATCACGTCGCCGCGTCTTGGCGGCCCACGCCGGCGCATGTCGACGACGAACTTGTCACCGCTGCCGATCGTCGGCGCCATGCTGTCGGACGGTGCGTAGAACGGCTTGTAGAAATGGTGCATCATCGGCGGCACGCGTTCCCAAAGGCCCAGCACGACCACGGCGATCAGCGCCAGCGCATACCAGCGCGACCACCAAGGTTTGGGGCCGCGAAGCCTGCTTTTGCGCCATGTGAGCATGATCGACACGAGTAAACGGCACCCGGCAACGCGATGACCAGCATCAGCGCCGCTACCGCGACACCGTAACCTGTGATGGGAAGGTGCCCCAACCCGAACGTCACGAGTGCGGCGAGCGCGAACTGCACCATGAAAGTGAGCACCGCGCCGCGCCGATCGCCGACGCGGATCAGCCCCAGTCCGGGCAGGATCAGGTTGAGCGCGGCGACGCCTACCCGTGCTGGCACGCTTCGCCGGTCGACCGGGTCTTCTACCGTATCGTTCATTCGATATCCCCCAGGCGTATGCGCGCATCGTACCGGACACTAGCTGCGAGACAATGCTGGCACCGCGGAGCCGGTTCACGCGTAGTACTGGCATGGCAAAACTCGGCGACTGGCTCGAACCGCATCCGCACGGCATTCTCGTCAAGCCGATCGACGCCTGGATCGACCCTTCGATCCCGACCGCCAAGGCGCTCGTCACCCACGGCCACGCCGATCACGCCCGCGGCGGTCACGAGGCTGTCTGGGCCACACCGGAGACGCTCGCGATCATGGACGCGCGCTACGGCCCGCAAGCCGGCCACCCTGTCGCGTATGGCGAGACGATCCGCATGGGGGAAGTCGACATCGGCTTCGTCCCCGCCGGCCACGTGCTCGGCTCCGCGCAGATCGTGCTCGATTATCGTGGCGAGCGGATCGTCGTCTCGGGCGATTACAAACGCCGCGCCGACCCTACTTGCACCCCGTTCGAACCCGTCAAATGCGACGTCTTCATCACCGAAGCCACCTTCGGCCTGCCGGTGTTCCGCCACCCCGATACCGGCGACGAGATCGACAAGCTGATCGCAGCGCTGCACGCCAACCCCGATCGCTGCGTCGTCGTCGGCGCCTATGCGCTCGGCAAGGCGCAGCGCGTGATTGCCGAATTGCGCGAACGTGGTCACGAGGCACCGATCTACATCCACGGCGCGCTGCAACGGCTGTGCGATCTCTATGCCGAGCACGGCGTCAGGCTCGGCGAACTGCTCCCCGTGGCGGACGCGAAGAAGGCGGATATGGCGGGACACGTCGTGATGTGTCCGCCGGGAGCGCTCAACGATCGCTGGTCGCGGCGGCTGCCCGATCCGATCACCGCGATGGCGAGCGGCTGGATGCGGGTGCGGGGCCGTGCGCGCCAGAAGAACGTCGAGCTCCCGCTGATCCTCAGCGATCACGCCGACTGGGACGAACTCACCACCACGCTGACCGAGATCGCCCCAAAGGAGGTCTGGGTCACACACGGCCGCGAGGACGCGCTGGTCCACTGGTGCATGACCCGCCAGATCAAGGCGCGCGCGCTCGCGCTGGTGGGGTTCGAGGACGAGGACGACTGAGCCCTTGCGCTTTGTGGAGGCTGCGGCAGGATAGGGCATCGCTTCTGTCGCAAGGATATTTCGTGGCCCGTTCGACCAAGTTCGCCGCTCTGTTGCTGCTCGCGCTCTCGACCACCGCCATCGCGCAAGACGGGCCGAAGAAGGACAAGTCCGAGACCAACGCCGACCGGATGAAGGCCGAGGCGGAGGCGGACTACGCCAACGCTCCCATCGCCGAGCAGGAGGTCAAGTCGAAGGGGCGCGTCACCGTCGGCGGCAAGTCGCTCGGCTATACCGCGACCGTCGGCACGCTGACGCTGCGCGATACCGAGGGCAAGCCGACCGCCAGCCTGTTCTACACCGGCTACACGCTCGACGGCGTGAAGCCCGGCACCAAACGCCCAGTGACGTTCTTCTACAATGGTGGGCCGGGCTCGCCCAGCTTCTGGCTGCACATGGGCTCGTTCGCGCCGGTTCGGCTGCGCACAGCCAACCCCGAATACATCAAGCCCGCGCCCTATGATTTCGGTCCCAATCCCGACACGCTGCTCGACAAGACCGACATGGTGTTCATCGACGCAGTCGGCACTGGCTATTCGCGGCCGCTCGGCGATACCAAGCCGTCCGCCTTCTATGGCGTCGACGAGGATGCCGACGCGTTCGCCAAGGGCATCCTGCGCTACGCCACCAAATACGGCCGCTGGAACAGCCCGAAATTCCTGTTCGGCGAGAGCTACGGCACCACCCGTTCGGGCGCGCTGGCGTATCAGTTGCAGGATCGCGGGATGGCGCTGAACGGCGTCGTGCTGCTGTCGTCGATCATGAACTATGGCTACCGCCAGCCGGGGCTCGACGAAATCTACCTCAACTATCTGCCAAGCTATGCGGCGAGTGCGTGGTATCACAACCGCCTGCAGAACCGCCCCGCCGACGTCGCCACCACGGTCGCCGAGGCGCGTGCGTTCGCGACCGGGCCGTACGCGGCGGCGCTGTCGAAGGGGCAGACGATCTCGGATGCGGAGCGCGACGCGGTCGCCACCCGGATGAGCCAGTTGATCGGCATCTCGCCCGACTTTATCAAACGCGCCAACCTCCGCATCGATCTCGCCCGCTTCCAGAAGGAACTGTTGCGCGATCAGCGGCTGACGCTCGGCCGGTTCGACTCGCGCTACACCGGCGTCGACAGCGATGCGGCGGGCGAGCGGCCCGAGACCGATGCGTCGGACACCGCGATCGCCGGCGCGTTCATCGCCACGTTCAACGATTACGTGACGCACACGCTCGGCTACAAGACCGAGATGCCCTACCGCCTCAGCGCACGCGATGCGCCCGGCTGGACGTGGAACTGGAAGCACGATGCGCCGGGGCGTGGCGGCCAGTCGCAGAACAACCCCAACACCGCGGTCGATCTCGCCGCGGCGATGCGCGAGAATCCGTATCTCAACGTGCTGTCGATGAACGGCTATTACGACATGGCGACGCCGTTCTTCGGGACGGAGAACGACCTCGGGCACATGATGCTCGATCCCTCACGGCAGCGGAATCTGGCGTTTCGCTATTATCCCGCGGGGCACATGACGTATCTCAACCCCGAGGCGCTGCACCAGATGAAGGCGGACCTGGCACGCTGGTACGATCAGGCGATCGGCGAGGCGCGGAGCGCAACGCCACCGGGTGGCGCGAGCGTGTCGGGGGCGGGGGACTCGGGGCAGGTTCCGAACTGAGCCGGTGCGATCCTCCCCTTGGCGGGGGAGGATTCGCGGGACGGCGGTCTGCGGTCTTTCACCGCAGGGACGGGAGCCTACCGAACCCCCTCCAGCGCTTTTGCACGCCGCCGCTGTACCGAACTTCCGATCCCGAGCGCCTCGCGGTATTTGGCTACGGTCCGGCGTGCGATGTCGAACCCTTTGCCGTTAAGTAATTCCACTAGCGTGTCATCCGACAAGATCTTCGCACCCTCGGTATCGATCAGCGCCCGAATCGCCGACTTTACCGCCTGCGCCGATACCGCCTCGCCGCCGTCCGCCGACTGGATCGCGCTCGTGAAGAAGTATTTCAGCTCGTACAGCCCGCGTGCGCAGGAGACGTATTTGTTGCTCGTCACGCGGCTGACGGTCGATTCGTGCATCTCGATCGCGTCCGCGACCTGGCGCAGCGTTAGCGGCCGCAGATGCGCGACGCCCTTCAGGAAGAACGCCTCCTGCTGCTTCACGATCTCGGTCGCGACCTTGATGATCGTCCGCTGGCGCTGGTCGAGCGCCTTCACCAGCCAGTTCGCGCTCGCGAGGCAATCGCTCAGCCAAGCCTTCGACGCCTTGTCCTGCTGCCCGCCCGACAATTCGGTGTAATAGCTGCGATTCACCAGCACGCGGGGCAGCGTGGTGGCGTTGATCTCGATCGCCCAGCCCGCCTTGGTCCGCGCCACGAACAGGTCCGGCGTCACCGACTGCGCCGGCTCGCCCCCATAGCGGCACCCCGGCTTCGGATCATAACCGCGCAATTCGCGGATCATGTCGGCCATGTCCTCGTCGTCGACATCGCACATCCGCTTCAACCGCGTCAGTTCACCACGCGCGAGCAGGTCGAGGTTGTCGATCAACCGCGCCATGCACGGATCGTAACGATCCGCCTCCTTCGCCTGCAACGCGAGGCACTCCGAAAGATCGCGCGCGCCGACGCCGGTCGGATCGAAGGTCTGGATCGTCGCCAGCACCCCCTCGACACGCACCAGCGGCACACCGAGCCGGTTGGCGATGTCGAGCAACGACACGGTCAGGTATCCCGCCTCGTCGATCTGGTCGATCAGATGCGCGGCGATGAACGCGTCCTCGCGGGGGATTGCTGGGCCGGCTTGGGCGAGCAGGTGATCCGCGAGGCTGAGGCTGGTATCCGCGAACGCGTCGAGATCAGGGCCGTCTTCACCGCCCGCTCCCCCCGCGCTCGCGCCGGTCATCGACAGCGCGCCGTCCATCCCGCTGCCGCCATCTGCGACGCTGTCCTGCTGGTGGCTTTCGGTGGCGTAGTCGACGTCGAGCGTCGGTTCGTCGCCTGCGCCGGTGCCCGCGACGAGTTCGTCGGCGGCGACGCGTTCGTCGCGGACTTCGGGGACGGGCTCGCGGTCGGGCGCGTCGTTATCTTCTGCGGCGCTGTCTTCGAGCAACGGGTTGCGCTCGACTTCCTCGGCAATAAACCCCTCGATCTCCAGGTTCGACAGCGCCAACAGCTTGATCGCCTGCTGGAGCTGCGGGGTCATCACCAGCGACTGCGACTGGCGGATGTCCAGGCGAGGGGCGAGGCTCACTAGATCCTCCCCTGCAAGGGGAGGTGGCGGCGCGAAGCGTCGACGGAGGGGGGGCGCGTCAGACGCTGCGTTCGCGGAGGGCCCCCTCCACCAGCTCCGCTGGTCCCCCTCCCCGTGCCGGGGAGGAATGGATGCGCCAGCCTGTTCATAGCTCTAAAGCGAGAAGCCTTCGCCGAGATACAGCCGGCGGACGTTCGCATCCGCGACCAGTTCCTCGGGCGAGCCGGAGAACAGCACCCGGCCGTCGTAGATGATGTACGCGCGATCCACGATCTCCAGCGTCTCGCGGACGTTGTGGTCAGTGATCAGCACGCCGATATCGCGGCGCTTGAGGTCCTTCACCAGGTCGCGAATGTCGGCGATCGAGATCGGATCGATCCCCGCGAACGGCTCGTCGAGCAGCATGATCGACGGGTCCGCCGCCAGCGCGCGCGCGATTTCCGCCCGTCGCCGCTCGCCACCCGACAGCGCCATCGCCGGTGCAGCACGGAGCCGAGTCAAACCGAACTCTTCCAGCAGCGTATCGAGTTTCCGCTGGCGCGCCGCCTTGTCCGGCTCGGACAACTCCAGCACGGTCAGGATGTTCTTCTCGATCGTCAGCCCGCGAAAGATCGACGTCTCCTGCGGCAGATAGCCGAGGCCGAGGATCGCGCGTCGGTACATCGGCAGCTTCGTGATGTCCTCGCCGTCGAGCATGATGCGGCCCGAATCCGGCTTCACCAGGCCCATTACCGAATAGAAGCACGTCGTCTTGCCAGCGCCGTTCGGCCCTAGCAGCCCGACGACTTCACCGCGCCCGACCGAAACCGACACGTCGGTCAGCACGACGCGCTTGTCGTAGGACTTCGCGATCGAGACGACCTGGAGCCCGTTGTTCACCGGAGGCTCGGAGATCGGCGCGACGTCCTCGATCGGGGGCAGCGTGGTGGCGTCCATGGGATCAGGCCCTCGCAATAATCAGTCGCCGAACACTCGGCATGAATGGTGCCGCCGAACGCTCGGCAGACGTTTGGCAGGAAACATGCAGGAGCGCGCCGTTTGAGGGAAGCCCTCGCGACATGCTCACACGCTCAGTTGCGCTTGGGGACCGAGAACGTACCGGTCACGCGGCCGCCCGTTTGCGTGACGGTGCCACCACTCGCCGCCGATCCGCCCGCGCTGCCGCCTGCGACCGACGACCCGTCGATCACCGAACGCCCGGTGTCGAGGTTCATCGTGAGGCGCCCGCCGTTCACGGTGTTGCCCGCCTGCGTCAGCGTGACCGCGCCGAGCATCGTGATGACGCGCCGGTTGAGATCGTAGATCGCATACTGGCTTCGCGCGGTCTGGTCGGGCCGCTTGACGATCACGCCGCCCGACGCGTCGAGCCGCGACACCTGCGGGTTCCCGCCGATCACCTGGCCGGTATACGCCACCGTCATCCGCGCCGAGTTCAGCGTCATCTCGGCCTGCTTGACCGCGACGTTGCCCGACAGGATGGCGCGGTTCGCCTTGTCCTGGAGCTCGATATGATCCGCGCCGAAATTGATCGGTGCGTTGGAGTTGTGCGGTTGCTGCGCGACCGTGGTCGTGGAGAGCAAAAGGGCAGACAAGCCGGCAAGGATGTGGGGAGCGCGCATGGCGGCTATTTCGGCCCTCTGGGGATGATCCGCAAGCGCGCATTGCCATCGAGCGTCACGGTGCGCTCTTCCAGGTTCGCGCGCAGCTTGTTCGCGCTGAACGTCCCCTGCTGGACGGTGCCGGTCGCAGCCCCGCCGCTTTCGAGCGTGCGCGCCTTCATGTCGATCGTCGCGTTGGTGGTCTTCAGGTCGTACCCACCCGCTGCGGTGGCGTTCAGCGGGCCGAACAGCTGCACCTTCTCGGTGTCCATGTCGTAGCGACCGGTGTTCGCCTTGATGTTGGCGGGGCCGTCGGTCAGCTGGATCTGCGCGGCGAGCTGGTTGAGCTGGACGATCGGCTCGGCCGAGCTCTTCTGGATCGCCGAGGCCGCATCGAGCGTGAATGCCTGGCCCTTCGTGTCCTCACCGCGATAGCGCGCCACCTGCGTCTTCATGCGCTCCTGCGCGACGTCGACCTTGTTCTTGTCGAGCAGGAATGACACGTCGCCGCCCGCGGTCAGCGGCGCCATCACCAGGAAAGCCGCCAGCACGCCGATCGCGGTCGGCAGGCCGACGCGGGCGATCGCCACGAACCGATCGTGGCTGCCGCCGGGCGCGGCCCAGTCCTGTCGCGCGCTACGGACGCGACGGGCGACGGGTGAGGGGGGCGGAACGTCCATCAAGCGTGTGCGAAAATGTCGATTTCGGGCCAGCCGGCGATATCGAGCGCGGCACG
>Ga0308164_10004492_pt1 | contig 11761 bp, 12 predicted proteins | sample PhyTR2_FD_201031 | JGI IMG/M metagenome (GOLD analysis project Ga0308164, IMG submission 201031) | Phyllosphere microbial communities from UC Gill Tract Community Farm, Albany, California, United States - DLSLT.R2 | ecosystem: Host-associated > Plants > Phyllosphere > Unclassified | place: USA... | reverse complement strand
TGACGCCCTCCGGCAAGTCGTCGGTGCGCGTGAACATGCGCGTGCGGATCGTCTCGGCATCGAGGGTGAATAGTTCGGACGGATCGTAGCGGCAATCCCAGACCAGGATTTCGTTCTTGTTGGTGGGATGCTGCGCCAGCGGATAGACGAGGGCCAGGCAGCCGTGCTCGACCGGGAACATGCCGGACACGTGCAGGAACGGCTGGCGCGCTTCAGGGGCCTGGTGCAGGCCGATCTCGGCGGCGACGCGGTCCTTGCGGCGCAGCTCCAGGCAAAAGTCGAACAGGCGCGGCTGCTTGCTGCGGATCAGGCGCGCCAGCGCGATGGTCGCGCGCACGTCCGACAGCGCATCGTGCGCGGCCTCGTGCGCCAGGCCGTTGGCCGCGCTCAGGTGCTCCAGCTTGAAGCTCGGCTTGCCATCGTCGCGGGTGGGCCACACGATGCCGTCCGGGCGCAGCGCATGCACCATGCGCACGACGTCGAGCAAGTCCCAGCGGCCGCAGTTGTGCTGCCACTCGCGCGCGTACGGATCGATCAGGTTGCGCCAGAACAGGTAGCGCGTGACTTCGTCGTCGAAGCGGATCGTGTTGTAGCCGACGCCGATCGTGTCGGGCTGGCTGAATGCGGCCTCGATCTGGCGCGCGAACTCGTGCTCGGGCACGCCGTGTTCGAGGCAGTGCTGCGGCAGGATGCCGGTGATCAGGCACGATTCCGGATCGGGCAAAAAATCATTGGCCGGCTGGCAGTACAGCATGATCGGTTCGCCGATCTCGTTGAGTTCAGCGTCGGTGCGGATCGCGGCGAACTGGGCCGGGCGGTCGCGGCGCGGGGTCGCGCCAAAGGTTTCGTAGTCGTGCCATAGATATCGGATATCTGACATATGTAAACAAGTCCTTATCTTCAGAGGGAAGCGTCCAAAAGTTGTTGACACTTATGATTTTGATAACTATTATACCACGATTATCTAACGGAATCTTAATGTGTCAACAAGCCTACCAAAATTTAAAATTAAAACTGTCGTATGGGCATCGGGCGAGCGTTTTTCAATGATTGTGGATCCTGATACTCGAATGCCACTGGTCGACCCGACCGTGTTTGCGATGGTAGAAATGCGGAAAAATGGATTGGCTCACTCCACAATCAAACAGGCAATGGGAGCCATTAGAATCCTAGTTTCATTTTTGATTTCAAGGCAAATTGACATTGCATATCGGATCCACAGGGAGGGGAAACTCTTTGAAATCAACGAGGTAGAACAGTTGATCTCCCTCTGCAAGCTAAGCCAGTCGGAAATTGATATCCGACTAGGATGTACGTTAATGACAGAAGCAAGATCCATTTCAATATTAAAAAATCTCAGCAGCGTTCGATCCATCCAAAAATTTCGTATGCGATCTGGCCGGACTCTGCCTCAAACTGTGCAACGTGGAACGGCAAACATTCGATTAACTTACATTGAAAAATATTTAAAATGGCTTACTAGCCGAGAGCTGGTGCGTGCAGATTCCAACGACAGCTTTTATGTTCTTACACAAAGTAAAGTCGTTGCCGCGCTAGATGCACTGGCAGCAAAACGCATTCACAAAGAAAGTCGAAAATCAAAAATGAAGCGTAGGGGGCTTCCAGTTGAGGTCATTAAGAGGCTGCATGAGGTGCTTGATCCCAGCTCTCCGGAAAATCCATGGCGCCCAGGTTTCAATCAGTACAGGAATCGGCTCTACATCTACTGGCTGCTTGATGTGGCGCTTCGCCGGGGCGAACTTTTGGCGCTTAAAATTGGCGACATTAGTTTTAGCACCAAAAAAGCTGAGATTGTTCGGCGTCCCGATAACCCAGACGATCCACGTACGGATGCTCCTTTAGTTAAAGGCAAGGAACGGGTGCTTAATATCAATAATGCTCTCTTGGCTTATACAGAAGAGTATTTGGAGATGAGAAGAAAGTTCGTCACTGCACGACGTCATGGCTATCTATTCGTTTCTAGCAGAAAAGGTGCTGAGCTTAGTCAGAGTGCTGCGAGGGATATCTTTTATGCCCTGCGAAGAAAAGTTAGTGGCCTACCATTTAATTTGTCAGCACATGTATTTCGGCATACATGGAATACCCTATTTACAAATCACGCTTTTGAAACTAATATGTCTGAAAAGACGCGTGAAGATCTGATGAAGAATCAGAACGGATGGTCAGATAAAAGTAAAATGCCGAACTACTACTCTGTGACAGCTATTGAAATGAAGTCGCAAGAAGAGTCGCTCAAGGTTCAAAACAAGATTCATGGTATGAAGAAGAAATTGAAATGAAAAAAAGCCGGATGTGGAAATCAATTTCAATGCCTGCTTTAGGTGTTCCTGAGTTGCCCGAGGTTGCTTTCACAGTGACGGGGGGAAGATTTGATCCGCGTCCAGCTATATGGGACTACTATGATGGACTTGATCACGTGAGAATCGATTTTCGATATTTTAGAAAATTTCTTTGCGAAAGCCTGATTCAGAGTTTCAAAGCTATATTGATGCATGCTGCTCAGGAATTGGCTCCGTCTTCAATATTGAATTATTTTACGTCGATGAAAATATTCGCCGAGGTCGCGGGCGCAGAATCAATGCTCGAAAAAATTGGTCTTGCTGAGATAAATTTATTCTGGTCCAAACCCCATATTTTCATTGAATATAAGACCACAGTTAGGTCTATTTTTTATAAATGGAATGAGCATGGTTACGATGGCATCAATAGTGAAGTTGTTCTTTTTCTCAATAAGCAGGCGGGAAGGTCCGACTTAATTGGGCAATCAGTTCGCACTTGGGATCCCATTGCAGGCCCATTGACCGATAACGAATTCAAAAGCTTTTACGAAAGTCTTACTGATGTTTATGCCAGAAAGATAATTTCTACTGAGCTATTTCTCATTACTTGGTTGGTAACCTCACTTGGCTTGCGACCACGCCAAGTTGCACTTTTAAAAGTCTGCGACCTAAAACGAAATTCAGAAGGAGGAATTACTAGTTACTTACTATCAATTCCTAGAATCAAGCAGCAGGGTCAGCATCCACGCGATGAGATGTATGAGTGGCCTATTATCAAGGAAATAGGCGAGCTGTTTTACAACCATTGCAAGAGACAGATGGTAAAACACGAAGCTGATATGCTCGACGTCAAACTTGCCCCGCTCTTCTCTTCTACTCAAGGCAGTGTCGAAAGATATGAATTCGAAAAACAAGATCGTTACGTTCCCGATTGGGCTGAGGCCGATAGTTCAGAAGGTCTGTCAGGAAATTATCTGACACTTCATTTGAGAGTCGCAGGCGTTCGATCCAGACTTCGTTCCGTGTTTGACGAACTTAATGTGGCTTCAGAAAGAGTTGGTTCCGAAATTGTCCTTGGCGCTGCTCGGTTGAGGAAGACTTATGGAACTCGGCTGGCCGCAGACAATGTTCCTGCGCCAGTGATTGCTAAGATGTTGGGACATCGAGATATTAAAAGCAGCGCACCCTATATTGCAGCAACCCCACAGTTACAGAATAGGCTTGACAAAGCGCTCGCTTTCGAATTGGCTCCGCTTGCGCAAGCTTTTCGTGGTGAATTACGATCTAAGGTTGACGAGGTTAACCAGGCTGGCTCTGTGATCAGGGATCTTAGGATATTGCCTTCTGGCGAAGAGCTCGGGAAATGTAAGAAGAACGGTCACTGTGGGCACTTGGCTCCAATTGCATGCTACACATGCAAAAAATTTAGACCATGGATAGATGCGCCGCACGAAGCGATTTTTAATTTTTTGTCGGAAAAACGCGAAAAACGAAGACTGGAAGCGCAAGGAGATTTGCATATGATAAGGCTTCATGACCGTACATTATTAGCCATCGCTGAGGTTGTTCTGCAGTGTCAAAACCAGGAAACTGCATGAATTCAAAGATTAGCAAGCTCGTATCAAGACGCCAATCCGCATTAGAGAAAAATTTGGAAGAATTCATTAGACAAGCAAAAACGTCTAAAGTTTTTGGAGAAGAATTCAATTTTGAATTGAACGTGTGGGACGTAACCCATGTCCTGAGTCAAAAAGCAAAACGCACTGGCACGACAATCGTGTTCAGCGCCTGGGAACAACCGAGACCAAGTGCTAATATCCAACCCAAGTGGCTACTGGAGCCCTTTCTCTCATTCTCGAAAGCTCTCGTTATTTACGAATATGAGTTAACAAGAAAAATAAGTTTTATGAGGGATCTGCAGGCCCTTCGTGCTATCAGTCATGCTCTAGCTTTAGTTGGAAGCGTAAGCCCGACAGATATTAACTTTGAAATCTTAGATGCCGCGCAGCTTGCAATTAAGAAAAGCTATAGTGTCTCAACCGCTCATGGTATCGGAACTTCAATAGAGAGAATAGCGTCTTTGCTTGACGAAAAGGGGATCGGTTGCACCCAATTTAGATGGCGCAGTTCCCTCCATTCACCCACATATCATGGGCGGATTGGCGAAGAGTTTGAAAATCGCCGAAAAGAAAAGATGCCTAGTGGGGAGATTCTGGCCGCATTGGGACATGCATATTACTCTGCTGTAGATCCAGAAGATATTGTTTACACGTCTATGTGCGCATTATTGCTGAGCTCGCCAGACCGCGCTAACGAGTTGGTTTCTCTACCTGTCGACTGCGAGTCGCCAACGCAAGGGGATGGTTCCCTAGGTTACTCGCTGCGGTGGTGGCCATCAAAGGGCGCATTGCCTCAAATGAAAGCGATTCCGGAGGTGATGCGCGAACTTGTGCGGAACGCGATAACTCGAATTAAAAAAGTAACAGATCAACCCAGAGTCATTGCGAAGTGGTATGAGGATCAACTATCGTCTCATAAATCCTATCCAACGAAAATTTATCTCCCAGATCATTTGGAATACTTACGTAGCAAAGAGCTTCTCACTCGCGATGAGATTTCACTTTTGTTATGGAACGACGACACCCAGGATTTAGACGTGTGGTGCAAGCGAAACAACCTTATGACAGTTTCTAAAATTGGCCGTAAAAGTCTTCACCGTTTTTCTGATGTCGAAAAAATTGTGATCTCGGATTTGCCTAGACATTTCCCCTACTCAGACAATACTAGACGCTGGAAATGTAGTGAGCTTCTTTTTACATTGCCAAAATTTAGCAGTAGACTTCGCCGGCCATCCATGTGCCTTTATACGCCAATGGATCGTGTTGATTTAAATTACCGTCTTGACGGAAAAAACAAGTTTTCAATTTTTGCAAAGTTTGGCGTTAATGAGATTGTTGAAGGTGAGATATCTCCCTTGAAAATATCTTCGCACGCATTCCGTCATTATCTAAATCAGCTTGCACATGAGACTGGCGAACTTTCAGAAATAGATATTAACCTTTGGTCTGGCCGAACCTCCCGAGGCGAGGCTTACAATCACCTTAGTAGCAAGGAAATTTCAGACCGTGCAACGTCGCTTTTGGGCGAATCATTATCGTCACTTCCCGCCATCAGGGCTTACCCAATACAACTTTATGCTCGAAAAGAATTCAAAAGGCTAGGTATCGAAGCAGGGCATACAACTGATTTTGGATATTGTGTACATGATTTTTCAGCAAGCCCATGTGAAAAACACGAAGATTGTCTGAACTGCTCTGAACAATTTTGTATTAAAGGGGATAGTGTAAAGCAGGAAAATTTAAAACGTGAAGTCGAAGAGCTAAAACAGCTTCTTTCGAAAGCTGACGCAGCAGCACGAGAGGGTGTTTATGGGGCTGATCGGTGGATGGATGCGCAGAAGCTGAGATTGCATCGTGCTAATGAGCTTCTTTCTGTTATGGAAAATCCCCGTGTCTTGGTTGGAACCCCTATTCGCCTGACAGGACAGCGCGACTACTCAGAACTGGAGCACCTTCGGAGTATTGCTGTACAAGATGGAATGATTACATCTTCTGTAATTCAGACGTCATATCTGGAGGACGAGTCTACTGCTATTTTTAGCCTGCTTGCTCCAGGTAAAACCGATATTTAAGGATTGGTAAATTGCAAGATTTAATAAAAAAGGTTAGGGCGCCTAACCTAACCGACGATTCTATCCAAATGATCCTCGGTATTATCGATTCTTGGACAGGGAAAAGGCTAACTTGGAACGCCCTAATTTTCGTAATTGAAACCTCTCTAGGTGCAGCCTATACCCGTCAAGCTCTTGCAGGGCATCAAGTTATCCAAATTGCCTACAAGAGTAAAAATCAAATTCTAGCTAGTACGCCGGTGCAGGAGACTAGGTCAAATGTAGTCGAGCTCGATGAAGCTCTTGTTATTATTGAAACCCAACGTGCTGAGATAGCACGTTTGAAAATTGCGGAAAATCAGTTTCTCGAACAGTTTGCCCGATGGGCATCAAACGCTTATTTGTTAGGGATCGATTATAAGCGACTCGATCAAGCTGTCGACATGGTTGATCGTGACTCGAGTCTACATATAAGAGAAGTAAAGATTCGATAATTCAATTTTCTAGCGGGCCGGTTGCGCGAATTTTATTCTAGATCAGGGAATTTGCGTCTCGTAAGATTACAATATTAGAATTTCAGTTTTACCTAACTGTATAATTGGACCGTTTGAACGGTTAATTCAAATATGGCGAAGGAGAGGATTGTTGAAGGAACGTAATGCGGTCAGAAGTTTTCAAAAAACTTTCAGTGACCTCGTTCAAAGAAGATACTCTAGCGTGTCCCTCGAAGCAATTATTGTAGCCCGAAAATAATTGTTCACTAAAGTATAGCGCTATTTACTGACAGCTTGTGTCAGGGGGCACTCGACCATAAAGGTTTGATTTCTTGTAACTTTGCACTGTACTTAAAGCAGACGTACTCGGTCAAATTCCAATGGGGGGCGTCGGAAACACTTTACCTGCAATGAATATACGTGTACATTTCTACGTAAAACGTAGTTTTTGCCAAATAAATTACTCTAAAAAAACTTAATAGCAAAAGGGAAACAAATGTTTGAAGCAGATAATTCATGGCGCTGCAGTCGATTAGATGTGCTTCAAGCCATCTTCCCGGAGCACGAAATTCAACGTTATCGGCTAATTGAGATTTCCATAAATGTCCAGATTTTTCACGTCGATATCCTGCTCGAAAATGGCGACGAATCGTATTGGTCGCGATATTTATTTGATGCATTTTGCGATGTTCTCCGTTTCATTACTGACGATGGGGTTGTAAAGTGTAAAATTAGCCTACAATCCAGTCGAAGCGATTCCGGCGATTATTCTATAAAAAAAATTGTTCGCGCATTTGAGTTAGTGAATAATCCTGGAGCATATTTTTTTGAGACTTCGGAGAGCACATTTATACGAGATTCAATTCATGAATTTTCTTTAGAAAAATCTGAATCAGTTTTGGTGTGGAGCGTTGATTGATATTGATATCAAACTTTTTTGCAGTAGTCTTGTGGGAATAGGGCTTATTAGCCCTATTTTTTTAGCCGCAACTAATTTAGTCTCGAAATCGTTATTTCGCGTTTTTAATGAATAAAAGCTCTCCATTTTGCGAATATACCGAAATTGCTGCAACCGTTGCTTTAATCAGCGGTCCGCGTGAATTCGATGCTTCGCTGATCTGCACGTACGTCTTTAAACTTAGGCGCTGAGATTTATTTCGTGCGCGCTCAATTCTCTTAGCATCGTCGATTGATTTCGGCGTGTAAGTTAGCAGGGCTGCTTGAACAGTCAGTTCGTAGTTTGGCGGAGTTTTCTTTCCATCTGTCACTGCTTGATAGGAGTAACGCTCTGCTGAATTCTTTAAATCGCGTAGTTCAAAGGTATTTTTTTCGAAATCGTAAGGACCTAACTCCAAATCACTTTCCAGTATCAGGAAACGGTTGTTTGCCTTCTTCGATTCAGATTTTGCCAATTCTGAGAATTTCTTGATCTGTTCTCGGCGTTCAAATGCATCACTGGATAACATCTCGTCAGAAAATATTTCTGCTATACGTTCATTACTGATTGGGCTTTTATTGAACGCAAGGAAGATTAACAAGTGATCTTTTTCGGTGATTGGTTTTTTATAAGTATTTAGCGCGATGGCTTGTAAGTTAACTACGGTAGCCCGACTTGAGTCGATAGTGCATTTCCCGACTACAAATTTTTGAGTCAAGCGGGTGCCTCGGTCGTACATCGGTGATTTAATGTAAGCGGCAGCTGCATATTTCTTATAGAAAGCGTAGACGTCTAAAGCAGCAGTTACCTCAGATTCGGACATAACCCTAATCTTTAAGGGACTGAGAGCTTGAAATTTCCCTCCGCGAGCTGCAGTCGTCCACAGATTGCTGGTCCGATTAATAGCATCTTCATTAATACTCGAAACATCACAAAGGAAAGTCTCTGAATCTTTAGCACTCGGATTAATAGGCCCGGGTAATGGTGGAATGTTTTGAGCCAATGCCTGCGCAGTAATCACTACGGTTGAAGCGATAAAAATCTGTTTTAACATTTTTTGAACGTGATCGGTTAGCGCATCGCGCCTACGTGAAAGATAATTTTTATTCTTACGAGTAAGCTAGTAGACCTTGGAAGGGTCTAACATCCTCGCTTGAACACGCCTGTGCTGAAGGTCCACGATTTCTCGATCGCTAGGCCGGTGTTGCTGCCGGTTGCTGCGCCAGTCGCCTTGCCAACGAAACGCACGTTGTACTTGGTGTTTGGCTTGAACGGTGCCTTACCGACTAGGAAGGCGACGTTCGGGGTCAGGTACGTGTTGTCCTGGGTGCTGGTTGATTTGGTGATCAGGCGAGCATCCAGTGGCGCAGTCTGACCTTCTTCCGTCACGGTGAAGTTCGTCACGCTCAGGGTGGTCGATGCTTCCGAGGTTAGGCTGACGGGCGCACTGGTTTTAGTGCACATGTTTTCCTGGCTCATTGCCATTTCCTGATAGAACGGATTTGGCGATTCGACACTGTGGGTCAGCCACACGCCGGTCTGATTGTTGGCCGGGTACATGCCCACGTAGTCACCAGCGTTGACCTGCGGGGTGGTCAGGCCAATGGCCACGTACAGTGGGCTGTCCTGACTTTCCGGTGCGATACCGACGGTGGTCATGCCCTGGTACATCATGCTTGCGCGGTGGTACACGGTGTTGGCCAGGTTGTCGATTGCCGACGCGTCAGTGCTTGGGAACTGCATGCTGAATGCGATCACTTCCGTAGCGCTCTTGGTCGGGTAGCCAGCAGCGATCAGGCGATCCATTGCATCGACACCGGTAAAGCCTGGCTTTCCAGCAACTTCAGCGTGAGGCGTAGCGCCGCTTTGGTTGGTCGTCACGTAGGCCGCGTGGTTCTTCGATGCGATGTCGGCGTTTGCGTTCTGATTCAGCGCACCCAGACCTTGCGCAGCGCGGAAGGCGTTGAGCTTGACCAGTGCAACCGCTTCGCTCGAACCCGTGACGTAGGTCGGTGCCACGGCCACTTGCAGGTTTGCGGACTGCGGCGTTGGGGTCGGCGTAGGAGTCGGGGTGACTGGCGTGGTTGGGTTGGTCACGACCGGAGGGGGCGGATTGTTGGCAACCGGGCTCCTGTCACCGCCACCGCCACCGCCACCGCATCCCGTTACGGCAACTGTGAGGATAGTCGCTACGATTGAAAGATTTGATACGCGCATCATGTCCTTGAAGGTTTTGAAGTTAGTCAGAGCGCCTGAAGACATTGGAAGGGCAGCGTCTGGATAGCTTTGTGGCCATATCCGGCGTACCGTCACAACGAAATCTTTCGCTCTAACAAGAACTGGCAGTATAGCAACTTTTCGCGCAATTCTACGTTTTACGTAGAGAAAATTTCGCAAGGATCTACGAGTATCGAAGGATGCCCGTCAGCTCCAAAATCATTAATCCAACATTCGGCCGTAGACTGCGTCAAGCCCGCTTAAGAGTGAACTTACCCCAAGACCGCCTGGGAGTGCTGGCAGGCCTTGACGAAGCATCTAGTAGCGCGAGGATCAGCCGGTACGAAGGCGCCGTGCACGAGCCATCCGTAAAATTCGCCAAGGAATTAGCTAAGGTTTTAGGTGTGCCAGTAGCATTTTTGTACTGTGATGACGATCGTCTGGCGGAGATAATTCTTACTTACTCAAGCATGTCCGAATTGCAAAGAGGAGAACTTTTAAGTCTTATATCTAGATCCAACCAGCTGTACCAATAATTCTAATTTGTGCTGGCATCGGCGTCGGAAATTGTGAGAACCATGTTGGTGCGAACATAGGGTTGTCTGCATGCTTTTCTTCAGGTGTTGCTCATAAAATAAAATCTTCGAGTCATAAACCGACCTGGCTCGGTGATTTTTATTTATAACTTGGCTACCATATTTGGTTGCTGTGAACCTCCGTAGAACCATAAATTCCCGACTGCGTGTTATTTATAATTTCCGGTAAGCTCGGAGCAGAAACTCTAGGCGCTGCATTCTCCAGATTGCTAATATCTGGGTTCAGTAAGCGATTTTTTGAAAGGCGAACAGTGTTTTTATTATCTACGAGAGTAAAGTAGGTTAAAAAATTTATCGGCACTATTTTCATAATGCCAGCTGGGGCATAATTATAATTGTGAATTTTCATCTTAAGAGGTAGCATTTTATTCTCCGGTTTGAATTTTATATTTCCAATCTAGCTTCTTCGCCACATAAATCATAATCCACTCTGCTTCGGCTGAGCTTGTCCAATTCGTCGATAAAAGTCGTTTGCGATATTGTTCAAGTATTTCATGTTCACTCATATGAGAACGCTTTCCTTCTTTGGAATCGAAAGCCTTCGATACTAACTGCTCGGCTAGATCGCTACAGGTTACCCAACGACTGTAGACTTCAGGCGGAGATGTACCCATTTCATAGAAGTGACCTTGATATAAGCTTGCTAGAAACTTGGGCTGAGCTCCCGGAATTGCCCCGTTGGATACGGTCTTGGGGAAGTCAGTAGGGATCTTCTCGAACTCCAAATTGATAAAGTCAAAAGTATTTTTGGAGTTGCTCATCATCATAATCTCCTGATTGTGCTCTGGCTAGGTGTTCCAACATTCGATGGGGGTATAACGAACCGAGCATCGATTTAGATTCTTTCATTCATCACTCTAGGCGTTGATTATAGATCCTATATGGTTTCGTGGCTTCCGTTCGTCAGTGCGGTCCTGATCAGCGCGCGACGGTATTCGTCGAGGCATTTAGTTGATATAATATAATTAAAATTGCTCTTAAGTATGGCTCTTGGGTTTCCGCCAGCATGGGGTGTCGACAGGCCCTGCGATGGAGCTAAGCCTGCGGTCACGCCACTTGTAGTCTCTCCAGTCGTCGTCGTCACTGAGGCTCGATAGACTCCATGGCCCGGATCCGATTAGAAGTCGCAGCTTGCGCCGTACGTCGCTAAAGATGAATACGTTTGGAGCGACCTGGTAGGGAAGGTCCTCTCTCCAGTGGTGTACCATTGAGCCGCCACTATCGCGTCTCGATTGCGCCGGGATTTCACGCGGCTCAGTATCAATAATGCAACGTTCAACATGTAAAAAATGCCGAGACTACGCCACAGTAGGATCATACGTAACCAGCTCGCAAGCTGGATTGCTCATTATCATTCACACGTTTAGCGCGACCAGGCTAATACTCATCTTTATCTGGACGGCCGACGGGAAGTTGTGCCTCAACCAAGCAAGGGAGATAATATGACTCATGACGAGGCATATCAGATAAAAACACGTAAGCAAATCTTTAACGGTGCCACTTGGGAATCCGGTACGCACGTAGAGTCTGAGCAATTCCTGCAGTGG
>Ga0308164_10004490_pt1 | contig 11763 bp, 13 predicted proteins | sample PhyTR2_FD_201031 | JGI IMG/M metagenome (GOLD analysis project Ga0308164, IMG submission 201031) | Phyllosphere microbial communities from UC Gill Tract Community Farm, Albany, California, United States - DLSLT.R2 | ecosystem: Host-associated > Plants > Phyllosphere > Unclassified | place: USA... | reverse complement strand
CCCTCTCGCTAGGTTCTAGAAGGTGCAAAGCGTTGTGGTGGCGTTCTAAAGTAGGTGACTCACTTTGTATTGCTTACATTTTCTTTTTGTTCCCCCCTGATCGGAGAATTGAGTAATTGATAGAAAGCAGGGTTCGCACACAACCTGTTTGTGGGCCTTTGTTCTTCGTTTCGGGTTTGGAGAAAGAATACAAACAACGACCGAGCACAGTGACACCACACATGCCATTGTCTGATCCCCTACTCCCAGGCCTACCGCCAGCCTGCAAGACACCTGACCGGATATACCTCGAGTGGGCTATTATCGCCTCTTGTCCATATTCCGCCAAGTCGATTTAAGTCATCGCTCAATCAGATACACAACTGTACAGCAAAGGAAAGGCGTCGAGAGGAAATCGTGGAGCGTTTTCGGCTGTTTGGGTTACTTGTTTACATTCCCAGCTAGGTCAAATAGGATTTATTCGTGACGCTCTCGATTATCCATCGCCCACCCACCACTTTTTCATCGCTCGACCAGGCTAGCTCAAGAATCTCAGCTACGCCTCGAAGGCCAATCGGGTTTCGCTTAGTCATATCAGCGCCGTCACCATCCAATCGAGCCCGAAATTTATATCACGCACCTGTGTACAGCTCCTTAATCCACTCCTTTCCTCCTTGAACAAAGCTCCGCGACAAGGTCCCGACCTTCAGAACCCGTTGTGATGGATCACTCCCCTATAAAAGATGTAGACGGGTCCGACTTCCCTTACGCGCGAGAGACTGCGCATTCTGGACGAGCGGTTGAAGTCATGTCCCCACAAGACCGCCCGCACCCCTATTCTCGACGACCATCCCTTCCAATGCTCGATAGCGGACCACGCATACAACTTCCAAGCCTCGAGTACGAGGGGTCAGCTAAACCAGATGCTCCTCGGTCTAATTCGCAAAGTTATCCAATTAATATACCTGGAATTTCATCTTTAGACATGCGGGATGGGCCATGGCATAGGAGTGCCGATCGTGATCGGTACTGGAATGATCGGAGTCGGCTTGGCGATAGAACAAACGACGAGCGCATAGTAATGACTCGAACCGCGAGCACCGGCTCTTCCCACCCACAACCATTCCGTCTGCCGTCATTCCACGCTCTAAGCAATTCCGAACCACATAAAAGCGAGCCACTAGGGCCTGGATCCACAGTCATGCCGCCACCACCACCTCGACCACGGACAAATCCTCCTTCGCCACGATTTGCATACGCCCGACCAACAAGCCCGCTCCATCAAGTCTCGCACTCGCTCAGACCCAGCTATTCGAGTCATGCCCGATCTGGTGACAGACACGATATGCAAGAATATCCTCCTGTCAAAAGGGAAGGGTCACCGCCTCTGCGCTCCATTCATACATACGATTCACCGAGCATATATCCTCAATCTCCTGCGGGCTATTATCAGGGCGACGGTAGAGCTCAGGTCTATCACGGACATCCCCAACAGCATCCTGCTCATTTTGTCAACCGAGGACCGCATCACCCAAGCTACGCCGACCCTTCTCGAAGGAGACAGGAGGAAGAAAGACCAGCTGGTCCAGGACAATCGCGTCGTCTGGCTCATCTCATGTCCGAACAGAAACGAAGAGAGTGAGTTGGATAAATGGCTTCACTATCCGAGCTAATGTACCAGATCGATTAACACCGGCTTCGTAGGTCTGCGCCAAGTCGTACCCAGCGCCGCAGCTACCGATTCCAAAGCCGTCATTCTGCGCAAAGCAGCGGCTCATATCAAACACCTCGAAGCGATACTGGCGAATCGACAAACGGGCGGACGGGTTGGACGCACGGAAGAAAAGGACAATCGATATAGAGAAGTGTCGGACCCATCTTCACTGCGCAATGACGCTGAGATCCAATATCGAGAGGTATCAGATGAGAGGGATGAAAGTACGGCAAGCTCGACGTCCGAGAGTCGGGATATCAAGATGGAAAGAGAGGGTTCGGAAGATAATGAGTGGAGACCTTCGACACGAAATTAGCCATGATATAATGTTGTATCCTTCTCATGCCCAATCCGTAGTGTATCTTCTCCCCGAAATAATCAAATGCATTCTCTTATACGGAACAATGAAGACGTGGTGCATGGTAGTAAGTGTGCATCGAGCTTACTCGTGCAATGGTGTGATCTCGACTGCTAGCGCAGCCTCCTCTTGGCCCAATCCCCGAACCCGGACCACAGCGTCGTAGCTACCTAGTGACCTGATTCTCGCGCCTTCCTCCAGTCTGACATCCCTCCATAATACCTCGATATCGAGATTGCTCAATCCACATTCCTCTTGTAGACGAGCTGCGATATCGCTCAGCGTTAGAGATCCGTGTATGGAGTCTGACCCCGCACTGATTGTCCTCCGAGCAAATGTAAAGGAAGGTGGGAGATCGTACAAGGCAGCAAGGACTTGACTGGGCGTGGTGATGATTGCGGCATCCAAAGCGAGACCAGATGTCCCATTGACGGGATACTGTGTAGCCGATTTGGACCGGTGAGCCTGCGCTCTCGAGTTTCTCATGGCTATCTTGCTCTGAATTATCAGACCGATGTGAAGCAGGACATGCAGTCGGCACGGCTACTCACGTCTCCAACATCGGTAGTACGATCCAAATTACGCTTCCAGGGAACGATTCGAGCGAGACCGTTCGGCACAAGCTCATTTCTCGCTCGACCTGGGTTCATTGTCATGCGATCATCTATTAATCAGCGCCTGATGACCATGGTCAGGGACTGCTTACAGATCTGACCCAGACCGTTGACATCGTCGAGCAATTCTACCAAAACTTGACGTCGGGAAAAGCGGACTGTAGAGGTCTGTGTGTCAGGCGATGTCGCGATTCATGACGAGATCTACTCACGGAGAAAGTTCTGCTGCAGCTCGTGAGAGCTGACACTACAGCCCTGGCGCTTGTGATCGGAGTCGCCATGATAGAGGGATGAGGTGCGTTGTATGTGGTACTATGCGAAAGATGGAATAGATTGGCTCAAAAGTCACGTGACCGTGAATAGCAAAATCATCTCTGCTCATGCTATCCGTTTATCACTCTACAACAACTCACATATACTAGCATGGATCACGGAGCTGCACGCAGCAGGAAACAAGCCAATGTGGCCAAGCTGAACCCTATTCAGCTGACTCGCAAGACCGCTCCATCAACGACAGAACCGACCAGAGCACCGCCTTCTACGACTGCGTCGGGACCATCCCGTTTTAAACCCAAAGTAATCGATAATACGGATCCGGCTCGCTTCAGACCAAAAGCTATAAGAGACTCCGTAGCGCTTATCTGGGCTCAGGGCAGCTTTCCCTTACCTCCGCCCAGCGGAACCATATCCAGAGTCACCAGAGTCGACTTGACAGGCAGTCCATGTACCGACATCAGCTGGCTGTCCGGTACCAATGTGACCTGGTTATCCCTCAAAGGCTGCAAAGTAGAAACAGGCTGGGACGAGGTCGGTGCACTGGAGAACCTAGCTGGTGAGGTCAACACAGGCAAATTGCGCTGAGATGACAGTTTTGAACATCTCCGACACCGATTTGAAATGTCTACCCAAATCATTTCGCAATCTCACCAAGCTCAAAGCTTTGGTGGCGATGAATCTCCCCTGGCACGCACTAGATGAGGAGATTGTCGGTCAATGGAGTCAACTCAATTCACTCAGTGGGTCCCTCTTCGGCGGCGTGCTGATAAGCAGTCATCTCTCACTCGCCCAACCTGACATCCCTGCCCCATAGTATGGGTCACCTGTCGCAACTATCCAAATTCACATGTTCACACTGTCCACGTCTGACTGCTGGCAAAATACCCGACCTTTCCAATCTGCCGCTATTACGAGATGTCAAGATGAACAATTTGGCTCTTGTCGATGCCATCCCGTCTCATATGGTCAAGTGGGGCACTGGCCGATTGCCGGCCACCGAATACACTTCAGCTTCCCGACAAGGTGACGGACTAGAAGTGCTAGATCTGGGCAATTGCTCCCTCCCATTCTCGGCAGTCCAGAACGCGTTCCTTACAAGGACTTGGTCACACCTTCGATCTTTATCCCTACACTCGAATCCCCTCGCTGTCACACATCCCGACTACGCGACCTCACTCCAAGATAGCGATACTCTCCCAAAGCTACAAATTATCGACTCGAAACGTATAGTCCAGCGGAAAAGGAAAGGAGAAATTCAGGAATCCAAAATTGAACGGCGACGTAGGGAGAAGAAAGAAAAGAAGCGAATGACTGGGGCAAATGCCAGAGAAACCACAGGGACACTCAGAGTCTGGGGTGAGACTGCAGGACAGTCGGTATCAGAGACCGCTGTAGACGCGCAGAAGGTGGCACCTTCAAAGAACATTGCTATACCCCCCGAAACCAGCGAGACTGCGCAGGCATCAGACAAGAAGAGGAAGCGCAAAGCAGAGGCCGCCCCCGCTGTTTCGATCGCCGCTAGAGACACCGAGACCTCGGCATCCACCGAGAAGAAGCGGAAACGAGTCAAGCCCGCCAAAAAGGACAGTGGGTCAGTCAGTCGAACGGTCAAGACAGTTGCCAACGAGGCTTCAGGTGCTCAAGGGCCAGATGATAGGCAGACCAAATCATCAAAGTCTTCCTCATCATCTTTCCCGGGCTTGCCCGATCCGAGCACTCAGCGATCCAAGCAGAAAGCAGATGATGGCAAGGTCGAAACGGTCGCCAAGTCGGCAGGAGGAGTAGATTTGAACAAGGTGTTTGGCAAACCGCAGCGAGAAGAGGACGATGGGGGTCTAGGTGTAGGGGGGTGGTAGATACTATGTACGATCAATGATGAGAATATGTTCAGGTGCTAGTGCGCTCCACCGTACCTTGCGCATATTATACTATCGATGCATCCGATGTCTGATGTGGGTACTGGTACAAACTAATCATCACTATCATCAGAATCACTACTGCCGTCTCCCTCGTCCACAACACCAGTGGCTAACCTGCGCATACCGACCCCGCCCTCGATCCCGAAAGCGGGCTTCTGGGCTGAAGACATGAGCGAATCAATCTCGACATCGCGTTCCCCTGCCGAAGGCCCGTCACCCAAGTCCTGGAGTTCCCGCAAAGTCGCAGCATCGGCCGCCGTCATTTCCGCGGGATCGTCGATGTCGTTGAGTTCCGCTTGCAGAAGCGCCGCCATCTCCTCGTCCAGCTCGGCCTCAGGCTCACTCGACGATTCATCTTTAGGTAGGCTTGGTCCCTCATTGACGTTATCGTTGGGCGTATCGAGATTTCCGGGTTCGCCTTCTTCGTCATAACTATCCTCGTCATCATCACCAAAGAGATCCTCATCGTGGTCCGCGTCATTGCCCTGGATGTCGGGCATTGGGGTAACGGGTCCGGTCTCGACTTCATCCTCTTCCCCATAGTCCTCATCCTCTTCATCCATAGCCGCCATCTGTTTGTCCGACGTGAATACCGATTTTGATTCTGCTTCTTCTGGCTCGAGGGGCTTCGCAGCTTTTCTTCTGGCGAGCGTCACGCTCTCGAGCTCTGCAAGTAAAGTCTGCCGAGCAGAAACTTTGGTATTGACATCGGCTTGTAGTCCGGCGATGGTCTCTTCGAAACGCTTGACCATGATCGGGTTTCCGCCGGTAAAGCCATTTCGCTTTTTCTCGATGGTGCTTTCCAGAATTTTGATTTCGCCATTGAATTGCTTGATTTTATCCTTTTTCTCGGCGAGATCCTCATCTTCCTCGTCGTCGCCAGATCGCACTCCCTCCTCGTCCTCGTCGTCCCCGGATCCATCCCCAGCGGCGGAAACACCGTCGTCGTCGGACACGTCTGCCAATTCTTGGCGCAATGCGGCAGCCAGATCATCGTCATACACATCTTCATCGCTTACATCGAAGCCTTCCGACCCACCTCTATAGTCGTAAAAGCCGTTGTCATCGACATCGCTCTGCGGGATGACCGATCCAGGATCATCGTACATTTCTGAGCCGCCGAATTCGGATCCCTCACCATCGGCATTTGTATACCAGATGGCGTCAGGATCGTATTCGATATAGTACGAGTCTGGCACGTCTACTCCAGGGTTCACATCGATCAAATCTGGTATCAGCACAGCAGATACACGTGGACGATTACGGTGATGCTACGCACCGGTCTGGATGTCATCCGCAGCTTCGTCTTTTCCGAGAAGCTCTTCTACCTGTTCTTCCACCACTTCGATGGCCCGTCTGGACACCCGTTTCCTGAAACGTCGTTTACGTACATGCTTGAGAGGCGGTGTCAGGCCGTGCGGCCAGATGTAATCGTCAATATTGAGCGCAGATGCATTGATCTGGGATTCCTCGTTGATCCGATCTCCGATGACTAGCATCTACAGAGTTTAGCTTCATTGGTTTTACTAAACTCACCTGAGAGATATCAGCGACCTTGAACAAGTGTCGAGAGTCGAATGTCTTTTGGCTTTCGATGATGTTGGGCAAGTCTACCAACTTGGAAGCATATGTCTTTCCTTCATATTTGAATGCTGCTCTGCGTGTATCTGATCATCAGTGCTAGCCAAGTTGCGCACACAATGGAACATGCCTAGAAATTTGAATTCTACTCCCTCCAATCCTTTGCTTTTGCCTTTGGCCATTTCCCTCAAACCTCCTGCCATGCTTTCGGGCACTCTAAGAATGAATTGCTCCTCAAAAGCCAAAGGTTCCGTTGGATTTTCGTCGAGGTCTCGGTCGTATTCGCCAAGAAAGCTCGTCTTTCTGCCTGCTTCAGCCTCTTGTCTTCCAATTCCGTTCTTGTTGAAAGACAGCGTCAATCTTCGTGAGGTATTCGGATCCGCGTGGTCCGCATCGGTGAGTAGCGAGATTCTGGATGATGCCCGCACTGATGAATGTCGGGGCGGGTTGTGGCGAGATCCTGCGGAGGCACCTCCACGCGAGCGAGACGCACCAGAGCCTCGCTGTCGGCGTCGGATTGGGTTTCGGGGTAAGGCCTCAGAGGGTTGAACCCCACTGTATCCGGAGGAGGCCTGCTCTACATTTGCGAACGTATTGTCGCCAAGGGCGGGGAGCGGTCTAGGGCCGGCGGGCAGTGTGAACTTTATTCGTGCGGTGCTTGGACCCGGCCCTGGCTGAGCGTTCTCCATAGGTGGATGCAGCTGCTGCCGACGTGTTGGTGTGAGGGTGGATACAGAACACGAGTGAGATAGATCACATCCCAATGAGATACAACTTGTAATTGGATACATATTACATAATCAATCTTCCATCTTGTACCATTCTATGTCCTTGACCTTGCTCTTGGGCTTGCGAACTCCATTTTCATCCTCATCAGCACCTTCTTCACTGTCCTCCTCGTCGCTCGAATCGCCCTTCTTCCTCCTGACTGGTTTCTGAGGCACAGGCGGGAGTGCCTTGGCCGGCGCTCCGATCTTTGCATGTAATGGAGCTATACGATGTCGTTTAGACATACCTGTTTGTCGCGCTCCTCCAAACTTGGCTAGCACTCCTGACAAGTCGTTTCGGGCTACATTGTCAGCTAAATCAGTAGTAGCGTTGGGTTTCCCTCACTTGTCTGCCATCTTATCCCGTCTGGTCTCTGCGGTCGGCCGTCTGGGCCGACGGGACCGGGCGATTGTCTGGCCGAGGATGAAGAGGCAACGAGCTCCTGACGTCGAGGGTCGACCATTAGGTTCGTCATAGTTGCAGTCCCTACCCCCTGTGCTGTTCTGTCGTATTGAGCTTCGGGTGAAGGTGATTTGGGAGTTCCAAGCTTGTGCTTCTCGCTATCCAAGGCTGGCTCCGCCACTTTCGCTGGCGAGATAGGGGAACGCGGCTGTACCGAGGGCATGTCGATCCGAGGTCCTGCAGCTGGAGACTCAGCAGAATGCTCCTGTATCGACTCTGCAGGTGGACCTCGGTTGGTTGCCGGGACCGTGGTCACCGTTGTCCGTCGAGCTTGTGGCGCTTGTCTGGATTTACGGGTTGGAGCGTCGGAGTGAGCGACTGGCTTTGTTGCGGAAACCGACGCGTTGGACGTCTGCCGCCTGATTCTGCGGGCCTGGTCGCCGCCGACGAGACGGTCTGCTTCCTCTCTTGCCTTGCGTTCCCGACGTAGCCTCCTCTTTTCCTCCTTCTCCAATTCCTTCTTGTCAGCGGCAGCTTGTACTCTGCTCGACTTGCGCTCCGCAACAGTAGAGGTCGAAGCGTTTGCCGATGAACCAGGTTGTTCCGAGCGACGTTCGAGGGAGGGCAATGTACTAGTTGAACCACTCTGAATCACATCCAGAGGATCCGGTGACTCATGGCGAGATCGCGCCCGAGAAGCGGATGTAGATTGCAGGATGATTTCTGGGCGGAGCTTGGGTCGCTTTGACGCAGGTGTCGGATGCGTGCTCTCAATGATCTCGACCTCCTCCGAGTCTGAGACAACAAAGATAGTGTTCTTCGTAGGTTGTGAGACCTTTTTGGTGCTACTCGAAGGCTCCGCGGGGGGTGATGAGAGTGCAAACGCTTGATTGTAGGCTTTAGGTTGCAGTGGCGTGCGCTGGTGCGGAGTCTGAACGCCTTTCGGTGATAGTCTCGCAGCGGGTTCGGGAGCTGCTTGAGCCGACAGCTGAGTAGGCGAAAGATATTCCGACGATTGAACAGATGTGTGAACCTTGGACGAGTCCGGGGGTATCTCATTGGGGTGTCGACGCACATATACCAAGGGAGCGGGCATTCCATGTTGCTGGGTCGGAGAATCTAGCGGAGAAGGGTTTTGAATTACGTCGGAAGGATTGAAGCTCTGAATACGAGAATGGTTGGTTTCATCTACATTGTGAGCGAACGCCGTTGGATGGTCGTTTACCTTCAACGCTACGACTGGAAAATAAGGCTACCTCATCATCCGAAAGCCCGGTAGCCACATGTGTATTGGGCTGCATCCTCTTGAGCTCCATGTCCCTCGAATCCTGGGTTGCTCCTGCGTGTCCAGATGATAGGCTGTGAGGGGATATATCGGCAATGTCTCTTGTCTGTTGAGTAGATAGTGCCAATACTCGTGCTAGTTCGGCTGCCTCACGCCGCCTGGTGACATGAGTGATGTACATCATCTTGGATGCCAGCTACTTACCTGGACATGGATTACAAGCAGTCAAGGATGATGTATGGTGTGTAATGTTGTGTCCAGCGTATAGAGTATAGTAGAGGATCTAAAGTGGAACGACGAGACGCGTCAACATAACCAAGAAAAAGAAATCACGTTCATCTTCATTCTTCCCATTTACCGGACTCACCCATGACAACGCCCTCGAGTAGTAGTAGCAGCAACAAGGGTCCTGCAAGACCTGACAAAGTTGTCGCCGTCGTCACTGGTGCCAACGGGTACGTTTCGCACGCCACTGACTTTGATAGCAGCTAACAACCAAGCGGTCTAGGTTTCGCCATTTGTCAAGTGCTTTTGCGCTGCTTGTCACTGCCACCAGATCAAACAGTATACGAGACGACTCCCGTCCTTTCATCTATCCATCCATCGCTGTCAACTTTGTATCCCTCGATCGAATCTCTGAAGGATGCGGCCGGAGAAGATCCACTGCAGAAAGCAGGATCATTCTTGACACTGGTCTTGGTTTGTAGGAGCAAAGCCAAAGGAGACCGAACTCGTGATATGCTACTGAAAGAGCACGAGCTATTACTGCAGACGCGAGCAAAGAAGGGCGTGCTGGCCGTCCAGGGATGGTGGGAACAATTGGACATTCAGATCCAGACCTGCGATCAGAGTACACTTGGAGGCCACAATGGAGTATTGGCTCTATGTGAGCGTTTACGGAATACGTACGTCTGCTGACCATCGCGCGATCAAATCGTTGACAGCTAGCCTTCCGCACATTACGCTGCTCTATCTGAATGCCGCTCATGCCCAACTCCTCGGCAATGACTATTGGGCGCTCACTAAGCAGCTGGTGACAGAAGGACCCATTGAGGCGTTCACGAGACCAAAATTTATGAGAGAGGCCAGTGGAGTCTTGACAAAAGACGGCAAATCTGGCATGGTGTGGACGACGAATGTGTTGTCTACCTATGTGCTTGTGAGTGACGAGTCACGCTGACCACTCGTCGACACATTTCTGACAGATCAAGGCGAAAGAGCTGGCCGAGCTACTTCGGCGTTCCCCAACAACGCTTGCATTTTCCCCTCGTGTCATCCACACATCTTCTCGCACCGCAACTTTATCTGCACTGCAGATCGACATTGCCTCCGACCTGCAGCTTGTAAGAGCGCCCCGGACATACGCCGCCAGCAAATATCTGGCGACCTTGATGATGTCGCATTTCGACCGCCAGTATGGAAGTGAAACATCCGTATCGACCGACTCCGTTCTCGTCCGATACCTCAATGTCGATCCAGGCGCGGTGCAGACCAACGTCATGAACGAAGGCTTCCGGGCAGAAGGAGCAGGACTCGCCGTATACATTGCGATCATGCGGTGGGGCTATTGGTTGGCATTCGTGATTGTGAGTTACGGTCGGATCTTCAACTAATAGCTAGTGCAAGTATGTTCTTGGTTCCACTTGGCATCCTGGCGCGCCCGCCAACGCGTCCATGGCTATGGTGTACGCTTCCCTGATGAACTCTCGCTACCTTCCATCGCCAAAGGACTCCCCGGGTCCAGTCTTCCAGGTGTGGGCGCGACGCTGGCGAAGACCTACGGTTGCCATCCGTGATGTGGATCAATTGCAAATGGCCGAGGATGTCATCAACTCACAGGTGACTGAAGCTGAAAGGGTTATATCCTTAGTAAAACAGTCAGGCGACTAGCTTGTAACGAATACGACATCTATATGCATAAAAAGCACAGAGCACATGCTTATCAGGCGCAAACAGTGGCTATGGGGAACGCGATCTATTCTCGGGATACATCACTGGCAGTCAGCACTACCTCTTGCTTTTGATATTCCAACTTACCGGCCGAAGAGCTTGACCTTGATCCAATCAGTCAAGACAAGCGTCCTGTTTCGGACTGAGTAGAGGGTGGACTGGAAATCAGCTGATCGTTCCGCCACGAAAATGTCGAGACTTACGACGTAAGCCGAACGCCAGAACCACATGGCTGCAGCTCCGCCAGAGGCGACATTTCCGTTGAGGAGGGGTAGATCGGCAATGGCCTTCTCGGATCCAATGTATGCGAGAGATCCCTGCTCATTAGTCGTTCCCATGTCTATCGGCACAGAATCAGCTTACTTGATGAGAGTAGTGGAATGGGGTGAGCTTGGCAACTCGAGTGAGCTTTTTGGCCAAAGACTCGATCTGCTGCGCATCTCCGCCGGTAACCCTCTGCTCGGCTAGCTCCCTCTCCAGCTTGGCCTTTTGGCCGAGCTTGCCAAACATCTGAGCAAGGTACATGCCCTGCTGACTGGCAACCTGGGCCGTTGGGGCATACGAGGTCGCTGTGCAATCTCCAAGAGCGTAGATTCCGTCGGCACCGATCATGGACATGTAGTCATCGACGACGATTCCCCGTCGCTGGGTTTGTGCCTGAGGCAACTTGCCCATGAGATTTCGGGTGATGTCACGCGAGGTGTTACCGGTGGCCCAGACCAAAAGACCGTAAGGGATTTCTCGGATCTCCTTGTTGGCATCCTGAACGATAACGGATCGCTCCTTGACGTCCTTAACCATTGTTCGGGTGAGGACGTCGATCTTGTTCTCCTTGAACTGAGACTCGGTGTAATTGATAAGCTGCTTCGAGAAAGCAGGCAAGACGTTGGGTAGAGCCTCGATAAGTGAAATCCTCA
>Ga0308164_10004489_pt1 | contig 11763 bp, 9 predicted proteins | sample PhyTR2_FD_201031 | JGI IMG/M metagenome (GOLD analysis project Ga0308164, IMG submission 201031) | Phyllosphere microbial communities from UC Gill Tract Community Farm, Albany, California, United States - DLSLT.R2 | ecosystem: Host-associated > Plants > Phyllosphere > Unclassified | place: USA... | reverse complement strand
AAGAAATCGGTGAGCTGGTCACCCAGACCAAGGCGTTCACCGACGCCATCAACAAGGGCGACCTGGCCACCGCCCAGAAGCTCTACGCCCCGACCCGTGTTCACTATGAGTCCATCGAGCCGATCGCCGAGCTGTTCAGCGACCTCGACGCCTCCATCGACTCGCGCGTTGACGACCACGAAAAAGGCGTGACCGCCGAAGACTTCACCGGCTTCCACCGCATCGAGTACGTGCTGTTCTCCGAGAAGACCACCAAAGGCCTCGAAGCGCTGACCGCCAAACTCAACACTGACGTCAACGACCTGAAAACCCGGGTTGACGGCCTGACCTTCCCACCTGAGAAAGTGGTCGGCGGTGCTGCTGCCCTGCTGGAAGAAGTGGCCGCCACCAAGATTTCCGGTGAGGAAGACCGTTACAGCCACACCGACCTGTATGACTTCCAGGGCAACATCGACGGCGCGAAGAAAATCGTCGACCTGTTCCGCGGCCAGATCGAGAAGCAAGACAAGGTCTTCCTGACCAAAGTCGACAAGAACTTCGCTGCCGTGGACAAGATCCTGGCCAAGTACAAAACCAAGGATGGCGGCTTCGAGACGTACGACAAAGTGAAGGAAAACGACCGCAAGGCCCTGGTAGGCCCGGTCAACACCTTGGCTGAAGACCTGTCGACCCTGCGCGGCAAGCTCGGCCTGAACTGATAAAAAGCCCCAGGCCCTGCACTCGCGCAAATGCAGGGCCTGGGACTGCTTCAGCCTGGTGTCGGGTTTGACCGCTTAGACGGCCATTGGGGCTGTCGATTTGAAGTCAGGCAATGGCGTGGCATCCGCCCTCCCCGTTTTTGGATTGATCGCATACCAGAAGCCATTGACCCCTGGCGCGATAACGGCGATTCCCTGGCTGGTTCCAGCCACGCCCGTCGGCGCAGGCGCGGGTGCAGGATCCCACCCTCCCGCCAACCAGTAAGCCCTCAACTTCTCCTCAACGGTGAGCAAGTGTGGCGCTGTCTTGCCCAGCATCGAAGCGCTGGGGGCCAGATGCGACAGTTTGAACAGGCCCTTGATGGCGGCATTTACCAGTTGCGCATAGCCGTCCGCCGGATTCATCACCGCACTGGGCATGCAGCATTGCTGAGCGCGTCAATGAATAGCCGGATCGAGGCGTTACGAGGAATGGGCTGGTCGTTGATGTCGCCAGTCATCATCCAGTGAATGAGGGTTTGTTGCCGTTTTCCATCCGCTCTGCGTGCGTCGATGTACTGCGGAAAGCCTCGGCCTGCGCGCTCAGCCTCGGCCGAGTGGCCAGCACTGGTCGTTGAGCTTTCGCGTTTGTGGCGCAGTGGGGCCTGTTCAAACCTGGCTTGCGTCAGTTGCCCGTCCAGTCGGCGCGGCGCGCCTGCAGTGACGCATGTTCAGCGTTGCGGGAACAGTCCTGAGGGGTGGGTGCAGCCGGGCCGGAATCAGGCCCGGCTGCTGCTCTACGCCGTGAGGGTTCACAAGATGCGGTAAAGCAACCGCTCGATGCGCACGCGGCTGACCCGTCGCAGGAACTTGCCAACAGCCGGCGGATAGTCCACCAGAGTCTGCAACTGTTGATACCCTTCGATGCGCGTGGTGTGCTGGAAAATCTGCGCCAGTTCGGTACGCCGTGGCTCCAGCCACTGGCCGCGCGGGTCATCGATGAGCAAGGCGTTTTCCAGGTCGAGTCGGAACGCCCGTGGGTTCAGATTGTTGCCGGTGAGCAAGGTGTAGCGCTGGTCAACCCACATGCCCTTGAGGTGATAGGTGTTGTCGCCGTCGCGCCACAGGTGCAGGTTCAACTGGCCGCTGTCGATCATCGGCTGATGGCGTTTGGCGAAGCGGCGCAGGCTGATTTCATACAAATAAGGCAACGCCGCGATCACCTTGAACGGCTCGCTGGGCGGGATGTAGAAGTCGTTGGCGGTTTTGTCGCCAACAATGATGTCGATCTTGACCCCGCGCGCCAGGGCGCGATTGATTTCCCGGGTTACCGGCAGTGGCAGGTTGAAATACGGCGTGCAGATAGTCAGCTGATGCTGGGCACTGGCGATCAACTCGAGGATCACGCGGTTTAGAGGGTTGTTCTTGCCGACGCCCAACAGCGGGCTTACCAGCATGTGGCCGTTGGGCAACAGCCCGGAAGTGGTGTCATACGCCGCATGCTTGAGGCGGCTGCGCAAGTCGCCGATATCGTTGCGCAGGCTGCGGGTGGTGGGCGGGTTCGGCAGGTCCAGGCGATGCACGGCCTTGGAGGCAATCAAGCCGTGCTCCAGCAAATGCTGCATCGAGTCGGCCAGCGCCTGGCTGTGGATCAGGTGATAGCGGTCAAAACGGTACTTGTCGAACTTGTGCAGGTACACGTTATTCAAGCTGGCGCCGCTGTACAGCACGCTGTCGTCGATCACAAAGCCCTTGAGGTGCAACACGCCGAACAGTTCACGGGTCTGCACCGGCACGCCGTACACCGGCACTTCACTGGCGTGGCGTTGGGTCATGGCCTGGTACCAGGCACTGTTGCCGGGTTGCTTGCCTGCGCCAATCAGCCCGCGCTGGGCGCGCAGCGAGTCCACCACCACCACGATGTCCAGCGCTGGCCGTGCAGCCTTGGCGGCGTGCAAGGCATCGTAGATCTCCTGGCCGGCTTCATCCTGCTGCAAGTAGAGCGCGACGATGTAGATGCGCCGCGTGGCCTGGGGGATTTTCTCCAGCAGGCAACGGCGAAACGCATCGGCGCCGGACAGCACGTCGATCGACTCGGGAGACAGTGGGAAACCACGCAGTTTTGGCAACAGGGAGCGTTTGAAGAACGACGGCATAAGGCTCGCAATGGGTCGAATCCGAAGAGGCCCCGAGCTTACACCATGGGGCAGCTCAGGTCTCGTCGCCCGAGATGGAAAAAAGTTAATTGACCATGGAGAACGATCGTTCTACTGTGCACGGCATGAATGAATCAATCAGCAATGACACCCGCGATATTATCCTCGATGTTACCGAGAAGTTGATCTATCGCCATGGCATCGCCGCCACCGGCATGGACTTGCTGGTGAAAACTGCGGGCGTCTCGCGCAAAAGTATTTACCGGTACTTCGCCAATAAAGATGAGTTGGTGATTGCCGCCCTGCACCGCCGCGATGAGCGCTGGATGCAGTGGCTGCGCAGCGAAGTCGAACGCAGTGAAGGCAGTGGAGAACGCCTGCTGGCGCTGTTCGACGCGCTCAAGGCGTGGTTTGGCTCGGCAGACTTTCGCGGGTGCGCCTTCATCAACACCAGTGGTGAAACCGGCGACCCGCACGACCCGGTGCGCCTGCTGGCCAAGGCGCATAAACGCAAACTCTTCGATTACGCATTGGAACTGTGCAAAGCACATGGCACCCCCGACCCTGAACAGCAGGCCGCGCAACTGCTGATCTTGATCGACGGCGCCATTACCGTTGCCCTGGTGATGGGTGATTCAACAGCTGCTGATAATGCGCAATGCATGGCGCGAACGTTATTGCAACTTTGAACGCATCAACTGCGCAACTTTCGATAGACCTCATTGTTTTCAGGAGCTGCCCCATGTCATCCAAGGCACCGTCATCCAACGCAGAAGTTCGCCCACCGCTGCCACCGTTTACCCGCGAGTCGGCCATCGAAAAGGTTCGCCTGGCCGAAGACGGTTGGAATTCCCGCGACCCGCACCGCGTGTCGCTGGCCTACACACTGGACACGCAATGGCGCAATCGCGCTGAATTTGCGCACAACCGCGAAGAGGCCAAGGGTTTTCTGACCCGCAAGTGGGCCAAGGAGCTGGACTATCGGTTGATCAAGGAATTGTGGGCCTTCACCGGTAACCGTATCGCCGTGCGCTATGCCTACGAATGGCACGACGATTCCGGCAACTGGTTCCGCTCCTACGGCAATGAGAACTGGGAGTTCGACGAGAACGGTCTGATGGCCAACCGCTTTGCCTGCATCAATGACCTGCCGATCAAGGCCAGCGAACGCAAGTTTCACTGGCCGCTGGGCCGGCGCCCGGATGATCATCCGGGGCTGTCCGACCTCGGGCTTTAAGCCGTGCCATGCAAAATGTGGGAGCGGGCAACCCCGCTCCCGCATTCAGTCCTGGTTCAGGCCGACCCGATACAGCACACCGTTATCCTCATCAGTCAGCACATACAGAAACCCATCCGGCCCCTGCCGCACATCGCGGATGCGCGCTTTCAAACCTGCGAGCAAACGCTCTTCATGGATCACCTTGTCGCCGTCGAACTGCAGGCGAATCAACTCCTGGCTGGCCAATGCGCCAATGAACAGGTTGTGCTGCCACGCCTTGAAGCGGTCGGCATCATAAAACGCCATGCCACTGATCGCCGGTGATTTCTCCCAGACGTGATGAGGCGCCACGGTGCCTTCCACCGTCTTGCCCTTGGCCTCGGGAATCGGTGTCAGCGAATAATTGATGCCGTGGGTCGCCAATGGCCAACCGTAATTCTTGCCGCGCTCGATGATGTTGATTTCATCCCCACCGCGTGGCCCGTGTTCGTTTTCCCAGATCGTGCCACTCCAGGGGTTCAATGCCAGCCCTTGCGGGTTGCGCTGGCCGTAGGACCAGATTTCGGGGCGTACGCCCTGCTGGCCTACGAAGGGGTTGTCCTCCGGCACGCGGCCGTCCGGGAAGATCCGCACCACCTTGCCTTGCAGTTTGTCCAGGTCCTGGGCGGTCGGGCGATCATTGTTTTCACCCAGGGTCACGAACAGGTAGCCATCGCGGTCGAAGGCCAACCGCGAGCCAAAGTGATTGCCGGTGGACAGCTTGGGCTCCTGGCGCAGGATCACTTTGAAATCCTTCAGGCCGCTCAGGTCATCAGCCAAGCGCCCGCGTCCGACGGCGGTGCCGGCCTTGCCACCCTCGCCGCCGCCTTCGGCGTACGACAGGTAGACCATGCGGTCCTGCTTGAAGTCCGGCGACAGCACCACATCCAGCAAACCGCCCTGCCCTTTGGCCCACACTTGGGGCACGCCGGTCAACGGTGCAGAAAGCTTGCCGTCGGGGCTGACAAAACGCAGATGACCTGGGCGCTCGGTCACCAGAAAGCCTTGCTTGTCCGGCAGAAACGCCACTGCCCAGGGATGGTCGAGGCCTTTGACGATCGGGGTCGCGGTGATGCTGCCTTGTTCGCTGGGGATCGGCGGCGTAAACCGCAGCCAGTGGCAGCAGCGTGGTTGCGCAAATAGCGGCTAGAAGGGTTTTGCGTAGCAACATAAGACGGAGTCCTTACCGGCGATTGCCGTTGGCGTCATAGGTGGGGGCTTTGGTGTCGGTCGTGGGACGGCTCGGGGCGGCCTCACGCTTGGGATAGCGATTGCCAATGCCGCCGTTTTCCACGGTGGGTGCGGGGCTGGTCGGTCCGGTCTGAATCCCGCGTGTCGCCGGCGCATTGGGCTGGGTGCCCTGCATGCTGTTGGGGTTGGCCCGATGAATAGGGCTGTTGTTGGAGTCGTAGCTGCCAGGCAGGTTTTGCGCCTGGGCCAATGGCGTCAGCGCCAGGCCCAACGCCAGTACTGCAAGGTGACGCACACAGCTGTTCATGACAAAGCCTCTCTGGGGCAGTGGTACGTGCTTTCGATAACACGCTACGCCTTGGGTTCGGCTTTCGACACTAAATAGTTTCTCATCAGGTGTAACGCAATCTGTCCGCGCATCTGCTCGCCGAAACTTTTCCCGGCGCCTGTGAGTCACCAGAACACAGTCTCTTCTCAAGGAATTGCAGGCATGCCAAGGGCAATCTGGAAAGGCGCGATCAGCTTCGGCTTGGTCCATATCCCGGTATCACTGGTCTCTGCCACGTCTTCCCAAGGCGTTGATTTTGACTGGCTGGACAAACGCAGCATGGACCCGGTGGGCTACAAACGCATCAACAAGGCCACCGGCAAGGAAGTCACCAAAGAGAACATCGTCAAGGGCGTGGCGTTCGAGAAAGGCCGCTACGTGGTGCTCAGCGAGGACGAAATTCGCTCGGCGCACCCCAAGTCGACCCAGACCATCGAAATCATCGCCTTTGTCGCCAGCGACCAGATCCCTCTGCAAAACATCGACACGCCCTACTTCCTGGCCCCGGACAAACGCGGCGGCAAGGTCTACGCACTGTTGCGCGAAACCCTGAAAAAAACCGGCAAGGTCGCCCTGGCCAATGTGGTGCTGCACACCAAGCAGCACCTGGCGGCGTTAATGCCGCTGGAATCGGCGCTGGTGCTGGTGATGCTGCGGTGGCCTGCCGAGGTGCGCAGCCTGGACGAACTGGAATTGGGCAGCGACGTCACCAAGCCGAGCCTGGCCAAAGGCGAGCTGGACATGGCCAAACGCCTGGTGGAGGACATGAGCGCCGACTGGCAGCCCGACGAATACCGCGACAGTTTCCAGGACAAAATCATGGCGCTGGTGGCGAAGAAGGCCAAGGCCGGCAAGATCGAAGATGTGGAAAGCCAGGAAGGCAGCGAGGAGCGCAAATCGGCGGATGTCATCGACCTCACCGAACTGCTCAAGCGCAGCCTGGCCGGCAAGCCCGCCGCCAAGCCCGCGACGAAAAAGCCTGCCGCGAAGAAATCCGCCAAAAAGGCCTCTTGAGCCCGCCCTTTGCTGGAGAACGACATGGCAAAGCCCCTGAGCGAATACAACCGCAAACGTGATTTCGGGATTACCGCCGAGCCAGCCGGCAGTGCGCCCGCAGGCAAACGCAAAGCCTCGGCGCTGTCGTTCGTGATTCAAAAACACGACGCGCGCAACCTGCACTATGACTTTCGCCTGGAGCTCGATGGCGTGCTCAAAAGCTGGGCGGTGCCCAAAGGCCCCAGCCTGGACCCCACCCAGAAACGCCTGGCGGTGCACGTTGAAGATCACCCGCTCAGCTATGGCAATTTCGAGGGCAACATTCCGGCGGGGCAATACGGCGCGGGCGATGTGATCGTGTGGGACCGCGGTGTCTGGCAGCCCCATGAAGACCCGCACAAGGCCTACGCGGCCGGCAAACTGAAGTTCACCTTGGTCGGCGAAAAACTCTCCGGCGACTGGGCCCTGGTGCGCACCCGTCTCAAAGGCAGCGGCGACAAGCAACAGTGGCTGCTGATCAAGGAAAAGGACCAGCAGGCGCGCCCCTCCAATGACTACGACATCGTCGAGGCCGAGCCCAAAAGCGTGCTCAGCGACGCCTCGGTCGGCAAATCCAAGCCGCCGGCAAAACGCCAGAAAGCCGCGGCCGCCAAAAAAGCCCCCGTCGCCAAACGCGCCGGTGCCCTGCCCGAGCAATTTGCCCCGCAGTTGGCGACCCTGGTCGATCGCGCGCCCGAAGGTGACTGGCAATACGAAATCAAGTTCGACGGCTACCGCATGCTGGCGCGCATTCGCGACGGTGAAGTGCGTCTGTTCACCCGCAACGGCAATGACTGGACCGACCGCCTGCCGCGTCAGGTCAAAGCGCTGCAAACCCTCAAGCTCAAGGACAGCTGGCTCGACGGTGAAGTGGTCAGCCTCAATGGCGAGGGGTTGCCGGACTTCCAGGCGCTGCAAAATGCCTTCGACATCGGCCGCAGCCTGGACATCGTGTATTACCTGTTCGACGCGCCCTTTCTCGACGGCCAGGATCAGCGCAGCGCACCGGTACAAGAGCGCCGCGCTGCGCTCAAGGCCGCGCTGTCCGCAAGCCGCAGCAAACTGCTGCGGTTCTCCGAAGCCTTCGCCGCCAACCAGCGCGACATTTTCGAGAGCGCCTGCGACCTGGCGCTGGAGGGCGTGATCGGCAAGCGCGTCGGCAGCCCATATGTGTCGAGCCGCAATGCCGACTGGATCAAACTCAAATGCCGCTTGCGCCAGGAGTTTGTGATCATCGGTTACACGCGGCCTCAGGGCTCGCGCAGTGGCTTTGGCGCGCTGTTGCTGGCTGTCAATGACGATTCCGGGCTGGTCTATGCCGGGCGCGTCGGTACCGGGTTTGATCAGGCATCGTTGAAGGCTATCTATGCACAGCTCACGCCCCTGGAACGCAAGACCTCGCCGCTGCACAAGCCGCTGACCAGCGCCCAGGCGCGCGGCGTGCACTGGGTGGAACCGCAGTTGGTTGGCGAGGTGAATTTTGCCGAGTGGACCCGCGAAGGCGTGGTGCGCCAAGCATCATTTATTGCGTTGCGCACCGACAAGCCGGTGGCGCAGATCATTCACGAGTTACCGCGCAAAGCCACGTCCGTCACCAAAGCGGCCCCCAAGGCCAAAAAGGTCAGCAGCGGCGTGACCATCACGCACCCTGACCGCGTAATCGACAAGCAGAGCGGTACGCAAAAACAGCAATTGGCCGACTTCTATCAAGGCATCAGCGCATGGATTCTGCCGTTTCTGCAGCACCGCCCGGTGTCGCTGCTGCGCGCTCCCGAAGGAATTGAGGGCGAGCAGTTCTTCCAAAAGCATTCCGAGCGCCTGGCTATTCCGAATATCAAACAGTTGGACCCGGCACTGGACCCCGGTCATGCGCGCCTGCTGGAGATCGACACCACCGACGCCCTGATCGGCGCCGTGCAGATGGGCACCGTCGAATTGCACACCTGGGGCGCGACGGTCGACAAAATCGAAACGCCTGACCTGTTCGTGCTCGACCTTGACCCGGCGCTGCCGTGGAAAGCCATGCTGGAAGCGGCGCAACTCACGTTGTCGGTTCTGGATGAGATTGGTCTGCAAGCGTTTGTCAAAACCAGCGGCGGTAAAGGCTTGCACCTGGTGGTGCCGCTGGCGCGCCGGGACGGCTGGGACAGCGTCAAAGCCTTCGCCAAGGCCATCGCGCAGTTCATGGCAGCGCAGTTGCCGGAACGGTTTACCGCGACGTCGGGCCCAAAAAACCGCATCGGCAAGATCTTCATCGACTACCTGCGTAATGCACGCGGCGCGAGTACGGTGGCCGCTTATTCGGTGCGCGCACGGCCTGGCCTGCCGGTATCGGTACCGGTGAGTCGAGAGGAGTTGAATGGTTTGCGCGGCGCCCAGCAGTGGACCGTCGCCAACCTGCATGAACGCTTGGATAAACTCAAAGCCGACCCGTGGGCCGGCTACGCCAATCGGCAGAAGATCACGAAGAAGATGTGGGACAAACTGGGCGCGAAACCACCCGCGTGATTCGCGCCCGGGCGGGTTTCAGATAAGGATAAAGATCAACGCCAGGCCGGCGAAGATCGCCCACTTTTCCAAGTAATAACGCGCGCGATTGCGCTTTTTCAGCTCTTTACCGCGCAGGCGAATCTTGTACAGGCGGGTGAACGCGCGGTTCAGGCCGCCGGTCTTGTCGCCATCATCATTGGGCGAACCGGCGGCCGCCATCACGTTACGGCTGAACCAACGGTTGAACGCCGCGGCCCAGCGGTATTTCATCGGCCGCTCAATGTCGCAGAACAAGATGATGCGGTTCTGCTGCGTGGTGTTTTCCGCGTAATGAATGTAGGTCTCATCAAACATTACTGGCTCGCCGTCGCGCCAGTAATAGCTCTCGCCGTCCACATTGATGTAGCAGCCAGGATCGTTAGGCGTGTCCAGACCCAGGTGATAGCGGTAGGAGCCGGCGTACGGGTCGCGGTGGCGCACCAGCTTGGAGCCTGGCGGCAACTCGGCGAACATCGCTGCCTTGATCGAGCCAATGCTCTGCACCAGCTCGGTGGTGCGCGGGCACAGCTTCATCGCCGACGGGTGGCTGTCGCCGTACCACTTGAGGTAGAAACGCTTCCAGCCCGACTTGAAGAACGAGTTGAAACCCACATCGTTGTACTGCTCGGAACGCTTGATCTCGCCCATGCGCATCAGGTTCTGGCCTTCCTGGCGGATTTCTTGCCAATGCTCTTGCAACGGGCTCAGGTCGGGAAAATCGCCGGGCGACAAAAAGGGACGGCTTGGCTGCTTGGAAAACAGGTAAAGGAAGCAGTTGATCGGCGCAAGGAACGTCGAGTGATCGCTAAGCTGGCGGCCCAACTTGTGTCGCACCCGGCCACGCAGATGGACATACGCAATGGAGGCAACGTAGAGAGCAACAATGATGAGTTTCAAGAGATTCGTCACACGTCAGAAGAGAACAGGCTGCTCCTGCGTGCCCACAACGGCCGAGGATGGATAAGCAGCACCTGAAATCACGATTACACATAGGCGACTGGACGGGTTGGTTACAATCCGGACCAAGGCCATTGGCCGTTATTTAGCCACAGTTTGTAACCAAAGGTTAACTAAGAATTGTGAAAAGCTGTCCACAGACAGGCTCAAAGCCAGCGTGGGCCAGCATTGACGCTGGCCCATTGACAGTCGCGCTTATGGCAGCGGCTGATCGTCCGTAGGCTCACGGCGTGGGCGGCGGTCGGTCTCTTGGGTCACGTACGGTTCAGCCTTGCGATGCGTCAGCACGAAGTGACGGATCAATGCAGCCAGCACGCCCAGGAACAGCCCGACGACCAGGCTCACCGCGACAATCAGCAGCTTTTTCGGCTTGATCGAGGTCAGCGGCTCCTGAGCACGACGGTCGATGGACACCAGCTTCAAGTTGCTCATGTCGATGTTGAGGCCTTTCAAGCGGGCGATTTCGGCCCGCAGCGGCTCAACGTCTTGCAGGAAGATGTCCTCATTCCCACGCTTTTGCAGGACTTCAACCTCACGGTTGGTTTCAAGCAATTGCAGCTCTTTGCCAATTTCCGCGATGCGGCTATTGGTGAAGTCATCGCTGGTGCGCTGTTGCAATGCGGTTCGCTCCGCTTCCAGAGCCTCGGTGCCGAGGAAATACAACGGAATCTTCTGGTTGCTGATCTCGGTGCGTACCACCTGGCTGGAACCGGCTCGTGTGGTGTCGGCCATGGACGATGGCGTCGTAGGCTTTTTGATACCCATGGACTTGGCAATCGAGATCGCCTCGGCCAGTTCCGCCAAGCGGTCGGTGCGCTCCATTTTCATCTGCAGGCGCAGCCCGCTGAGTTCATCCTGCAAGCGGGCGCGCTTGACCCGGTCAGCTTCAAGCAGCGTGGCGATCTTCGATTCCTTCTCGGTATCGTAGTTGGCGCGGGCCGCATCAATCTTGCCTCTGAGCTCAGTCAAACGGTTATTGACGATGACCTTGAGGTCGGCGCCGACCTGCTCACGCTCCGCTGCAACGGCGTAGTCGACAAACCCGTTGAGGATCGCAACGCCGTCTACGTCCGCTGGGTATTGCATCTCCAGACGCACAGAACTGCTCAACGAATCGGATTTCTTCGGGTCTGGCAGGATCAGGTTGATCGAGTTGCGGTTGAAGTCTTCAAAGCTCTGCTCAAGGCTTCGCCCTGGTTTCTGAAAGGCCTTGAACAGTTCTTCGTGGCTTTTGAAAAAACCCAGGCGAGCCCCATAGGAGTCCAGCTGGGCGCCGACCTTGTCCAGCGCATCGGCGGGTGGCAGCTTATAGACTTCGGAACGATTCAACGCATCCAATTCATTGATGGCCGCCGGGCGCAGCACACTGCTGACTTCATATGTCTTGGGAGCAAGCAGTGCGTAACCCGTCCCCAGTATCCCCGCCAGAATCGTACAACCCACTATCAGTTTTTTTTGCCGCCAGATGGCGTGGAACAATTCAAACAGATCAATTTCATCTGACGTTGCAGGTGAATTGAGCGGAGAAGTTCGATTCAAGATAAGAACACCTTAAAATGACATTAAAAAGCCACTACCCTATTCGAACTCAAGCACAGGCTCTAATGACGGGGAGACCAGAGACAACGCCCT
>Ga0308164_10004485_pt1 | contig 11768 bp, 6 predicted proteins | sample PhyTR2_FD_201031 | JGI IMG/M metagenome (GOLD analysis project Ga0308164, IMG submission 201031) | Phyllosphere microbial communities from UC Gill Tract Community Farm, Albany, California, United States - DLSLT.R2 | ecosystem: Host-associated > Plants > Phyllosphere > Unclassified | place: USA... | reverse complement strand
GGCTTGTCGACGATCGGCAGCATTTCCTTCGGCTGCGCCTTGGTCGCGGGCAGGAAGCGGCTGCCAAGGCCGGCCACTGGAAATACGGCTTTGCGGATCAGGGTCATCGTATTCAGTCAGGTTGGGGGTGATTGTTCGAGCAGCGCCAACAGCGCCGCTTCGTCCAGGATCGCGACGCCCAGTTCTTCGGCCTTGGCCAGCTTGCTGCCCGCCTCGGCACCGGCCACCACGTACGAGGTCTTCTTCGATACCGAGCCGGCAATCTTGCCACCGGCCGCTTCGATCAGCGCGCCGGCCGCATCACGGCTCATCGTCGGCAGCGTTCCGGTCAGCACGAACGTCTTGCCGGTCAACGGGCCTTCCGGCGCCGGCGCTGCTTCCGGCACCAGGTCGAGCAGTTCGCGCCGCATGGCCGCCAGCGTCGTCACTAGATCGCGGTTGGCCGCCTCAAACAGCCATTCTTCGAGCGCGCTCGCCACCGTGGCCGGCAAGCCGAAGATGCCGAAATCGGTGCGCGCCGCGATGGCGTCAAGTGTCTGGCCGGCGCCAACGATCTGGCGCGCGCGCGGCTCGGTCAGTTTGGGGATGGCCAGTGCGGCCAGCAGCTTGATCTCATCAAGCAGCTCGCGCAACTGCGGCTTGGGCGGATGCTCGCCCTTGGGCGCCACGCCGGCTGCGAGCAAGGCGTCCAGCGCAATCTGGTTTTTTTCTTCAGCAAAGAAGTCGGCGATCGACTGCGCCACCGTGCCGCCGATATCGGGCAGCACGCGCAGCAGCGCGGCCGGGGCGCGGCGCACCAGCGCCAGGCTGCCCAGATACTCGGCCAGCGTCTTGGCGGTGGACTCGCCCACATGGCGGATGCCCAGTGCGAACAGCAGGCGTTCGAGCGGCGGCGCCTTGCTGGCGGCAATCGCCGCGAGCAGATTGTCGGCCCATTTGGTCGGCACCTTGCCCTGCCTGACGGTCTCCGGCGCCCCGTCGTCGGCCTCGTCGGCCAGGCGCTTCATCTTGAGCAGGTCGTCCTGGGTCAGCTTGTACAGGTCGGCCACGCCGGCGACCAGATCCGCTTCGACCAGGCTGTCGATGTAGCGGTCACCCAGGCCTTCGATGTCCATCATGCGCCGGCCGGCGAAGTGGCGGATCGCCTCTTTGCGCTGGGCCGCGCAGCTCAAGCCGCCGGAGCAGCGCGCGACGATCTCGCCTTCTTCGCGCACGACGTGCGAGCCGCACACCGGGCAGGTCGCCGGCAAGCTGTACACCGGAGGTTCCGGCTTCAAGCGGCGTTCGAGCACCACGCCCAGCACTTCGGGGATCACGTCGCCGGCGCGGCGCACGATGACCGTGTCGCCAACGCGCACGTCCTTGCGCCGCACTTCGTCTTCGTTGTGCAGCGTGGCGTTGGTGACGGTGACGCCGCCAACCGATACCGGCACCAGGCGCGCCACCGGCGTGATGGCGCCGGTGCGGCCGACCTGGACCTCGATCGCCTGGACCGTGGTCAAGGCTTCTTCGGCCGGGAATTTATGCGCCAGCGCGAAGCGCGGCGCGCGCGAGACGAAGCCCAGCGTGCGCTGGTCCTCCAGCCGGTCGACCTTGTAGACGACACCATCGATCTCGTACGGCAGCGCCGCGCGGCGCTCGCCGATGTCGCGATAAAACGCCAGCAAACCATCGCGGCCGGTCACCACCTGGCGTTCCTTGGCCACCGGCAGGCCAAGCGCATCGAGCCAGTCGAGCATCGCCGAATGCGATGCGGGCAACGCATCCGGCGCGCCCTCGAGCTGGCCGACGCCATAGGCGAAAAAACGCAGCCGGCGCGCATTGGTGATGCGCGCATCGAGCTGGCGCAGGCTGCCTGCAGCGGCGTTGCGCGGGTTGGCGAATTCCTTCTGGCCGGCGGCGCGCTGGCGTTCGTTGAGGCTCTCGAAATCACGCTTGAACATCAGGACTTCACCGCGCACTTCCAGCACGGCCGGTACGGCGTCGCCATGCAGGCGCATCGGAATCACACGCACGGTGCGGATATTGGCAGTGACGTCTTCGCCCGTGTAACCGTCGCCGCGGGTTGCCGCCTGCACGAAGCGGCCGTTTTCGTAGCGCAGGCTGATGGCCAGGCCGTCGAATTTGAGTTCGGCGTTATAGGCGACGTCGCGCGCCTCGAGGCCTTCGCGCACGCGGCGATCGAAGTTGTCGATATCGTCGTCGGCGAATCCGTTATTCAGTGACAGCATCGGTACTGCATGCGTGACCTGGTTGAATTCGGGGATCGGGGCGTCGCCCACGCGCTGGGTGGGTGAATCGGGCGCGATCGCTTGTGGGTGCAGCGTCTCGAGCGCGGCCAGCTCGTGGTACAGGCGGTCGTACTCGGCGTCCGGAATCGTCGGAGCGTCGAGCACGTGGTAGTTGTAGCTGGCGCGGTTCAGTTCCGCGACCAGCCAGGCCATCCGGGCCGGGGCATCGGGTTGCTCGGTCACGGGATGATCCTCAGCAGAACAGGCGCAGCGCCCGGGTGGAGCCGGCGGCGATGTCGGCCGCGTCCATCTCGGCGTAGAATTCGACCACCTGGCCCTTGATCTCGTCGAGCACTTCGGCTTCGAGCGGCTGGTTGCCGTCGTCGACGATGGTCGCGTCCAGGCGCTGCGTCAGTGCGCGTGCGGTATCGACCATGCGGCCGAAGGCGTCACGGGCCGGCGCCACGCACGGCACGTCCAGCAGCAGCGTCAGGCGCGACGTGGTGTCGGCGCCCAGCGTGACATTGGTCGACAGCGTAAACAGCACGCTGTTGGTGGCACCGTCGCGGTCCGGCATCGCAAAGCGCCCGTCGGGCCGCACGTCGAAGCCCGCGTTTTCGAGTGCGCCGATCAGCGTCGACATCGCCCATGGCGCGCCGTTGGCGGCCAGGTTGACGCTCAGTTGCGCGTCGTGGCCGGCAACGAAGCGGTGCAGCGTGCGCGCCTCGCTCATCACTTCGATCATGTCCGGCACATGGGGCTCGGCGCCGATGTCGTCGCCGACGGCGCGCAGACGCGTGACGAGTTCGGAGTATTCGAGTTCGTTCAGCGCGGTGGTGCGCGTGGCCATCTGGACGCCCGCCTGCAGCTTGGTGTACACGCCGCCATGGACGATCGGTTCCCATTCGCCGCTGACGGCAAAGCCGATGTAGTGGATCGGCTTGTTGCCCACGCGGCGCAGGCCATGCAGCGTTGGCAGGATCTTGTCGCCACGGACCGGCGCTTCGAGCGCCAGCGGAATCATGCAGTCGATCAGCGGGTCGACCAGGCATTCGGCCAGTTCGGCCGGCGGCATGCCGGGACGGGTGCCCGGGAGCGATGCGGCGACGGCGTCCTGGGCGGCGGTGGAGCCGGCAGCGCGGGAAGGTGGCGGCGCGATCGGCGCAGCTGGTACAGCCGGTGCAGCCGGCATGGCTGGCACAGGCATCGGCGTCATTGCAGGGACAGGGACAGGGGTTTCATCGACCGACGGCGCCGGCGTGTCGGCCAGTACCGGTGCGTCAAGCTGCGGCTCGGGCTTGGTGTCGGTGACGGTGAATGCGGCTGCGTCGAGCGTCGGCTCGTTCACGCGCGTGTAGGTAAACTCGCCCTCCTTCGCAGGCGCAGGCGCGGCAGCAGGGGCGGCAACAGGTGCGTGCTCCGGTACAGCTGGCGGCACGCCCAGGTCGAACATCGGCTCGCTGCGTTCGGCCGCCGGCGCACCTTCGCCGGTGCGCATCAAGACGTCGTCGTGGTCCGATGCGAACGCGCGCTCGACGCTTTTCCTGGCCTTGTATTCCTGCCATTTGTTGTAAGTGACGACACCGACGACGAACACGCCGCCGGCTGCGATCAGGCTCATTTGGAGATCAGTCATGCTGCTTGTGCCTCAATAGCGAAAGTCGCGCCGGACGCACGGTCCTGGTCTTGCCGCGAACTGGGTGATTCAATCGAAATGCCACGTGTGCGGGCAGTCCCCACGCGAAGGCATGCAATGATACCAACTCCCCCGCGTGAATGTCATTTATTAGCATTCTGACACGGGCCGGGCCGCACGCGAAGTCCGCACGCTCACGCGGCCACGAGATCCGCGGCCGCTTCCATGTCCACCGCGACGATGCGCGAGACGCCCTGCTCCTGCATCGTCACGCCGATCAACTGGCTGGCCATCTCCATCGCGATCTTGTTATGCGAGATGAACAGGAACTGCGTGTGCTCCGACATGCGCTTGACCATGCGGCAGAACCGCTCGGTGTTGGCGTCGTCCAGCGGCGCATCGACTTCGTCGAGCAGGCAGAATGGCGCCGGGTTCAGGCGGAACATCGAAAACACGAGCGCCGTCGCGGTCAGGGCCTTCTCGCCGCCCGACAGCAGGTGGATCGTCGCGTTCTTCTTGCCCGGCGGCTGGGCCATCACCTGCACGCCCGCGTCGAGGATCTCGTCGCCCGTCATCACCAGGCGCGCATTGCCCCCGCCGAACAGGATCGGGAACAGCTCCGAGAAATGGCCGTTCACGCGGTCGAACGTGTCCTGCAGCAGGTCGCGCGTTTCGCGGTCGATGCGCCCGATCGCGTCTTCCAGCGTGGCGATGGCTTCACTCAGGTCGGCATTCTGCGAATCGAGGAAGTGCTTGCGCTCGCTGGCCTGCGCCAGTTCGTCCACCGCCGCCAGGTTGACGGCGCCCAGGCCGGCGATGGCATTGGTCAGGCGCGTGACTTCGCCCTGCAGGTATTGCGGCTTGAGGTCAGGGACAAGCTTGGCCTGCAACTCGGCTTCATTGGCGCCGGTGGCGGCCAGCGCTTCGGCGAACTGCTCTTGGTTCAGGCGCGCCGCCTGTTCCTTCAGCTGCAGCTCGGTGATGCGGTCGCGCTGCGGCTGCAGGCTGCGTTCGGTCTGCATGCGCGATTCCTCGGCCGTGCGCAGTTGCTGCGCGACCTGATCGAGTTCATGGCGGGCGCTTGATAATGCCGCTTCCTGGGTCGTGCGCTGATCCAGCAGCACCTGCAGGCCTTCGTGGGCGCTGCCGCTTTCGAGCGCTTCCAGCTCCAGCCGCGCCTGCGCCAGGCTCGCGCCAACCTGCTCGGCCTGCGTGGCTGCGGTGGCGATCGTGCGGCGTAATTCATCGATGCGGCTGCGCTGGGCGCGCTCGGCGAACTGCGCTTCCTGCGCGCCGCGCTCCAGGTCGCGCAGGTGTTCGCGCGCGCGGGCCAGCGCCTGCTCCTGGTCCTGGAACGCGGCCTGGTCGTCTTCGCTGGCGTCCTGCAGTTCGGCCAGTTGCATCTCGAGTTCTTCGAAGGTTTGCTCCGCTTCCGCCTGCGCCTGACGCTGCTCGGCTTCGTGCGCCGCGATCTCGGTCAGGTCGGCCGCGATCTGGCCGCTCCTCTGATTGAAGCGCGCTTCGATCTCGCTTTGCTTGAGCACCTCGATCTGCAGCGCGTGTACCTCGCGCTGCAGGGTCGCGACGCGTGCACGCGCATCCTGTACGCGCCGCGCCAGATCGAGAACGGCGGCGTCGGCGCGGGCAGCGCGCTCGCGCGCCTCACCCGCCAGCAGCGCCTGCGCGCGCACCTGCTTGTCGGTGTTGTCGATCTCGTGCTGGCGCGCCAGCATGCCATCCTGCTCGGCGTCGGGCGCATGGAAGCGCACGCTCGAGCGGGTAATCACGTGGCCCTGGCGCGTGACGAAGCTGGCGCCCTGCGGCAGGCGGGCGCGCGCGTCGAACGCTTCCGATGCATCCTGCGCGATGTAGACGCCGTGCAGCCAGTCGTCGAGCACACCGCGCACGCCGGCGTCGTTGATGCGCAGCAGGCTCGCGAACGGCGTCAGACCAAGCGGTGCAGCTTCACGCGCAGCGGCTGGCTGCGGCGCGTACAGCGCCAGGCGCGCCGGTGGTGGATCGTTGAAAAAGGCCTTGGTGGCGTCGAGGTCCGACACGTCGAGCGCGCCGGCGCGTTCGCGCAGCACGGCCTCGAGCGCCGTCTCCCAGCCCGCCTCGATATCGAGCTGCTGCCACAGGCGCGGCAAGTCGGCCAGTGCGTGCTTCTGCAACCAGGGCTGGACCTTGCCTTTCGTTTGCACGCGGTCCTGCATCTGGCGCAGCGCGGCCAGGCGCGCCTCCAGCTGCGTGTTAGCGGCGCTCTCGCGCTGGACGTCGCCGTTGGCCTGGCGGCGCTCGGCTTCGACGGTGTCCTGGCGCGATGTGGCGTCGTCCAGCGCCAGCGTCTGTTCTTCGAGCGCCAGTTGCTTTTCTTCGAGCTGCAGGCGCAGGTTGTCGAGCGTGGCGCTGTCGGGCAGGTTCAGCGCATTGCGCTCTTGCTGCAGGCGCTCGCGCCGCACGACCAGGTTGGCCAGGATGCCGCCGGCGTTGCGCCCGTGGGCGGCTGCCAGCTCGATGCGCTGCTGGACCGCCATGATGCGCGCACGCGCCGCATTGGCCGCATCCTGGCCGGCGCGCCAGGCCGCCTCGAGTTCGGGCAGGCGCTCGCCATGCACTTCGACCGCGATCTGCGCGCCTTCCGCGCGCGCGGCCAGTTCCTCGAGCTGCATCTCGGCTTCTTCCTGGCCTTCGCGGTGCTCTTCGGCCTGGGTCGACCAGCCGTCGCGCTGGGCGCTCAGCGTGGCGATCTGGTTTTGCAGGCGCGTGCGCGATTCGACGACGAACTTGATCTGCGCTTCGAGGCTGCCGATCTCCGCGTTCACGCTGTAGAGCGCACCCTGCGCCGTGTGCAGGCGGTCGCCCGCAGCGAAGTGCGCCTGGCGCAGGTGTTCGAGGTCGAGCTCCACGCCGCGCAGTTGCGCCGTCTGGGCTTCGAGCCCGGTCTGCGCCTCTTCGACTTCGCGGAAGAACCTGACCTGCTCGGCGTTGGCGTCGTTCTTGCGCAGCAGCCAGAGAAGCTTCTGCTTTTCTTCCTGGTCGGACTGCATCTGCTGGAAGCGCAGCGCGACGGCCGCCTGGGCTTCGAGTTTTTCGAGGTTGGCGTTCAGTTCGCGCAGGATGTCTTCGACCCGCAGCAGGTTTTCGCGCGTGTCGGACAGGCGGTTTTCGGTTTCGCGCCGGCGTTCCTTGTACTTGGAGACGCCGGCCGCTTCTTCGAGAAACACGCGCAATTCTTCGGGGCGCGATTCGATGATCCGCGAAATCATGCCCTGGCCGATGATGGCGTAGGCGCGCGGGCCCAGGCCGGTGCCCAGGAAAATATCCTGGATATCGCGCCGGCGCACCGGCTGGCCGTTGATGTAATAGGTTGAGGTGCCGTCGCGCGTGAGGGTGCGCTTGACCGCGATTTCAGCGTACTGACCCCACTGGCCTGCGGCCTTGCCGGCGTTATTGTCGAATACCAGTTCGACCGACGAGCGCCCCGCCGGCTTACGGTGCGTGGAACCGTTGAAGATCACGTCCTGCATCGACTCGCCGCGCAACTCGGACGCCTTCGATTCGCCCAGCACCCAGCGCACGGCGTCGATGATGTTCGACTTGCCGCAGCCGTTCGGGCCGACCACGCCGACCAGCTGGCCGGGCACCTGAAAATTGGTGGGATCGACGAACGATTTGAATCCCGACAATTTGATGGATGAGAGGCGCACGTTGCGTGGGTCAGGTAGATAGCGAAGAAGCGAGCATCATACCATCGCCGGGACGGCGACGGCCATGGCCGGGAGGGCGACAGACAAGGGCTTACTCGGCGGCGCGATGGTCCGCCGGCGGGCCTGCATCGTTGACCGCCTCGCTGCCAACGGCTGCGCCGAGAATGCGGCCGACCACCCCTTCGGCCAGCACGACCCGGATCGCGCCGGCGCGCAGCAGGTCGGCCAGGCGCCCGGCCGGCAACGAGAACGCTTCCTGACGCGCCGCGCCGGAAAAGATGTACAGCGTGCGCAGCGGGCTGACCCAGGCGAGGCGCACCTTGCGCACACGGTCGCCGTCGGCCAGTTCCAGGCGCATGCCGCGCTCGAGGCCCGCCAGCGTGTCGGCGTCCGGCCCCTGGCTGGCGTGCGCTTCATCGTCGGCCTGCGCCTGCTCTTGCGCCACACGGCGCAGCGCATCCTGCTGCGCCGCCTCGACCGCCAGTTCGAGCTGACGTTCGGGCGCCAGCTCGATCGGCGCGCGCACGATCGACGCGTGGCATTCGGCCAGTTCGGCGAAGAACTGCAGCCGCTCGGCGTCCTGCCAGCGGGTGGCGTCGAGCCATTTGTTCAGGCTTGCCAGCAGCGCCGGCAGGCGCGCGATCAGGGCCTTGCGCTGCTCTTGCGTCGCCTTGGGCTTGACGCTCCAGATCAGGTCTTCCATCGTGCGCGTGGCATTGTCGATCGCGCCGGGGCGACTCTCTTCGATCGTGTAGGCCAGCGCCAGCGCGGCGCTCCAGCGCTGTTCGAGAAAGCCCGCCACCGCCGGCACGAGCTGCTCGCCGGCCAGGCGCAGGGCGACGGCGCGCTGGGCCGAGCGCTCGGCGGCGACCCGCTTCTCCTGGCGCGTGGCATTGGCGATCGGGCCGGCGATGGCTGCCTGTTCGGCACTGTCACGCGCGGCCAGGCCGGCTTCGAGTTCGGCCACGGCGGCCTCGAACTCGGGCTGCTCGGCATCGCGCACCCGTTCGACGCTGCGGCGCATGGCGCGGTAGACCGGGTCGTCCTGGTCGGCCGGCTGCTCCCAGCCTGTTTGCGAGAGCAGGTCGAGCAGGCGCCGAGCAGGATGCGCTTCCTCGAAGAAGAAGCTGCGGTCGCGCAGCGCCGCCTTGAGCACCGGCACCTGCAGGAACGCGAGCAGCTCGCGCGTCTCGGGCGCGACGCCATCGTCCTGCAGCACGCCCTCGAACACGCGCGACAGCAAGTCGAGCGTGGTGGCGTCGGCGCGGGACAGTGCACCGGGCGGCAGGCTGGCGCGCAGGCGCGGGAGGTAGAAGGCGCCGTGGGGCACGCTGTTGTCATTACTGTGGCCAGGGGCGGTGGTCCCTGGGACACCGGCGTTGACGGCAAACGGCGGCAGATCTGGCCAGCCGGGAATCGCAGCGCCGGCGCCGAGACGGCCGAGCAGGTCGATCAGCGGCAGCGCGCCGGGCATGGCTGCTGCGCCTGCCCCGCCATGGTTGACGCTGTGACCAGATCCCTGGGCGGGCATCGACATGGCGTGGCCCGGTGTAACTGGGTGGAAGGCAGATGGGACTTGGGCTGCGGCGCCCATAGCGACCGATCCCGGGGTGGCTGGCGTGCTTGTAGCCGGCGCCGCATCCGGTGCCGGTTCAGGCGCCGTGATGGCGAAACCCGAGGCGGTGCTTGGCCGCCAGCCGCCGCTACCCTGCGGCAGATTCGGAATCTCCGGCACGGCCAGCGCCGGGTCGAAGAGTTGACGCAACTGATCCGACAGCGACGCTTCGCGCCGTGCCCGTTCGGCGCGGCGCGCGGCGCGGTCATCGGTCTTGGCAAAGCGCGTGTCGTCGTCCCTGCCCTTGCGCGCGGCCTTGAGCGTCTCGATCAGCGCGTCGTAGAGTGGGCCGAGATCGATCATCAGGCCGGGGCGCAGCAGTGGCGCAAGCAGGCCATGCGCCTCCGCGTCGGGCTCAAATTCGCACCAGGCGGCGTGCAGCGCGCCCAAAAATACGGCAGGCCGAAACGGGTTGTGGGCCGCGCGCACGAGGTCGCGCCCCAGCAGCAATCCAAGACGCACGCCGAGGGTGGCCAGCTGCTCCGAGTATTGCAGGTCGAACGGGCGGCTGACGGCGTCCAGCGCCATTTGCTGATCGATCTGCTCGAGCGGCACGAGACTCAGCGCCACGGGGAGCGCCTGCGCAGTCGGGGCGCCGGGCGCCAGCAGTGCGATTTCGGCTTCGAGCGCCGCTTCGAGCGCGCTTGTGGCCAGGTGGACAAACGCGTAATCGTTGCTCTTGAGGAGGTTACCGGATTTCACACGACGCATGACGGCGCGGGGATCCGGGCCGGCCGCGGTAAGGTCGAGCAGGACCGAGACGATGCGCCGGACCACATCGCCCAGGTCCGTCCCGGCCTGACGGCACGCGATGACGACCAGCTCGGCAAGCGTAGCCTGCTGGGCGGCGGCATTGCGCGCGGCGTGGGTCTGGACGGATGGGGTGGCCATGACGATTCGGCGAAGTAAGGCGAGCCTCTATTTTGCCACACTCTTGCCGGTCAGCAATGAGCAAACACAGCGGGATGGCGCCAGCGCGGCGCTCGCTCTGGTCGATAGTAGTCTCGTACGTGGGAGCATGTCTACAGGTGCCGAGGCCGCCGTCCGGTGTCCGTCTGGCGGCGGGCATCGCACGATGGCGCTTCCCGGAAACGAACCACGTCATTTCGATGACTAGGAGTACGATCTGCCGATACTTTGGAAAGGAACCATGATGGTCGAGAAAAACAACGCTGGTCCGGGATCAGGCAATCAGGGCAGCATACAAGAGCAGCATGTGGAGGCGGGACGCCCGACGCACGGGGAAGATGGTGCCTCTCAATCGGACTCCTTCTCCGACCAGCCATCGGATTCGACGCCCGCTGCATCGGAGCAATCGGAGCGCCAGCCCACACCGGTCCAGCAACCGGATACCCGTCTGAATGAATCGCATGAGCCTGGCTCGCTCTCAGTCGCCGACGTTGAGGGCGGCCTCTCTGGGCAACACGCGACCGCAGGGCGCCAAAGCGACTAGAACAATGCGAGGCGCTCAGTCACGCTGTGCGCCAGGCAAACAGGACGATGCTCAGATATTGCGCAGGATAGCGCCTTTCGGGGGCGCAAAGTCGGTCACTTCATGAATCATCCTGGCCAGCTTGGCATCGCGCGCCGTCATGTGCAGGTCGCCATACTGATGCACGCTCCATTGCTCGGGCGTGAGCTCGATCTCCTTGCGCAGAATCGTCTCGGTGCGCGCATCATCGGCACGCAAGCCCTCGACGATGATATTGAGAGCATCCGGTCGCGAACCTGGCGACGCCGTCGCATGCGACTTGTGGATCATGAACCGCGCCGTCTCGCTGGCGTAGCGGCGGGACCCTGCCAGATAGACGACAACGGCGATCGAGGCCACCGCACCGGCGTTGTACATGACAAATTTGATGGGCGAATTGGCCATGAAGTTATACAGGCACAGCCCGTCGCTGACATAGCCGCCATTGGATTGCAGCAGCACGTGGGCAGTATCGATGCCGTCTTCCGTCATGTTCGCCACCGCCTCGAACATCCGATGGACCATATCACTGTTGACATCGCCTGATAGCGTAAACCACCCCTCTTTCTCCTGCAGCGCTTTCTCTTGATTCATAGTCTGTTCCGCCTACAAAATAAGTGAGCCAAGTGTAGCAAATCCCCCCCCACGCCCTCCATCACCGACCACCAATAGTGCGAAGCAATGCTTCAATGCACTTCTACGCCAAATCACAATCAGGGTCAGAGTAGATTTAATGGGCAATTCCTCAATGTTGTCAAACAATTCGACTCTGACCCTCATTATTATTTGCTAATTTAGCGCTATCAAAATCAGCCTTTAATTCCGGTCCGCACTTAATTTTCTAAACGCATCGTTTTTATTGCCGCGAAGGTCAAAAATAATGAGGGTCGGAGTCGATTTAATGGGCAATTGTCAAAAGTTGTCAAACAATTCGACTCTGACCCTAATTGTGGGTGGGGGTGTGCGGTTGACAGTCGGCAAAGGGTGGAATATCCTCCGCAGTCTTGATCGGGAGAGCGCAGCATGCTGCCGCCGAAGGGGCACTCACCCATAAACTCTCAGGCAAAAGGACCGGTCAAGGGACGGCGGCGCGACGCGCGGCGGTTCA
>Ga0308164_10004482_pt1 | contig 11771 bp, 9 predicted proteins | sample PhyTR2_FD_201031 | JGI IMG/M metagenome (GOLD analysis project Ga0308164, IMG submission 201031) | Phyllosphere microbial communities from UC Gill Tract Community Farm, Albany, California, United States - DLSLT.R2 | ecosystem: Host-associated > Plants > Phyllosphere > Unclassified | place: USA... | reverse complement strand
CCGGTTCGTCGAGCGTCGCCGATTCTGATGCATTCGTAGCTCAGGCTAACCTCCATGGCGTGGACTTTGGCACCGACAGTCCGACAGGTTACGCCAATACCTTCTAGTGGATTGATCGGGACGGAAGAGTCCTGCTGTTGGTTCCATAGACCGCATCGTTGTGGGATAGTGCGGGATGCGAAGCGGGATTGAGATCAGCGTCACGGCATCGGACGGAGAGCGGCTCGAAGCGATCGTAGCGGCGCGTGGTTCGCCGCAGAAGCATGTGTGGCGGGCGCGGATCGTCCTGCTGACCGACGATGGTCTGGGCACGGTCGCGATCATGGCGGCGACGGGCAAGTCGAAGACCTGTGTGTGGCGCTGGCAGGAGCGGTTCATGGCCGAGGGCGTCGATGGCCTGCTGCGCGACAGGACGCGGCCGCCCGGGATCACGCCGCTCGAGACCACGCTGATCGACAAGGTCGTGGCGTTGACGCTGGAGCCGCCCGACCACGAGGCGACGCACTGGACGGTGCGCGCCATGGCGAAGGCGGTGGGTATCGCAGCCTCCTCGGTAGTGAAGATCTGGCACGACCATGGCCTGGCGCCACACCGATGGCGCAGCTTCAAGCTATCCAACGACAAGGCATTCGCCGAGAAACTGCACGATGTGGTCGGCCTGTACGTCTCCCCGCCTGCCCATGCGATCGTGCTGTCGGTGGACGAGAAGAGCCAGATCCAGGCGCTCGACCGAACGCAACCGGGGCTGCCGCTCAAGCGCGGCCGGGGGGCGACCATGACCCACGACTACAAGCGCAACGGCACAACGACGCTGTTCGCCGCCCTGAACGTCCTCGATGGCTCGGTGATCGGGCGCAACATGCAGCGTCACCGGCACCAGGAGTTCATCCGCTTCCTCAATGCCGTCGAAGCCGAACTGCCGCAGGACAAGGCCGTCCACGTCATCCTCGACAATTACGCGACCCACAAACAGCCCAGGGTGCGCGCCTGGCTGGATCGCCACCCGCGCTGGACGTTCCACTTCGTGCCTACGTCATGTTCATGGCTGAATGCGGTCGAGGGCTTCTTCGCCAAGCTGACCCGCCGTCGCCTGAAGAACGGTGTCTTCCACTCCGTCGTCGACCTTCAGGCTGCCATCAACCGCTTCATCAAGGAGCATAACCAGCAGCCCCGACCCTTCGTCTGGCGCGCCGATCCCGACGAGATCATCGCCGCCGTCCGGCGCGGGCACCAAACGTTGGAATCAATCCACTAGGCGAATTTTGTCACCGTCGCGCGACCCCGCTGGAGCGCGCCGTGACGACCCATACCCGGCCATTCAAGTTAACGCGACGGCTACTTAAGACCGACGCTGGTTCATGCAGGTTATGTGCGTAGGCTCCCACCCCGAGCGGCCAATCTGCCTACCCTTCGCCCCTATCAGGATCCCTGAGATGTTGTTCGCTGCGCAACCAAAGTGGTGGCGTGATCGATGAACTTACCTACGTCAGCAATCAGCTTTGCTACCCGTTCACTGTCGACAGGCAATCTGCCCAAGTGGATCGCAGCATTCCGCGCCTCGAAGAGTTCTCGCACCCTGCTCATGTTAACGGCTTTCGTGCCAGCGTTATCCAGCCCTGAAAGTTCCTTCCACCTACTCAGCAACCCTCCCACGTTGAGCTTGTCGATCTCTGATTGAATGAACGAGGGCACCTCACCTTCTATGTGCATCCAGAAGACGGCGCGAACGACAGTTTCGCATGCGATCGCGCAGGAAAGGATTGCACCTCTGATGTCGCCGGCTTTTAGTCGCCGCTGAGACTCGATGTACGTCTCCGCCCAGATTGGCGGATCAAGCCCAGCGGCTAAGTTGCTCTGAATGCGATCCCAATGAACCTTGGTTAGCTTCGCACTACCATAAAACTTGATGCTGCCGCCGTACGAGTGCCACAACCTGTCGTCGTCAACCCGGAAAATCTTCATGCCGAGTGTTCCATCGCTGTCGGCTCCGAACCTTATATCGGCTGGTGACAGCGCTGATGAATTTGCAACCCACGCGATTTGGCGCTTCCATCTGTCTAAGCCGGTCCGAAACTGTTGCTCAAATCGCTCGAGCAGTTCGCGAGCGTCCCCCTTCTCATAGATGACGTTGGAGTTAAACTGATCTTCGTGGCCTTCGAATACAACCGGTGCAGAGTCTGCAAGCCTTAAATTTAGCTCACCCACACCGTACCACGTCGTACTTTCGTCTCCATCTTCGACCCACTCCTCTCGAGTGACTAAAATGCGTCCTCCCCGTGTTGGCGTATCGTCAGCCATCTTAAGCCGGAGCGTTCCGTGCTCGACGGGAATATGATGCTCGGCGTGGAAGAGTTCGCGACGGATTTGTAAGCCCGATATGGGCTCATCGCGAGTGGCGTACACATCAAAGATCATACTCATATCTTGATTGTGACCTCTCATTCGCCTTGGGTCGAGTGGCTGTGAAGGGCACGCCTGCAGAGACCCAAACCCGGTCGTTCAGGCCGCCATCCTGGCTCCCCGACTTCTGCCATTCATTCATGTTCTGGATTGGTCTCGATGGCTCACGGCGCTCCCGATGCTAAACAGCGAGATTTGGGACTTTGCTGCCGTTCCAGCGTGCCATGCCTAACGGCTGCTCTCGCAAAAACCTGCCTCTTGGTCGGCTTGGCCGCTGCGGCGCCGAATCTGCCATCGAAGCACAGGCTCATCGATCGCAAGCCGACGTTCTGACACGAGCTTCTGACACCCGTGAAGTGGCTGAGAACCGTGCATTGACATGCTGTGTCAGAACCGACCGGTTCTGACACTAGGTCGCGGACACCGCGGAAGGAGAAAGGTAGACCTTTTACCGATTATTGAAATCGCTCATGCTTGCCGAGTTCAAGAAATACAAGCAGCGCAAAGCTGCTGGCAGCGAGTATTGTCATTCCACAGGAAGGTCGCCAAGTGTTACGGAGGTCGACAGTTACGTTGCGGCGGAACTGCTGGACCTCGAACTTAGTCCGGCAGACACTTAACATTACGGTAGGCATACAGATTACATGACGTGCTTTGCCCTGCAGTCTCATGGGAAGTAGGCAAACATGTCGGACATAATGGTCATTAGCCAGCTAACGCCCTCGTCTCCTTCAATCTGGTGGAGGCGGCCGGTGTTCCTAGTAACTAGGTCTAGCAACGCCCGACGGCTAGCTCCGACGCAGAGTCGGTTTAGCAGGCGCAGGAAGATACGCGCTTCTTCGTCCGGTAACTCTAGTATACAATGTACTATCTCAAGCGGATTGTCATCTGCCACGCACGATTTAACTTGCTCAACCAGGTACGAGTGGAGGGCTAGACGCTCTTCAGGACGCAGCGCATTGATTAGTGCCGCCGCCGACAAAACGCGCGTGTAATAGTGATCACCACGCCACTCGACGATCTCGGCAATAAGACTGCGCCGGCGCTCGTCGTCTAGTAGCGGCAGAAGATCGGCGAGCTTCTCGGCGTTGCGCCAGTAATGACTTGGCATCGTCGCAAGTATATTGTCGATCAGCTTATTGAGCTCCGCCGGTGATAGAACAGGGGCAAGTTCACGCAGTACTTCGGCACGCGGCGGTATAGACTCCTCGGCAGCGATAAAGTCGAGCACGTAGCGCAGGGTCTCGGTTCGACGTGGTTCCGGCAGGTTGCGGACGAGGATGCTGAGCGGAACCACAAGTCCCGCAGGATTGTGATGCGTTAGCTTGTCATCATTAGTTAGCTCGAGAAACGCAGCCTCGGCTTCATCTACGGTGAAACGGGGGCCGTCCACGCGTATGATGTCGCGGATGCAAGGCTGCGTCCACTCCTCTGCGTCTGCTTCCGCGATCGCCTCCGCAAACTCGGCGGAAAGCTCCGGCGGTGAAGTCGCCTCGGCTCTCACAAAGACGCGGCCGAGCGTTGACCAGCGCGATGCGTCCTGACCACGCAGAACCGCGATGAATCGTTGCCGGGCTTCCTCACTCTCCGTCTTGCCCATGCCGGCCAGGGCGATCTCAAGGCGAATGAGGCCGCCGTCCGCCGCAAGCTTGGCCGCAAGCTCCGTCAGGATTAGCGTCGCCAAGCGGTGATCGTGGAACCGGACCGCGGAGGCGCGCGCCTCGTGGAGCTGTGCCCCGTCGAGGTGCGGCGCCAGCCCCGAGAGCACCCGCCGCCGCGTCGCTTCGTTCGCGGTGGCGAGCGCACGTTCAAAGCAGCACGCGACCAGTGATGGCGACAGCAGGCGCCGCACCACTTCGAGCGCGCCGTCGATCACTACCGGCTCATCGAAGCTCCAGAATATCGTCGGCAGAAGCTCCTCGTCACTGATTGCGTCTGGGAGCGCGGCGGCTAGGAACAGACGGCGGCCGGTCCGCGGATCGTCGTCGAGCCGCGCCTTAAGCAGCTCGGTGTCAATCAAGCCGCGCGTGACGTCATCGGCATAGCCGCGGATCGCTGCGAGCGAGCGGGTCGGCTTTGACGGATCCTCGAGCGCGCGGATGACCTCCCAAACGCGGCGCCACAAGCGGCAGCGGTCTTCCTCGTTGAGATACTCGAACAGTGCCAACAACGCCGATCCGTCGAGCACGCCGTCGGGGCAGAGCGCCGCCGCGAAGTCGAGCGCCGCCTCCCTGTGCTCGGCCGGGACATGCGGTAGCACGACATGGGCGAGGTCCCAGCGCTCGGCTTCGCCCTGCCACCAGCCGGCGAGCCAGTTCACCAGCTGCCACGCCCGGTCGCCGGTCAAAATCGGCGCAGCGTCTATTAGACCCCGAAGGAATTCGAGCAGGTTTCCTGCCCGGTCCAGCGCCTCCCAGATTTGCGCTTCAAGCGCATCACGCTCGGCTCCCGGTAGCATCGTCGCGGCGAGCGTCGACAGCGCACGCACCCGGCTGTGCCACCCCTCGACCTGGTCCGCGCTCGCGAAGGCCTCTCGCAGCAGGGGCGCGGCCTCATCCGGTGACACAATGCGCGCTAGCAGCATTAATCCGCGTACCCGCTCACCCGCGACCGCACTGTCGAGCCGGCGCAGTGCCTGGCTGGTGGTAAGCGCTCCCCTGCGCACGCACGCAACCAGCAGTTCGGCGGGAAAACCCCACGATTCACGCACCGAGCACAGGACAAGTTCCCCGCCGATCGTCCAGCAGCCTAGCGGATCATTCGTCTCAGCACGCGCGGCGATCCACCGTAGCGCCTCGCGCGCCGCGACCAGGAACCCGCCATGCCCGCCCTCGGCCGCTTCCCAAGCTCGAACCCAAGCGATCGACAACAGCGGCAGGAAATCGCGAGCGGGCGCGTCGCACTCGATCAGATGACCAAGGAGCCCGTGCAACAGATAGGGCGGCACTTCTGACCGTCGTCCAGCGGCGAGATCCTTTGCAACCGCACGCCCCCACGAGACGAATGCGGCGCGGCTTGCCTGCACGACACGCCCGTTCTCGAAAAGGGAGTCGCGGAGGTGTTCGGCAAGGCGGGGATGGCCGAGCACATAGCCTCCCTCCACCCGGACGACGAAGCGATCGAGCCGTTGCAGCCGGCTGACCGCGAAGCCACCGCGGTGCTGCCCCGCCACCTCAAGTAACTCCTCCAAATCTTGATGACGCAGCGGTCCGCTCGCGCAGGCCAGCAGCGCCAGAAGCCGTTCGAGCAAATCAGGGAAACTCTCGCCTTCACGTCGCCAGACGGGCAACTCTGCGTTCCACCAGCGCCGCAGATATTCACCAAGCCCCGCCGCGAGATGCGGCAACGCGCGCCAGTCAATCGCCTGCCCTTGTGACTGCCGCGCAAGCAGATCGTCGGTGAAGAAGCGCAGTAGCAGCGGATCACCTTTGGACATCCGGAACAGTTGGGCGACGACATCGATGCCAGCGGTCCACGCCGGAATCCCTGCGGCGTGGACCAGATCGGCTACGCCGTCGAGCGCCAGGCGATCGAGCCGCAGCAGCCGCGTGTCCGAACGGTCCCAGCGGAGCCACTCGAGCCAACCGCCGTCAGATGCGTCGTCCGGCGCATCGACGCGCGGGCGTGCACTCAGTAGGAAACGGACGAAGCGCCGGTTGGGGCGGAGTAGGAAGTCCTCAATGCTCCAGCCGATCATCTCGTCGAGACCGTCGATCACCACTAAGATCGCGCGTCGCTCTCCCTCAAGCCGGTCAATGAGATCGAAGCAATGCTCCGCCAGCTCGTCGTTCCCGCCGGGCGGAACCGGCAGGTCGAGAATCGCCGACAGCTTGCTCGCCAAGATGACGTAGAATTTGTTCGCGCTGTTGATACTGAAGCGGATCGAGATCGGCACGAACGCGACCGCGTGCCCATCGAGCGACGCGACCCAGCGCACCAGCAGGCTGGTCTTGCCGCGCCCCATCGGCGCGATGACGAGCATGTGTGCGGCCTTATCCGATCGGAACCATGTATCGAGCGCCACCATCTCGGCTACGCGGCCCGCGAACCGCTGGCCGCCAGTTCCATCACCGAGGTAGAAGTTCGAGAAGTCGCTTAGTGACTGGCGATAGTGCGCCCGGATCGGAAATCCGACCTGGCCAATGATCTCGCGCCCCGCGCGCAGGGTCTCAGTGTTCCATATGCGCCGATCCATCCGATCCTTCTCGTAGCCGGTGCGCGCGGCCTCGAACGCGGCGTCGGTGACCCGCGGCAGAAGCGCCGGGCAGTACCGCGCCACCCATTCACGCAACTCCACGTTGCCAGGCATCCGGGTGAACAACTCGGTCAGCACCTGACTGCCCTGACCGGTTGCGACTAGACGCGCACGAAGCGTCTCCACCACCGTCTTCATGGGTGCCGCCGACAGGCCTATGAAGTCGTACAACCCTTCTCCCGTCACCGGCTCAAGGATGCCGTTCAACTCCTGATAGCCGCCTTCGATCGCGAAGGCGCGGCGCACCACCACCTCCAGCGCTTGGAGCGCGCGCTCGTCTAGGGCGGGGGCGGGTGTCATGCCGGGAGCCGCCGTTCACGAGCCACTGCCGCCCCCAACGCAGGCCAGCTCTCTCGCTGCGACCAGTTCCCTGCCCGCCGCCGCCATCACAGCGCACCCATGTCGAGGTTCTGCTTCTTAAAATAAGCCATCAGCCGCGCGATCGGCACCCCTTGGTTGTACCTGGGCACGCGCGCCGGATCAGCGGCGTGATGAAGCGCTACCAACTCGAGGTTCAGGTCCAGCACCGGCGATCCTGAACTGCCCCCTTCCGTGGTCACGTCGTAGCGGTAGCGCATACCGGATCCCGGCAGCTCCACCACCTCGCCAAACGCGATACTGGCGGTCTGGCCTCTTGGATGCTGGCCGATCACTAAAAAGTCGCGCTGCGCGACGATCGGCGCGGTCGCAGGCCATGGTAAGGGATCGCGATCTAGCTCGACGTCATGGGCGAGTGTAACCAAGGCGAAGTCCAGTTCATCTTCGCTTGGCTCGCCCGTCGCTGTGAGGTCGCTGTCACTGTATCGGCTGAACAGCGTCTTCCACTCGGTAGCGGCCTTTACCTCCACATTCGGGCGGTCATCCTCCGCATAATCAAAGGTGCAAGTGATAGCGTCGCCGCCCCAGTCGCCCTTGATTGCGTCCCCTACCACATGGAAGTTGGTCAGCACCGTGCGCCGACCAATCAGAAAACCGGTGCCGTTCATGCGGCCCGCCTTGATCTTGCACAGCGCGCCCGCCAGCCGCTCCAGCCCCGACGTGAAAACCGACAATTTCACCAGCGGCGAGCGCGTAGTGACCAGCTTCTCCAATGGTGGCCGGGCGGGATCGGCCCCCACAGCGGGGGGGGCAAACTTTTCGGCCACGTTCGCCGGATCAATCAGCCATCGTTCCGCCAGCGCGCGGAGTTGCGGATTACCCCTCACCTCTGCCCAAGTCGTTCCTAGCAGCTCCAGCACCTTGTGGTTGGCGCGGGCGTGCTCGACCACCGCGCGCACGATCACCGTGCCTGGGTTGTTCAGCGCGATTACGTCGTCAGCGACGTCAACGCCTAGGGATCGCTTCAGGCGAGAATACAGGAAGTCGCGGTTGGGATAGGCGTCCTTAATCGCTTGGACGATCGCTTCGCGGTCGGTGGCGGTCAGCTCATTCTCGCGCGCAAACGGGTTGGCGACCTCGGTCATGGCGCCGTCCTGTAGAATCCGGTCCGTGCGAGCCGAGACATTGTGCTCATCCTCCATCTCCGTCATTCCTGCATGGGCGCTGTCCAGGCCGGCTCGACCGAACCCATGCTTAGCCGATGTCCGCCTCTGCGATTGTCGTTGCGATGATCCGGTCCAGCTTGGCGCGGAGCCGCGGCTCGGCCGTAGCCAAAAGGCTGTTGTCCGCGGTCATGGTAGTGGTCGCGCTTTCGAATTCGGCGTTCGTCTTGTCGATACGCAGGAACAGCACGCGCGTCGTATTCGTCTTCACGTTCAAGCGCGCCACAACGTAGCGGATGTTGGTTTCGGTGGCCGTGCTGCCAACGGCGGCGAAATGCATCTCTGATGCCTCGAACCGGCGCGTCTGCTTGTCGAACAGCACGATCCAAGGCTCGTTAGCATCCGCCTGCTCCAGGTTGCGCAAGCCGGCAAGGATGATCGGCCCCACGCCGACACCCCCGAACGCAATAGTCAGAAATGGAATTAGCGCCCGGTGGACGGCTACGTCCTTCTTCTTGAACGAGGATTTCATAACAGCCGTCCCGCTGACGCGAAAGCCCAACTCACCCAGCTTCTGCGTGTAGAGCGCCAACCAGTCGTCCTCGTCGTCGCCGGGCTTCATGCCGGTCGTGGCGACGCGACTGGCGAACAGCATGGCCAGCGACACGCTCGATCGGACATTCGGGTCCGGGGCGGCGGAAAAGTCGATCAATGTGGTACCCGACACCACGCCGGCAGGTAGTCTGTTGAGGTCGAGCGGCGTGGTGTCGGACTCCAGCACTCCAGCATCGCCAATATCGGCGGCGTCGATGACCTCCAATGCGTTCATGGCTGTGTCTCCCGCTGGTCGCGCCAGTTCGCCAGCGTCTCGATCGCGTCCGGGTCCAGGTCGCCGTCGGCGATGGCACGCATGTCTGCGACAATACCGGCGGGATCCGCGTTCTCCGAGATCATGGGGGCTGCTTCCAATGCCTCCAATGCGTCTAGGCCGGGCCAGCGCGGGCCGAACCGATAGACTGCATAATACATCACGCCCGCCCTGGTACGATCGACCCCGCTGCATCGCATGGCTTCGTGAAACATGCGGTGGACCTGAGCCCAAGGTCGGTCGCGCGTGACGCAATAATGGTCGTGGACAATGGATGCATTGCGATACTTGCCCTCAAAGGGTCCACCGATCAACGACCAGAAGGCACGCGGGATTGATGCTCCGTCCGCCTCCGTGCCTGCCGGAACGGGCCACGCGTCGCCTGCTTCTTGGTAGTAGCTTAGCGGGCGGAGCAGCCGCACGGTTCGCCCATCATCCGATAATTCCACTTGGGGCGGTAGACCCTCGTACCGGCCAAAACCCTCCGACGCTTCGAGCGTCGGGTCCTCAGCGGACTCAGGTGGCAGGATTGCGTTAACTTGGTCGATCGCAATATCCAGCGAGTTGACCTTATATCCTTGCTTCATGCGCCCCCCCCAGGTGACTTGGAGTCTAACATTGAGTGATGTACGATGCCAAGTAAATGGCGGAGGATTCACATGATTCAGGAGCGCGAAGTAGAGCAGGAACCCGAAGCCCATGGCTATGTGCTGGAGGCGCAGACGATCGACGTGCACGACGATCCGGACGCTGTGCCCAAGGACGGCGACGAAGTTCTGGATGCGCTGGAGGGCATGCGTTGGCGCGTTGCAGAGGCGCTGCTGGCTCTGCGCGAACAGATCAACGCGCTGTCGCCCGCCCGCGACCGGAGAAGCGACGGCACAATCGGGGACAGCAATCACCTCAAGAAGGGATTCGGAAAATCCGACCACAATCCACACATTTCTGACGGGCAAATGGGTGTGGTCACCGCCATGGACGTGACTCACGATCCCGATCATTGCCCCGGTGACCAGCTGGCGGCCGCGCTTCACGCGTCCCGCGACCCGCGCATCAAATATATCATCTGGAACCGACGCATCGCTAATTCCGCGCCCGTGGGCGACGCACCGGCCTGGACTTGGCGGACCTACACAGGTGCCAATCCGCACAATCACCACGTCCACTTGTCCGTAAAGGGCGACGATTCGCTGTACGACAGCCGAACGCCATGGAAGCTAGCGCTAGCGGAGTGAAACATCGTCATCGCCGACTGGATGCTGCGGAGATGCTCGGCATCCACCTTCTCTGTTTGCTCAATGGCCCGATGCATTCAGCCCACCGCCAGACGTGGAGGGCCGGGGTAGACACGCCCGAATAGAATGGGAAGCATTTGGTCAGACGACCGAAAGCCTGTCCTAATCGGCATGGGAGTATCATGTGCTGAGCCAGCTCGAAGCTAGCGGCGGCTTCGTCCGCTTCCAGATGCAGCCAACTGCGGCGGGAACGCCGCGACTGAGCGTTTCCAGCCGCCCCTGATTTGGTGTCACAACCGAGCGGTTGTGACACCTCCCAAACAGCCGCTTTTTGCCTCCCGTAGTTGAAAGCGGCATATCAGCAGGCGGCCCAAGCCCGGGCACTCCACGGCGACGAGTCGAGAAAGAGCGGGCGTCGGCTTTTGGGAAGAGCTGCCGCTCAAGGCGCAGCCGACGAACGGCACATTGTGGTCGACACCCGCCGATGGCCTCGCCGCCGTGAGGACCCACATTCAGACATTCAGCGCCGGTCTTCGGCGCCCCAACTTCGGTCATTCATTCAGCTCGTGAACGCGGCAATCTTGGCGGCATCTCAGTCAGCGATGTCGAACACGCTGTAGCTCTGCGACGAGGAAAGCGACTGACCAGCCCAGCAGCAGCACGCCGTTAATGCCCTCTATTGCGCCAACCAGCCGCCAGGGTGCAGCAAGCGAGGTGTCGGAGAAGCCGATCGCAGCATAGGTGATGGTCGAGAAATACACGGACTCGGGCAAGGCTGCCGTCGCACCAATCACCAGATAAACGATGGCGTAGAACCAGATCTCGATCCCCGACAGGACGAGCAAGCCCAGGACAACGGCACTGGTGTAGACCGCACCCGACACCGACAACGGGTTCAGTTCAGCATCTGCTCGCCCATGATCGAGCGCTCGCAGCGAGCGCCCGATCACAAGAAGGCCAAAACCGTGGAACACGGCTGTTGCGACAACCAGCACGGTCGAGAGGGCAAGCTCAATCAGTAAAGGCAATGCGTCTAGAACCGGCGAGGCTGATCGTGGCCGATCGTGTCGCAGGTTCCCCGGAAATCATAGTTGGAGAGTCCCTGCACCGTGATCCGCCCGCTACGGCGGTCGATCATGATCTTGGGCTTATTGAGACCGTTGAGCCGGTATGAAGCGCGAATGGTATCAGGCCCGACCGAGACGTTCGACAAGTCCCACCAGCCGTCAGTGCCTCGCGAGTGGAGCGGCGGGATCAGCGACTTGGGCAGCTTGATCCGGCCACCCCCATCCCAGGTCTGCACCATCAGCGATGCATCGAACAGTTCAGGGCGCGTCTCAGTGTAGCTGCCATAGCCGTGGACCATGCGTGCCCACTCGGCGGCGAGCACCGGTTCGATCCATGGGCCGAAGGCCGGGTTCGTGCTGGCATCGGTCCGGGTGACCTATGTCGTCCTCGCCTGCGCGCACCTCGATCATGATCCGGGCAATAGCGCGTCTGCGAACCTCAAGGCGCTCTGTCAGCGCTGCCAC
>Ga0308164_10004477_pt1 | contig 11780 bp, 10 predicted proteins | sample PhyTR2_FD_201031 | JGI IMG/M metagenome (GOLD analysis project Ga0308164, IMG submission 201031) | Phyllosphere microbial communities from UC Gill Tract Community Farm, Albany, California, United States - DLSLT.R2 | ecosystem: Host-associated > Plants > Phyllosphere > Unclassified | place: USA... | reverse complement strand
ATTGGGGGCATCGCAGCTTCTTCCCGCAGCACACCAACGACGTGCCCGAGGACGAGGTGCTCACCAGCTTCCTCGGCCAGTTCTACGAGGACGTGCCGCCCGCCCGCCAGATCCTGCTCGACCGCGAACTCCCCGAGGCCGCGCTGCTGGTCGAGGCGCTGGGCGAACGCGCGGGCTACAAGGTCGCGCTCCAGGTCCCGCAACGCGGCGATCGCCGCCGCCTGATGGATCAGGCCAAGCGCAACGCGATCGAGGCGATCGAGCGTCGCCAGGCCGAATCGACGACGCAGGCGAAGCTGCTGCGCGAGGTCGCCGACCTGTTCGACCTCGCCGAGCCGCCGCAGCGCATCGAGATCTACGACAACAGCCATATCCAGGGCACCGCCGCGACCGGCGCGATGGTCGTCGCGGGGCCCGAGGGCTTCCGCAAGGGCCAGTATCGAAAGTTCAACATCAAGGACAAGGACACCATCCCGGGCGACGATTTCGGGATGATGCGCGAGGTCTTTACGCGGCGCTTCGCACGTGCGCAGGCCGAGGATCCCGATCGCGATTCGGGCGAATGGCCGGACCTGGTGCTGATCGACGGCGGCAAGGGGCAGCTCAACACGGTCAAGGCTGCGCTCGAAGAGATCGGCGTCGAGGACGTGTGCCTCGTCGGGATCGCCAAGGGGCCGCAGCATGGCCGCGACGGGCGCGAGGTGTTCCACATGCTCGACGGCCGCGAATTCCAGCTGCCCGTCAACGCGCCGGTGCTGTTCTACCTCCAGCGGCTGCGCGACGAGGTCCACCGCTTCGCGATCGGCGTCCACCGCGACAAGCGCAGCAAGGCGATCGGCGCCAGCCCGCTCGACGAGGTCCCCGGCATCGGCCCCGCGCGCAAGAAGGCATTGCTGATGCATTTCGGCACCGGCCGCGCGGTGCGCAACGCGAGCCTGCAGGATCTGCAACAGGCGCCGGGCGTCTCGGCGGGCGTCGCGCAACAGGTCTACGACTTCTACCATTCGCGGTGACGGGGCGGGGGGCGCTACGGGGCGCCACACCTGCCCCAAACCCAGGCTGCGTTCGTGGAAATAGATCGAGATCAAACTGATTGCATAAAACTAAACCCATTCTTCACTCGCCATTGTTACATTGTGACGTGCCAACGCCCGTTTTCCTGACCGTCGATACCGAATTCGCTTGGCGTCATCATGCGGCGGGGCGCGATTCTGACGAGATTTATGCGCGGTCGCTCGAACCCGCCGGCGTCGGGCTGAGCTATCAGCTTGCGGAACTCGCCCGGCATTCGCTCAAGGCCTGTTTCTTCGTCGATCCGATGCCCGCGCTCGTCTACGGCCTCGCGCCCGTGCGGCGGATGGTCGAGACGATCCTCGCCGCGGGGCAGGAAATCCAGCTGCATCTCCACCCGAACTGGACCGCGGCGCGGCGGGGGGACCGGGGCGAGCATCACGGCCGCTTCCAGCTCTACGACTATAGCCTGGCCGAGCAGATCGACCTGCTGGTGCGCGCGACCGATCTGCTGGTCGAAGCCGGCGCGCCCAAGCCGATCGCGTTTCGCGCGGGCAGCTACGCCGCCAATGACGACACGCTGACCGCGCTGTCGACGCTGGGCTTCACCTATGACAGCAGCCACAACGGCTCCGAAGCACCCCATACGAGCCGGATCTCGCTGCCCGCGCAGCAGATCGCACCCGTGCAGCGCAGTCGCGACGGCGGCGTGATTGAGGTGCCGGTCACGGTGATCGAGGAGCGGCGCGACCGGGTGCGGACGTTCCAGCTTTGCGCGCTGTCCGCCGGCGAGAGCTATGACGCGCTCGAACATGCCGCGGTGTCGGGGCATGGCGCGGTGACGATCGTCAGCCACGGGTTCGAACTCGCCAACCGCAGCGGGACGCGGCCCAACGCGGTGCATGTCCGGCGTTTCCGCGCATTGTGCGCGATGCTCGACGAGATGCGCGCGGCGTTGCCGACGCATCATTTCGCGGATCGCCCCCCGCTCGCGCTCGGTCATCCCGACGTGCCGCTCGCGCCGGACCGGTTGCGCATGCGCTGGCGGCAAGCCGAGCAACTCTGGTCGAACTGGGTCGAGGAACGCTCATGACCGCGCCGCCGGCGACGGCGGACCCGCGCGTTCGACGGCTGGCGCTGAAGTTCCAGATCGGCGCACGGACGCTGGCGACGGTATCGCGCCGACTGGTGCGCGTGCCGTTCTCGCTCGACGCCGTGCTGGCTTCGTCGGCAGAAAAGGCCCCATTCGCACTGCCCGCGCTACCCGACGAGGCCGACGGCTATCTGGTGACGTCGCTGCCCGAGACGATGCTCGCCGGCCTTGACGGCAATGGCCTGATCGCGGTCGTCCGCCAGCGCTATGTCCGCTATCATGTCGATCTGGCGGCGGGCGAGGCGGCGTGGCTCGCCGGCCTGTCGGGCAGCGCGCGCTCGGGGATCAAGCGCAAGGCGAAGAAGTTCGCCGCGGCGAACGGCGGCGCGCTCGATATCCGGCGCTATCACGATGCGGCGGCGTTCGCGGTCTTCCACCCGCTCGCCCGCGCGGTGTCGGCGGCGACCTATCAGGAGAAGCTGCTCGGATCGGGACTGCCCGACGATGCCGCGTCGGTGCGGGAGCTCGAGTCGCTCGCCGACGCGGACCGGCTGCGCGCGTGGCTGCTGTTCGTCGAGGGCGCGCCGGTCGCGTATCTCTGCTGCACCGCCGACGGCGAATCGTTGCGATACGATCATGTCGGCCACGATCCGGCGCATAACGACCTGTCGCCCGGCGCGGTGCTCCAGGTCGAGGCGATGCGCGACCTGTTTGCGGAAGCCCGGTTCGCACGGTTCGACTTCACCGAGGGGGAAGGCCAGCACAAGCGCCAATTCTCGACGGCGGGGACGGCGTGCGTCGATGTGCTGATGCTGCGGCCAACGCTGGGCAACCGCGCGACGCTGGCGGCGTTGCGGGGGTTCGACGGCGCGATGGCGTCTGCCAAGCGGGCGGCGACGCATCCGGCGCTGGCGAGGTTCGCCCGGAAGATCCGCCGCTAGGGTCGCGATTGCCAGTCCCAAGCAAGGTGACGAACCCATGTCGTCGCACCGCGAATCGCAGGCCCCACACCCCCGCCGTCATCCTGACGAAAGTCAGGATCCAGAGCCACGCAGGGCGACACTCGTTACCCTGGATCCTGACTTTCGTCAGGATGACGGTGATGGAGCAGGATGGCGCGGGGCAAGACGGCGCGGGGCAGTATCGCCGGGCGTAAGTATGACAGAAGGCGGTCCCCCTCCCGCTCCCGAGACGACCGGGGTATAGGCCCCCCATGCACCTTCGCGCAGCCGCCATCGTCGTCGCCGTCCGCCAGCACGGCGAGCATGGCGCGATCGTGCGTGCGCTGACCCGCAACGACGGCGTGCAGCCCGGCTATGTCCGCGGCGGGCGGTCGCGCGCGATGCGGCCGGTGCTGCTGCAGGCGAACGTCATCCAGGGCGAATGGCGTGCGCGCACCGGCGAGCAGCTCGCCTCGCTCACCGCTGAGCTGATCCACAGCCGCGCGCAGATGCACGGCGAGCCGCTGGCGGCAGGTGCGCTCGAATGGGCCACCGCGCTGACCGCGGCGGCGCTGCCCGAAGCGCAGCCCTATCCGCAGATCCACGACGCGCTCGACGGCGTGCTCGGCGCCATCGAGGCGGCGCCGTCCGCGCGGGGCTGGGCGGCGGCGCTGGTGCGGTACGAATTGCTGATGCTGGCGGAGCTCGGCTTCGGGCTCGACCTCGACCGGTGCGTCGCGAGCGGCACCGCGGACGATCTCGGTTTCGTAAGCCCCAAGAGCGGCGCCGCGGTCTCGCGCGGGGCGGCGTTCGGCTATGAGGCCAAGCTGCTCAGATTGCCCAGCTTCCTCATGGTCGGCGGCGAGGCGGATTGGCCCGACATCTTCGACGGGCTCCGATTGACCGGCCATTTCCTCGCCCGCGACATCCTCGTCGACCGGCGCGCCGACCCGCTCTCGGCGCGCGATCGGCTGGTCGATCGGCTCAAAAGGGCGGTTGCGTGAGCGCGCACCGCCCGGCAAGGGCCGCGCAGGAGGAACGCACATGCCCTTGATCGCGATACTGGCCGGCGACGGCATCGGACCCGAAGTCACCGCGGAAGCGCGCCGGGTGCTCGATACGCTCGGCCTCGACCTGACCTATGAAGAGGGCCTTGTCGGCGGCGCCGCGTACAAGGCCGCGGGGCATCCGCTGCCGCCCGAGACGCTCGACCTCGCCCGCCGTGCCGACGCCATCCTGTTCGGTGCGGTCGGCGATCCCGACTGCGATGCGCTCGAACGCCAGTTCCGCCCCGAGCAAGCCATTCTCGGCCTGCGCAAGGCCCTCGGCCTGTTCGCGAACCTACGTCCCGCCAAGCTGTTCGCAGGCCTCGAGGATGCGTCCGCGCTGCGCCCCGAGATCGCCCGGTCGATCGACATGGTCATCGTCCGCGAACTGACCGGCGACGTGTATTTCGGCGCGAAGGGTATCCGCACCACCGCCGACGGCCTGCGCGAAGGCCATGACGAGATGCGCTACGACGAGGCTGAGATCGCGCGCATCGCCCGCGTCGGCTTCGAGACCGCACGCACGCGCAAGGGCAAGCTGTTGTCGGTCGACAAGGCCAATGTGCTCGAGACCTCGCAGCTCTGGCGCGACGTCGTGATCGAGGTGTCGGCCGACTATCCCGATATCGAGCTCAGCCACATGTATGTCGACAACGCGGCGATGCAGATGGTCCGCAACCCCGGCCAGTTCGACGTGATCGTCACCGGCAACCTGTTCGGCGACATCCTGTCCGACGAGGCGTCGATGTGCGCGGGCTCGATCGGCATGCTCCCGTCCGCTGCGCTCAACGACTCGAACAAGGGCATGTACGAGCCGATCCACGGCAGTGCGCCCGACATCGCCGGGCAGGGCAAGGCCAATCCGTGCGCCGCGATCCTGTCCGCGGCGATGATGCTGCGCCACTCGCTCGACCTGCCCGATGCCGCCGACCGGATCGAGGCCGCAGTCGCCGCGGCGATCCTCGCCGGTGCGCGCACGCCCGATCTGGGCGGCACGCTGACGACCCGTGAGATGGGTGATGCGGTGTTGGCCAACCTCGCTTGACCGGCGCCCTTCTCGACCTCGCGATCGTCATCCCGACGTTCAACGAGAAGGGCAATGTCGCGACGTTGATCGCCAAGCTCGATCAGGCGCTCGTCGGGCGCCGGTGGGAGGCGATCTTCGTCGACGACGACAGTCCCGACGGGACCGCCGACGCCGCGCGCGCGATCGCGCGGCTCGACACGCGGGTGCGCGTGATCCAGCGGATCGGCCGGCGCGGGCTGTCGTCGGCGTGCATCGAGGGGATGTGCGCCACCGCGGCGCCGTTCGTGGCGGTCATCGACGGCGACCTCCAGCATGACGAGACCGTGCTGCCCGCGATGCTCGACCTGCTCAAGACCGGCGAGGCGGAGGTGGCGATCGGCTCGCGCTTCGTCACCGGCGGCTGCACCGGCGAATGGGACAGCGACCGCGTCGCCAAGTCTGCATTGGCCACCCGGCTTTCGCGGCGCGTGCTGAAGTGCGATCTCAACGATCCGATGAGCGGGTTCTTCATGATCCGCACCGACATCGTCCGCCAGCTCGCGCCGTCGCTGTCAGCGATCGGGTTCAAGATTCTGCTCGACCTGCTGACCGCCAGCCCGCAGCCGCTCCGCTTCGTCGAGGTCCCCTACACCTTCCGCTGCCGCACCGAGGGCGAGAGCAAGCTCGATCACGTCGTCGCGATGGAATATCTGATCGCGCTGTACGACCGGATGTTCGGACGGTTCGTGCCGGTGCGGTTCGCGATGTTCTCCGCGATCGGCGTGCTCGGCGTCGGTATCCACATGGCGGTGCTGACCGCGCTGTTCGTCGGGCTCGGCGCGAAGTTCGTGCTGGCCGAGATCGTCGCGACTCTCGCCGCGCTCACCTTCAACTTCTTCCTCAACAACGCGCTGACCTATCGCGATCGCCGGCTGAAGGGGTGGCGGCAGCTCGTCGACGGCTGGGTGTCGTTCGCGGTGATCTGCTCGGTCGGCGCAGTCGCCAATGTCGGCATCGCCGCGTTCCTGTACGAGATGCGCGACGGCGCCTGGGCGGCGTCCGCTCTGATCGGCGTGCTCGTCGGCGCGGTCTGGAACTATGCGCTGTCGTCGAAATTCACCTGGGGGCGGTACTAGCAACGCCCAAATCCTCCCCCGCAAGGGGGAGGTGGCACCGCAGGTGACGGAGGGGGAGGACGCGCAACCGGCGTTTCCCTGACCGCCCCCTCCGTCTGGCAAGAGCCAGCCACCTCCCCCTGGCGGGGGAGGATCGAGACGTTGGAGTAGGTCTAACCCAACCGTTACGGCCGCAAGGCTTGTCATCGCGGCTCCCCAGCGGCAAAGCGGCGCGCATGAAGCGCAAGACCGGCCAGGATCGTTCGATCACCCAAAATTGGCGTCCCGCGACGCGCGCCATCCGCGGCGGCACTGCCCGCAGCGAATATGGCGAGACGTCGGAGGCGTTGTTCCTCACCTCGGGCTATTGCTACGACAAGGCGGGCGACGCCGCGGCGCGCTTTGCCGGCGAGCAGGAGGGGATGACCTATTCCCGCCTGCAGAACCCGACCGTGCAGATGCTCGAGGAGCGGATCGCGCTGCTCGAAGGCGCCGAGGCGTGCCGGACGATGGCGACCGGCATGGCGGCGATGACCGCGGCGTTGCTCTGCCAGCTGCAGACCGGCGACCACCTCGTCGGCGGCCGCGCGGCGTTCGGCTCGTGCCGCTGGCTGACCGACACGCTGCTGCCGAAGTTCGGGATCGCCACGACGATCGTCGATGCGCGCGATCCGCAGGCGTTCCTCGACGCGGTCCGCCCCGAGACCAAAGTGTTCTTCTTCGAGACGCCGGCCAACCCGACGATGGACATCGCCGACCTGAAGGCGATCTGCGACATCGCACGCGAACGCGGCATCACGACGGTGGTCGACAATGCGTTCGCGACGCCGGCGCTCCAACGGCCGATGGAGTTTGGCGCGGACGTCACCGCCTACAGCGCAACCAAGATGATGGACGGGCAGGGCCGCGTGCTCGCAGGCGCGGTCTGCGGGACCGAGGATTTCATCACCAACACGCTGCTCCCCTTCACGCGCAACACTGGCCCGACCTTGTCGCCGTTCAACGCCTGGGTGGTGCTCAAGGGCCTCGAAACGCTCGATCTGCGGATCCACCGCCAGTCCGAGAACGCGATGAAGGTCGGGCAATTCCTCGAAGGCCGCGTGCCGCGCGTCCTGCACCCCTTCCTGCCGAGCCACCCGCAACACGAACTGGCGATGCGCCAGATGGACGCCTGCGGCCCGATCTTCGCGTTCGAGGTCGAGGGGCGCGAACAGGCGCATGCGTTGCTCGACGGGCTCGAACTGGTCGACATCTCGAACAACATCGGCGACTCGCGCTCGCTGATGACGCATCCCGCCTCGACCACGCACGCGAGTGTCTCGCCCGACAAGCAGGCCGAGATGGGCGTGACCGAAGGGTTGCTCCGCATCAACGTCGGGCTCGAGGACGCGCAGGACGTGATCGACGATCTCGACCAAGCGCTGAGCAAGGCCGGTCTATGAAGGCGCTGTTCCCCAACGCGGCGACGACCGATGGGGTAACGGTGCGCGTGTCGGTCAGCTATCTGCCCGAACAGTCCGAGCCCGAGCGTGGCCGCTGGTTCTGGGCCTATCACATCCGGCTCGAGAACGAGGGCGACGAGACCGTCCAGCTGCTCACCCGCCACTGGGTGATCACCGACGGCCGCGGCGCGCGTCACTCGGTCGAGGGCGAAGGCGTGGTCGGCGAACAGCCGGTGATCGAACCGGGCGCCAGCTTCGACTACGTCTCGGGCTGCCCGCTCGCGACGCCATCGGGCGCGATGCAGGGCACGTACCGCATGGTCCGCGAGGACGGCGCGATCTTCGACGTCGAGATCCCCCGTTTCGCGCTCCTCGCGCCCGCGGTGCTGCATTGAGGAGTTCGCGATGAAGCGCACGCATCTCCCGCTCAACGGCCTGCGCGTGCTCGACGCGGCCGCGCGGCATCTGTCGTTCACGCGCGCCGCGGACGAGCTGGCGGTCACGCCGGCGGCGGTCGGCCAGCAGATCCGTGCGCTCGAGGATACGCTCGGCGTCGTCCTGTTCCGGCGCACCACGCGCGGGCTCGAACTGACCCCCGAAGCCGAGGCTGGCCTCGGTGCACTGCGCGGCGGCTTCCTCCAGTTCGAGGAGGCGGTCCGCGCGATGCAGGCCGGCCAGTCCTCCAAATCGCTGACGATCGCCGCGCCGCGCGACCTGACCGAGAAATGGCTGATGCCGCGGCTCGCGCAGATTGCCGAGGCCGATCCCGAACTCCGCTTCGTGCTGATCACCGCGGACGAGAATGTCGACTTCACCGAGGCCAATCTCGATCTCGCGATACGCTGGGGCGATGGCCCGGGCGAGCATGAGGGCGAGGCGATCGAATCCGAAGGCATGGTGACGATCGCAGCGCCCGGCAGGGATGGCGATTCGGCGATCGCCTGGTCGGGTGAGGACGGCGTGGCGCTGGTGCGCGTCACCGACGCCGGGCTCGCGATCGATGCGGCGGCGGCGGGGTTGGGGCGTGCGACCGTCCCCGAACTGCTGGCGCGGCGCGATCTGGCGCAGGCCCGCGTACGGCTGATCGGCGAATCGCAGCCGTCGCAGGGCGGCTATTGGCTGGTCGCGCCGCTGCCGCAATGGCGCCAGAAGAAGGTCCGCGCGCTCGTCGACGCGCTCACCGCGTGAGGCAGCCCGGGCGCAGACCGCGGCGTGCCGGCGTTTCGCCGGTGCTGAGGACCCGCCGGCTCCGGTTGCGCCCGCTCGTCGAAGGCGATGCGACGGCGCTGCACCCGATGCTCGCCGATGCGGACTTGATGGCCTATTCCGCCGACGGTCCGCTCGACAGCGTCGACGATGTCCGCACGTATCTCGCCGAGGAGGCCGCACCCGGCAACCAGCGCACCTGGGCGATCACCCGCACCGGCGACGACCGCGCGATCGGCTGGGTCTCGGGCAGCGAGGCCGACGGGGCCGGGGTGACCGAGATCGGTTTCATCCTTGCGCGTGAGGCGTGGGGACGGGGGATTGCGCGCGAGGCGGTGTCGGCGGTGATCGATCGACTCTTCGCCGAGGGGCGCAAACGCGTGTTCGCCGACGCCGATACCGAGAATACCGCGTCGATCCTGTTGCTGGAGCGCTTGGGGTTTCGCCGCGAGCAACTGTTGCGCGACGAATGGGAAACGCATCTCGGCCTGCGCGACAGCCTGATCTACGGGCTGTGCGCGGACAGCTGGCAGGCCGCCGGGCGCGCCTAAGCCACCTCTTCCACCCCGGCGAAGGCCGGGGCCCAGGTGGATAGGTGGATATAACGAAGCGCCGCCCTCAGTCAGCACCGTCCCCCAGCTGGGCCCCGGCCTTCGCCGGGGGGCCGCTTCAGCTTGGGAGACCCCACTGCCGTTCTCCCGCGAAGGCGGGAGCCCAGGGCCGCAGGCGATGGCGTCTGGTATCCTGGGCCCCCGCCTGCGCGGGGGAACCGTAGTGCGATGAAGCGGCCTACCGCGCCGCCAGCAACGCCAGCGCCCGCCCCATCAACCCCGCGAACCGGACCTCACTCACCGCGTCATCCGCGCGATGCCAGTTCCCGGTCGCGGCATACCAGCGCCCGTCCTTGGTCTGGACGAGGTAGTTCAACGTCACGACCCCAGGTTCGCCGCCGCCCTTGAACCCGACATAGCCGAACCGCTTGGCGATCGCCGGATCCACCCCCGCATTGACCGACAGTATGGCCCGGGTCGTGGCATCCGCCCCGCGCAACCGATCGAGCAGCCCCGCCATCGCCGCCGGGCTGGCAAACCATTCGACGCTGTCGATCGCCACCGGCTTCCCCGCGAACACGGTCGGATCCAGCCTGGCCGTCGCGATCTTCGCCGCGTTTGCGGCCAGCAGCGACCGGCGCGCCTCGACCGACCCCGCCGTCCAAGCCCTGGTCAGCGCCGCATCGCCCTTCACCGCGAACATCTCGCGCGTCGTCATCACCGGCACGCTGCCGCCGGCCGACGCGGCCATCGCATCGACCTTCGCGCGCCCCAGCGTCGTCAGCAGCGTATCCGTCGCGGTGTTGTCGCTGATCGAGATCATCAGTGTCGCCAGCGTCTGCACCGTCACCGGCGATCCCGCCGGCCAGGTCTGCATCACACCCGAGGGCAGCGACGGCGCGCCGACCGTCACGACGTCCGCCCAGTGCCGCTCGCCCGCCGCGACCTGTCGCGCCAACTCCGCGAGCACCCACAGTTTGAACGCCGACCCGAGCGGCGCGGCGGCATCGGCGCGATAGGCGAGGAGCGGCACGGGTTTACCCTGGCCCAGCGCATACAGCCCGAACCCGCTGGCCCCCGGCAGCGCGCGAAACTCGGCTTCGAGCTTGGCCATGCTGTCGTCGCGCGGCGCCGTGCCGGTGATCAGCAGCCCGGTTGCGGCATGCGGCGGGGCGGGATCGATCACCAGGCGGACGCTCGCAGTACCGCGCGCATACCCGACGGTCAGGTCCGCCGACCAAGCCGAGGTCGCGGTGAACGTCTCGAGTCGTTGCGGGGCGCCGATCGCCGCCTTCAACTGCGCGCCGATCGCCGACAGTTGCGCCGCCGGGACCTTGTCGCGGAAAGTCGCCGCGAAATAGGTTTCGTACGCCCCGCGACCGTCCAGTATCTCTACCAGCGCGTCCGCCTTGGCGCGCAACGCCGCGTCTGGCTGAACCCCCTGCGCACCGACTCCGACGGGCAACAGCGCCATCAGGATCGCGAGCAGCCGGAGTGCCAGCCTGCGCATCAGTTCTTCAGCTTCCACCCGCTCTTGAGCAACCGGTAGCACAAGGTCGCGAGCACGACGTCGATCACGAGGATCACGATCCCGCCGATCATCACCGGCGAATCGGCGATTCCCAGGAACCCGTAGCGGAAGCCCGAGATGATATAGAAAAACGGGTTCGCATGGCTGAACGCGCGGAAGGCGGGGGCCAGCTTGTCGACCGAATAGAAGGTGCCCGACAGCAGCGAGAGCGGCGCAATCACGAAGTTGGTGACCGCGGCGGCATGATCGAACTTGTCCGCCCAGATCGACGTCAGCACGCCCAGCAACGCCAGGAACACCGCGCCGAGCAACCCGAACCAGATGATCGCGAGCGGCGCGTGCGGCGTGACGTGCACGCCCGGATACAGTGCCATCGCGGCCCACACCACGACCCCGACGATGACCGCGCGAGTCACAGCGCCACCGACCAGCGCGCCCAGCAGCTCACCCGTCGACAAGGGCGGCTGGAGATAATCGACGATCGTCCCCTGCATCTTGCCGACCAGCAGCGAGAAGCTCGCATTGGCGAACGCCGGCCCCATCATCCCCTGCGCGATGATCAGGCCGGGGGCGATGAAATCGGCGAACGCGACGATCTGGCCATCGACCGGAACCGGGCTTTTCGCGCCGGTCGCGATGGTGAACACGATCAGAAACAGGAGGGTCGTGATCGCCGGTGCCCATACCGTCTGAAGCTGCACCTTGAAGAACCGGCGCACCTCCTTGATATAGAGGGTTCGCAATCCCTCCCAGTTCACGCTCTTGATGACGGGAACGCCGGGGGCGGAATGCACCGCCGAATGGATTTCACCGATTGGGGGCTGGCTGCTCATGGAGG
>Ga0308164_10004476_pt1 | contig 11781 bp, 7 predicted proteins | sample PhyTR2_FD_201031 | JGI IMG/M metagenome (GOLD analysis project Ga0308164, IMG submission 201031) | Phyllosphere microbial communities from UC Gill Tract Community Farm, Albany, California, United States - DLSLT.R2 | ecosystem: Host-associated > Plants > Phyllosphere > Unclassified | place: USA... | reverse complement strand
CATCATCACCACCAAGGATGGCACCCAAATTTTTTACAAGGATTGGGGCGCCGGCCAACCGATCGTGTTCCACCACGGCTGGCCGCTGTCCGGCGATGACTGGGATGCCCAGATGATGTTCTTCGCATCCAAAGGTTACCGGGTCATTGCCCACGCCCGGCGCGGGCACGGCCGTTCCAGCCCAGCGCCAGCGGGAATGACATGAATACCTATGCGGCCGACGTGGCTGCACTCACCGAACACCTGGGGCTGCGCAATGCGATTCACGTCGGCCATTCCAGCGGTGGCGGCGAAGTCATCCGTTATATCGCTCTGTACGGCGGCGGGGGACGCGTTGCCAAGGCTGTATTGATCGGCGCCATCACGCCGATCCTGATGAAAACCAGCGCCAATCCCGATGGCGTGCCGCCCGAGGTGATCGACGGCATCCGCACAGCAGTTGCCGGCAACCGTGCCCACTTCTACAAGGATTTTTCGAGTGGTCCGTTCTACGGCTTTAACCGCGCGGGCGCGACGGTGCTGATGGGTGTATCGGACAACTGGGTGCGCCAGGGCATGGCAGGTGACATCAAGGCGCAGTACGACTGCATCACGGCATTCTCGGAGACCGACTTCACGGCCGACCTACAAAAGATCACGATCCCCGTGCTGGTCCTGCATGGCGAGGACGACCAGATCGCGCCGGTCGCGGGCACCGCCAGACGCGCCGTCAAGTTGTTGAAACATGCCACGCTGAAGACCTATCCGGGCTTTCCTCATGGCATGGCGACCACGCAGGCCGATGTGATCAACGCCGACATGCTGGCCTTCTTCCAATCCTGATCGCGACCGGGGGTGCGACGATCTTGCATCCCCTGATCGACCTGATTTCCGGTTCCATCCATGTCGGCGAAGGAGTTCACCTTGTTCACCCTGTCTCAGATTGAATACGCACAACTGCGCCTCGTATTTCCTGACCTTCCTGAGACACCACTGATCGTCCGCGCCTTCGATCATGCGCGGGCGCACATGCCGGACTATCTGTTCAACCACGTCACACGCTCGTGGATCTTTGCCACCCGCATTGCCGCCATGCACGCAATCGCTTACGATGCCGAGGTGGTGGCCGTCTCGACCATCCTGCACGATATCGGCCTCACGCCATTTGGCGACGGCCCCTATCGTTTCGAAGTCAACGGCGCAGAAATTGCAGCCGACTTCGTACGCCGCCTGGGCTTCGATGCACGCCGCGCACAGCTCGTATGGGACAGCATCGCCCTGCACGTCACGCCTTCCATCAGCCTGTTCAAGGAGACCGAGGTGGCCCTGTGCGCGCGCGGTATCGGCGTCGACTTCGGCACGCCCGACTACGCCAGTTTCGACCAGGCCGAAATCGACGCCATCGTTGCGGCCGTGCCACGCCTGAACATGGTGCGCCAGTTCATGTCCTGTGCCTGTCAGATGGCCAGGGACAAGCCGGAAACCACCTATGACAACTTCATGCGCGACTTCGGCGAGCGCTACGTCCCCGGATACCGAGCGCCATCGTGGGTGGACCGTATACTCAACGGTCCGTACGCGGAATAGGCAGATGGACAGCACTCCGCGGTCTGCATCAAGCCTGACATCGCGACACGGATCCGGCTATTGACAGAAGGCGTGCTGAGGCCGAGTTGGGCCTCTTAGTCGTAGTTCATTCACGAAAAAAGCTCGCCGAAGCGAGCTTTTTCAATTCTCAAACGCAGAGTTTTCCTGAGAAAACCTCACTCCCACTCGATTATCAACTGCTGCGCTAAGCGCTTGATCTGACCAAACATTTCCGTTTTCAGGATAGACTGTACCAGCAGCCGTACCATCACTCTTAAGCATTGAGATCGCCCGTCTTTTCTCCGATAAAGCGTGTGAAATCAGTGCCGCCAGCACACAGGCGATGCCAAGCGCCGCCAGCAACGTCCCAGTTTGAAGTTACTCTCAATGATTTTGATCAGCCGCGGCGCGCGGATCGAACCCATCCGGCGGATATTACAGGCGCCGCTGGCGGCGGTGCCGCGCAGTCGGGGCTGAAGGCTTTCACTCACACAAGTCGCGACACGCTAGATGGAAGAATTTGAGGGCGACAACTTTTACGACTCCGTTGCCAATCGCCCTATCGGATACCGCACGCAAGCTCAGCGGTCGTATTCCATTCATCGCTTCAGCGAGAGCTTGGGAACTGCCTGCCTCCCATCCTAAAGCCGCGGTCTCACACGATGAACTCTTCCAGCATCTGAGGGATCAAGGTCGTCGCATCGACCGCTTCGCCGTAGGTCTGAGCGTGCAGCGCCGCGTAGTGCTCGAGGTCCGCTTTGAACGTAACCGAACACGCGAAGGTCAATTGATGCTCTCGGTCTCAGGCAGCGGCCCCAGTCGCAGCTTCTTGGCCGTACTCATCGGGGAGTCCCACGGTTGAAGAACGACGGTTGGTGTGGCCGCAGTACAAGATCGCTATGGACGATGATGCGCAACGGCGGGCCTGGCCGATCTGTCAGAGTCGGCTGGATGTTAAGATTGTGCGGGGTCGTTTCCTGCCCGGCCATGTACTGGCCGCCGGCGACACCGTGGCCATGCGCTTCGACGGCAAGCCGGCCATCGCCCTCCGGGTGATGGCGGCGCAAAGTATAGTCTGACCGCGACAGGCTGACACTGCGCCGGGCATCGCGTTCAGCCGGGCTTTCCAGCATGCATGCTCGCGTGTAAATACACAAAAAATCCCGCACCTGCGCGATTTTTTGCATGACTGTTGCTCATGCATGCATCGCTTCATGTAACATGTATTTACTGATTGTGCAATTTTCAATAGCGTAATCGATAACGCATCTCCAACACAACTATTCCAGGCGGGATCGCCATGGCACTCCTTGAACTTCACCTTGCCATCCTCGCTGCCACCGTCGAAGAAGCGATGGCCGACGACCTGGCTGCGCGCTTCATCCTGTTTCCCGCGCCGGACACGGCACTTGCCGGCCTTGCGTCGCGCGTCGGCCATGACCTCGCCCGGTTTGCGGCCATTGCCACGCCGGACGTGCACAGCTGCCGCCCCTGTATCATCGTCACGCTCCCACAGCGCCTGATGAAGGGCGACGACACCCCGTTTGCCGTGGTTTACCTAATGGTCGACGAATGGCAGCTCGAGGTGGCGGAGCCCGAACTGTACACGGACTATTTCGCGGAGCCGGACAGGTTGCCTGGCCAGGACGGGCGCGCAGAAAGGCCGTTCGACCACTGCTGGGCGCCAGTCGATCCCGCAATCGACAACCAGCCGCTGTGGGCTGTCGACATGATGCGCGTACCTGCAGCATGGGAATGGTCCAGCGCGCAAGGCCGGCCCGGCAAGGGCGCCGGAATTGTGATCGCGCAACCGGACACCGGCGTCACTGCGCATCCCGAACTGGCGGGGGTCAAGCAACTGCACGCGATCGATCTCATCGGTGGTGGCACGCTCGCCCTCGATCCTCTAGAACAGATCGGAAACCCGTCTCACGGTACCGGCACAAGCAGCGTGATGCTCAGCCGCGCTGCGGGCATCATCACTGGCACCGCGCCAGACGCCACGCACATGCCAGTACGGGCGATCCGCAGCGTCGTGCGGATCTCGCAGCTGATGGTGGCCCGGGCAATCAACCACGCCGTCGACAACGGCGCCCAGGTCATTTCCATGAGCCTTGGCGGCTTGCCGTCGCTGTTACTGTGGTACGCCCTGCGCCGCGCGATCGACCGCGGCGTCATCGTGCTGGCCGCAGCCGGCAACTGCGTCCAAACCGTGGTGTGGCCAGCGCGCTACGACGACTGCATCGCGGTCGCCGGTGTGAATATCACGGAAGCTCCCTGGCGAGGATCATGCCGCGGCACCGCGGTCGCCGTGGCAGCGCCCGCCGAGAATGTGCTCAAGGCGTTGACAACCTCCTCTGACAGAGTGCCCGTTTATTCGGTCGAACAGGGCCAGGGGACCAGCTTTGCGGTGGCAATGACCGCGGGCGTTGCCGCATTATGGCTGGCCCACCATGGTCCGAATGTCATCGCTGCGGCGGCAATCGACCAAAAAATCAGCGTGCAGACGTTGTTCAAACGACTCCTGATGGCCACCGCGCGCCAGCCTGCAACCGGATGGGATGAGCTATCGATGGGCGCCGGAATCGTTGATGCGCTCGCCTTGCTACAGGCAGACCTGGCGCTGGCCGCGGGACAAGAATCGCCACGCCAGGCCGACGGCCAGCGCCAGAGCATGCTGAACTTGCTCGATGAAGCGGGCGTGGGGCATGCTGGCCTCGATGACAGCACATTGGATTTGTTCAGCGTGGAACTGGCCAGGCTGGCGCTCGAAGCTCGCCTGTGCTGCGCTGAAAACGAAGAGGGACAACAGGAGAGCAACGACGGGCCGGTATCGACCCGCTTGCGCGCCGCTGTCCCGGGCGCCGTGCTCGCACAGTTGCGCAGGGTCACGCCATGAGCCGGCTGGTCGACCTGTTACGGCCGCACCGGCCTGGCAGCAGCGCCGAGACCGTGGCCTGTGCACCTGGCGCCGCTTTGCCGGCAGCGGACGACGTGCTGCACGCATTCGACCAGACCGTGAAGGCGCTCGACGGCCACGATCAGGCGCGCGCGCACAGCGATGTGGCACAGGACATCGTTGCCCAACTGGTGGAATCGGCGCTCGACCAGCAGCGTGCCGCACCGGGATCACCGCTTACGCTATCGCAGCGCTTGGGCCTGGAGACGGTCATCCGCGCAGATGGTTCCCGTCCCAGCCTGCTGCTCACGCAAGGCGAAGCGGATGCCGACCATCCGATGGCCGGCAGGTGGCGCGACCAAATTGCGAGCACCCGCAACGAAGTAAAAAAACTGGCGCGTGCGACTGCGCGCATTCAGCCCCAAGGTGGGTCGTCCAGCAAATTTTATGGCACCGGATTCCTGATCAGCACCGAACCAGCACGCGTGGTCACCAATCGCCATGTGGCCATGCTGGCGCTGCGCCGTGGCGTGGCCAGGCAGGAAGCCTCGCCCTATTCCTTTTTAAGCAGTTATCGCGTCCTGGGGGCCACGATCGAAGTGGAATTCGACGGCGAGTACGACAGTTCCGCAAGTGTCCGCCACGCTGTCGCACGGGTCTTGTTGCCACCTTGGCCGCACACGGCAGCGAACCCCAGCATGGATATCGCCGTGCTGGAACTGGCTCTACCCCAGCGCGAGGCGATGCCGGCGCCCGTGCCACTGATCCGGTCGAGCACGTTCGAGCTGACCGATGGGCTCAACTCCGTGTGCGTCATCGGCTTTCCCGGCCCGCCAGCGCTGCGCGCCGGCACGGTCGACGGGATCGACTGGGGTTTCGTGGACCAAGCCATTTTCAACGAACGGTATGGCTTCAAGCGCATCGCGCCAGGCATCGTCCACCGGGACTTCAATGCCACCGGCACCGGCACGGCGGCGTTTTCCTTCGGCCACGATGCCACCAGCCTGGGCGGCAATTCCGGTTCGGCGGTGTGTGCGTGGCAAGATGGTGGCGTTGTCTTCGGCCTGCACTTTTTCGGCATCGACGCCGACACCAACCTCGCGCACGGCTTTTCATCCCACCTGACGGCGCCGTTGCTCGAACAATTGCTCGGCCTGGTGCTGCAATGACATGATGGCCCGACCTGCCCCGGCGGCACCGGCGCCGCGCTACGATGAACTTTCCGTCACCATGCGCGCGGAACGGCTGCTCGTCCATGCGCTACGCGACATCCCGGCATTTGCCCTGCTCTACGATGAGCAGGTGCGCGCCAAGCTGCCGAGCCTGGTTCTGTTCGCCGCACTGGTGCAAACCTTCGGCGACCAGATCGCAGCGTGCCAGGCGGCAGTCGATATCGCCCAAAACGCCCAATTCCTCGACAGCCTGGCCGCCAGCCTGGCGACGGCGCCGGGTCCCGCCCCGCGCGAGCGCCTGGGCGCGTTCGGCAGTGCCGTCGCCATCGCCATCGGCGAAGGCGTCCTCGATACACGTACCGGCCTTTCCAATACCGCCGTTCTGTTCAGCCTGTGCCGGGTCACATCGGCGGTTTGCCTGATCCGCGATGTCCACCGCCCCATCGGCACCGGCATTTTGGTTGAGGATGACCTAGTATTGACCGCGGCCCACGTTCTCGAGGACGCGGGATTTTGCCCGAACGGATCATCCGACACCAAGCTACGGGAAAACATTGTTTTCGAATTCAACCACCCCGACCTGACGCCCTCGCACCACCGTGCCCGCCTGGCGCAGGACTGGCTGGAATCGTACAGCCCCTCGTGCATCAAGGCCGCGAACGGCCACATCCTGTCGGCCGCAACCGCCCAGACACTGGACTACATCCTGATGCGGCTCGACACCAGCATCGTTGCCGACATTCCCCGTATTAAACTCGACAGCTTCGGGCACATTCCGATCGACATGACCGAAAGGGAAATGGGACGCCGGTATTTCATCATTGGCTACCCGGGTGGGGCCGACTGCAAGTTCGATATTGCGTCGATCAAGGCGGTCCATCAACCCAGTGCGCGCATTCTGCACCTATGCAATACCGGAGAGGGTATGTCCGGCTCGCCGCTGCTGGACGAAAATGCTCGCCTGATCGGGATGCATGAAGGACGCATCGAGGAACCAGCGGGAACAATCAAGCATAACCGGGCCACCATGGTGACGACCATTACTACCGCCATCACCCGTGCCAGACAGACGCGCCTGCCGGCGCCGGCCTTTGCAAATAATGCGCAAGTACGCCGTGCATGGGCCGAGTACGGCGCGCGCAACGGCACAGCGGCTCAGAAAAACGCCTGGAAAGAGTGCGTGCAGCAGGCCGGTGTGGACGAACAGGGTGCCAGCCGCGCCGCGCCGGAAGACCATTACTATCCGATCTTCCCCTTCGCCGCGTTGCAGACATGGCTGGACGCAACTCCGGCAGCCGGTAGTGGCAAGGTGCTGATGATCGAGGGCTTGCCCGGTACCGGGAAAAGTTTTGCCCTGCCCTACTGTGCCATCCGCTGCACGCATTGTGGCGTCACAACGGTTGGCGCGGGGGTCTCGAGCGCCCTACCGTTGCTGGACATGCTGTACCAACTGCACCCCGGCGGGAAGTTCGACGACATGGCGCGGCCCGCGGAAGGCCGGATGCGCAATACCTACATCAAAATCGTGCTGGACCATTTCGAGGCGCTGGCCGCATTGAAAACCAACGGCCAGCTGGTGGTGGTGGTCGAACTCGATGAGCATGGCGCGCACTGGCAGGACACCGCCGGATTCTGGCTACAGCTGGCGCACCTGGTCATGGAACGCAGGACACTGCGCTTGCTGCTGGTCGCGTCGCCAGAAACAATGCGCGACGATTTGAACATTGCCATGGTTGCCAGCATCCGCACCCCGGGCATCGACATCGGCACAGTACGGCACTTTTGCACGTCGCTGTTCGACGGGATGACCACGGGTGAACGGGCCACGGCCGCGGATCTGTGCAAACTGCTGTGGAAGCAGCCACGCACTGGCCGGGACGACGACCGTTTTGCCATGTGCGATGCGGCGCGGATCGTCATCCAGGTGCGCCGCACTTTACTGGAAAGGCGGTACCACAATGCTGACCTGGAGTGACACGAAAATTCTCGCCGGTCTGATGCGCAAAATGGCGCTCGACAACTGGGTCCAGCCGGGTGAATTGCTGGCCGCGTCGCTGGCGCCCGAGCGTGTCTTGCGGATCCTCGCACAACTGGGCACGGTATGCACCGTGGGACGGGGACAGCGCGATGGCTTGTGGCGGCTGGGCGACGACGCGCGCAAGCATGTGCTGCGCCGACTGAGCGAGCGCAGCCTCGACCGGGCCATGGGCGCCGCGGCCGACAACCCCGTGGCCGTCTCGGTCCGGCGGGCGACCGGCCGTGCGCCCGTAGATACCGGCACGGCGTCCATGCAGGAGCTGAGCGACCTGCGCGCCGCCACAACCTGGCTGGCACCCAGCCAGATTTCAGCTGGCCTGCCTGCTGATGTCCTCGACAACAGGATCGAACGCGCCTCCCTGCGGGAGGATTTGCAGCTGCTCACCGGCCAGGAAATGATCGGACGGAGTGCGCACATGGCGCGCCTGCATGCCTTTGTCGCAGCAGGCGCCGACGACAACGAAGACGTCCGCACGTTGCTTGTCTCCGGCCCGGGCGGCAGCGGCAAATCGACGCTGCTGTTCAAACTGCAGGATGACTTGCAACGCGACGAGCGCATCGTGGTCATGCGTTTCGACTTTGATCGTGCCGACCTCAATCCCTTGCTGCCAACCGTCCTCGAACGCGAACTGATCGCCCACATCGGCCGTGCGGTGCCCGACCTGCGCGCTGCGTGCGACGAGGCGGTCGGCAGGTCGCGCGCATTCGCCGCCGAAAGCGCGCGGGAACTGTTGGCAACGCCCGGCCAGGATAACGGATCGCCCGGTGCCTACAACACCGGCGGCACGCATTCGTCCGACGGTCTGGAAAGCAGCAGGTCCCTCCAACAGTCAGAACTCGGGTACATGTTCTTGCGCCTGCGGCTGCAAAGCGAGCGCATGGTGATGATGTTCGATACATTCGAACGCGTGGAAGCGGCCGGCCCGCGCGCCATCGACCAGGTATTGCGCTGGACGGAAAATATAGTGCGCCTGGCGCAACTACCCGCTTCAGTCATCATTGCGGGCCGGCGAGAACTCGACGCCGGGCACCACTTGCTGCGCTATGGCGAGCGCATGCGGGTGGGTGACCTCACGCGCCCCCAGTCCCGGCGCCTGCTCGCGCTGAGGGGCTGCCCGCCGCGCCTGGCAAGCTTGCTGGCCGAACGCCTGCAAGTACGCACACCACTGGTGCTGCAGCTGGCCACCGAGGCGGCAATGCAGGGAAGCGACGAGGAAAACGCCCGCCTGCTCGCAGCACTGGAACACGGCCTGGTCCCAGCCAACTTATTGTCCGGCTACCTGTACACGCGCATCCTAGCCCATATCGACCAACCACTGCTGCGCCGTTATGCCCTGGCTAGTATCGCCTTGCCGGAACTGTCGCCGGCGTTGGTGGCGCAGGTGCTGATGCCGGTAATGGAGCCGGGCCGGCGCATCGAGGACGACGCCGCGTTCGCCATCCTCGATGACCTCGCCAAGGTGCACTGGCTGATGGAGCGCCCTGGCAACGGCCTGCTGCGCCTGCGCCCGGATGTGCGCAGCCTGATTCTCGAACTGGTGCGTGCCGATAGCGACTCGCAGGTGCTGAATGACCAGGTCCGCGCCGGCGCACTGGAGCACCATCTCGCTCAGGGGTCCGACTGGGACGCGGCCATGGCGCTGTACCACGAAATCATGATGGAACAGGGCCCGCCCATCGCGGCGGCAGCGGCCCATGTCAAGGCGCGCCGGACGCGCGCATTGAAGCGCCGGTATGGCGCGCGCCTGCGTATGCACGCGCGCTTCCTGCTACCCTTCATCGACGATTTCCCCACGCCCCTGCGCCTGGCCTTGTCCGCCCACGACGGCAGCGAGGTCGACCTTGACTTAGCACAGCGCGAGCTGTCCCACGAGGAATGGCAGCGGTTGATGGATGGCACCGACGGGTTCGACGGCCGCGGCCAGCAACTGCTTGGCTATCAGGATCCCCTAATAGCCCATCAGCTGTATGCGGCACGCCCGACCAGCCGCGGCGCCCTGCCCCCCGCCTACGCACTGCAGGCCGCGTGCGACACGGCCCGCTGGGATGAACTCGCGGTCGACCTCCCGCGCGCTTGCGCCGAGCTGAAAGCCCGTTTCGCGAACGCCCGCCGCTGGCGGCCGCACCTGTATCACTTGGCCGCGTTGCTGCGTTACGCTCTATTTGCGCAGCCGCGCGATCCCATGCCCGAGCTGGCCGCACTGACTGCGACGATCATGGCGCGCTGCGCGGCGTACGGCGCCGCGCCCGCCATCGCCGACCTGGTCGCCATGGCGGAGGTGTTTCACAAGCGCGCTTACCTGACACCCGACTTCCTCGACAAGATCAAGCCCGGCGACGCGACCAATCGCATCATTGTTCTGCATGCCCGTACTGGCGGCAGGCCTGTCACGGCAAGGCTGACGGCAGCGGCGGTCGTCAGCCTGAACGATCCCAAGTCGGCAACGCTGCTCACCCAGGGAGACGGTCGCACGCCCCCTTGGGAAGCATTCGCACAATTGCAGGGCCAACTGTGGTCGCAATTCCAGCAGTTCTATCGCGGTTTGCAGAAGAGTGTGCTTCACCGAGTGGACCCTGCGCGCGGTGCGCGCATCGACCTGCCCGAATTTTACCGGCCATTGCGGCAGGCGCTGCTGGAAGCATATACGGAAGAACCAGATGCCCTGCGGCGCCTGGCAGACGCGCTGCGCACGCCACTGCGGCATTTTCCGGCAGAGCTGGAGCCGGACGCGTTCATGATCAATGCGGGACGGGATCCTTTTACTTGGTTTTACGCCCTGGTGCAATACGCGGACCGCTGCGCGGCGCTAGCGGACGTCATCGCGCTCGCTGTCACCCATGCACCACCGGCAGCCGGGCGGTTGCACAAGGTCGCCACGCTGTACCGGTTCTGGTGCGCCACGTTGCCGGTTGCAAAAACCGGCACGGGCAACCCGGCGCCACCGGCGCTTGTTTAGCGACGGCACATGGGCTACTTCACCCAGTTGACTGGTGCCGAAAACGGCGTCGAGTGCAAGCACCCCGTTTCAAACGCGAGCCGATACAGCCGGGGAAGATGCAGTTGGACGGAACCATGGCGACGCTTTATGAACGTAAGCGCCCAGCCCACACACCTTCCATCGGCACTTAAGCATGTGTAGAGTTCGCGAACTGTAGCAGCGTGTCGATCTTACCGTTTGGGTGAGCACGTACACGTAAAGGCCGTCGCGATCAGTGGCCTTGTATGCCTTGTCCTTAGGCTTGAGGTTGCGTAGGGCTGTATCGGTTAGCATCTGAGGATCCTGATACCATGGTTGGACGCATTACATTTTACTGTGATTTCCTCTTAAAATTCAATCACTTAGAAGGATCGCGTACCATGTTTGAGTGATCTGCATCAACATGGTATGTTCGAGTCAAACGGTATGAGTTCGACCTCGTACCGCATCCGGTGACATCAAAATACAATGCTTTAGTGTGCCCGCACTTTCCAACCGACGCCACCTTGGAAAAGAAAAAGCCCCCGAAATCAGGGGCTTGGAACTTATTTAATACCTGAACCTGCCAGCAACTGCCGGGTCGGGAATCACTCCCACTCGATCGTCGCCGGCGGCTTCCCCGAAATATCATACACAACGCGATTAATCCCCCGCACCTCATTGATGATGCGGTTCGACACCTTGCCCATCAACGCATGCGGCAGATGCGCCCACTGCGCCGTCATGAAGTCCAGCGTCTGCACCGCGCGCAGCGCAACGACATATTCATACGTGCGGCCATCGCCCATCACGCCCACCGATTTCACCGGCAGGAACACGGCAAACGCCTGGCTGGTCGCTTCATACCAATTCAATGGTGCCTTGCCGGCATCGATACCCGGCACGTGCGGCACCTCGAATGGCGTATTGCGCAGCTCTTCGATGAAGATCGCATCGGCTTCGCGCAGCAGGTCGGCGAACTCTTTCTTGACTTCGCCGAGGATGCGCACACCCAGGCCCGGGCCCGGGAACGGGTGACGGTAGACCATGTCATGCGGCAGGCCCAGCGCGACGCCGAGTTTGCGCACTTCATCCTTGAACAGTTCGCGCAGCGGCTCGAGCAGTTTCAGGTTCAGCGTCTCTGGCAGGC
>Ga0308164_10004471_pt1 | contig 11790 bp, 6 predicted proteins | sample PhyTR2_FD_201031 | JGI IMG/M metagenome (GOLD analysis project Ga0308164, IMG submission 201031) | Phyllosphere microbial communities from UC Gill Tract Community Farm, Albany, California, United States - DLSLT.R2 | ecosystem: Host-associated > Plants > Phyllosphere > Unclassified | place: USA... | reverse complement strand
AAAGGATCGGTTCCGGGGCGCTGGCCGGAACAATGCCCTTCCACTTCATGCGGAGGGTAGGGGGTGTCTGTGTCGTGACTTCGTTAGCCGACGATCCGAAGTCGAGGCCCAGCGCATCGGTAAAAAGGTAGGAGCCCTGATTTACGACAACGTGCCCATTGCGGAACGTGAAGCCGGTGCCGCTCTTATTGAAGCCCGCCATGCTCGGCACGGCATCGCCAACGGCTGCGTAAGGCGCACCGCTGCCACCGAGCGTCCACTTCGTAGCCGTTGGGACAACGATGTTCGTCTTGCGCTCGACACGGATTGGCAACTGCTCGGGGATGTTGACGGTAAAGTCTGCGGACGAGCCACCAACGAAGATGCCGAGCGAGAACACCTTTCCGGGATCACCATAGATGGTGGACGAACCGGAGAGATCGACCGGCTCGGTGGGAATCACGGGAGGCGGAAGCGGGGCGTTGGTGAGACCAAGCGTGATCGCGTAGCCGCTCGTGGTCGCGTTGATCCAAAGCCCGATGCCCGCGTTCTTCTTGTCGTAGGGCAAAACCACCGTGGACGACTGCGTGAGGGTGATTCCCGGATCACCAACCGCGATGGGAACGATGAGGTTCACGCCAGAGCCGCCAGCCGGTTGGCCTGCATACTCGGTGAGCCCGATCACCGCGCCGAACCCGACATCACCGTTCTTACCAGCGGGACCGCGATCACCTACGGGGCCTTGCTTGCCCTCGGGGCCGCGTGAGGCATCTACCAGCGAACCGGCGATATCGATGATCTCGGTGACCTTCGCTGCCAACTGGTAATTCTCCGGTTGGAGCGGCGCGAACGTGTATTCGAGACCCGAAGCGGTCTGTCCGTAGTAGGGCTTCACCAAGGTGAGGCTCGTTGCGCTATCGATTGATGCAACCGGGTGAGCGGAACCCTCAACGATCATCAACACGCCGGGGTAATCTGCCGCCCATGAGACCCCCGACCCCGTGACTGTGGTGGACCCGTTCGTAAGGGTGATCGTCCCTTTGGTTTCAAATATTGCCATGCTTTATTTATCAGCGCGGCAACTCGACACGCTCATCGACCGAACGCGATCCAGTCAAAGCCGTCGAGATACTGATCGTTTGTTCGAGCCGCCTGCGTCGCGACGTTAGCCCCATACTGCGAGGGTTGGCCGATAATCTGAATCCACAAATCGCGCTCGTTGTTGAAGAAAGCCAAGTAAGGCGTCGCTTGAAAGCTCAAGCAAATGCTTGGGAAGGCCATTGGGAACGATACGGGGAAGACGGTTTCGTTGCGAATGACCTGACGGAAGCGTCCCCATTGGATGATGAGACCACCGGGTAGCATCTGATAGCCGGAGTTAGCATCGAGGATCGATTGCTTGTTGATGAACTCGAAGTCGATTGCACCGGCTTTGATGTTATCGGCGCGGACGTTCGGCATATAGACGCCCTGCGCATCCGCTTGAAACACCGGCTGTGTAATGCCAGCACCGGGCACGGCGATGCGGAATGAGTCTGCGAGGAAGTTGACCGATGACACGCCGCCATCGACCGCAAGCCCCATACCCGCAACAACGGTCTCACCGTTCGTGGTAGTCTGAACCTTGAGGGTGTATTCGGCACCGATCCCATCGACCTTTGAAGCATAGGTCTTGAACTGCTGCTCAAGCTGCGCGTAGTTCATGTCGTTGAGTTTCGATTGAAGGTTTCGGATTTCTTCGGCACGCGCTCCATCGGCATCCGCTGCGGTTTCTTGAACCGTCTGGATAACGCCGTAGACCTGATCGACGCGGCCATTAACGCCGTTCACGCTGTCGGCAACATCGCCCACGTAGCGGTTCAGAGCATCGTAAGACGATGAGATCGTATCGATGCGCCCCGCCGTAGCGTTGTCGGTATCAACAATAGTCTTCTCAACGGTCTGGATCGCGGCTTCACGCGCGAGCTTCTCACCCGCAACATCTTCGACAAGCTTCACACCGAGTTCTCCGATACGCGTCCCGATTGCCCCATCGGCATCCGCGATGATCTGCTTAACGTCGTTGATCTGCCCCGTGATCTTGTCGCCAAGAGAGGTGGTGAGATCGATTGCCATCTGATCGATGTCTTCCGCGAGCGCCTGATCCTGTGCCGAGCGAACACGGCGTTCCTCAACCATGCTTGCGCTGGCGGACTCACCATACTTCGCGATGGTGAGGATGATGTTTTCAGCAAGAGCTTCTTTGGTGTTCGCGATGGTGCGGTTCACTTCAAGGAAACCCGCCTCAACGGTGTCCTCGCCCGACTTCACGCGGCTGGTAAGCTGCGTGATCTGTTCGGCGGTAATCTGGCCTTTCTCGTCCACCTTCGTTTCAAGCGTCGTGACCGCAAGTGCGTTCTTGTCCGAGAGCGCCTTGGTGGCTTTCAGGTTCGCGGTGCTGGCCTTGAGTTGAAGCGCGCTGATCTGCTCAATCGGCTTCATGAGGATGGATTCGACACGAGTAGGAAGCGTCTCACGCACCTGATCAACGTCATCTTTGACCTGATCAACGATCTCCTTCGTGTCGTCGGCAATGGTCTTGATGTCGCCGGTCATGGCGTTGAGAAGCGTGATCTTCGCGAGATCATACGCCTTCCACGCCGCTGCGTAGGCGGACGTAATTGGGGATGATTGGGTGAGATCAGTGAACGGCGGGACTATCGACGCAAGGTAGGCGGTGAGCGCGTTGAACGCATCGTCATAGCCCACGCGCTTGGACTCGACGGCATACCGCTCCGAGCTTGCCATCAACTCGACGTGCTGTGCCGCCTCGCTTTCGTAGCGTGCGTTCTGTTGTGCCTTCTCGCCACGGTCGAGCACACCGTCGCTCAAGATTTCTTCGATGATCTTCGCGTCGGCTTCGGCCTGCGCTACCGCCGCGTCAATCTTTTCCAGCACGAGGCGGATGCGTTCGTTGTTCGCTTCTGCGTCTGCGGAAAGCTGCGCGACCGAGGCCAGCACTTCGCTCTCGCTGTTCACCGACCAAGCGCGAGCACCTTGCACCCGGACTTGCCAGACTTCGGGAGCGACATTGACTTGCGAGTAGGACTGCACAATCGCGTCGCCGGTCTGCTCGCTGTCGAGGCGGATCGGCGTGCCAAGCTCAAAGAAGTCCATCGCGGCATAGCCGCCATCGCTCGTGGGGATGCTCGCGCAACCCGCCGCCAAGAGGGCAAGGCGAAGCTGCTCACCCACCGTGGTTTGATTGTCTGCATAGACGCTCCACGCCTCGCTACGCGTCGCCAGAGACGGTGCGACACGCAATCCGCTCACCCCGGTGGACTTGATGAGCAAAGCCATCACGGGACCGATGGTGGAGGCGAACACGCCGTTGTCGAGCGCACCGCGCACATCGGCGGTGATCTTGTTGCTCGGGAGGCTCTTGAGACGGAACGCACCGATCTGGGGAGCCGAAGCCCACTGTCCCGGCTTCAATTCCAGAGACGCGAGACCATTCCACGTGGTGACCGTCGCGGCGGGTGGACCGAGATCGACCGCGCCTTCGAACACGGCTTGCACACCAGCGGCGGGACCATAGCCGTGGTATTGGTAGATGTTGTTGACGCGATCCACGAGCACGGGTTCGATGTTCTGGCAAAACCCGGCTGCAAACGGTTTGAGGATGCCGCGCAACGGTGACGGACCTTCGGACCCGCCAGCCGGATCAGTGCCGGTGTAGGAGCGCGTGAGAAGGTTGCGGTCGATGAGGTGCTCAACCGATAGGAGAGGGAGGCGTGCAACTGCACCGCTGGTGTCGAGACTGCCCGCCGAACCCTCATAGACCTTGATGTAGGACGAGAACGGATCGCCCATGTTGCCACGCCAAGCGCGGCAAGGAACACCTTGAAAAGTCCAATTCGCCCATTCCTGATTATCGATACCGGGCTCGTTGGAGAGCAAGAACCCGACCGGCTCGTAGCTGATCTGCGTCTCGGCAAGGTTGCCCTCATCGGTCCACGAGATCGACCAAGACGGTTGCCCTGTGATCAGCGGTAGCCACTGCTTGCCATCGAGTTGCGTGCCCTCCGACCCGCCGCCACGGCTTGAGAGGTTAAGTGTCACGCGGGTGCCGTCCGAACGGATCGGGGAGACTTCAAGGAGAAAGTTAATCACTCGATATTTATCAGACCGAGACTATCGACAACTCCAACTTGACATCAACGCCCGTGATCCACGTTTGCTTCGGGGAGGATGACATTGTTCCAAGAACCGCTTGATCTGCGAAATAGGATGACGGGTAGAACGGGACGAAAACGAAAGCTCGGGACTGCTTCACCGACTTCAAGAACGGTTGCCACGTGAAGTAGAAGTCATCGACATCGATGCCCTCTACTGCGGCCTTCCACGAGAGCTTCGCGGGGTAATCATCGTAGTAGTCGTAGTTGGGTCCGCTGTAGCCAACGGACTCATCGTCATAGGTGGTCTCGGCAAGCTGTGAGACGCCTTCGCATTCCAAACGCTTCGAGACGATCAGCCGCATGGCTTGGACGAACGCCAGTCCGGTGCGTGTGATGTCGATCCGAACGAACGCCGCGTTGTAAATCTGGGGGAGGACGGCGATCACGTTCTCCGATCCCGCTACCGTCGTGTCATAGACCGCCCCCGAACCGCTGGCATCGGCGCATAGGCGGACACGCACCGAGTGAGACGCGGTGAGGTTAGTGCCCCACAACGCCACGAAGTCTACCGGTGCCCCGGCTACGGGGACGGTGATGAAGTCGGTGGCGCTTTCGCTCCGCCAGACCGAACCACGGGTGTTGTTGAGCATGTTCACCAGCGGTGCGGTGGTCGTGTAGGAGCCACCAAGCTGGTTTGCGGCGAGCGTCATCGGCTCTGCGAAGATCGCGCTCATCCGCGCACCGTGATGGTTGTCGCGTTGGTCTCGTAATCAGTCTTCACCGACACGATCCGCATCAATCGATCATAGCAATGATAGCGCGGAAGGTTGATGATTGCGGTTGGGGACTTCCCCACCAATCGATCAAGCTCCAACGTGCCAGCGAACGTGAGTTCGTAGCTCAATACCGGACGCTTCGTTTCCTCAAGCATCTTGTCCGCCAGTGCTTGCGCATCTTCGGCGTTCAGATTGGTTGTGATGGTGACGGTGCGTGCGCTCGGGTTCTGCGCATACACCGCGTCATCTTTCGCCACAAAGTCGCGAAACTCTTTGCGCGAGAACGTCGCGCGGTTGTTGTCGTAATCAGCCACCCGATATTTATCAGACGAGCGCAATGCGCCCGTTCTTCGAGGACGCACCACCCGCACCGCCGTTATCGTTCTGCGCGATAAGCTGGCGGATCAACGCGTTCTGTTGTGCAAGAAGATCGTTCGAAGTCGTGCCGATCTGCGCAAGGACGTTGGTCTGATCGGTGATCTGTGCCGCGACTGGATCAATCGGCGTGACGTTCGCCGCGACACCCGCCGCACCATTCACCGAATTGGTGATGAGATCGACCAAGGCGTTCGTGGTAGCGGTCAAGTCCGAGCGAACCAACTGATACTGACTGGTGGAAGTGCCATACATCGACGCCGCCAGTGCGTTCACGTCGTTCCCCGCTGCGGTGAACTTTTCCTGATCGACCGTCTTGCCTGCGAGGATATCCTTCTTGAAACCCTGATAGACCGATTGTGCGGCAAGGAAGCGGTCATTCACGGTGACGCCGCTGCCCTCACCGTTGAGCACCTTCTTGAAGTCGTTGAGCGAAGAAAGGTTCTGCTCGATGATCTCGGCAAGCTTCTTCGAACGGTATTCCTCGACCTTCGCCAAGTCGGTTCCCGAAGCTCCCACCTTGGTCATCTGCTTAACAAGGCTATCAAGATCGCTGTTCAACGAGCGCACCGATGCGCCAATCGGATCGCCCATGGCGTCCAACTCATCGGTGATGCTCTTGTAAGCGCCCACCAGCGCAACCGCCGCATCTACATCGAGAGCGTTCACCGCCTTCTGTGCGAAGTCCGATAGACCAACGAGAACGCCGTCCTTGATCGCGTCCTTGAGCGCGAATGCGATAGCTTCGGCTTCGGTTTCGAACGCCTCAACTCCGGTGACCTTCCCGCCGCCGCTGGTATCGACGCGGTAAGCCGGTGCTTTGTGTCCGGGCCGGTAGCCAATTGAGACGTTGGCGCTACCGAGCGATCCACCGAGAGTCTCGGCAAGGGAGTTCAACTGTCCCGCCAAACTGCTCGAAAGCTGATCCGCCGCCTTCTTTGCCGACGATCCCTTACCCACGGCATCGCTACCGTAGGCAACGCCATCGTCACCGATCATGAGGGTGGACGATCCCTCCTTCTTCTTCTTGAACAGTCCGCCGATCAGCGAACCGCCGATCCCGCCGATGATGCCACCAAGCGGACCCGCGAACGCACCAAGAGCCTTCCCGGCAAACTGCGTCATCGCGGCACCACCAAGTGCGCCACCGAGGCTACCAGCCGTTCCACCGAGAGCGCCACCGATCCCGGCACCCACAAGGGCACCGGCTACCGCTGTGGCGAGATCACCCGGAAGGCGCTTGCCCTGCACCACGATTTCTTCGGAGCTTGCCGCTGTCGAGTCCGATGCCGCTGTCAACTTGTCGGTCTTGCGGTTGCCGATGCCGAGGGTCCGACCAATGCTGCCCAGCGTGTTGTTCATTGCGTCGCTGACTTGGTTGCCAAGCGCGTTGTTGGTCCCGTCGCGGTTCTTCGTGAACATCCCCGCAAGCTTCCCGATGCCGGTGAAGCCGCTCAAGTCGCCAGACGCGGCCTTCGTGATCGCATCCATGAGCTTGCCGAGCTTATCGATCTTCGAGCCCATTGCCTCACCGAACAAGTCGGCAACGCTTGAGATTTGCTCGCCCATCTGCGTGCCCCAAGCATTCGCAAGCACACGCTGATCGTTCTCGATAGCACGCTTACCGAGCTTGTAATCACGCTCGGAGAGTGTCGAGTTGGGGGAGTCATAAGCCGCATCAAGATCGTTGCGGCGGTTCGTTAGCTCGGTGGTCTTGTTCCGATTGGCAAGCTCCGGCGAAACGGTCGCGGCATAATCGAGCCCGCGCTGGATCGACTTGAGATTACCAGCACGCTCAAGTTCCTTACGGTATTCGGATTCGCGGCTCTTGTAGAGTTCACTTTCCGTGTTGATCTGCTCCTTGATGGCACGAGCACGATACTCGTATAGCGAGCTTTCAACCGAAAGCTGTTCATCGGTAGCGCCCTTCGCCTTCTCCCAAAGCTGCAACTCCGCAAGCCCGTTAGTGGATCGAAGATCGACCGTCTTATCGAGCATATCAGTGAGAAGCTTTGCTTCACGAGTCTGCGCAAGGAGTGTGGAAAGCCGGAGCCTCTCACCATCGTTAACTTCACGTCCGAGCGCCTTTTGAAGCTCGAATTGCTTGGTCATGAACTCAAGGTTCACGCCCGTCTCGGAAGCGAGCGTCTTGGATGTCTCAAGACCTTTCCAGAAGTCGCCTACTGGCTCGGACTTATCGGCCTTCTCCTTCGGCTTCTTCTTTGGTTTTCCACCCGAGCTAACCGGATCAACCTTCGGGATGTAGCTCTCCATCGAGCCACCAACCGCGTCTTGGAGGTTCTTGTAAGAACCCTGCAAATTCTGGAACGCCTGATCGCGAGCGGCGGTCACTTTCTCTTGGCGAGGTGCAAAGAGCTTCTTCGCACCGAGCACAACCGATGAACCAAGCGCACCGACACGCTCACCAAAGCTCGCGTTCGGATCGGTGAGTTGAGCGTTGTTCTGTCCCTGCTGATTAACGAACCCACGGTTTGTGAGTGCGTTCGTCTCGTGGAACGTCGCGGATGCTTTCTGGAAGTTGAGCTTCGCGGTTTCGATGGCGGCGGCGCGTGCCGCACGAGCCATGTCCCAAAGCTTGCCCGCCGCTGCCCCGACCTGTCCGCCGAACGATGCCACGCCACGAGCGGCCATCAATGACTCAACCCCGGTGAGGCTGGTTTCGGTCTTGGCCTTTGCCGAAGCGTTCGCGAGGCTGTTGATGGCGTTGTTTGACTCGTAAACCTGTGTCGCGAGCGTCGCCAGACCGCCGACGAGGGCGGTGATGCCGAGTGAGATAGCACCCGAGAGCAATGCCCCCTTGAGGGCCGTTCCAAGCCCACCAGCCGCGATCCGGGCGGCAATCATGCTCCGCACCATGTTGACGCCGATTGCCGTTGAGAGAAGCCCTACGAGGGGGAGAACGGTGTCCATGTTGCTCGCCAGACCTTGGAGGCCAGCGGCAAGCACACGGGTGGTCCCGACCATCTTCTCGCTGGTGCCGAGCGTTTCTTCGATGCTGTTCTTCACCAGCGTGAAGCTCTCGCTCACCGTGGTGGGGAGCTTGGTGAAGTCGCTGTCGAGCTTCTTGAGCGCTGGCGACATATCGCCGAACGCCTTCACGATGATGTCGGAGGTGAGCTTCCCATCCGTGCCGAGCTTCTTGAGTTCAGCACGGGGCTTCCCCGTGGACTCGGCAAGGATGTCCATGAGGGCAGGGGCGTTCTCGGTCATCGACCGGAATTCGTCGCCTTGAAGGCGCCCGGAGGCGAGCGCCTGTCCAAGCTGAGTGATCACCGACGACGTTTCAGCCGCCGAAGCACCGAACACGCGAAGACCCTTCGAGACGGTCTCGGTGACGCGAGCCACCTGTGTCTGCGTCGCGCCGAAATTCTTACCCGCGTTCGCAACCTTGGCATACAAAAGGCCGATGTCATCGAGGTTGGCGCGTGTGTCGCGCGCGATCCGGGAGACATCGGCCATCGCACCACCCGAGGATGCGATCCCGGCTGTGGTGACGGTGAGACGGGTTTGTAGCGAACGGTAGGCGTCGGTTAGCTCGATGGCTTCCTTGGCGAGCACGCCGAACGACAACCCGGCAAGCACACCACCGAGAGCGCCGAAGCCCAATGTCGCTGCACCAGCCGCCGCACCCACCTGTCGGGTGTTCGCTGCTGCCGCCGCCATATGAGCGGAGAGTTGGTCTACCGAGGCTTGAAGCGCGTTGACGTGCGTGTTGAGGCCGGTGATCGCGCTGGTATTCGACTTGAGAGACGTGCTGTTCGCGTTGGTCGCGGTTGTGTTGGCGCGCGTCGCACCAGAGAGGCGGGAGTTGGCGTTCGCCAGACCGGTCATTCCGGCGCGGGTGCTGTTCAATGACGAGTTAAGCGTCTGCATCCCGCCGCGATGAACCGCGACACCGCGATTAAGACCGGCGATCTGCGTGGTAGCAGTAGACGCGGAATTACCCGCGCCACCGAGGCCAACCTTCGCAGCATTAGCCGCCGATTGAATCTGCTGTAGAGCGGCAACAACCTTCTTCGAGTTGGCCTCAAACTGGCCGCTCTCAAGAGTTATTACCGCGCGTTCGTTGAGGACTTGATCTGACACCTTCTATTTATGAAGAAGGTGGCTGGTTCCGTTTTTGAACCATCGGCATAATCACCGATAGAAAGTGGCGATCAACGGCTCGGATGATGAACCAAAATTCGTCGGTTTCACGTTCGGTGAGCCGATAGTGCTGCGCGTAGCGAAGGATGGCCTCCGTGGGGATAGGCCCAACGCCCATCCCCACGTTGCGTGATGAACTCAACTCGTTGAGCGCCTCAAGGTAGAATGAGTCATAAGGGGGAGCTTCCCCGATGGCACGGGCGGCTTGCATCCGAGCATCGGCGCTGTCGCTGTTCTCAATCGTGTATTGGAGCCGCTTGAGCGCCCCGTCCGGGAAGCTGTGTTGCCAATCGAGGAAGCGGATTAGTTTCCCGCTTCTTCATCCTTCGAAACTTCGCCCTCTTTCTGGAAACGAAGCACGTCATGGCTCATCGGCCATAGCTGCTCGATGACATAATAGAACTTCGGATGGTTCAGGTAAGCGATAGCCGCTTCCTTCGAATAATCGACATCCTTACCGCCCATCTTGATACCCTTCCAACCGCGAAGAACGGGAAGGTTCACGAACAAATCAATGTGACGCTCAAGCTCGGTAAGACCCTGCAAGCGATGCTGGTTGACCTTGAAGTAGCGCTTCTTCGCGACTTTGTAGCGCTGGTTGGAGTCATCCTGCAACGTGATCAGGAACTCGCCATACTTGGTGCCGTTCTCATCGATGATAACCTCCCAGCGTCCGCTATTAGCGATCTCATCATCAAAACGGTCAACGGGTAGATCGAAGTCGAAAGTGGGGGCAGTCTTGGAAGTCATTCTTTGTCGCTCCTATTATTTGACCACCTATTTAGTTCAAACAAAAAGGGGAGGGCCGTTAAGCCCTCCCCCTTCACTATCCGCACGCATTAGGAGTGACCTACGGACGAGTGATCACGATGTCGGTAGCCGCAACCTTGTTGTAGCCTGCCGAGAAGGAAGCGGTCGATTCAACTGCCGACGAACCATAGGCGTGCTGTGGCTCAACGAAGAAGGCCGACTTAACGTCGATGTGATATGCGTCGAGAAGGTCGAACGAGAGACCCTGACCCGCGCCAGTGAAGCCGGGAGCAACGCCGCTTGGTCGATAGAACGACACCGCGCCGGTGATCTTACGGGGAGCGCTTGCGGCGGTGCCGACTGCGACGTTCGAACCGATGATCGGCTTCGCATCACGTGCCTGTTCGATGGAGAAGTCGAGCTTCGTCCAGTCAGAAACCGACACGTCAGCGACCGTCATGTTCTTGAGATCGTCGCCGATAAGCTCAAGCTCATCCGACGACTCAACGCGGTTGAGGGACGATGCGCCTACGAGATCGGTCTTGGCGTCGATGCCGACGAACGTCACGGTGAGATCGATACCGGTGCTGTTCTCTGCCGAGAAGTCGATCTTGGTGACTTCGCAACCGAGAAACTCATCGCGGACCACATTGCCTTCATCGTCCGTGAGCGTCTGAACGATCATGAACGCGACCTTCTTCTTGCCGGGGACGAGCGTGTCGCCGCCTTCACCAGTCTCACCGGCTTCGCCCCACGCGTTGCCGAGGATCGATGCAAAGATGAGCGATACGGCTTCATCACGATGCAACCGCATCTTGAACGATCCGGTGACTTCCTTGAGACCGCGACGCATACCACCCGAAGCACGGTTCGGCTTCAAGGTCTGGCTTTCGATCTGCGCGGACGTGACCGTCATCATCGTGCCGGGGATGTAATCGAGCATCAAGAGATTGCCGGAAGTGGGGGCAACCTTGGGGTTCGTCTGAACAACGAGACCGACTTCTACGTCCATTGGACTAAACATGTGTTTGGACTCCTTAAAGGGATTAGTTGGAGTCCATCGACCCCGGTCTATTTATGCCGGGGGGTATTGTTCGGGTTATTTGGGCTCGCGCCGATTGCTCTCATACGAGACGCTTGCGTTGACCTGTAGGAACTCGGGTGAAGGGTAAGCTTGGGTGCTGCTGTAGTAGGCGCGCACCGATCCCGTGGGGCTCTTGTTGACCCAATCACGGAAAACGTCTGCGAAGTCGCCAGCGAGCGTATAGACCGTTTCCGATCCGCTACCTTTCGGGCCGAAGACTTGAAGGATTACCTGTCCAATCTGCGTCATGATTTTGCGCTTACCGAGCGTCATTGGACGCTTCTCACCGGGGCGGATTTGAAAGCGAGCCCAAAGCTTGGACTCGTCAACATTGGTAGATGGTTGGTTCTCCATCACGACTTGAGACTCATCGATCCCGAGGGCGGTGAGGTTGTCGAGGAAGTGGTTTCGAATGGCGGAGAAGTCTTCGTGCATCCGATATTTATCGAAGGAACCGAACCGCCGCTTGGAATGCCGCGCCGATCCAACCCGCTGCCGCCTG
>Ga0308164_10004470_pt1 | contig 11792 bp, 8 predicted proteins | sample PhyTR2_FD_201031 | JGI IMG/M metagenome (GOLD analysis project Ga0308164, IMG submission 201031) | Phyllosphere microbial communities from UC Gill Tract Community Farm, Albany, California, United States - DLSLT.R2 | ecosystem: Host-associated > Plants > Phyllosphere > Unclassified | place: USA... | reverse complement strand
ATCTCGGCGACCCGGTCCTGGTGCATTTGATGGGCGAACCGCAGGCGCTGCAGGGTCGGGTCGACAGCATCGCCGCGGGGATCAACGACAGCGAGCGGACGAACACGACGAACCTGCTGCCCAACGTGAACCCGACGTTCAACTGGGTCCGCCTCGCACAGCGCATCCCGGTGCGCGTGAAGCTGACGCGGGTTCCCAAGGGCACGCAGCTGATCGTCGGCCGGACCGCGACGGTCACGGTGCAGCCCAAGGTCCAGCCGGGGGCGCCGGCATGATGCGCACGCGTTCCGCCTCTCCCTTGCTACTCCGTCATTCTGACGAAAGTCAGGATCCAGGGTTACGGGCGATGCCCTTCGTGGCTCTGGGTCCTGACGTTCGTCAGGATGACGGACGAGGTGGGGTTGCCCCCGCCCTCAAACGCCGCGGCCTCTCCGCGAGCATTCTCGCGCTCGGCCTGGCCGCCTGCACCACCGCCGGCCCGAACTACGCACGTCCCGACACCGCAGTCGTCAACCGGCCGGCCGCGCAGGGCAAATTCGACAGCGGCACCGAAAAGGTCTTTGTCGACACGCCGCTCCCCGATCACTGGTGGCAACTCTACGGCGACCCCCGCCTCGACGGGTTCGTGACCGAAGCGCTGGCCGCCAACACCGATCTGCGCGCCGCCGATGCGAACCTGCGCCGCGCCGATGCGGTCGTCGCCGAGGTCGCCGCGGGGCGTACGCTGTCGACCGTGCTCGGCGGCGGAACGTCGCTCGACCGACCCTATACGAGCGGCGGCAATTTGCCCGGTACGCTCGACTACAATCTCGGCATCACGCTCGCCTACCCGCTCGACCTCTCCGGCCGCATCCGCCGCGGGATCGAGGCGGCGCAAGGCGATGCCGAGGCGGTCGCCGCCGCGCGCGACAATGTCCGCGTCACGGTCGCCGCCGAGACCGCGCGCAGCTATGCCGCGGCGTGCACCGCGAACATGGTGCTCGCCGCGAACAACCGCGTGCTCGCGCTGCAACGCCAGACGCTGGGGGTGACGCAACGCCTGCAACGCGGCGGCCGCGGCACCGCCTTCGACGTGACTCGTGCGCGCACCGCGGTCGACCAGAGCGAGGCGCTGATCCCTGCGCAGATCGCCACGCGCACCGCCGCGCTGTACCGGCTCGCCACGCTGATGGGTCGCACGCCTGCCGACTATCCGAAGGACGTCGCGACGTGCGCCAGGCCGCCGGCGCTAACCCGTCCGCTGCCGATCGGCGACGGCAGCGCGTTGATCCGCCGCCGCCCCGATATCCGCGGCGCCGAGCGTACGCTGGCCGCCGCCACCGCGCGGATCGGCGTTGCGACCGCCAACCTGTATCCGCAGGTCAGCCTGGGCGGCTCGGCAGGGTTCACCGGCCCCGTGTCGTCGCTTGGCTCGGGCAACGCGTTCCATGTCGGGCTCGGGCCGCTGATCAGCTGGAGCTTCCCCAATCGACCGATCGTCCGCGCGCAGATCGCGCAGGCGGGCGCCAGTGCCGACCAGGCGCTCGCGCAGTTCGATTCGACCACGCTCGAGGCGTTGCGCCAGACCGAGACCGCGCTGTCCGCCTATGCGCGCGAGGGTGACCGCAACGCGGCACTGCGCCGCGCGCAGTCCAGCGCCGCGCGCGCCGCGGATCAGGCAGGGACGCTCTATCGCTTCGGCCGCACCGACTTCCTCTCGCTGCTGACCGCGCAGGCCGCGCTGACCACCGCGCAGGCCAATCTCGCCGCGTCCGATGCGCTGCTCGTCGATCGCCAGGTCGACGTGTTCAAGGCGCTCGGCGGGGGGTGGCAGGCATGAGGCTGCGTCGGCGCGGGCTCGCCTCGATCAACAGCGAGATCCGCGACGGCATCATGCCCGCCGCCGACACCATCGCGCGCGTCGCCAGGGATCCGGAAGCGCGGCCGCATACGCCGAGCAACTACCGGATCACCGCGCTGATCATCGCCTGCGCACTGTTCATGGAGCAGATGGACTCGACCGTGCTGGCGACCGCGCTGCCGACCATGGCGCGCGATTTCGGCGTCCCCGCGACCAGCATGAGCTCGGCGCTGACGTCGTATCTGCTGGCGCTCGCGATCTTCATTCCCGCCAGCGGACGCCTGGCGGACCGGTTCGGCTCGCGGACGATCTTCCGCGCGGCGATCCTGATCTTCGTCGGCGGATCGATGCTGTGCGGCCAGGCGACCAGCCTGCCGTTCATGATGGGCGCGCGCTTCCTCCAAGGCTTGGGCGGCGCGATGATGATCCCGATCGGCCGCCTCGTCCTGCTGCGCAGCGTCGCCAAGGAGGACATGGTCCAGGCGATGTCGTGGCTGATCATGCCTGCGCTGATCGGCCCGATCCTGGGGCCCCCGGTCGGCGGCGCGATCGTCACCTATCTCGACTGGCGCTGGATATTCTATCTGAACGTGCCCATCGGGCTGCTCGGCGTCGTGCTGGTGACTCGCTTCATCGGCGAGGTCCGCGAGGACAAACCGGCTCGGTTCGACGTACCCGGCTTCCTCCTGTCGGGCGTGTCGCTCGGCTGCCTGTTGTTCGGGTTCGAGATGACCAGCCGCACCGGCGAACTATCGCGCGCGATCGCACTGATCGCGGTCGGGCTCGTCGCCGGCGTCGCCTATATTCGTCACGCCAAGCGCCGCAGCGACCCGATCCTCGACCTGTCGCTGATGCGGATTCCTACCTTCCGGCTGTCTGTAATCGGCGGATCGCTGACTCGCATCACGCAGGGCGCGCAGCCGTTCCTGCTGCCGATGATGCTCCAATTGGGCTTCGGGATGACCGCGGCGGCGAGCGGCGCGATCACGATCGCCGGCGCGATCGGCTCGCTCGCGATGAAGAGCCTGGCGCCGCGCGTGCTGCGCCGCTTCGGGTTCCGCAACAGCCTGATCGTCGGCGGTCTCTGCGCGAGCTCTGGTTACGCCGTCGCCGGGCTGTTCCGCCCCGACTGGCCGGTCCCGGCGATCTTCGGCGTGCTGATGCTCTCGGGTTTCTTCATGTCGTTCCAGTTCTCGGCGTACAACACGATCGCCTATGACGAGATCCCGTCGTCGCGGATGAGCAGCGCGACCAGCTTCTACGCGACGTTCCAGCAGCTGATGCTGTCGCTCGGCATCTGCGTCGGCGCGGCGTCGCTGCATGTCGGGATGCTCGGCACGGGCGCGACGCGGCCGGCGCTGACCGACTTCACGCTGGCGTTCCTGGTGGTGACGGCGGTGTCGGCGTCGGCAACGATCTGGAACCGCCGGTTCGCGAAAGATGCGGGGGCGGAGCTGAGCGGGCACAAGGCCTGACACCCCCTCCGTCATCCTGACGAAAGTCAGGACCCAGAGCCAGGAACGACACCGCATTTTACCCTGGATCCTGACGTTCGTCAGGATGACGTGGGGCGTTAGAGTGCCGTGGGGGCCGGCAGAGACGGCCGCGACAACACCGACACATGCTCCCCCGGCTCCACGAACATCCCGTGCGACAGCGCCCAGCGCCCCGCCTTTTCGCTCGCGGTCAGCATCGTCAGGAACGGGCTGAGCAACAGCCCAAGCGTCACCGGCGCGAGCCATGCCGCGGTGACCGGCGCGAACGGCGTCACCAGCAACAGGGCCACGCCCACCCCGACATGCCAGCGATAGCGCGGCATCACGTCGCTGAGCGACAGCTCGTGCGCATCGCGGTTCTGCGGCGCCCAGCCGGACTTGCGCCCCATCAGGATCCCGACCAGATCGATCGTCTGCGTCAACGCGATCACCGGCGCGGACAGCATCGAGAACGGCACGTCGATCAGCACCGACCGGACGATTCCGCGCCGCCCGCCGAACCCCGCGCGCCGCTCGGCATTCGAGAACGCCCAGATCACGCTCAGCAGCTTGGGCCCGAACAGCAGCAACAACGTCACCGCCAGCACCTGGAGCGAGGTCTGCGCCTCGACGATGTTACGCTCGCCGATCAGCGCCTGCACCACGCTCGTCGCGATCATCAGCAGCCACACCGGCGAGGTGATAAACGCCGACGCGCCCATCAGCAGTTGCAGCCGGCTGACCCAGTGGAACCCCGACGCGCCGAGCAAGCTCAGATGCTGGATATTGCCCTGCGCCCAGCGCCGGTCGCGCACCGCCGCGTCGATCAGAGTCGGCGGATATTCCTCGAACGTCTCCTCGGTCATCAGCATGTGGACGCGCCAGCCGCGCCGTCGCAGCAGCGCCGCCTCGACCATGTCGTGGCTCATGATCACGCCGCCGAACGGCGCGCGGCCGGGCAGGTCGGGCAACCCGCAACTACTCGCGAACGCCTCGATCCGGATCAGCGCGTTATGGCCCCAGAAGGTCGCCTCCGACCCCGACCACCAGACGAGGCCGGCGGTCGAGATCGGGCCGTAAAGCCGGCTGGCGAACTGCATCCACCGCTGGAAGAAGGTCACGCCGTTGATCACCGCGGGCACGGTCTGGAGCAGCGCCACCGCAGGCCGGCGTTCGAGCACCTGCGCCATGCCGATGATCGTGTTGCCGCCCATCAGGCTGTCCGCGTCGAGCATCAGCATGTAGCGATAGCCGCCGCCGAACCGCCGGATCCACTCCGCGACGTTGCCGGGTTTGCGCCCGACATTCACCGTCCGGCGCCGGTAATAGAGCGCGCAGTCAAGCGTCGGGGCGAGCGCCTGCCACGCGGCGATCTCGGACGCTTCCGCCGCTTCGCCCGAGTCGCTCAGGATGAAGATATCGAACCGATCCGCGACACCGCCCGCGGCGATCGCGCGCGCCATCCAGGCGATGCGTTCGAATACGGCCGCGATATCCTCGTTGTGGACCGGCATCAGGATCGCGGTGCGGCCTTCGAGCGGTTCGGACTGGCGCGGCGTCGGCACGAATCCCGGATGCCCGCCCGTCATCAACAGCACGAAGCCGATCGCGGCGTTCATGAAGCCGAACGCGATCCACGCGAACAGCGGGAAGAACAGCGCGAGCAGCGCGCCGTCCCACAGGCTGAGCCCGTCGGCGAGCAGCGATTCCTGCACCGCGGACGAGGCCGCGGTCGCGAGCAGCCCGGTCATCAGCACGAGGATGATCCGGCGCGCCAGCATGTCGTCCGACGACACGACCATCCCCGGCCCCGATTCAGGCGCGGTCCAGGGCGGTGGCGGCCCGTCGAACCGCTGCGGCGGCATCTCGATCGGCGATTCGCCGGGCATCATGGCCGAGGTCGCCTGCATCAGAAGATCGGGGTCAGGACGGTTTCGCTGAGCGCGCGACCACCGCGCGTGAGGAACAGCCGGACGTCGGCAGGGCCCTGCGCATCGGGCGCGATGTCCGCGGTGATCCGCCAGCGGTTCGTCTGGCCGACGACCGGATAGGCGGCGCTGGCGAGCACCTTGCCGCGCACGACATCGATCTTGGGCGTGACGCCGCTCTGCCGATCGAGGCCGGCAAGCCCGTCGCCGAGGAAATCGACCACGAGCTTCCTTGCGCCCTTCACCGGCTCAGCGCCCGGTCGGCCCGCGATGCCCTGCCAGCAATCGACGACATGCGCCGCACTCGCGACCGCGGTCGGATCGGTCGATCGCCACGACAAAGTATAGTCGAACTGCAACCGCTGGCCGGCCTTGGCGGGCGCCGCGGGCGTCCAGAACGAGACGATATTGTCGACCGTCTCGCTGTTGGTCGGGAACGCATAGAGCATCACCGCACCCTTGCCCCAGTCGCCCTGCGGCTGGACCCAGAGATTGGGCCGGCGATCGTAGAACGCGCCGTCATCCTGGTAATGATCGAAATTGCGGTCGCGCTGGATAAGCCCGAAGCCCTTCGGCGCCTGGTCGGCGAAGCTGTCGAGCGTCTCGTGCGGCGGGTTGTTGAGCGGCCGCCAGATGCGTTCGCCCGCGCCGGTGAGCAGCGCGAGACCGTCCGAATCATGGATCTCGGGACGCCAGTCGACCGCGGCGGCGCGGTTGCCCTCGCCGTACCAGAACATGCTGGTGGCGGGCGCGATGCCGAGCCGTTCGATATCGCGGCGAACGTTGAGCACGCTGGACACCGTCTGCTCGACGCCGGCCCCCGCGACGTGGCGCGACTCGAACCGGTACGCGCCGGTGACGCTGGCCCCGTCCATCAGCGCGTAGATCGTGTAGGCGTCTCCGCCGGTGCGCTCGATCCAGAATTCGGTGAAGTCCGGGAATTCCTCGCGACCGGGAAGCCCCGTGTTGATCGCGAGACCACGCGCGGACAGGCCGTACTGGTCCTGCGCGCCGGCGGTGCGGAAATAGGATGCGCCCTGGAACGCCATCCAGTCGCTGGTCCCGCCCGGCGCCATCGCGCGGAAGCCGGCGATGCCCAGCGCGGCGGCATGGCCTTCCTCCGCCTCGAACAGGTCGCGCGCAAAGTCGATGCGGCGCGCCTGCCCGCCCTCGACGACGTTGATCGCGACGGGCGTGGGCGCGTAGCGACCGAGCGGGAACAGGCGGATACCGCCGGCCAGCGTCTTGTCGGCGCGGAAGCGGATGCTGCCGACCTTGTCGTAATCGATTGCGGCGGCCGCGGCGACCTTGGCGGGCGCGCTGTACGGCTTGGTCGCGAGCGCCGCGGCACGCTGCTGGAGCGCCTCCCACGAGAACGGCGTCGCCTTGCCGGGCGCTGTCCGCATCGCCGCGGCGGCCTGCGGGAGGACACCCAACAGACCCAGCGCGGTCATCACTTCGCGTCGACCGATCATGCGGAACGCTCCCTTGTCGTCATTATGCTGCAACGCGGTAGCATAAGGCCATCGCGCGCGCGCGTCGACAGGTCCCGCCCCGGGCGCGCCCTATCGCTCGGCGCGGCGCCAGCGCGCGCTGATCGCGACGCGGTCGTGGATATGCCCGCCGACGATCACCAACATCGCGCCGGCACTCGTACAGAGAAACCCGATCATCGCGAGCAGCAACGCCAGCACGCCGTTCGCCGCATGGAGACGAGCGAGCGCGTGAAGCGCGGTAACGGCGATCGCGAGCGACAGGACGCCGCCCGCGCGCAGGCTGAGATCGGTGCGGAGGCGGGAAGCGTCGGTCATGCGACATCCCAGCTATCGCTGCGCGCATATGCGTTCGAGATCGATATCGCGGGGGAGCCATAGTCTTCGCATAGTGCGCTTGCGCCGGCGAACGGCTGCCTCTCCGCCAACGCCCGTCATCCCCGCGGAGGCGGGGATCCAGATGCTCAACGGGGTGAGAGTCGATCGTGCGTTCAGCCAGTATGGATCCCCGCCTGCGCGGGGATGACGAATATGGAGGGATGTGAACTGGCCAAAAAACTACCAACGCGGTCAACCGTCGACGAGCAGCCGGTAGCCGACGCCGAGTTCGTTCGCGATCACGCTGCCGACGCCGCCTGTGCCTTCCAGCTTCTGCCGCAGGTTGCGCACGACGATGCGGAGATATTCGATGCGCCGGTCATGGTCCGTCGGCCACGCCGCCTCGAGGATCCGCTGGTGAGTCACGACCCGGCCGGGATGCGCAGCCAAAGCCGACAGCACGTCATACTCCTTGCGGGTCAGGTGCGCCTCCTCATCCCCGCGCCGCACCAGCCGGTGCTCGAAATCGATCTCCACGCCGTGCGCGCGCAAAATCGTCGGGCGCGCCGTCGCCTCGCCGCGCCCGCGCAACGCCACGCGCAGCCGTGCGAGCAGCTCCTCGGTATCGAACGGCTTGGTGACGTAATCCTCGGCGCCGAGATCGAGCGCGGCGACCTTCTGGTCGGTCGCCTCGCGCGCCGACACGACCAGGACGATCGGATCGCCGAGCTTCTTCAACAGCGGTACCAGCTCCAGCCCGTCGCGATCGGGCAGCCCGAGATCGAGCAGCACCGCAGTCAGCGGCCGGCTGCCTGCGACCCGCAACGCCTCGCGCGCGTCGACCGCCTCCTCGACGCCGTACCCCGCCCGCTCCAGCGTGTTGCGCAGCAGCCGCCGGATATGCAGCTCGTCGTCGACGATCAAGATGGTCTGTCCGCTCACACATTCGCTCCATCGGTCTCGCGGACGAGCAGGTCCTTGGGAAAGCACAGCGAGAACCGCGCGCCGGTCCGGTCTTCGCGGTTGCCGGCCTCGACCCCCATCCCCATCGCTTCGGCGAACGCCTTGACGATCGCAAGCCCCAGCCCGGTCCCGCCGATCGCGCGGTCGGAGCCTTCGAGGCGGCGGAACGTCTCGAACACCTCCTTCTCGCGGCCCGGCGGCAGACCAGGCCCCTGGTCGATCACCGACAGCCGGAGCATCCCGAAGCGGTGCTCGGCGCGCACCACGACCGGCGTGCCCGGGTCGGCATAGCGCCCGGCATTGTCGAGCAGGTTGAGCAGGCAGTGGTGGAGCAGCTGCGGATCGATGCGGACCAGCGGCAGGTTCGGCGCGACGTCGAGGTCGATCGCATGCCCCTCGAGCACGCGCTTGGTATCGTGGACCGCGCCGGCGACCGCATCGGTCAGGTCGGTCGGCTCGAGCCGCAGCCGGAGCGCGCCCGCCTCGACCCGCGCCATGTCGAGCAGATTGCCGACGAACCGGTTGAGCCGCGCCGCCTCGCTCTCGATCGTGGCGATCAGTTCGGGGGTGACGCCGCGGTGCAGTTCCGCCGCCGCCGCCATCACCGAGGTCAGCGGCGTGCGCAGGTCGTGGCTGACCGACGACAGCAAAGCCTGCCGCAACCGATCGCGCTCGCGCACCGCATCGACATCGCGCATCTCGACCTCCAGCCGCGCGCGTTCGAGCACCAGCGACGCCTGATCGACCAAGCTCATCAGCAGCGGCAGCTGGTCCGACCGCACCGGATCGCCGCCGACGTCGCGCGCGAGGCCGAGCACCGCCAGCGTGCGCTCGCCCGATCGCAGCGGCTGGAAGAACCATTCCGATGCCGCCAGCGTCCCCGACCCGCGCCCCGCCGGCGCGCCATTGTCATACGCCCATTGCGCGGCGGCCATCTCCATCGTCTCAAGCCGATAGTCCGCGCCGTTCGCGGCCTGCACGGCGAGGCCGGGGTCTTCGGCGACGAGGATCACCGCGCGCACGTCGAACAGCCGCCCGATCTCCTCGCAGATCGCGCGGGCGAGCGCGACGGGCTCGTTCAGCGAGGTCATCTGGCGCAGGAACCCGGCGAGCGCGGCGTTGGTGCGTGCGCTGGCCGCGGCGATGTCGGCCTGCGCGCGGACCCGCGAAGTGAGCTGGCTCGTCACGAATGCGATGCCGAGCAGCACGAGGATCGAGATCACGTTTTCCGGGTTGCTGATCGTCAGCGTGCCGGTCGGCGGCAGGAAGAAGAAGTTGTACGCGACCGACGAGGCGATCCCTGCGAACAGCCCGGTGCGCAGGCCGAACAGGCTGGCCGCCGCCATCACGGGCAGCAGGTACAGGAGCGCGACGTTGCCGAGGTTGAGGATGTGGAACAGCGCGCTGGCCACGCCGGTGACGCCCGCCACCATCGCCGTCGTCCAGGCATAACCCGCCTTGCTGCCCCAGCCGCCGCCGTGCGTCCGCCGGCCCCGCGTGGTGCCCCCCTCCATCGGCAGGACATGCACCGCGATCCCCGGCGTCTCGCGGACCATCTGGTCGACGACCGAGCCGTGCCGCATCTCGAACCAGCGCGAGCGGGTCGACTTGCCGACCACCAGCTGCGTCGCGCGCGCCTCGGTCGTGAAGGTCTTGAGGCCGTCGACCACCGAGGCCGCGGGGACGGTGGCGACGTCGCCGCCGAGCTGCGTCGCGAGGTTGAACACGCCGGCGAGCTGGCGATGCTCGGCCTCGCCAAAGCCCTGCGCGCGCGGGGTCTCGATATACACTGCGGTCCAGGGCGCGTGCATCGCATCGGCGATCCGCTTGGTCGCGCGGACGAGGCCGAGCGCGCCGGGCAGCTCGCTGACCGCGACGACGATCCGCTCGCCGCCCGCCCAGGTGCCGCCGACGCCTAGCGCGCGGACATGTTCGAGCATCTGCGCATCGACCGCCTGCGCCGCACGCCGCAGCGCGAGTTCGCGCAGCGCGGACAGGTTCGACTTCGAGAAGAAGTGCGCCAGCGCGCGTGTCGCCTCCTGCGGCAGATAGACCTTGCCTGCCTTCAGCCGCTCGATCAGCTCGTCGGGCGGGATGTCGACGACCTCGATCTCGGCCGCCTCGACGATGCTGTCGGGGACGGTCTCGCGGACGCGGACTCGCGTGAACGACGCGACGACGTCGTTGAGGCTCTCGATATGCTGGATGTTGATCGTCGAATAGACGTCGATGCCCGCAGCCAGCAGCTCCTCGACATCCTGATAGCGCTTGGGGTGGCGGCTGCCGGGCGCGTTGGTATGCGCGAGTTCGTCGACCAGGACGAGCGTCGGCGCGCGCGCGAGGATCGCGTCGAGATCCATCTCGTCGAGCGTCCGCCCTTCGTAGGGGATCGGCTTGCGCGGCACGATCTCATGCCCGCGGGTGAGCGCCGCGGTTTCGACCCGGCCATGCGTCTCAACCACGCCGATGACGATGTCGACGCCCGCGCGACGGCGTTCGGCACCTTCGGAGAGCATCTCGAACGTCTTGCCGACGCCGGGCGCGGCGCCGAGGAAGATCTTCAGACGGCCGCGACCCTCCTGCGACGCCTGTCGCAGAAGGGCCTCGGGCGATGGTCGCGTGTCGTCGTTCAACGCGCGCCCGTTGCGTGCGGCCCGGTTGCGTCGAGGGCGCGGTTGAGCGCCAGGACGTTGACGCGCGGTTCGCCGAGGATTCCGAACAGCGCGCCGTCGACATTGGCGGCCACCAGCGCGCGGACCTTGTCGGCAGCCACGCCACGGACGCGGGCGACGCGCGCGACCTGCGCATAGGCCGAGGCGGGCGACAGGTCGGGGTCTAGCCCCGACCCCGACGCGGTGGCGAGATCGGCGGGCAACGGCCCGGTCACACCTTCCGCGCGACGCTTGGCGACATCGGCCTTGGTCCGATCGACGAGCGCCTGGCTGGTCGGCCCAAGGTTCGACCCCGACGAGGCGAGCCCGTCATAGCCCTTGCCGGCCGCCGAAGGGCGAGTCTGAAAATAGCGATCGGTGGTGAACGCCTGCCCGACCACGGTCGAGCCGATCGCCTTGCCGTCGGCGACGACGAGGCTGCCGTTCGCCTGGGTCGGGAAAATCGCCTGTCCGATGCCGGTCATCGCGAGGGGATAGACGATCCCGAGCAGCAGCGCGAACAGGATCGTCATGACGAACGCAGGGCGAAGGGCGGAGGTAAGATCGGATGTCATTCTGTCGTCTCCATGTGTCCCCGCGAAGGCGGGGACACAGTCTGGGCTCCCGCCTTCGCGGGAGAACAATTCCTTGAGGTCGGGGCAGTGGAGGTTGCTCCATACGACCCTACCCTCGGCACCTCCCCGGCGAAGGCCGGGGTCCAGTTGGGGAACGTCGCCAACGGCGCGAGCGCTTCGTTACGGCGACCTTTCCACCTGGACCCCGGCCTGCGCCGGGGAGGTGGCAGTGGGCGGTGAACCGACTCGCGAGCCGACATCAGATCAGGCTCGATCATCAGGCCAGGCCCAGCGCACCGACGAGCATGTCGATGAGCTTGATCCCGACGAACGGCGCGATCAGGCCGCCGAGGCCGTAGACCGCCAGATTGCGCGCGAGCAGCGGGCCCGCCGCCATCGGCTTGTATGCGACGCCCCTGAGCGCGAGCGGCACCAGCATCGGGATGATGATCGCGTTGAAGATGATCGCCGACAGGATCGCGCTTTCGGGCGAGCCCAGCCGCATCACGTTGAGCACGCCGAGCCCGGGATAGAGCGCGACGAACATCG
>Ga0308164_10004469_pt1 | contig 11793 bp, 8 predicted proteins | sample PhyTR2_FD_201031 | JGI IMG/M metagenome (GOLD analysis project Ga0308164, IMG submission 201031) | Phyllosphere microbial communities from UC Gill Tract Community Farm, Albany, California, United States - DLSLT.R2 | ecosystem: Host-associated > Plants > Phyllosphere > Unclassified | place: USA... | reverse complement strand
GAACCATGGACCACCTGGCGTCGGCAGGAAGCGAACCCGGAAGGTGTCAAACGACGCATGCGTTTATAGAGCTGCCATTTGAGCACCGGTTTGAAGGCCGTGTAGAAGCGTGAAAAACAGGCCTCCACCCGCTGCTTCGCATCCTGGGTATGGCCTTTTCTGAAATACAGCGTGGTGATCAGCCCCAGACGAACGACCGGCATTCCCTGTGCCGAGTCCACGGCAATACGCTCGGCCTGTAACTCCAGTCTTAACAGTGGGCTCATGCAATCCAATGCAGCCTGCGGCATCATTCGGCCCTCCCCCGGCTGACCATCGGAGCGGGGCTTTGTGCAAAGCCATCAACGCCAGGATGATCCATCCGTCGGAATGAAGTTCGGCCAGCGCAGCCCAGGCGGATTGTCGCCTGGCGGGCTTTTGCACAACTGTCCTTGTTTTCAACGCATATAGGCGCAAGATTTCGCCTGGACATGCAACTTCCCTCTCACCATGTCGATTAGGGAGCGAAGAGTGAATGGAGTTTCGAAGCGGAGCAATACACGGAATTTAGTTTGGGAAATCAGCTACATGTTTCAGGAAATGTCCTACCGACTTCCTACAGGCTCATGTCATCCCATGCCGTAAAAGCTTATTGCAGACACATAAGCGGACGGACAAATGTCAGCAAACGGTAAACTTTTTGTTTACCGCAATTAATTGAATTCGAAGGGTGCCCATTTGGAACCCGACAGCGTTATATTCTGTCAGCCTTCAACCAGAGGCTGCTGAACACGCAGTGAAGGGCTGAAACGCAGCATGTCCATACAGACTTCCACCAGTTGCTCGGACTCCGACGGCAGTGAGTAGCTGTCGGGCACCAGCAACCACTGGTAGATAATGCCATTTACGTATGAAAACAGAGCGACCGCCGCGCGAGCCGTATCCAGACCTTCTGGCAATTGTCCCTGACGCACGGCATTGTTCAGCCCCAGTTGAATACGCTCGTGGCACCCAATGGCGTTCTCTTGACGTTGACGACGGAAATCACACATCTCGTCAGTAAACTCGCATTTGTGAAAAAGGATTTCATTGATGCGACGGGTTTTAGGGTCAAGTGCAAGCTCATGAAACAGATGAACCAAGAGATTCTTCATGCAACCCAGCGGGTCTTCTTCGTCTTCGTCCTGACTGGCCTGCGATATTTCGTCGAGCGGTTCCTGCAGGCTGTCCAGCATCGCCTGCACCAGATCGGCCTTGTTGTTGAAATGCCAATAGATGGCACCCCTCGTCACACCGGCAAGCGTCGCGATGTCGGCCAGCGTCGTGCGAGCCACACCGCGCTCGTAAAACGCCTGCTCGGCAGCCTCCAGTATCTGGCTGCGAGTGATCTGAGCTTCCTCTTTGGTGCGACGAACCATGGCAATCAACCTCAAAAAAATCTCTTCAGGCACCTGTGCGGTTCACGGTCTGAAGACAAAACCGGGCGGCAGTTGTTTTGCCTTGTCCCGAACCCGCTGATGGCACCCTTCGCGGCGAATGATTGCACAGGGAAGGTATTTACAAACAGCCATGAATGTAAGTATATTCCTTAGCATGCTACTTATCTAGCCGAAATATTTTTTAACACTTCAACACTCTGTTGAGTAAACAGGCTCCTGCCCCGAGGATCTTCATGCAATTCAAGCCAGCTGTTACCGTTCTGGTCACTGCCGTCGCCCTGGCAACCCTGCTCAGCGGTTGTGGCAAGAAGGAGCAGGAGGCCCCGCCTCCGCAGACCCCTGAGGTCGGTGTCGTCACACTGAAAGCCCAGCCATACACCCTGACCACCGAACTGCCCGGCCGAACCACTGCGTTCCGCGTGGCTGAAGTTCGGCCGCAGGTCAACGGCATCATTCTCAAGCGCCTGTTCACTGAAGGCGGGGATGTGAAGGCCGGTCAGCAGCTGTATCAGATCGATCCTTCTGTTTATGAAGCCAGCGCCAACAGCGCCAAGGCGACCCTGCAGTCGGCCAAGTCGATGTCCGACCGTTACAAGCAACTGGTGAATGAGCAAGCCGTCAGCCGTCAGGAGTACGACACAGCGCTGGCGTCGACCCAGGAAGCTCAGGCTACCCTGCAGTCGGCCCAGATCAACCTGCGCTTCACCAAGGTATTGGCGCCTATTTCGGGCCGCATCGGTCGCTCGGCTGTCACCGAAGGCGCGCTGGTCAGCAATGGCCAGACCAACGCAATGGCGACAATCCAGCAACTGGACCCGATCTATGTGGACGTCAATCAGTCCTCGGCGGACATGCTCAAACTGCGCGCCGACCTGGCCAGCGGCCGGTTGCAGAAGTCGGGTGACAACTCTGCTTCGGTCAAGCTGACTCTGGAAGATGGCAGTGAATACCCGCAGGAAGGCAAGCTCGAGTTCTCCGAAGTATCGGTCGATCAGGCCACCGGATCGGTGACCCTGCGCGCAGTGTTCCCCAACCCGGACCACATGCTTCTGCCCGGCATGTTCGTTCACGCGCAGCTGAAGGCTGGCGTCAACAGCAAGGCCATCCTGGCACCGCAGCAAGGCGTGACCCGCGACCTGAAAGGTACGCCGACCGCTCTGGTCGTCAACAAGGACAACAAGGTCGAGCAGCGTGAACTGGTGACCAGCCGTACCACCGGTGCCTACTGGCTGATCGAGAAAGGGCTGAGCGAAGGTGACCGCGTGATCACCGAAGGCCTGCAATACGTCAAACCAGGCGCTGAAGTGAAGGTCAAGGAAGCAACCAACCTCACCGCTGACCAGTCTGCCAATGCTGCCCCTGCTGCCACTGGCAAAGGTGAGTGATAGATGTCCAGATTCTTTATTGACCGCCCCATCTTCGCCTGGGTATTAGCCCTGGTGATCATGTTGGTGGGTACGCTTTCGATCATGAAGCTGCCGATCAACCAATACCCGGCCATCGCGCCGACAGCCATCGATATCCAGGTCACCTACCCGGGCGCTTCTGCACAGACCGTGCAGGACACCGTGGTACAGATCATCGAGCAACAGCTCAACGGTATCGACAACCTGCGTTATGTTTCCTCGGACAGTAACTCCGATGGCAGCATGACCATCACCGTGACGTTCAACCAGGGCACCAACCCTCAGGTACAGGTGCAGAACAAGCTCAACCTGGCCACCCCGCTGCTGCCGCAAGAAGTGCAGCAACAGGGTCTGCGCGTGACCAAGTCGGTGAAGAACTTCCTGCTGGTGATCGGTCTCGTGGCCGAAGATGGCAGCCTGACCCGCGAAGATTTGTCCAACTACATCGTTTCCAACATTCAGGACCCGATCTCGCGGACTTCCGGTGTGGGTGACTTCCAGGTGTTCGGTTCGCAGTACGCGATGCGCATCTGGCTGGATCCGGCCAAGCTGAACAACTTCCAGTTGACGCCTGTGGACGTGACCACCGCGGTCAGTGCACAGAACGTGCAGATTGCAACCGGTCAGCTGGGCGGCCTGCCAGCGCTTCCCGGCACTCAGTTGAACGCGACCATTATCGGCAAGACCCGTCTGCAGACTGCCGAACAGTTCGGCAATATTTTTCTGAAGGTCAACGCTGACGGTTCGCAGGTTCGTCTCAAGGATGTCGCGCGTATCGAACTGGGCGGTCAGAACTACAGCATCGACGCACAGTTCAACGGCAAACCGGCTTCCGGTATGGCGATCAAACTGGCCTCGGGTGCCAACGCCCTCGACACAGCCAAAGCGATTCGCGCCACCATCAGCGAGCTGGAGCCTTTCTTTCCGCCAGGCATGAAAGTCGTCTACCCGTATGACACCACCCCGACCGTCACGGAATCCATCAGCGGCGTGGTTCACACCCTGATCGAAGCCATCGTGCTGGTGTTCCTGGTGATGTACCTGTTCCTGCAGAACCTGCGCGCGACCATCATCACCACGATGACTGTGCCGGTGGTACTGCTGGGTACGTTCGGCATCCTTGCCGCGTTCGGCTTCACCATCAACACGCTGACCATGTTCGGCATGATCCTGGCCATCGGACTTCTGGTGGACGACGCCATCGTGGTGGTGGAAAACGTCGAACGGGTCATGGCCGAGGAGCATCTGTCTCCGAAAGAGGCCACGCAGAAATCCATGGATCAGATCCAGGGTGCGCTGGTCGGTATCGCCATGGTGCTCTCGGCGGTACTGCTGCCGATGGCGTTCTTCGGCGGCTCTACAGGCGTGATCTACAAGCAGTTCTCGATCACCATTGTTTCGGCGATGGCGCTCTCGGTCCTCGTGGCCCTGATCTTCACCCCGGCGCTGTGCGCCACCATGCTCAAACCTATCGACCCGGAGAAACACGGCCAACCCAAGCGTGGCTTCTTCGGCTGGTTCAACCGGACCTTCGACCGCAGCGTGGTCAGCTACGAAAACGGCGTGAAACGCATGGTGACCCACAAGTTGCCGGCCTTCGTCGTGTACCTGATCATCGTGGCGGGCATGATCTGGCTGTTCACCCGTATTCCGGCGGCGTTCCTGCCCGAAGAAGACCAGGGCGTCATCTTTGCCCAGGTACAGACACCGGCTGGTTCTTCCGCAGAGCGCACGCAGAAGGTCATCGATGACATGCGCGACTTCCTGCTCGACAAGGAGAACGGTGAAGGCAAGGGCGTGAACTCGGTGTTCAGCGTCAACGGCTTCAACTTCGCCGGTCGTGGTCAAAGCTCCGGTCTGGCGTTCGTGATGCTCAAGCCGTGGGACGAGCGTGATGCCGAGACCACCGTGTTCAAGATTGCCGAGCGGGCTCAGGCGCACTTCGCCAGCTTCCGTGACGCCATGGTCTTCGCGGTCGTACCGCCATCGGTACTGGAGCTGGGTAACGCCACCGGTTTCGACGTTTACCTGCAGGACCAGGGCGGTGTCGGTCACCAGAAACTGCTGGATGCACGCAATCAGTTCCTGGGCATGGCAGCACAAAGCAAGATTCTGGCGGGCGTACGCCCCAACGGCCTGAACGACGAACCGCAGTACCAACTGACTGTGGACGACGAGAAGGCCAGTGCACTGGGCATTACCCTGTCCAACATCAACCAGACCCTGTCCATAGCGCTGGGCGGCAGTTACGTCAACGACTTCATCGACCGTGGTCGTGTGAAGAAGGTGTACGTGCAGGGCGAAGCCTTCAGCCGCATGACGCCTGAAGACCTGCAGAAGTGGTTCGTGCGTAACGACAGCGGCACCATGGTGCCCTTGTCGGCCATCGCCAGCGGCGAGTGGATCTACGGTTCGCCCAAGCTGTCGCGCTATAACGGCGTAGCAGCCATGGAAGTGCTGGGCACCCCTGCTCCGGGCTACAGCTCCGGTCAGGCCATGGCAGAAGTTGAAGCCATCGCTCAGAAACTGCCTGCCGGGATCGGCTACTCGTTTACCGGTCTGTCGTTCGAAGAACGTCTGTCCGGCTCTCAGGCACCGGCCTTGTACGCACTGTCCATGCTGGTGGTGTTCCTCTGTCTGGCAGCGCTTTACGAGAGCTGGTCGATTCCGATTGCGGTCATGCTGGTGGTGCCGCTCGGCGTTATCGGTGCATTGATGGCGACCAGTCTGCGCGGGCTGTCCAACGACGTGTTCTTCCAGGTGGGCCTGCTGGTGACGGTGGGTCTGGCGGCGAAGAACGCCATTCTGATCGTCGAGTTCGCCAAGGAACTGCATGAGCAGGGCAAATCGCTGGTCGAGTCGGCGATGGAAGCTTGCCGGATGCGCTTGCGTCCGATCATCATGACCTCGATGGCGTTCATCCTCGGCGTGGTTCCGCTGGCAATCTCCAGCGGCGCCGGTTCGGGTAGCCAGCACGCCATCGGTACAGGCGTGATCGGCGGTATGATCACCGCAACGATCCTGGCGATCTTCTGGGTGCCTATGTTCTACGTCGCCGTGTCGTCGGTGTTCAAAGGCAAAGACAAATCAAACAAGCAACACGTCAAAACTACCGAGGCTGGCCAATGAGCAAGTCCCTGATCTCTCTGGCAGTTACCGCGTTCATTCTCGGCGGCTGCTCCCTGATCCCCGAGTACAAGCAGCCGCAAGCTCCGGTCGCTGCTCAATACCCGCAAGGTCCGGCGTACTCGCCGGCCGAAGCGGCCAAGATGGCTGCAGCCGAGCAAGGCTGGCGCGAGTTCTTCCGTGATCCGGCGCTGCAACGCCTGATCCAGACCGCGCTGGTCAACAACCGTGACCTGCGCGTTGCGGCCCTGAATATCGACGCCTACCGTGCGCAGTACCGTATTCAGCGTGCAGACCTGCTGCCTGCGGTTTCTGCCAACGGCAATGGCAGCCGTCAGCGCGTTCCGGGTGACCAGACGCAGACCGGCCAGTCGGCCATCACCAGCAGCTATTCAGCCACCCTGGGCGTCAGCGCCTATGAGCTGGACCTATTCGGTCGTGTCCGCAGCCTCAGCCAGCAAGCGTTGGAAACCTACTTCGCCAGCGAAGAGGCACGTCGCAGCACCCAGATCAGTCTGGTGGCCAACGTTGCCAACGCCTACCTGACCTGGCAGGCCGACAAGGAACTGCTCAAACTGACGCAGGACACCCTCAAGACCTACGAAGAAAGTTTCCGCCTGACTTCGCGCAGCAATGAAGTCGGTGTTTCTTCGGCACTGGATTTGAGCCAATCGCGGACCGCTGTCGAAAGCGCCCGCGCCCGTCTGGCGCAGTACCAGCGTCTGGTTGCACAGGATCAGAACAACCTGGTGCTGTTGCTGGGTACAGGTCTGCCTGACAACCTGCCAGCCAGCCAGTTGCTCGACTCCGACATGCTGACCGAAATGCCGGCTGGCCTGCCGTCCGATCTGCTGCAACGTCGTCCGGACATCCTGGAAGCCGAGCACACGCTCAAGGCGGCCAACGCCAATATCGGTGCCGCACGTGCTGCATTCTTCCCGAGCATCAGCCTGACGGCCAGCGCGGGCACCAGCAGCACCGAATTGTCCGGTCTGTTCAAGGGCGGTTCGGGCACCTGGCTGTTCCAGCCGAGCATCAACATTCCGATCTTCAACGCCGGCAGCCTGCGCGCCAGCCTGGATTACTCCAAGATCCAGAAGGAAATCAGCGTCGCCAACTACGAGAAGGCGATTCAGACCGCCTTCCAGGAAGTATCCGACGGCCTGGCTTCGCGCAAGACCTACGACGAGCAGCTCCAGGCGCAGCGTGACTTTGTCACGGCCAACCAGGACTACTACCGTCTGGCCGAGCGTCGCTACCGCATCGGGATCGACAGCAACCTGACGTTCCTCGACGCTCAGCGCTCGCTGTTCAGCGCGCAACAAACGCTGATCACCGACCGTCTTGCGCAGCTGACCAGCGAGGTCAATCTGTACAAGGCCCTCGGCGGCGGCTGGTACGAGAAGACCGGTCAGACCGCAACGATCGACAAGGAAAAGCCGTCGATCCAGCTGTTCTGATCCGTTTGTTCTGATCAACGCCCAATAAAAAACCCACCGGATCCGGTGGGTTTTTTTATGCCTGCAAAACAGTGCTCATCAGTGATCGTGATGGAGGTAAGCGGGCTCCTTGGGCAAGCGCAGGCTGAACAGGAATGCGATTGCCATCATCGCCGTCACGTACCAGTAGAAGCTGTTCTCCATCCCTGCACTCTTGAGTTTCAAGGCGACGAATTCGGCCGAGCCGCCAAAGGCAGCGTTGGCCACGGCGTAGGCCAGACCAACCCCCAGAGCGCGGACCTGAGGCGGGAACATCTCGGCCTTCACCAACCCGCTGATCGAGGTGTAGAAGCTGACGATGGCCAATGCCAGGGTAATCAGCACAAACGCCATGAACGGGTTGGTATTGGTTTTCAGGGTCATCAGAATCGGCACCGTACACAGCGTACCCAGCGCGCCGAACCACAGCATCGAGTTACGACGACCAATGCGGTCAGCCAGCATGCCGAAGAACGGTTGCATGCACATGTACAGGAATAGCGCGCCGGTCATGATGTAACTGGCGGTCTTGGCCTCCATGCCGCCGGTGTTCACCAGATATTTCTGCATGTAGGTCGTAAAGGTGTAGAAAATCAGCGAGCCGCCGGCGGTGTAGCCCAGCACCGTGATAAACGCTGCCTTGTGATGCTTGAACAGCGCCGTGATACTGCCCGCGTCCTTGTCCTTGCGACTTTCGGCGGTGGTGGTTTCGTTCAGCGTGCGACGCAGCAGCAAGGCGATGACCGCCGCCGCCGCACCGATGACGAAAGGAATGCGCCAGCCGTAATCGCGCAGCTCTTCAGTGGTGAGGAATTGCTGGAGAATGACAACGGTCAGCACCGCCAGCAACTGACCGCCAATCAGCGTCACGTACTGGAACGAGGCGTAGAAACCACGCTGCCCGCGCAACGCCACTTCACTCATGTAAGTGGCCGTGGTGCCGTACTCGCCGCCCACCGACAGGCCCTGAAGCAGACGCGCCATCAACAGCAGCGCCGGTGCCCAGGCCCCGATCGAGGCGTAGGTCGGCAGGCACGCGATGATCAGCGAACCGGCACACATCATGGTCACCGAGATCAGCATGGAATTCTTGCGACCATGCTTGTCCGCGACCCTGCCGAACAGCCAGCCGCCAATCGGGCGCATCAGAAAACCTGCGGCGAACACGCCTGCGGTATTGAGCAACTGAACGGTCGGATCATCGGAAGGAAAGAAAGCGGGCGCGAAGTAGATCGCACAGAAGGCGTAAATATAAAAGTCGAACCATTCGACCAGATTTCCGGAAGAGGCGCCGACAATCGCGAAGATTCTTTTGCTTCGCTCCTCGCCGGTGTAATGCGGTGCTTTTGATGTTGTCGTCATTATTGTCCCCAAATGAAACTGTCCATAAGACACAATCTGTAACACCCTGCCGCCTCAAGCACAACAACCCGGGCCATCAGCCTGTCTTTTCGTGGAGACAGACCGATGAACCGGGTTGCTGAACAAAGCGAAAAAAGGAGCGTTATGGACGCTCTATGGCCAACGCCAGGCCTTGGCCGACACCGACGCACATGGTCGCCAGACCTTTGCGACCGCCGGTCTTTTCCAGATGGTGCAGCGCAGTCAGTACCAGCCGCGCGCCGCTCATGCCCAGCGGATGACCCAAGGCAATCGCGCCGCCGTTGGGATTGACCTGCGGCGCATCGTCGGCAAGGCCCAGCTCTCGCAGCACCGCGATACCCTGGCTGGCAAACGCCTCGTTGAGCTCGATGACATCGAAATCGGAGACCGCCAGCCCCAGCCGCTCGACCAGTTTGCGCACAGCAGGCACCGGACCGATGCCCATCACGCGAGGCTCAACGGCCGCGCTGGCCATGCCGAGAACGCGCGCCCGAGGCGTCAGGCCGTGCTTCTTGACCGCTTCAGCGGAAGCCAGAATCAGCGCAGCGGCCCCGTCGTTCACACCAGACGCATTGCCTGCCGTGACCGTCTTGTCCGTCCCGTTGACCGGCTTGAGCTTGCTCAGGGTTTCCAGGCTGGTGTCGGCACGGGGGTGCTCATCCTTGTCGACGACGGTTTCGCCTTTCTTGTGCGCCACACGCACCGGCACGATTTCTTCCTCGAAAAAGCCCGCAGCCTGGGCAACGGCAGCGCGTTGCTGGCTGCGCAGGGCGAAAGCGTCCTGATCGGCTCGAGAAATAGAGAAGTCGGTGGCCACGTTGTCGCCGGTCTCCGGCATGGAGTCCACGCCATAGAGGGCTTTCATGGCCGGGTTGATGAAACGCCAGCCGATGGTGGTGTCTTCCAGTTTCATGTTGCGCGAGAACGCGGCGTCGGCCTTGCCCATGACGAAAGGCGCACGCGACATCGACTCCACGCCGCCCGCAATCGCCAACTCCATCTCGCCAGTGGCGATGGCGCGGAACGCCGTACCAATGGCGTCCATGCCCGAAGCGCACAGACGATTAAGCGTCACGCCCGGCACCGTTGTCGGCAGACCGGCCAGCAGCGCGGCCATGCGCGCCACGTTACGGTTGTCTTCACCGGCCTGATTGGCGCAACCGAGGAACACCTCGTCGACTTCTTGCCAGTTGACGGTGGGGTTGCGCTCCATCAGCGCCTTGATCGCAATGGCCGCCAGATCGTCGGCTCGTACCGAGGACAGACCGCCACCAAAACGACCGATGGGGGTGCGAATGGCATCACAGATAAATACGTCACGCATCACGCTTCTCCTGCGACCTGACCGTGGGCGGCAGCGGTCCGGGCTTCCAGATCACGCAAAGCGGTCAGTTCGACGTCGGTGGGTTCTTCGGAATAGACCACGCTGTCGGCAAACCGTACTTCCCAGCCCGTTGCGGCGATGACTTGCTCGCGGGTCACGCCTGGGTGCAGCGTGGTCACCACAAATTCGTTGCTGCCCTCTTCCGGTTCCATGATGCACAGGTCGGTGATGATGCCCACCGGACCGGCACCGGGCAGGCCCAGACGCTTGCGAGAATCGCCGCCTTCGCCGTGGCCGACCGAGGTGATGAAATCGAGCTTGTTGACGAACGAACGTGCCGATTGCTTCAGGATGATCAGCACCGATTTGGCCGACCCGGCGATCTCCGGCGCGCCACCGGCACCCGGCAGACGCACTTTCGGGTTGTGGTAATCGCCGACGACCGTGGTGTTGATGTTGCCGAAACGGTCGACCTGCGCGGCGCCGAGAAAGCCGACATCCACACGTCCACCCTGCAGCCAGTAGCGGAAAATCTCGCTGGTGGCGACCACGGTGTCTGCCGTTTCAGCGAGCTCGCCATCGCCGATGGACAGCGGCAATACGGTCGGTTTGGCACCGATCGGGCCGGATTCGTAGATCAGCACCACATCCGGCGCCGACGTGAGGCGTGCCAGATTCGCCGCCTTCGAAGGCAAGCCGATCCCGACAAAGCAGACCGCTCCGTTGCGCAGACGGCGGGCGGCGGCAACGGTCATCATTTCACTGGTGGTGTACGTCATTATTTTGCCTCCGAAGCGCGAGCCAGCTTGCTCTGGAATTCGCTGAAGTCCGCTGTGCCGTGGATGTATTCGTCGATCCAGGCCTTGAAGGTTTCACGGTCTCGGGCAATCGGGTCCCAGGCCTGATAGAAAGGGTTGTCGCGTTCGTAGTAGCCATGGGCGTAGGAAGGATGCGCGCCGCCCGGCACCAGACAGACTGCGCTCAGCGCCCAGGTCGGCAGTACGCAGGAGTTCATCGGTGCCTTGAGGTCATCGACGATTTCCTCGACCGTGACGATGCAACGTTTGGCTGCCAGCGCGGCTTCCTTCTGCGCACCCAGGATGCCCCAGAGCAACACGTTGCCCTTGCGGTCGGCTTTCTGGGCGTGGATCACGGTCACGTCGGGGCGCACGGACGGCACGGCCGCCAGCACTTCACCCGTAAAGGGACAGGTCACGGTCTTGATCAGCGGGTTGACCTTCGGTAGATCGGAACCGGCGTAGGCGCGCAGCACCGCAAACGGCAGGCCCGAAGCACCGGCAACGTAAGCGTTGGCCAGGTCGGCGTGGCTGTGCTCTTCGATTTCCATCGCACGCGGCCACTGTTTTTCGACCGCATCGCGCAGACGGTGCAGCGAGCCAACGCCCGGATTGCCGCCCCACGAGAAAATCAGGCGCTTGGCACAACCGGCACCGATCAACTGGTCGTAGATCAGGTCGGGGGTCATGCGCACCAGCGTCAGGTCTTTTTTGCCCTGACGGATGATTTCATGACCGGCGGCCGTGGGGATCAGGTGGGTGAAGCCTTCCAGCGCAACGGTGTCGCCATCGTTGACCAGTTGCTTCACCGCATCGCGTAGAGAAAGAATGTCTGCCATGAGGTGCTCCGAACCCAACATC
>Ga0308164_10004463_pt1 | contig 11801 bp, 9 predicted proteins | sample PhyTR2_FD_201031 | JGI IMG/M metagenome (GOLD analysis project Ga0308164, IMG submission 201031) | Phyllosphere microbial communities from UC Gill Tract Community Farm, Albany, California, United States - DLSLT.R2 | ecosystem: Host-associated > Plants > Phyllosphere > Unclassified | place: USA... | reverse complement strand
CTTTTTCCTGGTTTGACAACGACAGAAGATTATGCAGAAACTATGAACTCCTAATGGAATCCTCTGAAAACATGGTCAAATTATCTGCTATAAAATTATTATTGAATAAAATTTAAACAGGCTCTTATTATTAATTTGTTGATGGCACCGATATTTTTCGGTGCTCTTTTTTTATCTCTGCCAGATTTAGAAACCGTTTGCCTACAATTTAAAAATTAAATATGGAAGAGTTTCCTAAACAAATAGGCCAGTTCAAAAATGGTGAAGATTTCGATTTAAAAGTCTTGTTAGTCGATATTTACTATTTCAGAAAGCTTATGACTATTTGAATCTAAATTCAAAAATCTTATAAGTTCGTTTTCGTAATATATGTTTTAATTTTTTGTCTGTTATTACCACTTCCATACGTGAAAATTCCTATACTCCTAATTTTTTCCCATCGATGATAGTATCCTTTTCAACAATATATCTATTATTTCCAATTTTGACGTCTGAGTTTTTATCATTTTTCTAATAAATCACCTCTGTTAAAATGACGGTCAGTAGAGTCTGGAATTCAAAAGATAAGTTCTGATCATCTTTTTTAAAGTAAGCCTCATCATTTTATCTTTGTAACTAATAAATTCTAGAGTATCAATTTTAAATTTATCATTTTCATTTTGTGTTGGTTTTGTTTCTTTTCCATTACAAGAAATCATGAACGGCAGTATAGTCAGTAATAGTAATTTATTCATTATTTTTTAACTAAAATTTGCCTTTATTCAACGAATTACTTCAAGACCATCTTCCAAGTTTTTGCCTTCGGGGAGATATAAGTATACCCCAATAAATCTACCATTAGTTGAATTGTTCTTTTTATAAGTAAATGCTAATGCAGATTCTCCAATTAATCTATTATCACTTTCTGATTTTTGAAGAAGTGAAATTATTTTCCCATTTCCATAATATTTTATTTTGTAATTAAAAGGAAGCCATTCTTTTTTAACGGATAATTTAAAAATATTTTCCTCCCAAATTTTTCTCACATCTTTCTTTTCCATATACTCAGCTATTGCATCTCTAACAAGAGAAGAATATTCATGTTTTGCAAGCAAATCCGCTTTATTATTAGAATAAATATCTTTATAATCATTATAAAACTCAACAACTTTTTTCTCTAATAATTTTTGATCTAATTTGGTTAAATCCTGACCTTTGCTCCAGCCCTCATTTTCATAGGGTATTTGAGCATCAAACTCGTATGTAATCTCATAATATTTTTTTCCTGCGCCTTCAAATTCTGGTACCGCTATATCATTATCCCGACCTGCCATCCGATCTTTTGTAGGAAGCTCAAATTTTGTAACAGGAATGTATTTGTACTCCGGATCTTTTTTGTCTACATATTCTATTTCAAGATTGCAGGAAACGTTAGGAGATAGTACATCTCCCGATCTGCTGTATTCTGCTGGAGCTGGATATAACCGCAATGTAATTTTTTGTTTGCCACTTTTAAGTATTGCATTGTTAATAGTAAAAGGGGTCATCAACTGTCCATATTCTCTTTCATTGGCAATGGGATAATCGTTGACCAATAATTCATAAACACATAAAGAATTTTTAACAAAAACTTGATAAACAGGTTCTTTTGGAAAACGCTTTACTTGTTCAGCTACTTTTTCTGTAATATTTGATGAATTGATGTCTGTGTTCATACTTTTTTTGTTTTCTTGAGAACAGCCTATTAAACCAATCAATAAGCTTACTATTAAAAATAATTTCTTCATTTTTTAAATTTTAAATAAATAAACTTTATCTAAATAATATGTATCTCCATCTATTAGGGTAAAGGATTTTGGCTTGTCTTGTGGGTTAGTGTCAAAAACTTTATCTTTATCTTTGCTCACTGTAACTCTTTGGTATAAAGTTCCTTTAAGTCCGGAGAAAAATATAACATCCTGATAATAAATTCCTGTTGCTTTTCCTTTTAATCCGTAATCAATACCATAATTTCGTGAATAACTGATATATCCTCCTACATCTACATCTAATTTTGCTTCCAATTTAATATGTTTAGGTGCAAAAATGGGTAAAATACGTATTGATTTTTCCTTTTGTATTTTAAAATCTTTTAGCGATGCTCCGGCTCTTATACCTACTCCGGCTGTAAACTTCCCTGAACCACTATTAAGACCAAAGATAAAATCATTCACAAATATTTTTTTTGATCCTAAATTTATTTTCACATTAAACTCACAGAATATTTTACCTATAAACTCAAATTTTAATTTTGTATTTTCTAGAGTTTCCTTTCCTAAAACTTTTTTTAATCTTTCACTTGCTTCACCCAATTCCATTAAACTGACTTCTTTTGAATAGGTGATACCTAACAGTGGATCAGCTTTACTATTGACTTCTACAACCCGAGAAATCTTACCAAGAGAAGATTCAAAATACATACTTCTGTTTTCTGCCATCTTTGGATAATCAACTTCAAAACCCATATCGTCTAATTTATCTACAGCTTTAAAGAATGGCTTGAATTTTTTGATTCTTCCAAAAGCTCCTTTACCGCGTGTAAACCATATAATTAAAAGGATAATTGCAATCTCTATCAAATACATGATCACTAAGGCTACGGCAGTAGCATTTCTGTATTCCTCCGTATAATCAAATGTTTTTGATGGTGTTTTTCTGCTCTCAATATCTGCAAAATTGTAGATAAAGTGCATACCGATTCCCATCTTATGAGTTTCTTCATCAATGAATTCAAAGATTTTATCCGACAGTTCATTAATTTCTTTAGGCGAAAATGCTTTTAAATTTGACAAACTGTCTTTTACAGAAGCAACAGTCTCATCCAACCAGATAAAATTATTGACTATTTTCACAGGAACATCATTCCAGAAATACGGATCTTTATAATCCATCCGAATATTGTATGTAAGAACAGCATCAGGATACGTGGTAAGTAATAAAGTCGGTTTAGGATTTTTTAAATCAACTTTAGAATAATATGCACAAGAATTAATAAAAAACTGATGAGCAAAACGGCTTCCCAAAAAAAATGAATGCAAAAAGTCACCTAAAGTTGGTGTTGGAGAGTAAACTTTATAATTGATTAAGTTGTCGCCATCTTTTAAAGTATTTCTTGTACCCAATTTATTGCCATCAATTGAACTCATTTCACTTTTGTGCTTCTGAGGTTCATGATAACACCCTTTTCTTGAAAAACCATTGACAGCAAGAGAAATAGGCATCGGCTTCTCCATATTAGGAGCTATTAAAGAATATTGAATCGGGACAGCTTCTTTATCACTGATAAGAAATTTAATTGTTGTTCTCCTGTTTTGCTCATGCATTGCTTCAGAGATACTATCTCCTATGAACAGTGGTTTGCTCTTTCCATATCCTTTCGCATGGATTCTGTTTGAATCTACCCCGTTTTTTATCAGATAATCAACTACAGACTGCGCTCTTCTTTGAGACAAAAGAACATTATATTCATTAGTTCCCCGCACATCCGTATGGGAGCCTAATTCTACAGGAACGTAAGGCATTAACTTTGTTAAAAACTGCACTATTTCATCCAAAACCGGTTTTGCATCGCTTCTGATATTTGACTTATCATAATCGTAATTGATATTACGTATGGTATAAAATTTACTCGATGAATCCATTTTATTAATAAAACGTCCTTCATTGAATAGCTCTACCGTTTTATTCCTTTCTGTAAGTTTAAGAATCTGAAATCTGCATAACGATATTGAGCTAGCTTTTTTTTCAGTATCACCTACTTTCACCGGTGCGTTACTACTGAGAATTTTTATTTCGGTTTGTGTAGGAACTATTTTATTTTTAACAGTAAGATATCTTGCGTGGATGTAGTCTCCGTGATCATCGGAAATATATTTGTTTCCGTCTCTAATTTTTACGTAAAATTTATTGTCATCATTTCCTTTCTTCCAAGATGGCAATAAGGTAAAATCTGTATTTATTTCACCATTAATCACATGTGCTTGCTTTTCAAAAACCTTTGCAATAGTATCGTCTTTGGTGGGATCATATTTTTTATTGTTAAGCCAGTTTGACACCTTCTCAAGAGTAATTTCACTATTAAGACGATATAACTCTACAGTCACCCATTTGCCATCAATACCTTCAGTTTCTAAACCGAGAAATACATTTTCACCAAAGGAAAATTTATGGGAGCGTTGATCTTTGCCATCATTTACAAGACACCACTTACTTTTTTTAATTTTTAAATCAGAAAGTCCTCTTATATAAATACCAGACTGCATACCAACATTGCCTGATAAACTTGCTTCTAAATAATATGTATAGGAGCCACATAATTTTTTGGGTATTTTCACACGAAATATCCGTCCTGCATCTTTTGTAATGAGTTTTTTATTTTCATCAAACCAAAACCAAGTTAGATTCTTAGCCTTTTCTTGCGCAGTTGTTCCAGAATGCCATTCATTAACTTCAAAAACAGCTTCTAAATCAGCTTTGATTACCATGTTTTTATTTACTCTCGATGATCCAGGGTAATAACGACCATCGGTCATTTTTAAATTTTTAACACCTTTTGCCATTTAATCAAATTTTATTAAAATATCATCATGAGTAGGTTGCTCCACATACATACTTTCAGAATCCACCAGCGGGTTTATCTGCTGCTGCACATCCTGATCTGCATTTTTAAAATTCTGCTGGCTCGCTTCTGCTCTCTGACCGTGATCTATAATTTCTATGCACGGAGTTCCTGCAATTGCACAGACTGCCTTGCTGTCTTCCAAAATAATATACCCACCGTTGCTAAGCTGTACTTTATCATAGAAATTCTGCCATTCGGTTACCATAATTTTACATGGTGGTGGTGGAACTCCCATTTTCGTACAATTTCCGAATGTGTTTTTTTCAAATGTTGCAGCTCCGATTTCTTTCGTCGTGACAATCAGTTTTTTTGATGCACTTTTATCGTTTGCATACTCTTTTTGATGAGTAAGAACCTTAAGGTGATCCGGAGCCTGCCCAAATTGACATTTGCACATGGCTCCCTGTACTACGATGTGTTTTTCTGCCATGATTACAATTCTTTATTTGAAATTACAATTCGTGTTAAATATTCATTTCCAAATTCTAAACGGACGAATGAAGTATTCATTTTAAAGGTTACCACTGTTAAAGCTTTTGATGTATTTTCATCTACTCCCACGGTCGTTTGATACAATTGGGCTTTATAGCGGGCAAATTTATCTTTGCATTCTGAAGGCGAACTGTCATTAAAAACCAAACCATACGGCAAGCCGGAAACCGCATCTTCTCCATAATATTGAATAGCATAATACTCTTCACCACTGGTCATATTTGCATAAATCATATTGAAATTTTCAAAGTCCCAATTAGAATATTTACCGTTTTTACAGGTTTCGCATTCCAATTCACTTAGGTCTGTTTTTAAAAGTTTGGTCAACTGATCTGCGCTTGTCGGAAGATTTATAAATTGCTTTTTAGCAAAAAGATTCTGAAGATATTTTGATGTGAGTTTTTTCTGTGCGGTTTTTGCTTCAATGGCAGCAATATGTTCATCAGACTGAGCAGTCATCGTCGCTTCTGTTTCGGTATCAATTGTACTATCTTCCACAGCCTCCAATCCTTTCGAAGGTGCTCTGGTCTTACTATTCAAAAGAAATTCTTTGATCTCTTTTTCCAGTTTTCCTGTTGATTTTGTAAGCTTTACATCAACTTCTTTTTTTGACCAGCTATCCGGACTTATTTCTTCAAGAAAAATATTGATTTTTGTATTTTTTGCCGAAACTTTTTTCATAGAAACATTCCAGATTGCTTTCTGGATAAACTGTTTCGGTTTTGCACCATTCTTTACTGCTAAATTTAAATAAGGATTTTTCTCATTAGCATCAAATTTCAAATCATACAAATCAATGGTCGTAGAAAATTCGTTATCTCCTGCCGCTGCCGCTTTTGTTTCGTCTCTTGTGAAATCATTTTTAAAATCAAATAGGATATTTTGTAATTCCTCAATATTTTTCGGAACGGTAAATTCTGTTTTCTGACCAAAATTCAGAGTAGAAATTAAGATGAATAGCGTTAAAAACAGTTTATAATTAAATATTTTTTTCATTGGTTTGATTTTAAATTGATTCAGTCATAACAGCTATTACAACCGATATTTTTTTTCTTTTTTCAGTGTTAATATCACATTCTAAATACAGTGATTCCGGAAGTTGGGTTTTACCGTTCAGATAATATTGAAGTCTGAAATTTCCGTCATCATTCATAACAGGATTGTCTTCTATAATCAGAGAAAATGGCGCTCCATTGATAAAATCATATCGCCTTCTTTCATCATGTAATTTTCCGTTTCCTACAATATTTATTAAATCATAATCATCTTTTAGAGGATCGATTTCTACTTCAATTTTATAATTCGGTTCCACAGCGTTGTTTATCACCGGAAAAGTTTTTGTCATCTCAGTCTGATAATTCTGATTAAATTTCTGATAGATTCCAAAGAACAAGGTGCGGATGAAATAATCATTTTTAATGAAGATAAAAAGAGAATTGGGTTCATCCAAAACCGCTTCAATTTTCCGGCAATATTCATCAACAATATCCCCTTCAAATTCTTTGTAGACCTCATCTTTAACATCATTCCATCTTTCTTTGAATATATCAGCATTTTCTATGTTATTAAATTGCCCCTTCTGATCAACGCTTATCTGCATCGGATATAAAACTTTGGATGTTTTGTACGCCAGCAGATCTGCAATTTCATTGACTTCTTCTTCATTCAGAAAAAGATTTGAAGTTCTGTCGATTTCAAAAAAATGAAAACCGCTTTCATATTTAATCCATCGAACAGAAACATCATATTTTATTTCATTTTTATGTTTATTATTTTCAATGGTTATGATTGTACCGTATTTCAACAATGAATTTTCGGGCTGAAAAATCAATCTGTTTCCATGACCAAATTTTACCAGTTTATTTTTATCAACAACCGCCGTTCTTGGCAGAAACAGCTCTTTTTGCTGCGTGAAATTTATTAAAATACTGTCTTCTACTTTACAATGATTGTTGTGAAAAAATTTCAAAGATTCTTCAGACAAGCCGTAAAGATTGGCTATACTTTTTACAGTCTCTCCGGGTTGTATAATATGTTTGTTGAACTTCTGCATAAATTAAATTCCAACTACATCAATAAATAGTTTCCGAATTTTTCTTTTTTAAATACATTAAATTATTTCCTCAATTAATGAAGAACTCGTACTCTGTCGGAAGTAGGATCCATTCCTATTCCTTCCCTTCTTGCAGACCAGTGCAGATATTTATTTCTGAGAATTCTCAGATCATCCTGTTCTCTCATTTCTTTTTGATAATCTGCATATTTTTGTTCTGGTATTGATGCGCCACCATAAGCGTTTTCAACTTCTTTGTATCTCTTAAAAACATATTGTTTTCCTTTGCCCATTGCATAAGATCTTAAGCGGTCTTTTACTCTCACCAGCAAAGCATCGGAAGTGATCGAATGTTTTTCGTCGGTAATTTTTTTTAAGGTAAACGGAATCTCTTTCTGATCACCATATTCTGCCATAAAATGTAGAGGAATATAGCTGTAAGTTTTCACCAAATCCCGGCTTCCTTTTAACGCCAGATAAAAACCAGGTTCTATGGTAAGCTGCTCTTCTTTAAACCAAGCATCTGCAATGAGCTGACTTCTTGATGTTTTTAATTTCGTAGCTGTTGTCCACGAAGTTTCAATCTCTTCCCAACTCTCAGTGCCATCTTCATAAGCTCCGCCCACATCACAATGAACACCGGGAAAAATTTTCTCTATACCGACATGCACATTGGTCAAATCAAAATTTTCTCTGTGCTCGTTTTCTGCCACAAAATGAATAACCGTCTGCGCTCTTCCGATATCATTAAGACCTAATTCGTCCACATCATTGTGAAAATTCGGCTTTGGAGAAAAGTTTTTTGAATAAGACGAAACCGTGTCGTAAATTCCTAAAAACCGAACCTTAAGAACATCAATTTTAATTCCGGCTTCCTGTAATTTTAATCCTAAATGCCCCCATTTTGGAAGTTCTTCTCCTTCAACTCCGTTTCCGTCGCTGTCAGAATGAGAAGTGAAAGTCATGCCTTCATGAGAAACAGTAGTGGTTTTTGCTTTATATTTTGATTTACCTATTTCATGCACAAAATTACGAGCTGCCGCTGCTCCACGGCTGAAACCAAAAACATCAAATGTAAGCACCGCTATTTTATCTGCTTTTTTAGCGTTTTTTATGTTTTTTACTTTCTTAACGATTTCTTCACAACCTTTTCTTACTTTACCCCTGATTCCTGTATCTCCCGTTCCGAAAGCATATCCCAACATAGAGTCTTCTTCTTTATCTTCCGTACCAATCCCTTCTATATAGATCCCAGAACTTTTATCATAATGGTCCCATAAACGTGCGACGTTACTCCAATCATTATTATAACTGTTGTTATCTGTAGGAGAGCCTCCGTTTTTTTTGTAATCAGGAGTTTTATCTCTTCTTTCGATAGTATTGGTTTTATTATTTAAAGTTCCGTCAAAAAATATCCCAAGAGTAATGTCTAAAACTTCCTCTTTGGATATTTCCGGGGTGTAGTCTCCAAATTTGTTATTATGCATCGTTCTTTTTATCTTAATTAATAAACACTGTAAGGAATAGATTACTCTATCTTACGGGAAAATCTCGTTTTTGCTTTCGTAATCGGCAGTTCTTCGTTATCAGTTTTTAATGATAAGATTGCGGCCGTATTATCGTCATTAACTTTTATCGTAAAATCTATGTCTTTTTCTTTTCCTAGTTTTTGGAACAATTCAAAAATCTCTTTTTCATCAAAAGAATCTATCCAGACAGCGTATCTGTTTTTATTTTGATCTCTCCAATAGAAACCGCAAAATTTCGGAATCGCTCTTTTTTTGTAAGTATCTTTTGTGAGGCTTTCATTAAAAAGGTTTTCCTGTTCGCCATTATAATTCGTCATTCCAAAGTCAATCCATTCAGCTCCGTTTGGTAAAACGACAGATGGTTTCCAGCTATATCTTTCTCTGTAAGCATCATAAATTTCAGGTGAAGGATACCCTTGTTTTTCTATTTTTTCTCTGATTTCGGGTTTAAACGTTTTATAAGACGGATCTTTCAACATTCTTTCGGCAAAACCTTCTTTCAACATATATTTCGCATTGTCGTATGCTTTCTCCTGAGTAATTAACGTGTCATGAGCCTGAAAAACACCCACTTCTCTTTGATTTCCCGCACCATTAATCCATAAAACAACTCGTCCCTTCGGAGCAAGACCTACAATAAAATTAGTATATGTGGTTTTTTTGCCATTATCCTGATCAGTAAATCCTTTTTCAAAAAGAGTCTTTATTTTTTCTTTGTCTAAATCCCATTTTCCGGTATAAAATTTATTTTCAACTAAAGAATACCATGTAAATTCCAGCTTATTTGGGATGTCCATTTTTTGAGTTTCTACACTCATCGTTCCGCCTTCGTTTCCCCAGCCCGTGTTCTGAGTTCCCCAAATAGCATCAAAACCATAAGTAAAATTATCTGCTATAATTGCTCCTTTGTAAATTTCCATAGGATATTCTTCAGGCGCAGAGATGGTTCCCAACCAATTGTATTTTTCGTCCATTTTTTTATTTTGACAACTTGCCACAGAGAAATTACAGAGAATAAAAAGAAGTAATATTTTCAACTTACTTATTCCCATGAGACATTATTTTTTTATTGCTTGCCAAAACAAGATTACCTTTTTTAGCCTCTGCATTGATTTTTTGTGCAATTTTTTCAGCCTTTTTCCCGACACTCAAATTGTAAGTATCGTTCACTTTGATGATAATATTTTTTGCAGTTTTTCGAATGGCCATGATTAGAATAATTTTGATTTTTCTGCGCTGTTGAATTCAACAATTTTTCCGCTTTGCATTGTCATGTTTTCCAATTCGCTGAATATCGACATTTCGCCGGCAATTTCGTTGGAAGTTTCAGACTGACGGAAAAATTCTTTTTCCACCATTTCAGTTCTTGTATCTGAAGATTCACGAATATCTCCTGCTGCAGTTTGCACAATATCCGTTCCTGCTGTAGATATAATATTGTCGTTTGCCGAACTTGTAATACTTGCACCCGCATTTACTGATATTTCTTTTCCAGCTGTAATATTGATGTTTTCACCTGCATTTAATGTGAAATTTTTCGGAGCATTCATCGAAATATTCCCCTTTCCATCCATAAAATAGGTGTTTCCACTCGGATCAATGATATTTACACTTCCTTCTTCATCGTTCATCAAAATCCTGATTCCGCTTCTTGTCTGTATTGATTTTAAATGATTGTTGATTCCGCCACCCAATCCAATTCCCCCATGAAACATTCCGCCCATTACGAAAGGTCGGTCCGGATGATTATGCACAAAATTCACCATCACCTGATCTCCAACTTCAGGAATCGCTACATACCCTCGGTTTTGGGTAATCTGATCCGTTCCTCCTGCATCAGGACTCATCATTCGGATAAAATGAGTCGTGTCATTCGTCTGCCAGTCAAATCTTACCTGAACCCTGCCCTGCCCTTCCGGATCGGTGTTGGAAATTACTGTGGCAAGCTGAGGTTCTGCTTTTGGTATCGTGAACTCAGGTTTTGGTAAAAATCCTGTATCTGATGCAATTCCGTTAAAACTTCCGCTATAGTGGCCAATCGTATCGATTTCATGAGTCGTTTCGGTCACCATGATTCTTGTGAAATACGAAGTTTCATTCGTATCAGGTTTTCTCATTTCAACATCGACGGCACATCCCGGATGAAGAAAAGGAACCGTCGTGGAACCTGAAAGATTAAAAACATTGACAGCCTCACTTCCTGCAGTGCTTTTCTGTGAATATTCAACATCCAAATGCGTAGTTGCCTTGATTGGAGCAACTCTTAAAGAAGGAGTTTTATAAATATTGTCGTTATGCTGGTAAGCAGTTTTTGCCAAATCCCCCACATGCTGAATCGGGGTTGCTCCTGATTTCAAAACTTCATTTCTGTTGCTGTTGTAACCGTAAAATTGTGGTTTGGTATGAACCGCTTTCAGTTCAACTTTGATGTCGTTGGCACTGCTTCCATACGTCAGTTTGATAGGTTGGTTTTGTGGTGGAAGTTTTCCGAAGTGCAACACTTCACCGTCGTAATAAAACTGTTCGCCATACGCTTCAGCCATTCTCGCCAGATAGTTGTAATGCGTTTCATCATATTGGCTGCTGTAGATGATTTGAGAATAATCATTCGTATCGATTCTGATATCGAATCGGCTTTTATCTAAACCCTGCTTAATAACTTCTTCAGCAATAATTCCCATATTCACAGGCTGGGTTCCCCCAAAACTTTGGATATGAGGAGCGCCATCCAATAAAATGGTCGGACTGTAACCCGACAAAACAATGTTTCCCAAACTCATTCTCTCCTGGCTGAAACCTACTCCCGTAATCACTCCCACAAAAGTTCGTTCCGGACTTTTGTCGATGTCTTTGTAGGAAATCACCGCCGTCAGTCTTTTTCCTAAAAATTTATTGGCTTCTTCTAAAGTATGGGTCTGGCGGTCGCCTAAAGTGTCATGAGCTAAAGTCAGCGTAAATTCATGGTGCTTCTGTGCACTTTGGGTAAGCTTGAAGTGCTTGTAATATTTGATCACTTTACCTTCAATAACCAAAGATAATTTAACCAAACGGTTGATGCCGGTATGGTGATTTTCTGAAATCCCAGCCG
>Ga0308164_10004460_pt1 | contig 11807 bp, 8 predicted proteins | sample PhyTR2_FD_201031 | JGI IMG/M metagenome (GOLD analysis project Ga0308164, IMG submission 201031) | Phyllosphere microbial communities from UC Gill Tract Community Farm, Albany, California, United States - DLSLT.R2 | ecosystem: Host-associated > Plants > Phyllosphere > Unclassified | place: USA... | reverse complement strand
GTCGTCACCGGATGGGCGCCGCTGCACAACCTGCGCTATTTCTTCCAGTACTTCCGGCTGCACAACAAGGAAGGCGCACTGCTGAAATCCAGCACCTCCTTGCTCGACTACCAGACAGGCAAGGCCACGGCGGAGGAGGCCGACAAACTGCTCATCGATCCTGCCAGTCCCGTTTACCGTCTGCATCGACTGCGCACCATCGGCGGCGTTGCCGCCATGCACGAACATTTCACGGTAGTGGCAAGCAAAGTCCCGGACTTCCCTGGGCCGGAAGCCTTTCCCGAACTCTTGTATCGCCACTTGCTCGAACACTACGGCATACGCGTAGCGGCGGTGCGCGAACAGCTCACCGCCGGCCTGGCCACGGCAGAGGACTGCAAGCTGCTGAAGCTGGAGGCGCCCCATGCCGTGATGGTCATCGACGCCATATCCTTCGACCAGACGGCAACGCCAGTGATGATCACGCACCAGCGCGCGAGTACGGAGCACTTCATGTATGTGAACGAAATTCGGTGATCAGGGCGTTAAAGGAAAGCGTGCTGTGCGTGTGACTTCGGGGCAGGCGGGTGGAGCTCGTGGAAGGGCTTCACTAGTAACTCTACTAAATGCTTATTTAGTAGAGTTATCGTTTTTTTCGGAGAGTTTTGAGCGGTGATAGGGGATTTTCGCTTCAGTTTAAGAGCGTCACTCACGCGTTGACTAGGTACGCTTGATTCGTGTCGTCACGTTGTAAGTTTTGCCTGTGGAACCGCGTATTGGTTGATGGCTACGCTGTGCTGATTGAGAAATACGAGCTCTGCCGCCGTGAATGGCTCGCCAGCACCGCAGAACCCGATCTCCAGTCAATGTGGCATGGGTAGGTAGCGACATGGAATACGACGACAACTGGTTGAAGATGCCGTGCTTGCGCTGTTGGCAACCTACAGCTCCGATACAGGCAATGCATGGAAAGGGTTCGACTTCGAAATCATGAACCGACTGCATGCGCACGGGTTAATTAGTGATCCGGTCAACAAGAACAAATCTGTCTGGGTGACAGATGAAGGACTGGCCCGAGGTCGACAGATAGCCGACCGCTTGTTCGGTATGAGAACTCCAACGGACCGGAGATCTGAATCCGATAGCTGACCGCATACTCCCTAATAGGTTGGACAGGCTTGTGGATTAATCGGGTTTTGAGTTATCGGAGATCTCGCCCAGATTTACGATCGCCGAAGGCGTGATAACACCTGGTATGCCCAAGTCATGATTGACTGGCCAGCCAACGGGCAGCTTTAGCGCTGCGGCTGCAAGACGTGAATCTTGACGAGGATGATTAACAGCTTTCGAAACGTACTTGACGCTACGCAGGTCTCAAGCGCTTGACGTGGGATGGACAGAGGCTGAGCAGATGCTCCCACGAATCGATGGGCACAGCGGGCGATGAGTACTCGAGTGTTGATGATGCGTATGAGAGTGAGGTTACCGGAGGACCAGGATCGTCTGGTACAGCAAAGAAGCCTGGAGACCGGGGGCAACCCTGCCATGCGGATCGCGTATCATAACGTTACGCATAATGTATATTATGTTAAATATGGTACTTACCACCTGCACGAAGCTACGTTTCTGTCTGGTTCCACTAACCTACGAACGCGATTCCACAAACCCCCGAACTCCTTACGAGTCATCAGTCTCATCGCACTCTCCTCATCCAACCTCTCAGCTTCCGTTTCGCAAACCTGCGAAGCCACGCCACCGCCAAAACCTCGTTACCCAGATGCCTTGCTCCGCCTGACTCAACATCCAGAGTGTCCAATCTGGGATGCTGATCTAAGTCCCGAACGCAGATCACCAGATCCAAATCCTGCGCTATACCTTCTATGCGCTATACATTCTGCATGAGTTCTTGAATGCGCGCCAAGCGAACTTCGGTACAAACCCGTTCGGCTTCGACACAGCATCTCCAGATTGTAGCTCGCAGGTAATCCTATGGCGGCACCGTTTATCCCGTTCCCAATTTTTCCGCCGTACGAACATTGGCGCCCCAATACAGCAACGAGCTTCCCCGAGAGCCGGTACGTCCGGCACCGACTTGAGACAGTCGACCTCCAATGCCTGCCATTTATGAGCGCTTGGTATTGCGCAAGCTTCTTGGAGGAATCCTCATACCGCTGGACGCTTAGTGAAGCCAAACAGCACTACGGCGTCACCTGCAGGTACTTGGAGCAGATGCTCAATTGGAGTTTTTCGGCTGGCCTCTCATTGCTGGATTGGGAACCTCACCATTTTAGGGAGTACCTAGAGTTCCTGATCCGCCCACCGGCGACCTGGTGTTCATCTGCATCGCGCATGAAATACGAGGCGCAGCCACTCACGCCTTTCGCGCAATGGAAATTCAACCCCGACTGGCGGATGTTTTGCCGAAATATTGAAGAATCAGGTGCGAAGACACAGACCCGACGAGATCTAAATCGTGCAGCCCAGGTTGCTCAGGATTTCTTTTCCTTATACCTCACCAAAACAGGGATCTCGAAAAACAGCTGTGCGGCCGTCCTTCCGACTGATCTGTTTGATGCTTTATCCGAAACAAAGCAGCGCGCGTTCCACAGTCCTCAGGAGCTGGATTGGGCCTTTGATCAGCTCGCCAGCGGAACTCTGCCCACGCTGCTGTCTGAGCAGATTTTGCTATTGGCGATAGCCAGGTTTTCTCGCATCAGGCTCGGCGACGTGAAGACCTTGAGCCAATTTCGTCTGGGAACTGAAAAGGACAATTATTTTGACTACGCGATGCCGGCAAGGGGGTAGTTTCAATCGAGTTGGACGCAGATTTTGTTTTTTATTTTAAGCGTTACCTGATTTTCAACCAGGTCGACCTTGAATGCGACCTCCCTCCACTACCGGTTTTCCCGACCAATAATGGCCAGTTCGGTTACTCTCTGGATGCGGTACATCAGCACATGGCGTTTTTTAGAAGCGCCTTGGCTGACCTGGCAGCGCTTTGCGCAGATCCCAACATCAAAGCGTGTGAGACGAAATTTAGGCGAATGTCATTTGCCTCGATCCGCAGGTCTTCGATCTATGGTTGGAGAAGGCGCCGACGTAACCTCCGATGGCCGGCCCCAGCGCAATAATATCGAAATGCGGTCGCCGGCCTATGCACCGTCAACGCCGGTCGATCCCTCCTCCTCCTCCTCCTCCTCCTCCTCCTCCTCCTCTGCGTTCCGACGTTGATCCTGCCGCATTTCGAGCCGGTGATCCTTGCGGTTGACCGACACCCAGATCGCGGAAAGATATTTAATATATTTATTAGAGGTCGGAAGCTCTGGGGTTTTATAAGTCATATATACTTTTACCAATTTCTTTAAAAGTGACCTTGCGCATGTAAATTGAGCGATCTTTTTTGCACGGCCCTGCGGGCACGGCTGTCGTGCATCAAGCCGCCTTAGGGCGTCTTGCCCCTACGGGCTTCCATCCTCGTACCTACGGCATGAAGCCTGCGCGCTCCGCTTGCGATCAGCATTTTATATGCCCGCGATCGAAATCGCCCGTCAGGATCAAATTGGACTGCCCTACCCCAATCATGCCTAGTGGCCCTCACTGCGCGTAGTGGTCGCCAGGGTACCGGGTGTGGAGCTGTGAAGAGGCGTATCAACCTTCCGACAATTTAGAGCTTAATCACGGTTCCTTCGCCCTAGCCGGCTCGCTACTATACGGCCTGCTGGCGGTGGCGCTTGGTGCGTCTGTTTAGGTGAAGGGATTCAGGATGATTAGACGGTTTAGGCTTGAGCAGAAGTCCAACTACGAAAAGCTGGTGATCGCTCGGCGTCTGTCGGAGATGCTCGATAATTTTCTGAGCGGGCGCGATTACCCACTGTGCATTGGCGCCGAGCAAGGCGGGATTGAGGCATGGGATGACGTTGTCATTCACCATAGTGACACCCTGTGGGAGCACCTGCAGATCAAGCGGCAGTCCACTCCGTTTTCCACTAAGCATCTGGATAAAGCTGACTACCTAGAGTCCCGTAGACCCAAGCCACAAAAGACTGGGAAAGGTTCGGTTAGCCAATCTGCTGCTGACGCAACGCAGTCGGCAGAAACTGAAAGCGAAAACTCAGTACCTGCCGACAAGGACATTGAGTCAGAACTCGATAAGGCCTTCAAAAGCCTGGCGGCCTGGTCTCGTTCAGACGACGCTAAGAAGCTACCCGCCCGAATGTTTTCCCTTATCCTTCCTGGCATCGGGATAGACATCATTGGCAAGGGGACAGATTCCATCAGGGTGAACCATCTGCATGAATTCTGCGATCTTTGCCAAAAGGATGGCGCTGACGTCCTTGCGATTTCCAAGCGGGAGGACAAGCCCACTAAGAATGTCTACAAATGGCTCACCACGTGGTGCGGCTTCCAGGATTGGAAGCATGTCGTAGAGACCATGCGGATGCTAAAGGTTATCTGCATTGGAGATGACCATTACCTGGAAGCGAATTCCGAGGAGTCACTTCGACGGCATTTCACTCAGCCGGATGTCACCTTGAGTTTGCTGCTCGCTTACATCTCTGACAGCACCACTGATACCAACGTTGTCACCTGTTATTCCGCAGCTAAACATCTGCGCGCAATGCTTCTTCCGGACTGCGAAACCTGGACACAATATTTGCTTCATCCCGCACCAAGCCAAGGGTGGACGGTGGCCGGAACGCATGACCTATACACCACGCCCACAGTGCCTCCTGCCCATGCTGCGCTTGAAGTGGTTAATCATCACTGGAACGCTGCTGCTCAGAATCGCAAGCTCAGGCTTCACTCGAAATACGCAGCTCCTGCTCCCAGTACACTTGCCCTGCCCTCTGCGATTCTTCGTCTCGCGCTTCACCTGAAAGGCGGTAGCCACTGCTTGCTGCTCGATGAGGCGGTATGGCGACAGGGAGCTGCAAATGAGCTGGGCGACACTCTGGGTGTCGGCGATCGCGATCTGGAGGATCTGCCATGGTTTGATAACGTCGAGCCTCTTTCGAGTGCAGTCGGTCGCAATCTGACAACAATTACGGAGACGAGGACGGAATCAGCTGCACTCCATCATGCGATGAATGATCTGGTATGGCAGCAGCTACAAGCATGCATCTCGAAGAAGCTTGCACAGATCAGGGATGGTGACCTGCTGTCAGCCATGGAGTCGATGTGGCTGGCCTGGAGCGCTGACTTGACCGCGGATCCCAATGGTCGTCATTTGCTGTTTGAGCAAATGATGTACCCCGAAACGGAAGGTATCGATGCCAAGCAAGCCCTGCGAATTGGGCCTCGTACGGTAGAGCTACTCGAAACAGCGACGCTGATGCTTCTGCTCGTTTCCGTAGGACTTGGAAAAGCAGGTGCCTGCTGGCGTTCAATTCCCGAAATTGGAGAGGTGCTCAGCATCGCTTTGCGCAATTGGTCGGGCGAAGCGGCCGATACTAGTGGTGTGCGTCCTGTCTCTGAAGAAGAGAACCTGATGTCACTACTTGGCCGGTCACCAGCCCCGGTGGTGATTCTAGCCGGTGTGGATAGCTCCCCCACTTACCTCGTACAGCCAGGCCTCGCGGACGATCTCGACGTAGGCAACAGCATGGCAGCTGAACGTCAGCCTCATATGTTGATTACGCGTAACGAGATCTACAAGCAACTGCGGGTTGGTACGCTGGCGTCCCTGCAGAATGGTTTACAACACAAATGGAAAGCCTGGGTTGCCGCACGTAAAGCGGCAATCGAAGCGAGTGGGAAAGGATACTGATCATGATGACACTGCAGCAATTGGCCGAAACCATCGTCGAGCGTGCGCAGGGGCGATACGACGTGCGCTCCCTGGAAGAACTGGAGCTCACCCTGCCGGAGGTCGAACGCCCTTCTCAGGTCTTGCGACTCAAGCGCTCCAGCAGCCAGGCGGCTGGTTGGCGAACCATTCTTTTGGTCGAGGCTCCGTTGGCCTCGGTGCAGGTCGCTTACCATTGGGCGGCGGACGTTCGCGATGTTCTGCCTGAGCCTGAAACGTCAGATCTCTACATGTTTCTGTTGATCGGTGACATCGCAAATGACGATGCAGCTCGAATCGAGACGGATGACCGGTTCTGTCGCAAGGTTGTGGCGCGAGAGTCTGAAGAGGCAGCAAACCTTCTTGATCGCACCTTTCTAGCAACACTCAACCCTGCAGGCGATGTTGAAAAACTAAGTGATCCATTGGAGTCTGCATTGAACTCGTTGTCGGCAGCTCATCCATGGACTTCTCCTTACCTTTTGGCATGGAAGGCGGAGCTCTTGTCCAACACGAGCGGCACCGAAGTCGCGCAGGTTTTCCGTGAATCGCTGGTTGTTAACGAGGATCAGGAATGAGCAAGCTGGATTCGATCGTTCTCTCCAATCTTCGCAAGTTCGGCTCCGACGTCACGATTGAGCTGAGTCCTGGCGCAACCATTCTCCTCGCTCCGAATGGTACAGGTAAAACCACGGTATTCGAGGCCATCGAGTTCGGCCTCACCGGTAAAATCGCGCGCCTTGGCGACAACATTGCTCACGTTGTTCGTGACGACCAGGCGGTCGCGAGGGTCAGTTTGAACTTCGCGAACCTGACTGCAAGCTCGCAAGTGACGTCGGATGGTGAGGTTAGCCAGGCGGGAGACCTGACAGAAATTTTTCCGAACGTCCCTGAAACTGACATCCCTTTCCTGCTGAGGCTCACGCATCTTCTCGATCAGAGAGAAAATGAGTGGATTGTAAAAGCAGCAGAGAGAGACGCTGGTTCTCAGTTGGCCCGACTTCCTCTTGGCCGAGACGGATCGCGTGCGCGTGCGACGCTTCCGTCAGTACGCCGCTCTCTGACTGAGCAGAAATCACGAGCAGAAGAGGTATTGATCGATCACGAGAAGGAGCTGAATGAGTGGAATCGCCTGATTCAGGAGCGTGACGTCGCAGCTGTCGGAGCAATCGGCGTTTTACGGCCACGAGATGATATCGCCCAAAGCATTTCGCAGGCTGCAACCCAGACAGAAAGTCTCGACCAGGTTCCGCCAGGCCTGCTCACCGAGCCGGTTAGCCAAGATGCTTTGTCCATGGCCCATTCGGCTCTTATCGATATCCTGAGAGCCAAGATCGAGCGCGCGCAAACTCAGATCACTGGGCTCGCCGAGGCCGATAATCTGATCGACAACTTCGGTGCCGTGCAGACTCAACTGACTGGCCTGAATGCTCAACTCGCGACGGCAACCGTAGCGCTCGGTACCCATTCGAAAAGCCGAGCTGACAACGCCACCCTTCTGCAGCAGCATCAGGACAACATTCAGCAAGCCCAGCAGGATCGAATCAGCATTGTGCAGGAGCTGGAGCGCTTGGTAAGTGAGTCCAGCGCCAGGCAACAGATTACTCACCGTACTGAGGAACTGGCTGAAGCAGCCGCTGCAGTGGAGGCCGCCCAAGAACATTGGGGTGTGCTGCGCGACCAGCATGATCGCAATCTGCAGGTTCGAAACCAGCATGCACTCATCGATACGCAGCTCCAGTCGCTCACTCAAAACGAGCAGCGATTGCTGGAAGGTCAGAAGTCGGTTGCCGCATGGGAAGCCGCTGAAATACGACTCGGTGAGCTTCGCTTGGAGTTGGGTCTTCTCGATGGGGAACTCGATCTATTGAACTCGGCTTTGGCTGAGAAGCGCTCTGCCTACGAGGCCTGTGGTGCTGCAGAATCTACCGCCCGGGCCAACTTCCAGGCGTTGAGTTCTTCCGCTGATGCGATTCGCCAAGCAGTGGCTTCGATCGCCGAACATCTCCCGCATGAGCAGGACACCTGCCCGCTTTGTTTGGAGCCCCATGGCGCTGTTGAGTTGCAAAAACGTGTAGCGAGGGCTTTGGAGGCAATTGATCCGAATCTGACTGTTGCCGACCAGCAATTGAAAGCCGCTGTAGAAGCGCTGATGGCCAGCGATCGTGAGCTTGTTTATGCAGTGCAAGCGTTGGGAGATTGCCAGGTAAAGCAGGCATTACTGAACGCCAGTCGGCAGGAGTTAGAGGAGCAAATTGCCGCATTTCGTATTGACTCTACCCTCGCGAGTGACACGGTGTCACTGGCTAAAGAGCAGCTAAGTGTGCAGTTCGACGGGATTGAGGCGATCCGTAACAAACTGGCAGAGCAACGTACTGGCTTGGCTCCGATGGTTGCACCTGAAGAGTTTGAGAAGGCCCAAGCTGCTTATGAGAATGCCGTCAGCGAGCTTGATCGGGTTCGACTTCTTCACAGCGGAGCTATGACTCGACTCGATCAAGCAGTGGCCACATTGACTGATCTTACCGCTGGAACGCCGGTGGCACGTACGCTTGAGGAGCTGACCGCTGAGCGAAATCAGCTTGATCATCGAATCAGTGATCTTAATAGAGCCGTTGAAGGCGTTCAGTCCACCCTGGACGCGCAGCAGAGCAAGTTAACTGAGTTCACCCATACGCTTCTGCAGATTGAGGAGGCCATCAGGCACGTTCAGTCCCAGGCCACCCAGCTTCGCGCGAGCTGGCAAGCGTTGACTCTGCCAGGTGACCCTCTCGCTGAGGCTGCCCAGGCTCGCGACACGAAATTGCGAGACACGTTGGCCACTTTGGAGGCCAATGTCTCGACGCTCGAAAACATTGGCGTGGAGATTTCCGCCTGGGCCAAGCTGAATGAAAAGCAACTGGCGCAGCGACTCATTGATGCTCAGCGTCTTGGGCGTTCTGAAGAGGAATTCACCGCTTACCTCAGTGAAAACATCGACAATGCGCGAAGCAACCTGTCGGATCTATCCAAGCTTTCCGATGCCGTTTCTTCTCTGGATACGTCGCTCAAACTGGAGATCGAGAACGTCCAGAAGCACGTCAGCAAGGTCGTTCCGCGCTGGCAGGCCTTGCTCAAACGAATCGTCAGAGAGTCTCGCTTTCATGAGGCGAGTCTTAAGTTTTTCAACGCGTACAACAAGGATCGAGCGGAAGTCTCTGTACCGCTGGGGGGCAAATCGGCCCCCGTGCCTGATGTGGCCAGCGAGGCGCAGTTGACGGATTTGCAGCTGACATTCCTGCTTTCCATGGCGATGAGTCACCAATGGTCACCGTGGAAGGCCCTGCTGCTGGATGATCCGACTCAGCACCACGACCTGGTGCATGCCTCTGCAGTTTTTGATCTGCTGCGCGACTATATCGTCGATCACCAATTTCAGGTCGTCATCGCAACCCATGATGCGCTGCAGGCACGCTATTTCTTGCGCAAGCTTCAGAACGACGGGATCGAGGCGAAGATCTGGACACTGGCGCCATCCGAAAATGGTGTTACCGCGGAAGCAGGGCACTGGAAGCCCCGCATTGGATGAGTTCAAAGGCAATCGCAGTCATCAGGTCAAACGATAGTGCATGGCCTGATGACGGAGGTGTGCGACGGTACACGCTATTTTTGCTGCTTTGACGCCAAGTCTTGCGCCCAGTGGGTAGTGCCGTTCGCGCTCGGGGTGTCTTCTGCGGACAGCATGAGCTTCGACCTAAACATCTTGTCGAGATCTGGAACGCGCGCAAAGTCTTGAACGGTTTCCGCCCACTGATAGTCGGTCTCCGTGGGGTAATAATTTACTCCGTGAATGAAAACGCCCAAGACGGTGGTTCTAGAAGCATCGAAGCCTGACAGGTTCTCCAGGTGTTTCTCCCGACGCAAGAACTCCACGTCGATGCCTTCGCGAGTTTCATACCAGATATGGATGACTCCTGGCTTTATAGGTGGGATCTGCGACATCGCGTCGTTAACCAAGCCTTTGAAATGCCTGGATCGCTTTTCCATCGAATTGGTATGTCCGCAACGCCACTGGGCGGCAACACAGCACGCGATCCGGTCGATGAAAAAGTTGAGCACGTCGTCTTCTTCGCCCGGCTTGATCGCCCTTCGCGCAACAGTGGCGATGCTGCGCTTCTCGTTGTAGTCAACGTCTCCAAAGACCAACAATTCCTGCTGCGGGCAATTGGGGCGTACCGAGTAGTCGTCGTAGTGCCTGTGGATCGACTGGCTATCCATCGTGCGGACGCTGATAGACAGGGCTTGCAGATCTACCCTCTGATTGTTCCGCACCGCAGAGTCATAAGCCTGGATGACTTCATCTGCCTCAACTGTCTCCAGTTCGCTGTGAAACGTGATGTTAGCGACTCTCCAGGGAGTCGTGGTGAGCATATGCGTACTCAAGCGCTGCCAGATTTTGCGCCAGGCGGACTCTTCGGATTGAGAGTATTGGGTTTGCTTGGCTGCTCGCTTGCATTCCACGAACATCTCAAACTGTTTCTTCACTAGTAAATCCGGTGATTTCTTCGAACCGTCCGGCCAAGCAATACTGTTCTCAGGAATGAATTGCACCTCGAATCCATTCTTCAGGTAGAACGCCGCGGTGAGCAGTTCAAAAAGCTGGTTCTCAGGAGAGGACTTGTTCGCCAGCATCTTGCTAGCCACGCCCTGCACGTTAGGGGCGGCTCGTAGTTGCTCCGCATACCTTCCGATTGCCATGATGTATGGGTACAGCCTTCTAGTGCTGTAGTTGGCGTCACTGTGGGGGTAGTCCCATGCCAGCTCGGACGCCAAGATGTACCAATCAATGTCGTTCTCTTTGGGCTCAAAAAGCTGGGGCTCAATGGGCTTGCTCCAGTCAATTGATGCTTCATGAGCTCGAATTTTTTCGAGATACGCCTCTCGTCTCTTAGCCCAAACCTCTTCGCCCAGCCAGTAGACCATCAGCGCGTGAAACGCTTTGAACAAAGACTGCTCTATTTCTTCCTGTTTTTGCATTCATTACCGCTCCATGATTGTTATCGTTTGGCAACATGGCGAACAGACATTGATTGTCGCTCTAACCGCACTCCCCTGCGGCCACTACCATCGCTCAGAGCTTCCCGACCTGCAAGATGTCTAGGCATGTGCGGGTGACGTCCTAAACGTGACGTGGGTGAACGATGTTAGAAGGGACTGCGCTGAGAACGATCGACAGGCAATAGGTCGCTGTCTTTAGGTTCTCCACTTGATCATTGAGGATGTCGAGCGTCTTAAGCCCATGAAATAGATTGTTCCGTAACCTGTAGATGATGATCAGCAGCGCAAGCAGCACAGCACCTTTGCCGTTAGCCTCACCAAGCAGAACACTCTCCACATGATCTCGGCGATCTCTAGGTCGGAACTCCAATTTTTCGAGCCTTGGCAGCACACGCCCCTCGGACAAGTACCGGGAGCGCCAATAATCAATACAGCCCAATAGCTTCTCGTGTGTGGCTTCATCCGGACGATAGTCCTCCACGATACGGTCAAAAGCCGGAAGACCGCCTGCATTTCGACACAGATTGAATCGCTCCGGATTCTCTAGACACCTTGCAAGCTCATTGCGTAACGTTTTTCAAACTCTACCGGTGACAGCTGATTGTTGAAACCATGGCGGCGTTTTGGGTTGTAGAACATCTCGATGTAATCGAACACATCACTACGAGCATCTTGCCGTGAGGTGTAGATTTTTCGCTTGATTCGTTCCCGTTTCAGAAGCTGGAAAAAGCTCTCAGCCACGGCATTGTCATGACAATTGCCTCGGCGGCTCATGCTGGCAACCCAATTGTTTGCCTTCAAAAAACTGCGCCAATCGGAGCTGCTGTACTGGCTGCCTTGGTCGGAGTGAACCATCACCTCTTGTTTCGGTTTTCGCCTCCAAACCGCCATCAATAACGCATCAATGGCCAAATCACTGGTCATCTGCGACTTCATTGACCAGCCAACGACCTGACGAGAAAACAGATCCAGCACCACCGCCAAATACAGCCAGCCTTCATACGTA
>Ga0308164_10004459_pt1 | contig 11808 bp, 8 predicted proteins | sample PhyTR2_FD_201031 | JGI IMG/M metagenome (GOLD analysis project Ga0308164, IMG submission 201031) | Phyllosphere microbial communities from UC Gill Tract Community Farm, Albany, California, United States - DLSLT.R2 | ecosystem: Host-associated > Plants > Phyllosphere > Unclassified | place: USA... | reverse complement strand
TTCGTCAAGAAATGCCAGGACCTCGACGAACAGCACCTGTTCGCCTGGCTCGACGATGCCGGCGTCGCGCACCCCGTCACCTCGACCGACGTCAACTGCTACATCCGCAACGTCACCGGCACCGATTTCACCGCCAAGAATTTTCGGACCTGGGCTGCCAGCGTTGCCGCGTTCGAGGCGCTCGCGTCCGCTGAGCGGGACCTCAGCCTCAAGACAATGCTCGAACCCGTCGTCGCCCGGCTCGGCAATACGCACGCGATCGCACGCAAAAGCTATGTTCACCCGTCGCTGATCGCGCTGGTAAAAACCGGTCAGTCGACCTTCCGCAAGGCGCTCCGCCTCCCCCGCGCCAAGCGCTACATGAGCCGCGAGGAATGTGGCCTGATCACCTTCCTCGAAGCCGGCACGCCCGCTGTTGCAACCCTCGCAAAAGCGGCCTGACGAGTATTTCCATGACCAATACCACTGCCGCCGCCAAGCAACCGATCTTCGACGCGGGCGATGTCGGCGACCAGGCCCAGGGCTTCGTCACTGCCAGCTTCGCCTGGGTCCAGGCATACTGGCTCCAGATCTTGATCGCATTCGGGATCGGTGCGGTGATCGTGGTCGCACTCCACACCGCGCGCCGTTTCGGCAGCAAGCTCTGCGAACGCCCGCGCGCACTCAACGGCTGGGGGATCGTCGTCGGCAAGGCGATCGCACGCACCGGCAATTTCTTCATCGTCATGCTCGCCGCCAAGCTGGTCGCCGGATACTCAGCCGCCCCCGGCGAGGTCGCGACGACGATCAACTTCCTCTTCACCGTCGCCGCGGTGTTCCAGGCCGCCGTCTGGGTCCGCGAGATCATCCTCGGCGCGATCGAGCACCGCACGCAGTCCGAGCATTACTCGGGCGAGGCGCTGCTCTCGGCGATGGGACTGATTCGCCTGCTCGTCACCTTCGTGGTGTTCGCGGTCGCGCTGGTGGTCGTCCTCGACAATCTCGGCGTCAACGTCACCGGCCTCGTCGCGGGCCTGGGCGTCGGCGGCATCGCGATCGGCTTGGCGGCACAAGGCATCTTCGCCGACCTGTTCGCCGCGCTCGCGATCATCTTCGACCGCCCGTTCCGCCGCGGCGACTCGATCAGCTACGACACCGCCTCGGGCAGCGTCGAGGCGATCGGTCTCAAATCGACGCGCATCCGCGGCATCGACGGCGAGGAGCGCGTGATCTCGAACAAGAACCTCCTCAACAAGGAGATCCTCAACAACACCCAGCGCAACCACCGCCGCGCGAAGTTCGTCATCGGCGTCACCTATTCGACGCCCCCCGAAGTCTGCTCGCGCATCCCGGCGATGCTGAAGGAAATCGTCGAAGCCAACGACAAGATCTTCACCCGCGCCGGCTTCACTGGGTTCGGCGCGTCCAGCCTGGATTTCGAGGTGCAGTTCGACAGCAAGGGGCCGGATTACGCGAGCTTCTACGACGGTCGGACGGCGGTCGGAATCGCGATCCTGAAGCGATTCAACGACGAGAAGATCGAGATCGCGTTCCCGACGCAGGTGAATATGATGGCGGCGCCGGATGGGTCGGTGGTGATGCCGTATCCCGAAGGGCGACGGTCGGAGGCAACGCCCGCCTGATCTACTTAGCTAACCGCTCGACGTCTTCGCCTTCGGATATGTACGCGCCGGTTAGGGCAGCCCTACCCTACCTTGTTCTCCCGCGAAGGCGGGAGCCCAGTCTGGGTCCCCGCCTTCGCGGGGAAACAATGCTAGCTAGAGTAACGCGAAACCACCGCTGCTGAGACAAGCTGGACGTGAAGAACTCGCCGCCACGCCTTAACACCACCCCGGCGAAGGCCGGGGCCCAATTGGCAAGGTCGCAGTAACGAAGCGCGACGGTCGTCAGCAGCGTTTCCCAATTGGACCCCGGCCTCCGCCGGGGTGGTGCTCCATGATGTCGGGGACTTGCCTTATAAAAACGAACGAAGGCCGAGTCCGGTCGGGCGGCAACTAAATCCCACCCTCGTCCAACGACAACAACGTAGCATTCCCCCCAGCACTCGTCGTATCCACCGAAACCGCCCGCTCCGCACAGAACCGGTACAGATACCGCGGCCCACCAGCCTTCGGCCCGGTCCCCGAAAGACCCTCGCCCCCGAACGGCTGGGACCCCACGACCGCCCCGATCATCGACCGGTTGATGTACAAATTCCCCACCGCAGCCTTGGCCTCGATCACCTCGGCAGCCCGCGCGATACGGCTGTGCAGGCCCATCGTCAGCCCGTAACCCTTGGCGTTCACCCGAGCGATCGTCTCGCTCAGTTTCCCCGCCTCCCACGTCGCGACGTGCAGGATCGGCCCGAACCACTCCTGGTTGAGATCCTCGATCGCCCCGATCCGCACCAAAGTCGGCGGCACGAACAGCCCGTCCGCGGGTGCATCGAGCGTCTTGACGATCTTCGCCTTCACGCTCTCGCGATACGCCATCAGCCGATCATACGCGGCCTGGTCGATCACCTGTCCGACATCGGTCGCGGGATCGCCCGAGCGCCCGATCCGCAACGTCTCCATCGCCCCCGAAAGCATCTCGATCACACCGTCCGCGATATCCTCCTGCACCAGCAGCAAGCGCAGTGCCGAGCAACGCTGCCCCGCAGACCGGAACGACGATGCGATCACGTCGGCCACCACCTGCTCGGGCAGCGCGGTGGAATCGACTATCATCGCGTTGATCCCGCCGGTCTCCGCGATCAGCGGCACGATCGGCCGCGTCTCGTCGTCGAGCAACGACCGCGCGATCTTCCGCGACGTCGCGGTCGATCCGGTGAACGCGACACCCTGGATCCGCACGTCCGCCGTCAGCGCAGCGCCGACCTCCGGCCCACCGGTCACGAGCACCAGCGCATCGACCGGCACCCCAGCCTCATGCGCAAGCTCGACCGCACGCGCCGCGATCCGCGGAGTCTGCGGTGCAGGCTTGGCGACCACGGTGTTGCCCGTGACGAGCGCCGCCACCGTCTGTCCGAGGAAGATCGCCAGCGGAAAATTCCACGGCGCGATCGTCGCCCAGACACCGCGACCCTCGATATGCAGCGTGTTCCGCTCGCCCGTCGGCCCCGGCAGCTCGATCGGATGCAGGTTCAACCGCGCCTGCTGCGCGTAATAGCGACAGAAATCGGCCGCCTCGCGCACCTCGCCGATCGCATCGGCGATCGTCTTGAACGCCTCCTGCACACAGATCGCCATGAGTTCGTCGCGGTGCTTCTCGAGCAGGTCGGCTAGGCGTTCGAGGCAAGCGGCGCGTTCGTCGACCGGGGTGGTCGACCAACCCGGAAACGCCGCATGCGCACGCGTAATGGCAGCCACAACCTGATCCCCCTCCCGCAAGCGGGAGGGGCTAGGGGTGGGCACGCGCTCACCCCCGACGCTACCGTTTGCAGTAGAACGCCCAACGCCAGCCTCAGCATCCGACGATAGCGCGAGCCCACCCCCGGCCCCTCCCGCTTGCGGGAGGGGGGAATTAACGGCCCGCACCGTCGCCTCCAGCGTCCCAACATCACTCAAATCCAACCCAGCGGAATTGCGGTGCCCCCCAGCCCCGAACAAATCCACTGGCAACGGAATGCTGGGATGCCGCTTCCCCCCGACCGCGGCGATCTTAGCCACCGGATCCGCCAGGATCTCAGCCTCGGTCAGTCGCTCGTCCGCCAACTGATGCACGAAGCTAGAATTCGCCCCATTCTCCAGCAACCGCCGAACCAGATACGCCAGCAGGTCACGGTGCCCGCCAACCGGCGCGTAAACCCGGCAATGATAGCCATTCTCCTGCACCAGCCGCTCGTACAGCCCGTCGCCCATCCCGTGCAGCCGCTGGAACTCGAAGTCGCGCGAGTTGCCCGCCCACTCCATGATCGTCGCGACCGTCAGCGCGTTGTGGCTAGCGAACGCCGGCCGGATATTCTCCGCCGCCAGCATGTCCTTCGCCACAGCCAGGTACGACACGTCGGTCGCTGCCTTGCGCGTGAACAGCGGATAGTCCGCCAGCCCCTCGACCTGCGTGCGCTTGATCTCGCTATCCCAATACGCGCCCTTCACCAGCCGCACGTTCATCACGCGGTCCAGCCCATTCGCCCATTCGATCACCGGCCGCGCGCGCTTGCCGTAGGCCTGCACCGCCATGCCGAACCCGTCCCAACCCTTCAGCGACGGGAGCCCAGCGACCGTGCCGATGATGTCGAGGCTCATCTCCAGTCGCTCGGATTCCTCCGCGTCGACGGTCAGCGCGATGCCCTTCGACGCCGCCTGCACCGCCAGCGCCTCCAGCATCTCGGTCAGCGCAGGCACGCATTCGCTCCACCGCGCCACCTCGTACCGCGGGTGCAGAGCCGACAGCTTGACCGAGATCGAGTGCCCCGCCGCCGGATCGCGCCCGACCGCATCGACGGCGCCGACATACGCCTGGAAGTATCGCTGCGCATCGGCATGCGTCCGCGCCGCCTCGCCGAGCATGTCGAAGCTCGCCGTGAAGCCCTTGTTCTCCGGCCGGCGCATGCGCTTCATCGCCTCGTCGATGGTGCGGCCCATGACGAAGATCTCGCCCATCATCTTCATCGCCGCGCCGACCGCCTGGCGCACGAACGGCTCGCCCGCGCGGCTGATCAGGCGACGCAACGGCCCGGTCGATCCCTCGCCAACCAGCACGCGGCCGACCACCAGCCCCCAGGTCGCCGAATTGACGAGCTTCGAATTCGACTTGCCCGCATGCGCGCGCCAATCCGCGTCGCCAAGCTTGTCCGCGATCAGCAGATCCGCCGTCTCGGGATCGGGCACGCGCAGGAACGCCTCGGCCAGCGACAGCAACGCGACGCCTTCCGACGAATTCAGCCGATATTCCTGGAGGAACTGGTTCACCCAGCCCTTGCTCTGCGCCGCCCGCAGGTCCGCGAGCAGGCCCAGCGCATGCCCCATCACGCGTTCACGCGAATCCGAATCGAGCGCGGCGCGGTCCAGCAACGGTTTTAGAACATCGGGTTCGCTCGCGCGGTACAGCTTTGCCATGGTATCGCGGGCATGGGACGTTACGGCAGTCGACATTTTCCAGCTTCCGGTTGGGTGAGGCTTGCGATCCGCTCGCCTGTACGCCTAGAGACATTCCAGCGCTTAGCGCCAAATGAGCTTTGAGGGGAATGCCGTGGCGACGATCACCACCGCGCAGATGCAGCAGCGCATCGGCACCGAGACGGTTTCCGACTGGGTCGAGGTCACGCAGGCCATGATCGACAAGTTCGCCGATGCGACCGGCGACCATCAGTTCATCCACATCGATCCGGTCCGCGCGGCACAGACCCCGTTCGGCGGCACCATCGCACACGGCTTCCTGACGCTGTCGCTGATGCCGCTGCTGTCGTCGAAGGTGCCCGACGCGCCGACCATCGAGGGCGCGAAGATGGGCGTGAACTACGGCGGCAACTCGGTCCGCTTCCTAACGCCGGTCCGGTCGGGCTCGAAGGTTCGCGGCCGCTTCAAGCTGGTCTCGTTCGACGAGAAGCGTTCCGGCCAGTGGCAGCAGACCAACGCGTTTTCCGTCGAGATCGCAGGCCAGGAAAAGCCCGCCCTGATCGCCGAATGGATCAGCCAGGTCTTCGTTTGATGCTTCTCCCCCTCCCGCTTGCGGGAGGGGGCCGGGGGGTGGGCTGCCGCTCTCCGCAATTGCTCCGCTCGCTCATGCCGGGCGCCCACCCCCAACCCCTCCCGCATGCGGGAGGGGAGTGAAGAAGAGGAATACCCATGCGTTCAGCCGTCATCGTCTCCACCGCCCGCACCCCCATTGGCCGCGCCTATCGCGGCGGCTTCAACAATACTCCCGCCCCAACCCTCGCGTCGCATTCGATCAAGGCCGCGGTCGAACGAGCCGGCATCGACGGCGCGGAAGTCGACGACGTCGTCTTCGGGTGTGCGCTCCAGCAGGGGCATCAGGCCGGCAACATCGCCCGCACGTCGCTGCTGCGCGCCGGTCTCCCCGTCACCGTCTCGGGCATGTCGGTCGACCGCCAGTGCGCCTCCGGCCTGATGGCGATCGCCACCGCGGCCAAGCAGATCATCACCGACAACATGGACATCACGATCGGCGGCGGCGTCGAGAGCATTAGCCTCGTCCAGACTCCGCAGATGCGCGTCGCTCCCGATCCCCAACTGATCGCGATGCACGAGGACGTCTACATGCCAATGCTGCAGACCGCCGAGGTCGTCGCCAAGCGCTACGGCATCAGCCGCGATGCGATGGACGCCTACGCACTTCAGTCGCAGCAGCGAACCGCCGCCGCGCAGGCCGCCGGCTATTTCGATGCCGAAATCGTCCCCGTCGACGCTAACATGGCCATCGTCAACAAGGAGACGAAGGAGGTCACGTACAAGGACGTGACGATCAAGAAGGACGAGGGCAACCGCGCCGACACCACGCTGGAGGGGCTCCAGTCGCTGAAGCCGGTGATGGGCCCCGACTTCACGATCACAGCGGGTAACGCGTCGCAGCTGTCGGACGGCTCGTCCTCCTCGGTACTGATGGAGGAGAAGATCGCCTCGCAGCGCGGTCTCCAGCCGCTCGGTCGCTATGTCGGCATGGCGGTCGGCGGCACCGAGCCCGACGAGATGGGCATCGGCCCGGTCGTGGCGATCCCCAAGCTCCTCAAGCGCTTCGGCCTCAAGATGGACGATATCGGCCTGTGGGAGCTGAACGAGGCGTTTGCGGTGCAGGTGCTCTATTGCCGCGACAATCTCGGCATCCCCGACGAACTGCTCAACGTCAGCGGCGGCGCGATCTCGATCGGTCACCCCTACGGCATGACCGGCGCCCGCGCGACCGGCCACGCGCTGATCGAAGGCAAGCGTCGCGGCGCGAAGTATGTCGTAGTGACGATGTGCGTCGGCGGCGGCATGGGCGCAGCCGGATTGTTCGAAGTGCTGTGACCTTGAATTGCGACGTCGGTATAGCTCATGCACTATACCGACGTTGCATCCACCGTCTTTCCCGTATGGGCACCGGCTGTGTTAACAGCTCTGCTCAATACGTCCTGCAACTTTGCGCAGTCGACCTTCCTCGCGCATAGAAACTAGTTTTAACTGCAAAGTTGTCCAATTAATCTGTTGCTGAATGGTAACGTCCGGCAGGCCGGTACCTTCTTTAGACTAATCCCAACGAGAGTTCGTGCCATAGCGACCGTTGCAACGCGAGGGCACTGGCAGCAGAAGGATGCTTCGCTCTGTTTAAGCCCCCAGAATCTGTTCAGTGCCGGATAGATCCGCTGCTAGACGACAGCCTGCTCATGCATAAGAGTCGGTAGCCAACGAGCAACGCCGCGCACCGCGTGGTCTACCCAGGCGGAACCCACGGCTTCTACTCGTGCAATAGGGATTGGACTGCTGCATCCCCCAAGGATCGCACCTCTCCTGAAGGCGATGCGAGAGCACCTGATGGTCTGCGCCGAGGCAACGATCATCTTCCCCCTGTTGAAATTGGAGCTGAAGGTTTCTCGCATCAACGCTAGGCGCCTCATTTATCGAAAACGTTTGGCCTGACACGCCGACGAATATCGGCGCGATAGCACCAAAACGCCGGAACCGTCTTCCATCCTCCGCGCTTGAGCTACCAAGGAGAGATAGAATGGACGACCAGCGCGTGTGGGAATTCGAAGGCAGCCTATGGGATGCCAGCGACGAGCATTATGAGGAGCGGATAGACGAGGAGATCGTCATGGTCCTTCCCCGTCCGCCGTATGTTTTCCAGGGGCAGGAAGCGAAGAACGCCGTCAAGGCGACGCCCGACTGGGATTCGGTCGAATTGTCAGACCGGCGAGTGTCACGCCCTCAGGAGGGCCTGATCGTCGTCGCCTACACCGTGCGGTGCGCGAGCGGCGACGAGAAGTACGAAGCACACTGCACCTCGACGTTACGGATGCGGGGACACGACGATTGGCTAGTCGTTCAACACCAGCAAACACCCCCCTTGACCGCCAGCGTCGAGGCCTGACCACTAGGTCACTGCTGCGCCTGGTACATGCTCGTAACAGGCGCAACGGATTAAATGGCGGGCGGCCGCCTTGTTGCTGGAGTAATTCCCATAGCCTCAGGCGCAACCGATTATTGCGAATGAATCGCCTAGGCAGCCGTCGGTGAGTAGAGACATCGTGATATCCAAGAACCCCGCCGTTTTCAGATAAACGCGGGCCACCGAAGCATGGGCCAGTGTATTTACAGCGCACCAGACTGCCGCGGCCTTGGTTGGAAAGCGGCGGTTTCGAAAAGCTTATGATGGCTATGGCCCCTGGCTTCATCACGCGACGACGTGGCGTAGTACCGCTAGCAAGTGTTGCAGATACTGAGCGCCTACACATATCGGCGCGTTATCGTAGCACGCATCCTCTTCGGACAAATCAGACACATCGTTGAGGTATTGGACGCAGCACCTGTCTAGGCGGGAGTTGGCCGCAAGGTCGTCCGTATTTATGCCGTGGCTGATCACCTCGGCATAGGCGGTCTCATTCAGCAAATGGCTAACCCAACTCGACACAAGGTCGAGTACCCGCCCGCCAGCTACGATCGCATCGCATCACGGTACGAGTTCGTCAGTGCCCGACAACTGCCTTGTTACTGTACGTGAACAAACGCAGGCGCGCGCAGAAGCCAAGGTCGTCGCTGTCATTATGGCGATCGAAGGCCGGCGGCGGTAGCCTGAACTCGATCGCTTCGGTCATGCGGCAAGCCCCTGCAAAGCAACACCGCCAGTGGCCGCAACAACAGCCTCGGTCCAGCACCCTGTCGCGGGTGCACCGCGAGATAGTGGTCGTCCTCAATTATCGGTGACGGCCGAACCAAACGCTGATCCCCGCGAGGTCTAGCACCGCCATACTGCCCGCCGCGGCCACTACCTGGCGGCCAATGCGTATCGCGCCGGCTTTCATCTGAACCGGCGGGGACACCAGATTCGAACAATACCTCATCGCAGTCGTTGCCGTAGACCGCGCGGACCGACCAGGTCTTGAGGAAGCAACTTACGATCGCCGCCAGCAGGTTCGGCGCCGCGAACTCGCGGAGTTTGAATGCGATTGCCGCCGCGCCGAGCGGATCAATTGTACGATCTGATCGTGCCCCGACTCGAAGCGAGCGTTTCGTTACGCCGCAATAACCGCGTCGTCTGGAGGGGCAGGCGACTACGGTGCGTGCAAGCGGAACGCGAAAAGGGGATACCTCGATTGATGGCGTAGCTCTCCCGATGCCGTCCTGGGGCGGTTTCCTCGGTAGTGTCCAGGACCACTGTCTGTGCCATAAGGTATTGGACAGGCGGCGATCAACTTGTGGGCTCAACAACATGCGCGCACCGCGACATTGCTGTCCGCGGCAAGCTTCCGCCCCTAGCAAGTGCCGTCGACGACGCCGATCAAAGAGGTGCTTGGGCAATCCCCACGCCATCCTCACCGGCCACAAACAATCTCGCGTAACCCTCACGCGCAGCGAGGGACTCGAGAATGCCTTTGCCGCCTCTTCGACCTTGACGATCGGCATCTCTACCAGCCGCGGTAGGCCGCGTTTCGCGCCACCCACCGGCAGATTTCCGTTGATGCCCTGCCGACTGGATGACACCGTCTCAACAATGCTGACCGAGCGCGCGTGTTAGCCCCTTCTTGCTCTCGAACTTCTTTCGCCAGTAGCGCGATGGTCCTGAAGTCGGCGTAAACCATTGAATGACTGCTTCGCGCAGACGACGTCTATTGCCCCGACACAGCGCATTGTATCAGGCGAAAGCCATCCCCAAGCCCCCTTCCCTTTCACAAACGGGGGCTCAAAGCCTCGCGCAGAAGTGCGTTGAAGGTTGCCGCCCGAATTCATAATAGCACTCGATCAGCTACTCCGGTCGCCTCGTGCTCAGCAACAGAGCCCAGCAGTACGCATCAAAATAGATTGTCAGGATTTTGAATCGCAATGAATTATCGGCACTCCTTCCATGCTGGCAATAGTGCCGATGTCGTGAAGCACAGCCTGCTGATTGCCCTTGTACAGGCCTTGCAGCAAAAACAGGGCGCGCTGACTCTGATCGACACCCATGCCGGCTGCGGCCTGTACGACCTTGACGGCGAGGACGCTCAACGTACCGGCGAGTCCGCGCAGGGCGTGCTGCGCGCTTTAGCTGATCCGAACCCCTTGTTGAGGGACTACCGCGCCGCCGTACAGGCGGTGAATGTGGGGCCCCAGCTACACTCCTATCCCGGCTCGCCGCGGATACTGGCGCAACTTCTACGTCCACAGGATTTCCTAATTCTGAACGAAAAGCATCCTCAGGACGCCTCGACTCTGCGCAGAGCGATGCGCGACACGTCCGCTGCTGTGCATGAGCGCGACGCCTACGAGCTTTGGCTGGCGATGCTGCCGCCCCGAACCGCCCGGGGCGTGGTGTTGGTTGACCCGCCGTACGAGCAGCCCGACGAACGCGAACGTATCACAGCCACCCTGGCCGCTGCTCACCGCAAATGGGCGCACGGCGTGACAGTGATCTGGTATCCGCTGAAAGACCGCACTACGCATTGGCGCTGGAAGGAGCAGCTACACAAGCTCGGCATCCCGAAATTGTTGGGGGTGGAGCATTGGTTGTATGATGGCGACCAGCCCGGCGTTTTTAATGGCGCGGGCCTCTATATCATCAATCCGCCCTACGCTTTCACGCAGGCCCTACCACCTCTGCTGGAAGCCCTGCGCGCCGTGCTAGCCCCGGAGGGGCACAGGGGCGAGATCACTACCGATTGGCTGAGTGATTAAAATAAATCTGCAATGCCCCCTTCCTGGAAGGAATCGTTCGCTGTTAGAGCTTTGTTAGTAACTCTCGCTGGTTGTCGTCCGGGTTCCTCGCGGAGAGCTGACAGGTCTGTTTTTTTCGAAAAATAGTCGATTATCCAAGGTCCTGCGAACGGTAACCAAACCTCACTCCCTGCCCTTCAAAGGCCGCTCGTCGACGCGTAGGCCGACATGAATGGATGCCTGCTGTCGTACTCGTGAAATAAGTGCGTTGCTGGCGGCCGTTTCGGCTGGGGGCGTCGACATCGTCTACGCCGATGCGATGAACCGGTTGTCGCGCAGTCAGGCCGATATCCGACATTGTTCGATGGCCTTCTATTTCATGGCATCATGCTGGCGACGCACAGGAATGAAGCAGCGACCCCGCCGCATATCGGTATGATTTGCACAATCAACGCCGAACACTGAGTGCCACTAGCGACAAGACCCGAGATGCGCGGTCTGTCGGCACGCGGTAGAAAAAATCCCGGCGGCTTGCCGACGGCTGAGAAAAGCGCATCGAGCACGACAGCAATGGCTAACGCCGCGCGCTGCGGCGGGTCGTGCCACCGAGGCGGCCATCCTGTAGGTCGATGACACGACAATGTTGGTCGACGGGATGAAGATCTGGACCGAGCGGCGCATGGTCCTGCTCGCCGAACAGGAACCTGGAGAGGCGGTTTCCCCAGCGCCCAGACTGTTCCCCCCCCGACCTCAGCCGCGTCTATGGCAAGAAGGTCGGAAAGCTTACCACAGCCTATGAAGACGACGCGCTGAGGGCGCAGGCGTTCAAGCGGTTGCGCGCGCTTATCGAGGCTGTGGTGCTGACGCCGGAAGACGGCGCCCTCGCGATCGAGCGGTACGGTGAGCTTCCGTCGATGCTGTCACTCTGCGCTGAGCCAGAAACGCAAAAAGCCCCCGCGGGTAAACCCTCGGAGGTTAATCAAGTAAGGTTGGTTGCGGGGACAGGATTTGAACCTGTGACCTTCAGGTTATGAGCCTG
>Ga0308164_10004457_pt1 | contig 11810 bp, 10 predicted proteins | sample PhyTR2_FD_201031 | JGI IMG/M metagenome (GOLD analysis project Ga0308164, IMG submission 201031) | Phyllosphere microbial communities from UC Gill Tract Community Farm, Albany, California, United States - DLSLT.R2 | ecosystem: Host-associated > Plants > Phyllosphere > Unclassified | place: USA... | reverse complement strand
CCGGTGTGAAGGAACCCTGAGGAACGAAGGGCCCAACCAGGAGCAGGCACTTTTGCTTACTTTTGGTGCTTTTCAAAAGTAAGTCGCCGAAGGCGAAACAGTCTGCCGTTAGGCAGACCGCCGTAGACCTTGATCTTGATCTTGATGTGGCTCTAAGGACGAATGCACTCTCACGGCATCCCCAACCAGTTCGGCAGCGCCAGGGAAATGAAGGGCACATAGGTCACCAGCAGTAGAAACACCAGCAGGATCGACAGCCATGGCAGCGCCGCACGAATGGTCTCGCCCAACGTCAGGCCGGTCACCGCAGACGTCACGAACAAGTTGAGCCCCACCGGAGGGTGAACCAGTCCGATCTCCATATTGACCACCATGACAATGCCCAAGTGAATCGGGTCGATGCCGAGCTTCATCGCGATCGGGAAAAAGATCGGCGCCAGGATCAGAATGATTGCCGACGGCTCCATGAAGCTGCCCGCGACCAACAGCACAATGTTCACCATGATCAGGAACCCGATCGGGGTGAGGCCTTCGGAAATGACCCAGGCGGTGATCTGCTGCGGAATCTGCTCCGTCGTCAGGACGTGAGCGAACAGCATGGCGTTGGCGATGATGAACATCAGCATGATCGACAGCCGGCCGGACTCCAGCAGCACTTTCGGGCAGTCCTTGAAGCTCATGTCCTTGTAGACGAACAGCGCGATGAACGCCGAGTAGACCGCCGCCACCGCCGCCGCTTCGGTCGGGGTGAACATGCCGCTGTAGATCCCACCGAGGATGATCACCAGCAGCATCAGGCCCCAGAACGCGCGTTGCGCCGTGTGCAGCCATTGGCGGAAGGTCACCCGTGGCTGGGCCGGGAGTTTCTTGACCCGGGCGACGATGTAGATCACCACCATCAGGATCACGCCGAGCAGAATCCCGGGGATCACGCCGGCGATGAACAACTTGCCGACCGAGGTCTCCGTTGCGGCGGCGTACACCACCATCACAATGGAAGGCGGAATCAGAATCCCCAGCGTACCGGCGTTGCAGATGATCCCGGCGCCGAACTCTTTCGGATAACCGGAGCGCACCATGCCGGCAACGGCGATGGAACCCACGGCTGCGACGGTGGCGGGCGATGAACCGGACAGCGCCGCGAACAGCATGCACGCCAGCACCGCCGCAATCGCCAAGCCCCCGCGTATGTGACCGACGCAGGCGTTGGCGAAGTCGATCAGCCGCTGTGCCACCCCGCCGGTGGTCATGAAGGCGCCGGACAACAGGAAAAACGGAATCGCAAGAAAGGTGTAACTGTCGGAGGTTTCGAACAGTTTGATCGCCAGCGAACTCAACGAGTCCGGGCTGAACAGCAGAATCGAAACGGCGCCGGACAAGCCCAGTGAAATGGCGATGGGCACGCCCAGGAACATGAAAACGAAGAGCAGCAGGAACAGGCAGATAACAGTCATCAGTGCTGCTCCTCGGCAGGATTGGCGAGTTTGCTCGCTTCAGCCGCTTCGTCGGCCAGACCCAGCCCGGTCTGCCGGTGCGTCCAGATGCGGTAGAGAATTTCCAGATAACGCGCGATCACCAGCGCAAAGCCGATCGGCACGATGACCGCGATGAAGGCGACTTTGATGCCGAACCGATCGAGGTCCTCGGCACCGATGCCGGCCATGAACAGCGCCGCCACCCACTTGTAGCTGGCGACGAGGAACAGACCGGCATACGCCAGGCAGCAGGTGCAGGCCAGCATGGCCAGAATCCGCTGAACCGGCTTGCTGGTCTTCTTGACCAGCGCGTCGACGCCCAGATGGCCCGCCGTGCGCACGCCGTAGGAAATCCCGAAGAAGATCAGCCAGCCAAACAGGGCTTTGGTCAGCGCCACGCTCCAGGTCATGCCTTGGGCGTAACCCATCAGGTGGTCGCCGATGCCCGCGAAGAAGTCGCTGCTGACGGCCCATTGATCGCTGAGGGAATAAAACAGGGTGTAGATGTTGTTCAACGCCACGTAGACGAAAGTCACGAGGGTCATGGCAGCCAGCAGAAAGGCAATGATGCCCTCCTCCAGATGCTCCCAGAGTCGCGTCAGCGGGTGCATAAGCATTCTCCGAACGAAGCCGACTGTAGCCGGCATGGTGACGGCCGTGGAGGCGGGCCGCCCGTATATCGGGTGGCCGCCGCGCCGTCACGGTCTGTATCGAGAAGCGAAGGAAGGGCTCAAGGCGCCTTGTTCGAATCGTCGGCGGCCTTGATCAGGTCAGCACCGATTTCCTCGGAGAACTTGTCCCAGACCGGCTTCATGGCTTCACGCCATTTGGCACGCTGCTCGGGGGTGAGCGTCACGATTTCGCTGGTCTTGGCGTCGATGATTTTCTGCTTGGCCGTCTGGTTCAGCGCTTCGGCCTGCTTGTTCACCTCGACCGAGACCTGATCCAGGATCTTTTGCAGTTCGTCACGCACGTCCGCCGGCAGGCCGTTCCAGAACTTGGAGTTGGTGATCACCATGTAGTCGATCAGGCCGTGGTTGGACTCGGTGAAGAACGGCTGGACCTCGTTGACCTTCTGGCTTTCATAGTTCGACCAGGTGTTTTCGGTGCCGTTGACGGTGCCGGTCTGCAGGCCCTGATAGACCTCGGCGAAGCTCATTTTGCGCGGGTTGGCGTGCAGGGCGACGAATTGGGCTTCGAGCACGCTGGAGGCTTGAACGCGGAATTTCAGGCCACGGGCATCTTTGGGTTCAACCAGTTTTTTGTTCGCGGACAGTTGCTTGAGGCCATTGTGCCAATACGCCAGACCGTGAATGCCTTTGTCGTCCATCGCCGTCAGCAATGCCTTGCCCTGGGGACCCTGCTGAAAACGGTCGACGGCAGCGAGGTCGTTGAACAGGAACGGCAGGTCGAAGATCTGCACTTTCTTGGTGTACTGCTCGAATTTGGCCAAAGAAGGCGCCAGCATCTGCACGTCGCCGAGCAACAGGGCTTCCATTTCCTTGCCGTCGCCGAACAGTGAGGAGTTCGGGTAGACCTCGACTTTGACTTTGTCTTTCAAGGCCGGGTCGGCGGCGACCATCTTCTGGAAGAGCAACGCGCCCTGCCCCTTCGGCGTGTTTTCCGCCACCACATGGGCAAACTTGATCGTGATCGGGTCAGCGGCCTGTGCGAGGCTCGCCACGGACACCGCAGCCGCGCAGAAGAGCGCTTTGGTCAGCTTCAACATCGATATCACCTTCTTATTTTTGTATGAACTTATGTTGGCAGGAGCGGGTTGAGCCCATCAGCATAGTGCAACCCCACCATGACGAAGCCCCGGTGTTTAGAGAATCTGCTTTTGTGAAAGCCGGCGTTCATCAGAGACGAACGCGATCTAAGCCGCTGACGGGTGCGACGAAGCCCGACTCATCCCGCCGCCAACGCCAGTAAACGCTGGGCCCGCTGCAATACCGGCGCATCGACCATCTGCCCGTCCATCTGAAACGCCCCCGCCCCTTTGGCCGCTGCGCTGGCATTGATTACCTTTTGCGCCCAGTTCAAGTCATCGGCGCTGGGGGCCAAAGCGGCGTGGATCACCGGCACTTGCGCCGGATGGATGCACAACGCACCCCCATAACCCATGTCGTAGGCGTGGCGAATAGCGCGGTGCAAACCCTTTGGATCGCCGATGGCCGGGTGAACACCGTCCAGCGGTGGCAGCAGATCGGCGCCCCGTGAATGCAGTTGCACCGCCATACGCGCCTGATCGAGAAACATCTGCGCGGCGTGGGTGCCGCTGTTGAGGTTCAGATCCAGCGCCAGGTCGAGCCCGCCAAATGACAAACGCTCGACACCCTCGGCATGGGCGATCTGCTCAAGGGCCAGCAAGCCCTTGGCGCTTTCGATGATCGGCAGAACCGGTTTGCCGGTCTGCCACACCGCCGCGACGTGAGCAGCAGTCTCGACTTTCGGCAGCAGCACTCCGGCCACGCCCGCATGTTGCCGACAAAACGTCAGGTCATCGGCATGTTCGGCATGGGTCGGCGCATTGACCCGCACCCAGACGCAAGCCTGGGGGTTGTCGTTCAGGAAGGCCGCAAGATTGTCCCGCGCCTGGCGCTTGAGGGGTTCCTCGACGGCGTCTTCGAAATCGACGATCACTGCGTCAGCGCCGGCCGCCAGCGCCTTGGCAAACCGCTCGGGGCGACTGCCGGGCACGAACAGTGCGGAGCGGATGATGGGTTGTGGCATGGTTGAAGCTCCTGAAAAAGGGTGTCATCCCAACGCTGTGGGCGCTTGCTCGCAATGACTGCATTTCAGCCGATAAAAATGGGCCGGATGTTCCAGCCTCTTTGCGGGCAAGCGCGCGCTTACAGTTGCAAGCCGTGACGATAGGCCCGCGCGGCAACGGAGAGGTTCAGACCACCCCGCCTGCGGCCATCCGCGCCTGGTCTTCAGCTGAAAACCCCAGCTCGCCGAGGATGCTGCCGGTGTGCTGGCCCAGGCCCGGCACGCCGTCCATGCGCGGCGTGAACGCGGTGTTGTGGCCCGGCGGCAGCAGCGACGGCAGCGGGCCGGACGGGCTGTCGACTTCGCGCCAGCGATCACGGGCCTTGAGCTGCGGATGGTCCCAGACCCCCTGCATGTCGTTGACCCGGGCGTTGGCGATCTGCGCGTCTTCCAGGCGGGCAACCACCTCATCGACGCTCAAGGCGGCGAAGCCGTCAACGATGATTTGCCGCAGCGCCTCGCGGTTTTCCGAGCGCTTGAAGTTCGCCGAAAAGCGCTCATCGGTGGCCAGCGACGGGTCGAACAGGACCTTCTCGCAGAACAGCGCCCATTCCCGCTCGTTCTGCAGGCCCAGCATGATCGTGCCGCCCCCGCCGGTGGGAAACGGCCCGTAAGGATAGATCGTCGAGTGGGACGCGCCGGCCCGTGGCGGTGGCGGCGCGCCGTCGTAGGCGTAATACATCGGGTAGCCCATCCACTCCACCAGGCTTTCCAGCATGCTGACGTCGATGCGGCTGCCCTGCCCGGTTTTGTCCCGCAGCATCAGCGCCGACAGAATCCCGGTGTAGGCGTACATGCCGGCGGCGATGTCGGCGATGGAGCAACCAGCCTTGGCCATCTCGTTTTCGCCCGGGCCACCGGTGACCGACAGAAAGCCGCCTTCGCTCTGGATCAGCAGGTCATAGGCCTTCTTCTTCTCATAGGGCCCGCCTTCGCCGTAGCCGGAAATATCGCAGACGATCAGACGCGGGAAGCGTTCATGCAACGCTTCGAATGACAGCCCCATGCGAGCAGCTGCGCCGGGCGCCAGGTTCTGTACCAGCACGTCGGCCTTGGCGAGCAGTGACTCAAGAATGTTGCCTGCTTCGTCCTGCTTGAGGTCCAGGGTCAGGCTTTCCTTGGAGCGGTTGGTCCAGACGAAATGCGAGGCCAGGCCGTCGACGCGCTGGTCGTAGCCACGGGCGAAATCGCCAACGCCGGGGCGCTCGACCTTGATAACGCGGGCGCCCAGATCCGCCAGTTGCCGGGTGCAGAACGGCGCCGCAATGGCGTGCTCGAGGCTGACGACGGTGATGCCATCCAGAGGACGCGGGGGTTGTTGAGTCATGTTTGTAAACCTCTTCACATTCCCTGTAGGAGTGAGCTTGCTCGCGATAGCATTTTGTCAGTCAGGCCTGATGGGGCTGACACACTGCAATCGCGAGCAAGCTCACTCCTACAAGGGTTGGCGTTCGCCTAAATCAAATGGACCAAATCCTGCGCATCGCGCAGCTGCCAGACCCGCTGGATCAACGCCGTGCCCTGTTCCACCGTGCGTGCGCCGGAGAACGCCAGCAGGCGCTGAACCTTGTCCTCCAGTTCAGTCCGCGACAGGGTGTTGCCCGGGTCGCCCTTGGGCTCATCGATGCCCGCGCCAAGAGTGCGGCCATCGGTGGTGGTCACGATCACCCGACCCAGCCAGCGCGCCGGATAAGCACCATCCACTTCCGGGTCCAGCTCCATCGTGACCTTTTCGCGGAAGGCGGCAACGTCGGCATCGGTCAGGGCCAGGTCGCGGAATTCGATCAACTGCGCACTGCCGTGCACCGCAATCAACCCGAGCACTGCGCCCATGGAAAACTTCGCCTGATGCACGGTCTGTGGCACATCGACCCGACCGAGCACATCAATGGCGCCCTGATGAACCCGGGTGACCACCTTGGCGATCTGCTCATGGCGCAGGCCTTCGCGCTGCATCAGGTGCAGCAAGGCATCGGCCGCCGGATGGGTGTGGCGGCACGAAGCGTGAAACTTGAACGACGTCTCCACGAGCGCCCAACGGCTGCCGAGTCGATCGGACAGCTTCGCCGGATCACTGTCGCTGGACATCCCTGCCGCCATGCCCTGATCGCCTTCGAGAATATTCCGTGCGCCAGTCAGGCCGTCTTCGGTGAGGTACGCCGCCAGCAGGCCGTCGGCCGCGGCTTTGGCGGTGTGCAGCTGTTTGGAGTCGGCTGCGTCACGGAGAAATTCCCACAGCCCGGCGGCCTGGGTGCCCGCCGTGCCCAGCAGGTTGATGAACTGCTCTTTGTCGAAATTCAGCAACTTACCGACGCCCACCGCAGCCGCGAGGGTGCCGACCGTCGCGGTGGTGTGGAAAATGCGGTAGTGGGAGCGGCCCATGAATTCGCCGATGCGGATGCCGGCTTCGTAACCGGCAACCGAGGCCAGCAATAAATCCTGCCCGGTCTTGCCGAGGTCCTGGGCCGCTGCGAGCACGGCCGAGAACACCACCGTCGCCGGGTGCAGCACTGAGCTGTTGTGCAGATCGTCCTGCTCGACCAGGTGCGAAGACGCGCCGTTGACCAGCGCGGCGAAGTACGCCGAGGTGCCGCGACCGCTGACCAGAATCTTTGCCTTGCCCTGCTGCGGGCCCATGCGTTCGGCGTAGCGCTCGAACAACGGAATCGGCCGCGCGCCCTGGCTGGCCAGCGCCGAGCCGATCCAGTCGAGGAACAGATCTTCGGTACGGTCCAGCACAGCGCCGGGAATTTGCTCGTAGGTCAGCTCGGCGAGGAAACCCGCCAATGCCTGGGTGTGGCTCATTTCGGCGTCCTCAGAAGCTGCGTGGCAGGTCGAGCAGGTGCTCGGCAACGTAGGAAAGAATCAGGTTGGTGGAGATCGGCGCCACCTGATACAGACGGGTTTCGCGGAATTTGCGCTCCACGTCGTATTCGCAGGCGAACCCGAATCCGCCATGGGTTTGCAGGCAGGCATTGGCCGCTTCCCATGACGCTTTTGCCGCGAGGTATTTGGCCATGTTGGCGCTGGCACCGGCATTCTTGCCGCTGTCGTACTCCTCGCAGGCACGCCAGCGCATCAGGTCCGCCGCTTCGATTTCGATGTGCGCTTCGGCGATGGGGAACTGCACGCCCTGGTTCTGCCCGATCGGGCGACCAAACACCACGCGGTCACGGGCGTAGGCTGCGGATTTCTCGATGAACCAGCGGCCGTCACCGATGCACTCGGCGGCGATCAGGGCACGCTCGGCGTTGAGGCCGTCGAGGATGTAGCGGAAGCCCTTGCCTTCCTCGCCGATCAAGCTGTCTGCCGGCAGTTCGAGGTTGTCGAAGAACAGCTCGTTGGTTTCGTGGTTGACCATGTTGGCAATGGGCTGAACGGTCAGGCCGTTGCCGATGGCATCGCGCAGGTCGACGATGAAGATCGACATGCCTTCGGACTTTTTCGTCACTTCGGCCAGCGGTGTGGTGCGCGCCAGCAGGATCATCAGGTCGGAATGCTGCACGCGGGAGATCCAGACCTTCTGACCATTGATTACGTACTTGTCGCCCTGCTTTACCGCCGTGGTCTTGATCTTGGTGGTGTCGGTGCCGGTGCTCGGTTCGGTCACACCCATGGATTGCAGGCGCAGTTCGCCGCTGGCGAGCTTGGGCAGGTAATAACTTTTTTGCGCGTCGCTGCCGTGACGCAACAGGGTGAACATGTTGTACATCTGGCCGTGCACGGTGCCGGAATTACCGCCGCAGGCGTTCACTTCTTCGAGGATCACCGACGCTTCCGCCAGGCCCAGCCCGGAGCCGCCGTACTCTTCGGGAATCATCGCCGACAGCCAGCCTTCATCGGTCAGCGCCTTGACGAAGGTTTCCGGGAAGCCTTTCTGTTCATCGATCTTGCGCCAGTATTCGGCCGGAAACTGCGCACACAGCGCGCGCACGCCGTCACGGATGGCATTGAGGTCTTCGTTTTCGTAAGGGTTCATGGTGTCCACTCGCATCGGCCGGCGCCCACAGGGTCGACGCGCCTGGCTGTATAAAAGAAGGGTTCAGTCAAAAACGACTTCGGCGCTCTGGGCGACGCCGGCGTCATTGCCGGCCCACAGTTGCGCCTTGCCTGGCTCGACGATTCGCCCGCCAACGCGAAACGCCGCAGGCACGTTGAGCGGGCGCACGCCGCGATAGGCGAAATGCCGCACGCGCTTGTCGGGGTTGGCGCGAATGAACGCGCGCAGGTTGAAGGTGGCGATCATCGGGCCATGCACGACCAGGCCGGAATAGCCTTCGGTGTCGGTGACGTAGGGGTAGTCGTAGTGAATGCGGTGGCCGTTGAAGGTTACGGCCGAATAGCGGAACAGCAGCGTCGGCGTCGGCTCGATGACCTCGCTCCACTCGCCCTGCTCTGGCGCGTCACCGCTAGTGAGCTTCGGCGGATTGGGCTCGCGGTAGACGATGTCCTGCTCTTCCCGCACGCACAGCTCGCCGTGTTGCGAGTAGTCATGGCGCACGGTCACGAAGAGCAGCGAGCCGGTGCGGCCGTGCTTTTCTTCGATGTGCAGGATCGTCGACAGGCGATGGGCGTCGGCGCCGACGTTCAGCGGCTGAATGAACTCGACACGTCCGCCGGCCCACATGCGATTGCGATTGTCCGCCGGGGGCAGAAAGCCGCCACGGGCGGGATGGCCGTCACCGCCGAGGTACGCTTCGAACACCGGTTCCTGGAAAAAACACCATTGCCACAGCGGCGGCAGTGGATCGCCCACGGCGGGTGTGGGCTCGCCAAAGGTGGCCGCGATGCGCTTGATCAGGTTGACACTCAGATGATCCTGGGCTTCTTGGGTGCGGCCTATCCAGGCCGTGAAATCCACGGGTGACGCTGCAGCGCTCATGGGCGGGAACCCTCTGGGTTTGTTGTTATGGCCCGATCATGGAAGTGCGCCGGCATTCTGAGAATCCGCATTTGCGTATAGCGGCGTTCGGGTATGCTGAACGCCTTCTGCGACGTCCGGGCACCCACCATGCATTTCGATCTGGCTGACTTGCGCCTCTTCATTCACATCGGCGAATCACCGAGCCTGACCCAGGGCGCGCGCCGGGCGTTTCTCTCCCCTGCCGCCGCCAGCGCGCGTATCAAGGCACTGGAAGGCCAACTCGGCACACGCCTGTTGTACCGCGACAGCCGTGGCGTCGAACTGACCCCCGCCGGCCAGCGCCTGCTCAAACACGCGCGGCTGATCATGAGCCAGGTGGATTACCTGAAGAGTGAGTTCACCCGCTACGGCACCGATTCGGCGGGGCACATTCGCATCTTCGCCAACACCACTGCCGTCACCGAGTTTCTGCCCGAAGTGCTGGCGGGTTTTCTGGCGAAACGGCCCGGCGTCACGGTGGACCTGCAAGAGCGTCTGTCCCGGGACATCGTGCGCGGCGTACTCGACGGCAGCACCGACATGGGCATCATCGCCGGGCCGGTGGAGGCGGCGGGTTTGCAGGTCATCCACTTCAGCACCGACCGCCTGGTGCTGACCGTGCCGGTGGGGCATGAGCTGGCGGCCGAGAAAAAGATCACCTTCAAGCAGACCCTGGCGTTTCAGCACATCGGTCTGCACGAAGGCAGCACGCTGCTGAGCTTTCTGCGCGATCACGTCGAGCGGCTGGGGCAGAACCTGTCGTTGCGGATTCAGGTGTCGAGCTTCGAGGCCATCTGCCGGATGGTCGAGGCCGGGGTGGGCATCGGGGTGATCCCGGAGTCGGCGGCGTCACGGCACAGCCGGACGATGAAGCTGGTGACCATCGAACTCGACGAGCCCTGGGCGGTGCGCGAACGGAGCATTCTGGTCCGCGAACTGGACGCCCTGCCGGGGGTGGTCAGGGCGTTGATTTCGGTGTTGCTGCCCGATGCAAGTCCGCCGACGCCGATGCCGTAGCAGCACGACTTACCTGCCGTGGCGATTCCGCAACGCCACCGGCAACCTGGCTTCCACTAGCGACGCTTTACCCAATGCTCAGCCGGTATTCATTTGATGTTTCAACGACAAGTACACTTTAAACAACCACTATGTTTATGTCGTGAGTGATCGTGAACCCCATGTATTTCAGACGAGCAGCGCCAACTGTCCAATTCACCCATTCACCCGACAGCAGTGTGCCGGACTTCACAAACCCTATTTTATAGAACTCAATCCTCATCGTCGTACCGCCATTGCTGTAGGTCGCAACGGGAAGTATGACAGGACCCGGTTTACCCAGTTCGCCGGTGTAATAAATGAGCTTGAATCCGATGCCCTCAACGTTCGTTGGCCAGGTCTCCGACAGCGCCCAGGGTTGGGGGCCTCGTTTATTCACGAGTAAACTTGAGCCCGGATCATCAAAGCGGACTCTCGTCTCTGCGGTGGCTGCGACTGTTGAGGTCGTGCCTAAAAGGGTGCCATTGCTCAGCGTGTTACTCACAACGATCTCGCCGGCCGAATATGAGAATGTGTAGTACGAAGTCGTATACCCTTCGACAAAGTCGGGATGCCCCTCTAGAGAGTTATACGTCACCTTAAAAACCAACTCTGGTGAGCTCACCCTACTGATGTCACCCACTGGAGTAACCGTGTAGGAAACGCTGACACGCAGATCTATGTTGTCATCACTGTAGGTCCCAGGCACGACGAAGACCAAACCTGTGGCACTTTCAACCAACTTTGTTTGAGACGTAGAAGAGGCCGCCCCATTCCAGTTCATCGTGACACTGTCTCCCGCCTGCATATCAGCATATTCGACGACAACCGTTGCGGAGTTGGTGACCTTGGCCAAGTTCAGCGAGTTGCCGAAGCCGGTCCCACTGTCCATGAAAACTTCAACGACCCTCGGCGCTGAGAGTTGCAACGCTTCGCGCACCGTCAGGTGCCATGGGTTACTTTGAAGTGAGTTCGATCTGGCGGTAAAGCGATGCTCGCCCGTGGTCAGCGCGGAAGCAGTGAACTGCCATACGCCATTTACAACCGGCGCTGTTCCAACTTTTGTATCACCATCATATATATCGACTGTGTCCACCAGGATTTGCGCCCCCCTGCCAGCAAGGTACGTCCAGGCTGACCCCGGATCATTTGCTACTTTGCAGGCATCGCTGTTATCTACCATTTTTCACCTCAACACGGTAATCAGGATCAATCATTGATGTTCCTGTCGTCCACGCAATGACCAAAGCCGGTACGTATTTAACATCAGGAACCGATCTTTTCTCGAATCATGCTTTCGAGGTAGCTGCTTCACGCTGCTATCCTCCCATCAACAAATATTTAACGACCTTCGCGATTAACCTAACTTTTTACCGGCACTACGACTACTGTCATAATTGACAGTCGCAAAGCCACGCACACCGGATGCGTAGCAAAATCAGCGAAAATCAACAGCTTAGCTGAGTATAAGTGCCATCAAACTAACCCCTAGTCCGAAAAGATCTTAAGGATTGCCATGTCCAATAGAGCCAAGTGCAGCTGGTTTGGAAAAATAATGGCTGGTCAACTGAGATGGAGAGAGGCGGCCGGTGGCGCTGCGCGCCAACCATCCCAGACGTCTATAT
>Ga0308164_10004456_pt1 | contig 11810 bp, 6 predicted proteins | sample PhyTR2_FD_201031 | JGI IMG/M metagenome (GOLD analysis project Ga0308164, IMG submission 201031) | Phyllosphere microbial communities from UC Gill Tract Community Farm, Albany, California, United States - DLSLT.R2 | ecosystem: Host-associated > Plants > Phyllosphere > Unclassified | place: USA... | reverse complement strand
CGATGAGGCCAGGCCTGCACACCTCCGTTGGAGCGGGCGATGCCCGCGATGAGGCCAAGCCTGCACACCTCCGTCGAAGCGGGCAATGCCCGCGATGAGGCCAGGCCTGCACACCTCCGTTGAAGCGGGCGATGCCCGCGATGAGGCCAGGCCTGCACACCTCCGTCGCAGCGGGCATTGCCCGCGATGAGGCCAGGCCTGCACACCTCCGTTGGAGCGGGCGATGCCCGCGATGAGGCCAGGCCTGCACACCTCCGTTGGAGCGGGCGATGCCCGCGATGAGGCCGCAATGCTCATATTGCTTCCAGCAGTCTACGCAGCCGTCCAGCCACGTCCGCCGCCTGCACCGGGTCCACGACATTGGTAAACCCCATCAACAACCCGCTACCGGCCGGCGGTTCAAGATACCAAGGCGACAGAGGCTCCATCGCCAACCCGACCTCCCGCGCCCGCCGGGCGATCACCACATCATCACTGCCCGCCGCCAGCCGCGCGAGCAGGTGCATGCCGCCAGCGCCATTGTCGATCTGCAACTGATCGCCCATCGCCTCCCGCAGCGCCACCGTCAACCATTCGCGCCGCTGCCCATACAAGCTGCGCATTTTCTTCAGATGCCGGGCGAAATGCCCCTGCTCGATAAAACTCGCCGCAGTGGCTTGCAGCAACTGCGGACAATGGTTATGCAGCACATCGGCGGTATCGGTGAAGCGCGCCACCTGGGCGCTGGGCACCACTACATAGGCCAGCCGCAGCCCCGGCATCAGCACCTTGCTGAAGGTCCCGCAATACAGCACCCGGCCTTCGCGATCGAGGCTCTTGAGGGCGGGCAGCGGGCGGCCGTGGTAACGGTATTCGCTGTCGTAGTCGTCCTCGACGATCCAGCTCTCGTTACGCTCGGCCCAGTCCAGCAGGGCCTGGCGCCGCGGCAACGAAAGCGATACCCCCAGCGGGCTTTGATGGGTAGGCGTGACCAGCGCGCAACGAGCCGTGGGCGCGCGGTCGACGCCCACTCTCACCTGCAGGCCGTGCGCGTCCACCGGCACCGGCACCAATTCGATGGCCGCCGCCTGCAACACCCGGCGCGCCATGAAATAGCCCGGGTCTTCGAACCAGCAAACGTCGCCCGGCTGCAACACCGCGCGCCGGATCAGCTCCAGGCCGGCCCGGTAGCCCGCGCAGATGAACACCTGCTCGGACGTGCAAGCGATGCCCCGGGAGATGCCCAGGTAGCCCGCCACCGCCTTGCGCAGCGCCGCCAGCCCGCGCGGGTCGGGGTACACCAAGGCGTCGATGCCGCCCTGGCGCAGTTCCCGGCTGGCCAGGCGGTTCCACAGCTTGCGCGGGAAGGCGTCCAGCGCCGGCAAGCCCATCTGCAACGCCATGGGCTGGCGCCCGTCATGAAACAGCACCGGCTCGGCCGGCGGCGCACTGGCCGGGGCGAGCGCGGTACTGGTCTGCAACTGCGGTGCGACTACGGTGCCGGCCGGGCCGCGGGTCAGCAGGTAGCCTTCGCCGATCAGCAACTGGTAGGCCGCCTCGACGGTGCCGCGGGCCAGGTTCAGCTCTGCTGCGAGGGCGCGCACCGACGGCACCCGGTCACCGGGGCGCAAGCGGCCGTCGGCGATGGATTGGCGGTAGCGCAGGTAGATCTGGCGGTAGACCGGCAGCAGGGCGGCGGTGTCCATGGGTAATCCAGCTCGGTTCAGTTCGGTGATGGCCTAATCATTTTGATACTTTTTGGCCCTATGGCATAGGGCATTGCATCCATAGAATGGCAGCACATTCTTTCCCGTTGCCATTATCCTGAGGTTTCACCATGAGCCACCTTCGCCTGCCGTTCTCGACTCTTTCGTCCGCCGCCTACCAAGGCCTGCTGGACACCAACCAGGCTCTGGCCGACAGCCCTTTGGGCCAGCCGCTGGTGGAACTGGTGTACCTGCGCGTGTCGCAGATCAACGGCTGCTCGTTCTGCCTGGAAATGCACGCCAAGGCCCTGCGCGAAACGGGCATGGCCCAGCGCAAGCTCGACTGCCTGGCCGGCTGGCGCGTCAGCGAGCTGTTCGACGCCCGTGAACGCGCAGCCCTGGCATGGACCGAGGCGCTGACCCACGTTTCCACCCAGGATGCGTCGGATGCCCTGTTCGAAGCTTTGCAGGGCGTGTTCAGCGCCGCGGAGATTTCCGACCTGACCTTCGCCGTGTCGCTGATGAACGCCTTCAACCGCCTGGCCATCGGCATGCGCCTGTAATCCGGCTCAGGCGTCGCGCAGCAGGTCGTGGGCGTTGAGCAGGGTAAAGGCGATTTCTGGCCGCCGCTCCAGCCCGCGGCGGATGGCGGCCGGGATCGACTGCCTGGTCTTGCGGCACATGCCCGGCAGTTCGTCGATCTCGATGCGGATGCCACGCATGGTGCGCACCTCGTTGCTGCCCGGGCGCACGTGCACGCGCAGGCCCAACTGCTCGAGCATGCGTTGCTGCAGGCGTTCGAGATCGGCCAGGGTTTCAAGGGTTTCCAGCCGCTCGATCAGGCGTTTTTCTTCGTCGCGGGTCAGGCGCAGGATGCGCGTGTCGGCGCCGGGTTCGCCCAGCAGCCGCTCGCGCTCGCAGTTGCAGGCGCCGGGCGGGCAGGGGTGGCGTACCGGAATCGTTGGGCTCATGGCTGCAGATCATAGCCGCGCGGCGAACGCTTGCCTACGTCAGGGCGACCGTCGCCCGCGCTGTTTTCAACGGCCGCCTCGAAGCGTTGCGTACGGCGCCGAGACCTCATGGCTGCGCAAGCATCTGCCACAGCGAAGCGCCTACGCCGGTGATGCTTTCACCGGCGATCAAACCCGCCGCCGCGGTGATCGCGAAGCGCTCGGTGGCCTGCGGCCAACGGCGGCTCGCCAGCCAGGTGAGCACGGCGCCCAGGCCCATCATCAGGGCGATCGACGCCGGCAGGATGAACGCCAGCCCCAGTGCCGCCGAACTGGGCAGGTAGCGGGCGCGGTGGCTGGGCAACAGGCTGTCGAGCACGCCCAGCAGGGTGCCCACCAGCGCAGCGATGACGATGGCCCAACGGATGCTGGCCGACAGCGAATCCAGGCCCTGGGTCAGGGTTTCGGCCACGGCCTTCCAGGTCGCCACCGCCGGCGCGGGCCAGGCTTCGGTGAGCAACATGTGTTGTGGGTCGGGAATCAGCGTCAGGTACACCAGTACGCCGACGATGCTGCCGATGAAGATTCCCAGGCACTGGGCGATCACCTGTTTCTTCGGTGTAGCGCCGATCGCCAGGCCGACCTTGAAGTCGTTCATCAGGTCGGTGCACTGGCCGGCTGCGCCACCTGCGGTATTGGCGCTCATCAGGTTGATCGGAATCTGCCCCGGCGCGGCGATGCCGAAGCCCAGTTGCGACAACTGCCCGATGGCGCCGATCGGCGGAATGCCCGTGGCCCCGACCACCCGCGCCGCCACGGCGGCCAGGCACACCGCCAGGGGAATGGTCAGCAAGGCCATGCCCAACTGGATATGAAACAGCGCCGCCTGCAGGCCCACCACCAACGCCACCGCTACCAGCAGCCCCAGGGCTGGCGCCAGCGACGGCAGGCTGAAGCGCACGCCGCCGCGGCCACCGGCCAAGGTACGGCGCAAGGCCCACAGGCGCAGCGCCAGGGAGGCCAGGGTCGAGCACACCATCAGGCTGACGCCAGGCCACAGCAGCCAGTTCACCAGGGTGGCGAACTGCGGGCCGCTGCTGCCTGGCGGCAATACCACCAGGCCTTGGTCCAGCAGCCACGGCGCCAGGCCGCCCCAGGCCAGCACGGCGCCGAGCAGCAAAGTGACGCCCACGCGAATGCCGATGATGCCGCCAAAACCCACCAGCAGCAGCGAGGGGTCGAGGGTAAAGGTCAGGCGCTCCAACGCGGCACTCGGTGCCCAGCGCGGGATGGCCCACAGGAAGGTATCGATGCCTTTAACCACTGCCGACAACAGCGCCGTGCCCAGTAGCACTTTCAGCCGCGTCACGGCTTCCTGGCCGTGGTTGTAGATATGCCGCAAGGTCTCCAGCGTCGCCATGCCTTCGGGAAACTTCAGCCCGTCGTCGTTGAGCAGCGAGGGGCGCAGGTACCAGGCGATCCAGATGCCCAGAAAGCTCACCGAAAACACCCAGGCGATCATCGGCAGCGGGTCCAGCTGCTGGCCGGTCAGCAGGGTGTACGCAGGAATCGGCGCCACCAGACCGCCGGACACGATCGATGCGGCGGCGGAGGCGACCGTCTGGTTGATATTGCTCTCCAGCAGGGTCCAGGGCCGCTGCTCCAGGTGCTTGCGCGCCAGCCCCTGCCACACGCCATAGCCGACCAGCAGGGCGATGATCGACATGTTGAACGACCAGCCGATTTTCAGGCCGGCGTATACATTGGAGGGGGTGAGCAGGATACCCAGCACCACGCCGGTGATCACCGCACGTGGGCTGAGTTCGCGTTGCGAGGTGCTGTCGAGCCCCTTGCGTGGGGGCTGGGCGAGATCCATTGGCAGTCCTGTGCGGGAAGGGCGGGTCTCAATTAGGGAGTTTTTCAGCCCCGGATGGTTCCGCCCGCGGCCTCACACCTTCGATCCGGCCCAGCACTTCCAGGCGGTGGCGGATGGGTGTGTGGCGGCGCGGTTGATTTGAGGTCCGGCGCTGAACAGGTGGCGGCGCGACAGACGCCAAGCTCGCAGCCAAGGCCGCTCCTGCCCCGAGCGCATTCCACCTGCGTATTCCGGGTTGGAACGCCATCGGGGTAGGAGCGGCCTTGGCTGCGAGCTTTTGGGGCTTACCGCAATTTCTCCAGCATCCCGTAGTACCACATCCCCGCCGCCAGCATCGGATTGCCCAGCACATCCCCCAGCGGCACACGAATATGCTTGCACGCCGCAAAGGTATCGAACTCCGCCAATTGCCCGGTGACGGCCCGTGCCATGATCTCGCCCATGATATGGCTGGTGGCGATGCCGTGCCCCGAATAGCCCTGGCAATACCAGACATTGTCCGACAGCTTGCCCAGCTGCGGAATGCGGTTGATAACGATGCCCATGGCGCAGCTCCACTGGTAGTCGATGGCCACGCCCTTGAGCGCCGGGAAGGTGCGTTCGATGCAGGGCCGCAGTTCGGCGGCGATGTCCCGCGATTCCTTGCCGCTGTAGTTGGCACCGCCGCCGAACAGCAGGCGGCCGTCGGCGGTCAGGCGGTAGTAGTCGAGCACGAAGCGGCAGTCGTACACGGCCAGGTCTTCACGGTTGATGTCCCGTGCCAGCTCGCCGAGTGGCGCAGTGGTGACGATGCCGCCCATGGCCGGGAAGATCTTGCCCTTGAGCTGTGCGGGTTCGAGCTTGTGGTACACGTCGCCGGCCAGCAGCACTTGCCTGGCGTCGATGCGCCCCTGGGCGGTGACCACCGCCGGCCGGGCGCCGTGGACGATCTCCAGCACCTCGCTGTTCTCGAAGATCAGCGCGCCGAGGCCGGCCGCCGCGCGAGCCTCGCCCAGGCACAGGTTGAGCGGGTGCAGGTGCAGGTTGCGGGTGTTCTTGATGGCGCCGTGGTAGAGGTCGCTGGCCAGCAGGTCGCGCACCTGGCTGCGGTCCAGCAGGCTGACGTCGTCGCCCATGCCGCGGCGTAGGGCTTCGTCGTAGTCGGCGCGCAGGCCGTCCATATGGCTTGGCTTGTAGGCGGCGTGCAGGTGGCCGCGCTTGAGGTCGCAGGCGATGCCATATTTTGCCACCCGTTGCTCGATGATCTGATGGCCGCGCCAGCGCAGCTGCCAGATGAAATCATCCACGTCATCGCCCAGGGTGCGGCGCATCTGCTGGCGCATGGCAGCGTCGCCGGAAAGGCTGCCGGTGACCTGGCCACCGTTGCGGCCGCTGGCGCCCCAGCCGATCTTGTGTTGCTCGACGATGGCAACCTTCAGGCCTTTTTCCGCCAGCTCGACGGCGGTGGCGACCCCGGTGAAGCCGCCGCCGATGATCACCACGTCGACCTGGTGCTGGCCCTGCAGCGTGGGGTAGTCGGACTCTTGGTCGAGGGTGGCGGTGTAGTAGGAATTGCTGCGCGTGGCAGTCATGGCAAAGCTCCGAAAAAAGGGCGACGAGGTTCAGGCCTGGGTGAGGTACCAGCGCCAGTCCTGCTCGCCAACTTCAGCCATGAACTGCCGGTATTCGGCACGCTTGACTGCCAGGTACACGTCGAGAAAGGCTGAGCCCAAAGCGTCCTGGGCCCAGCCGGAGCGGGCCAGTGCTTCGATGGACGTGAGCCAGTCGGTGGGCAGCAGTTCCGTGGCCTGGGCGTAGCCGTTGCCTGCCACCGGCGCGCCTGGGTCGAGTTGTTCGTCGATGCCGCGCTGGATGCCCGCGAGGATGGCCGCCGCAGCCAGGTAAGGGTTGGCGTCGGCGCCACAGATGCGGTGCTCGATGTGCCGGCTGTTGGCCGGGCCGCCGGGCACGCGCAGGCTGACGGTGCGGTTGTCGACGCCCCAGGTCGGCGCCAGCGGCGCGTAGCTGTTGGCCTGGAAGCGCCGGTAGGAATTGGCGTTGGGGCAGAACAACAGCAGCGAGTCGAGCAGGCAGGCGAGCATGCCGCCCACTGCGTGGCGCAGCAGCGGGGTGCCGGCGGGGTCTTCGCTGGCGAACAGGTTGCGGCCGTTGGCGTCGGCCAGGCTGACGTGCATGTGCATGCCGGTGCCCGCCAAGTGGTCGAACGGCTTGGCCATGAAGCAGGCCTGCATGCCGTGTTTGTGAGCGATGCCCTTGACCAGGCGCTTGTAGCGCACGGCCTGGTCCATGGCCTGCAACGCGTCGCCGTGTTCGAGGGTGATTTCCACCTGCCCGGGGGCGTATTCGGAGATTGCCGTGCGCGCTGGAATGCCATGCAGTTTGCAGGCGCTGTAAAGGTCGGCAAGGAACGGCTCGATCATCTCCAGTTCGCGCAGGCCATACACTTGGGTGTGCCGCGGCCGCGCACCGTCGTCATCCAATGCAGGCTGCGGGCGGCCGTTGGCGTCGCGGCGGGCGTCGAGCAGGTAGAACTCCAGTTCGCAGGCCATGATCGGCCGGTAGCCTTTGGCATGAAGGCCTTCGAGCACCTTGGCCAGCAGGTGGCGGGGGTCGGCGACGGTGGCGGGCAGGCCTTCCTGGGGGTGCATGCTGACTTGCAGCGCCGCCATTGGAATCTGCCGCCACGGCATGCGCACCAGGCTGCCGGGCAGGGGGTAGGCGCGGCAGTCGATATCGCCCACTTCCCAGACCAGGCCGGAATCCTCGACGTCGTCGCCTTGCAGGGTCAGGCCGAGGATGGTGCTGGGCAGCGGGCGGCCGCTTTCGTACACGGCCAGCAGTTCCTCGCGGTGCAGCAGCTTGCCGCGGGGTACGCCGTTGGCGTCGAGGATGAACAGCTCGATCATCTCGATATCGGGGTTGGCGGCCAGAAAGTCGTGGGCGTCTTGCAGGGGGGCGAAGGTCATGTGCGGTTCTCGCTTGCGCCTCGCGGGCGCGTTGGGTCCTACCGTCGGCGTGCCAGGCATACGCGAGCGAACGCGAGCCGGGGCGGCGCGGGGCAGTCGATGACAAGGGGGCGATGAACCTGGCGCGTCTAGGGCGGGCTCAGGTGATCAGGCGCGAGGCGAGGCGTCCGGAGGGCGTTTGGAGTGGCGCAAATGGGTACGGCTGAGGCCGATGGGGGTGTTGCAGGATTGCCTCATGGCCAGCGCCCCAAGAGCGTGGGCTGGCAGACGAAACCGGCAGCGACAGCCAATGGCGCAGGGGCTGCGGCCAAGGTGTGCGGTTGCTGCGGTGCGCTGCGGTTGAAGCCCATGACGCGGGACCTGAGAGCAGGAAATGGGAGGTGGCGACAGCCGTTGAGGCGGTGCACCTATGGACTGATCCTAAGGGAAGCGAGTTGCTTCTGTAAAGCAGTTCACCCGTTCTCAGGGGGAATTGAGCGCGCCCGGCCTGATGCCGGACCGCGAACGGTTGATGGGCACTGCCGCCCGGTGTGGGGCCGAGCGGCAGTTGTTCAGGCGTTACGCGGGGCGGGTGACCGCGCGGATGCGTGACAGGTGGGTGGTGTCGAGCCAGCGCGATTTTTTGCCGCCGATGGGTTGTGGGGCTTTTGGCGCTGTGCGGGCGAGGGCGAGCTGGGTAGCCTCGGTTTCTCTGTTTGCTGCCGCAGGTGCGCGGCTGGCTGCTTGAGCACTGGCGGCTGCGCTTGGGTTGGAAGGCGCCTCCTCAATGGACGGTGGTTCCGGTGCAGGGGGTGCAGAGTCAAGCGACTGCTCGAACGAATTGCTGAAAGGTGCCACTTGTTCGAGGGGGCCTTGATTATAGGAAACCCCAAAGGCGAATGTGATAATGCCGCCAACCAAAAATACCACTGCGGCTGCCGCAGCCCCACCAGTTAGGCCAATTATCGCGATGCCGGCGACTATCGCAACAATGCCGCCCAGAACCATCATGAATATCCCCAGCCCGCTCGCATGCCCCGTAGGATCCGTCCGATTGATCGGATCCCCCACACAATACGCATACGCATTGATTCCCCCTTCATCAAACGGGCTCACACTGTCTGGTTGGTGAAAACGCATCAGCACCGGGTTGTACGCTCGGTAGCCGTTGCCCAGCAGATACCAGCCGCTGCCCTGTTCCCGCGCTTCGCCATTGAACCCGCAGACCACGTCCGGCAATTGGTCCATCGGCCGGTAGCCGTAGGCGTTGTGCACGGCGCTCTGCAGCCGGTTGTCACCCAGGGTCGCGAGCAGGGTGCTGTGCTGGTCGGTGGCCAGCAGTTGCTGCTGATCGCTGCGCCGCTCGGCCAGCAGCAGGTCGGCACCGCGCAGGAAGGAGTGGGCGCCGTCGGCGCGAATCTGCGTGGTCAGGGCGCCGTCGCAGTAGAAGCGCTCGTCGTCGGCACCGCGCGCCAGGATGTCGAGCGCGTCGTAGTGGTAGGCGCTGGCTTTGGCGCCGTTGCCGACCGCCGTCAACCGCCCCAGGGCGTCGTAGCTCAGTGCCTGGCCGCGTTCGTCCACGGTCATGTTGCCGTTGCGGTCATAGCTCAGCAGGGCGTCCTGGGCAGCATAATCGGCATGGCTGTTGGTCAGCCGGCTCAGTTGCGTCGGGTCTTCTTCTTCGTAGAAGTACAGTGCGCGGTTGTTGCCACCGGCGAAGAGGGTCAGGACCAGGGTGATGTTGTCCACGGGATCGAACACGAAGGTCTGGCGCTCAATGGCCTTGCCCTCCACGTCCACCGGCGGCTGGCTGCCGCTCGCCTGGTACTGATCGAGGCGGCCACGGCTGTCGTAGCGAAAGCGTTCATCGCGCAGCAATTCGGTCGCGGTTTTCAACTCGCGGGCCACCAGCTGGTCGCGGGCGTTGTAGCTTTGGGTCAGGGTTTGCGCGGGCGCAGCGCCGCCGAAATCGAAGGCGCGGGAGATTTCCCGGTCGAAGTCGTCGTAGCCCAGGGTCACTTCCAGGCGCTGGGTGCCACTGCTGGTGGTGATCTTTTGCACCAGCCCGCGGGGGCCGTACGTGAACTGGGTCTGGGTATCGCCCTGGCGTGTGCTCGCCAGCTTACCGCGGGCAAGGCCGGTGGCCTGGTAGGAGTAGGTCTGGGCCTGGCCCATTACATCGGTGTGGCTCAGCAAGCGCGCTTCGGAGCTGTAGGCGCTGGTCATGCTGGCGGTTGCGCCGTTGGCGCGCTTGCGGGTTTCCTGGCGCAGGTTGCCGAAGCCGTCGTATTCGCGGGTGAGGGACTGTTGGCCTTCGTCGGCGCTGAGCAATTGCGCGGTCAAGGCGTCGTAGCCGTAAGTGGCTTCGAGCCCCGGCGCCGTGCGCTGGGTGGGGTTGTTGCTCAGGTGCGGCTTGTATTCATAGTTCAGCACTTGGCCGTCGGGCATCACGGTGACGTTGGGCTGCAAGGCGCCGCCGTCGTAGTAGAATTCCTGTACCCGGTTGCCAGTGATGGTCTGGATGCGCCGGCCCAGGGAGTCGAACTGCTGATGGCCCAGTACCGTGTGGCCCTCGGCGAAGCGAGCGGGCAGGCCGTCCTGGCTGCGCTCCTGGTAGGTGCGGTGCAGGTCGGTGCGCTGGTCGCGACCGGGTAAAGTATCGCCCAGGGCGATCCAGGTGGGCAGGTCCTCGCGGCTGTGGGCCACGAAGGTACGATGAATCGTGTTGCCATCCGGCAAGGTGGTGCTGATCAAACGGTCGAAGGCGTCGTAGTCGTAGGTGGTCTCGCGGTCCACGGCGTCGGCTTCCCAGCGCGTGCGGCCGAGGCCGTCGTAGGCGTATTCGTGAGTGCTGTACAGGCTGGCATCAGCGCTGTAACGCTGCACTTTGACCGGCTTGTCAAAGGCGTTGTGTGCGGTCACGGTCTTGCCGCCGCCGGTTTTCCAGGTGGTGACGCGGCGGTGGATGGGGTCGTTTTCGCTGTGGCTGGCGACGCCGTCAGGGGCGGTTTCCAGGCTCACTTCGCCCCAGCTGTCGTAGACCTTGGTCTGGACCAGTTGCAGGTCGGGCTGCTCGCCCTGCATCCACTCGTGGCGGGTGGTCTCGGTCTCTTGCCCAAGCAGGTTGTACTGGCGGCTGGCGAGGGGCTTGAGGGCATTGCTGAGGGTATCGTGGCGCGCTTCGCGCACGGCGCGGTTGAGGCCGTCGACATAGGCCACGGTCTGGGTGCCAAGCACATCCCAGGTAGTTTGCGTGGCCTGCTCGCCGGTGGCGCGGGTCAGGCTGTAGGCATAGCGGCGCAGGCCCTGTTCGGCGGTGCCGGGGGCGATGATTTCTTCCAGCACGCGGCCGAGGGCGTCGTAGCTGTACTGAATCTCGACGTTCTGTTCGTCACGCTCCAGCAACGGCTGGCCGTCGAGCAGCGAGTGCTGGCTGTTGACCGCCCGTTTGGCATCGTCGAAGTTGCTGGTGTGGGTCTCGGTGATCTGCTGCACCCAAGGGTTGGCGGCGCGGGTGGCGAGGGTGGCGGGTGAAGATTTGCCCTGGTGCACCTGCACGTCGTTTTCGCGCAGGGCATAGGCGTAGTCGATGAAGCGGGCCTTGCCGTCGAGTGTGGTGCTGGTCTTGAGTTTCAGGCCGTGGCGCAGGGGGTCGTCCGGCGTGTCGATGTAGTCGGTCAGCACCTGTTCCACCGGCTCGCCATTGACGTCCAGGCTTTCCTCGATGACCGCCACCCACGGCGTTTGCGCACCGCTGAGAGGGCGCTGGGCGGCATGGCGGTAGCGCGTCTTCAGGGTGGGCGCATCGGCGAGGCGCGCGCGATGCGCGGTGCCCAAGATGCCTGGCAGCGCTTGCGCGAGGGGAGCTGGGGTCTTGGTCAGGTCGCGCTGATGGCGCACGAAACCATGGGGATCGGGCGGGCAATTCTGGCCATCGCCCACGGCCGGGTACCAGCTGCTTTCCTCGAGGGTGCCGTCGGCGTTGGCTCGTTTGGTCAAATTGCCATGGGTGTCGAACTCGGTGGTTACTTCATCGATGCGCACATCGCCACCGGCTTTCGGCTTTTCCCAGATGCTCGTCTGCACCTTAGGCAGTTGACAATAGGGCGGCTGTGCATCGAACGGGGCGCCTTCGGTTAGATGGTACTGGGTCTCGCTGCGGCTTACGTGGTCATTCTGCTCGGTGCGCTCGCTGACCAGCAGGTGAAAGTTGTTGAAGCGCCGGGTGATGGTGCGCAGCGGCTGGTTGCTGATGCTGTCCCAGAGCATCTCCGTACTGCCGTAGCGGTAGCTGTTGCTGGCGCGGTAGAGGTTGTCGCGGTTGTCGTCCTGCCAGGCAAGGCCCGGGGCGTTG
>Ga0308164_10004454_pt1 | contig 11813 bp, 8 predicted proteins | sample PhyTR2_FD_201031 | JGI IMG/M metagenome (GOLD analysis project Ga0308164, IMG submission 201031) | Phyllosphere microbial communities from UC Gill Tract Community Farm, Albany, California, United States - DLSLT.R2 | ecosystem: Host-associated > Plants > Phyllosphere > Unclassified | place: USA... | reverse complement strand
GCAGTGTAGTAAAATGTTGTTTTCCCGTGGGGGGTATAGCTCAGCTGGGAGAGCGCTTGCATGGCATGCAAGAGGTCAGCGGTTCGATCCCGCTTACCTCCACCACGTAAAAGAAAACGACATTCAGGCAGCAGGCAATAACAGCAGTACAAGAGTCGTACAAAAGTAATTGAGCAAGTCCAGGGTCCCCATCGTCTAGAGGCCTAGGACATCACCCTTTCACGGTGAGTACCGGGGTTCGAATCCCCGTGGGGACGCCAAGAATTTGGCAGATGTGCCGCGCCAGCGGTGGTACATCGAAGTCAGTCGCATCATGCAGTTGCAGTACGCTCGTCAGAGCACAACAGTTTTAGGTCCCCATCGTCTAGAGGCCTAGGACATCACCCTTTCACGGTGAGTACCGGGGTTCGAATCCCCGTGGGGACGCCAGTTTAAAACCGGGGTAGACCAACGCGCTTGCGCGGAGAGGTGCTCCGGTTTTTCTATTGTGACGCCGCATTTGTGTGCGCAATGGTTTGGTTGTAAAGTAGGATCGCAGGATCGTCATTGTGATGGTTTGCGAAGGTTGCGACAGTTTCGTGATGTTTTGCGTTGCAGTCAGCAGCATCGGGCAACACGCAGTCGGTAATATGCAGCACCAGTTTTAGGTCCCCATCGTCTAGAGGCCTAGGACATCACCCTTTCACGGTGAGTACCGGGGTTCGAATCCCCGTGGGGACGCCAGACAGAAAGCCGGAGCCGGCCACGATAGTGGGGCTCCGGTTTTTTTTCGTCTGCGACAGCGTCGCGCGGCGCCCCGCAGTTCACCAACCCGACACCCGCACGGTGCCGAATGGATACGGCAACCCCGGCCCTTGTTGCTGGATGCCCGGATGTTGCATACCCTGATGCTGCATGCCCTGATATTGCACCCCCTGGTGCTGCATCCCGGCCCCTGACATACTGGGCCATCCACTGTCATGCGGCGACATCGCATGCATGCCGCCCGGTGCACCGTACCCTGCTGCCGTGCTTTGCCATGGCATGGTCTGCTGCGCGGTGGGCAAGCCCAGCGCCACCAGCGCATCGGGCAAGCCGTAGCCGATATGATTGGGATCGTTCAGCGTGACAGGGCGCGCGCTCATCCGCAGAACCTGGAACAGCCGTTCGACCCGCTCCGGTGAACGTGCTTGCACCATCGATCCGAATTCCGGCCTGTGTGCCAGCACGAGCGCAGCCAGGCCCGTCACGTGCGGCGCCGCCATCGAGGTCCCGTCCCATGCGGCGAAATTATTTGGCGGCACCGACGACACGACGGCTACACCTGGCGCGCACACGTCGACCTGCGGCCCGAAGCAGCTGAAGCGCGCCGTGAAGTAGCCATACATGTCGATGTCGGTGCCGATGGTCTCGGCGTGGTAGCTGTCGGGCGGGAACTCACCGAGCTTGCCAATGGCCGCGACGGCCAGTACATGCGGTGACGAGGCCGGGTATTGCACGGCAGCGGCGGAATTGCCGGCAGCGGCGATGCAGGCGATGCCGGCCTGTTTGGCGCGCACGATCTGGCGCTCGAGCGCTTCGGAGGGCGCCGAGCCGCCCAGGCTCATGTTGACAATGTCGATGCCCTGTTCGATGCAGTATTCGAGTGCGTCGATCAATTGGCTGACCTGGCCCCCGGGGAACAGTTTGCAGACGTGGATCTCGGCCTCGGGCGCGAAGCCGCGGATGCCCCAGGCCGGATCGGTGGCGGCAATCACGCCGGTGCAGTGCGAGCCATGGCCGAGTGTGTCGACGTTCCAGGTGCTGCGGTCGGTGCGCTTGTTGATGACGTCGAAGCCTTCGTGGATGGCGTTCAGGTTGCCATGCGTGGTGGCGGCCCCGGAATCGATGACGGCCACCTTGATCCCACGCCCGCGATAATGCTGCGGTACCCCGTCGAGGCGCATGGCCCGTGCGCCCCAGCCCATGGCGTTTTGCTGCGGCAGGCCGCGCAGCGCCGGCCAGTCGGCCAGCGGGCGCAGCATGACGACGTTGGCCTCTTGCAGGCTCAGGTCGGGATCGCGTTGGTAGAAGCTCCAGTAATCGGCGCGTGGTTTCACATACAAGCCGCTGATCGTGTGCGTATCGTTGCCATACAGGCGCAGGCGCGCCACGCCGTCGGCGCCCGTGACGGCAGTGCTGGGCAGCACGCCGCCGAACAGCGAGACTTCGACCTCGGGCAGGGGCGCACCGTCGGCGCCCACCACGGCCAGCAGCAGGTCGCACTGCGGGCCCTGGTAGGGCGTGAGCGAGCTGACCAGGTCCGGACGGCGCAGCATGGGGTCGAGCAGTGCGAGGTGCTGATCGCGTTCTACGATCAACTGACCCTGGCCACGCTGCAGCAGTTCGCCGGCCTTCTGGTCGGTCATGCGCGCAACCACCACGCCTTCTGCGCCGTCGCCCATCGACGATGGACCGAAGCCGGCTGTGGCCAGCCCGGCGCGGGGCGTGATGGTGTCGATCACCTCGATATCGGGTATCGCAGTGAGCGCCTGCTCTATTGTTGACAGGCCCGGCGGCGCGGCCCAGCTGCTGATGCCGAAGCTGCCCAGTACCGCGCGGGGCGCCACCAGGTATTTTTTCTTGCGCTCGGTGACCAGGCGCCCCAGCATCGGGGCGGCGCCGCCAGTGGAATCGGTGCCAGTGTCTGCTGCGCCGTCCTGCGTCGCCGTTGGTGTGGGCGGCGCATCGGCAGCGCCGCTTTTTACGTGTTTGGCCATAGTGTGTCCTTTGCCGGCGCCGCTCAATCGTATAGCGAGAGCGGTTGGTCGGGTTCGATCGTTAACTGGTCAAGAGTCTGTTGCCGCAGCCGCTCGGCCGTGGGCGCGTCGGTTTCAACGACCGCTGTGTGCGGCGGGCCGGACGATGGGCCGATCAGGTCGACAACCTGCACGCCCGGTTCGGTGCCCAGGGTCGCCAGGAACCTGACGAGTTCGTCATCGTCGCGCGTGGCGCGCACGATGTAGCGATTGATCGGAACAGGGGGTAGGGACGCCGGCATGGCAGGGACTCCTCAATGCCAGGTCATGGCCGGCGTCTGGCGGCAATGACCTGGCGGGTGGGTCGTGGTGTCGCGTGCTTCAGGCTTTAGTGGACGGTTTGCTGGCCGAACTGGCTTGCCTGGCCATATTGCGCTTGCTGACCGGGGAATTGACCACCGAATTGACCACTGAATTGACCGCCGAGTTGGCCAATGGGCTGGCCACTGAGTTGGCCACTGAGTTGGGCACCAAACTGCTGCCCAAACGGGTCAGCCGTCGCCGGCACATAACGGCCTAGCTGTGCAGCCACGCCGCCGATCGCAGTGCCCAGGCCCTGGTTGCCAAAGTGCTCGCCGAGGAAGCTGCCGACCGGCCGCGCATACTGGGTGATTGCATTGCTGAGCCAGCCCTGCGGCGCCAGTTGACCGCCTTGCTGCACGATCTGCTGTTGCAGCATCGCGGCCTGTTGCTGCACTTGCAGCAGCAGTTGCTGCAGTTGCTGTTGCTCGGCCTGCAGTTGCTGCAACTGGACCAGCGGATGTTGCTGTGGTATTTGCGGCTGTGCCTGCTGTTGCGCTTGCGGATCGGCGCCGAGCGGCAGCATCCGGCCATACCCGGAATAGTCGCTGATCATGTTGCCAAGGTGGCGATTGCCGGTGACGTGCCCGACCAGGGCGCCGGCGGGCTTGCCGATCTTGCTGATCAGATTGCCGAAGAAGCCACCTTGCGGGGTCAGCTGATCCTGCTGTTGCAGCTGCTGCATCTGTTGCAGTTGCTGTTGCTGCTGAAATTCTTGCAGTTGCTGAAGTTGCTGAAGTTGCTGGAGTTGTTGTAACTGCTGCAGTTGCTGCAGCTGTTGCGGATCGACCTGCTGTTGCATGCCCATGCCGCCGGAGGGATCGGCCGCAAATGGCGACAGGCGCCCGAGGAAGTTGCCGGCTACTTCACCAATGCGCCCGCCGGCGCCGCTGTGGCCGACCCAGCCCCCGATGCCGCGCCCGATGACACCGCCGAGCGCGCCGCCGAACATGCTGCCCAGACCCTGTGGTGCAAACTGTGGTTGCGCAAATGGTTGTTGAAATTCATTCATGGTACGAGCCTCCGGTTATTCGGTCGCGCTGAGGCCGGCTTAAACAGCAAGGGCCCGCCTACACGACCGTGTTCATATGATTCGTGCCCCGGTGTGACCGGTAGCGCGAGGGAAGGGCAGGAAGGCCGCCTTTCGAGGCTGCTTTTCCTGCAGGTAGGCGTTCGACCGGTGCCTCGCGGTGAAGTTTTGGCGTAATGGCGATGTCGCCAAGGTTAAAATCGCACCTTGCGCTAGCGCAGACGCGCGTCAGAAAGCCCCGACTTTCTTTGCAAAGCGCACTGGGGCTTGAGAAAAATCACCATATCAATTCGCGGTAGAATGACGGCCCCCGCATTCGCGCGTCACGACGCCGCCCGCCTCCATGTCCCTGTCCTCCTTCACACCGTCGCTGGCAATTTTCTGCAAGGTCATCGATAACTATGGCGATATCGGCATCTGCTGGCGCCTGGCGCGCCAGCTGTGTCACGAGCACGCGGTAGGGGTCACACTGTGGGTCGACGACCTGGTCAGTTTCCGGCGCATCTGCCCCGAGGTCGATCCGGCAGCCGAGCAGCAACTGATTTTTGGCGTGACGGTGCGCCACTGGCAGGATCAGGATGGCCAATTCCACGCGCATGACATTCCCGACGTCGTCATCGAGTTCTTCGGTTGCGAGCTGCCGCCGGATTATCAACGGGCAATGGCCGCGCGCACGCCACGCCCGGTATGGCTGAACTACGAAGGCTTGACGGCCGAGGACTGGGTGGAGGGTTGCCATCGCCTGCCATCGATGCACCCGCGCCTGCGGCTGACCAAGCATTTCTATTTCCCCGGTTTCAATGCGCGCACGGGTGGGTTGCTGCACGAAGCGGGGCTCGAGGCGCGCCGTGACGCGTTCCAGCACGACCCGGCCGCAGTGACGGCGTTCCTGGGGCGCCTGGGCGTGACTGCGGCCGAGGCGGCGGGGCGCAAGGTGTCGCTGTTCTGCTACCCGGGCGCGCCGGTCGCCGCACTGTTCGCGACGTGGTCCAGCGGCGCCACGCCCACGCTGTGCCTGGTGCCGGAAGGTGTGGTGCCGGAGCAGGTCGCCGCTTTCCTGGGCGCCGCACCAGTGGCTGGCGCGAGCGCGACCCACGGCCAGCTGACCGTGCGGGTGCTGCCATTCCTGCCCCAGGCCGATTACGACCTGCTGCTGTGGGCCTGCGACGTCAATTTCGTGCGGGGCGAAGATTCATGGGTGCGGGCGCAATGGGCCGCTCGCCCGTTCGTGTGGCACATTTATCCGCAGGACGACAACCTGCACCACAAGAAGCTACGCGCGTTCCTGGCGGTCTATGCGCAACAGGCGCCGGCACTGTCGGGCTACATGCTTGGCTGGAACGGCGCGCAGCCTCTGGACGACCATCAAGCCGCCTGGAACGCACTGGAGACTGCGTTGCCGGACATCGCGGCGCAGGCCGACGCCTGGCGCGAGTCAGTACTCGCGCAGGGCGATCTGGTCACGCAACTGCTCGATTTCGTGCGCGATCTGCGGTTGGCCCAGGAAAACAGCGTATAATGCCCGGTTAGTTTCTAACGGATTCCGACGATCAAACGCAGGTCCGGGGCCTTCGGCCCACCAGCCGGCGATGATTTAATGCAACTATCTTTTTACGTAAAATATCTATGAAACCCGCAAAAGAAATTCGTGTTGGCAACATCATCATGGTTGATGAAAAGCCGTTCATCGTGCTGCGTTCCGACGTCAACGGCTCGAGCCGCACGGGCTTCACCTACAAGTGGAAGATGAAGAATCTTCTGACCAATGCACCGCTGGAAAACGTGTTCCGTGGCGATGACAAGTTCGACGTCGTCGTGCTGGACAAGAAGCCAGTGACCTACTCGTACTTCGCCGATCCGCTGTATGTCTTCATGGACGCCGACTACGAACAGTTCGAAATCGAAGAAGAGAACCTGGGCGACGCGCTGCACTACCTGAAAGACGGTATGGAATGCGAAGCCGTGTTCTATGACGGCAAGGCCATCTCGGTCGAACTGCCAACCACGATCGCACGCCAGATCGTGTACTCGGAGCCAGCAGTCAAGGGCAACACGTCGGGCAACGTCCTGAAAGAAGCCAAGATCGAAAACGCCATCGAAGGCAAGCAGCACACCGTGATGGTGCCGTTGTTCGTCAGCGGCGACGACATGATCGAAATCGACACCCGTACCAACGAGTACAAGAAAGTCGTGCGTAACTAAGCACGGGTTTCTCCATAAAAAAACGCTGCTTCGGCAGCGTTTTTTTATGGGCGGGGCAAACCAAGTCGTGCAACATCGGATGGTGCGGTGACGTAGGGTGGACGGCTTTGCCGTCCACCCTACAGCCATCGTTACAAACCAACCCTACCTGCGGCGCAACTGCGCCAGATCCCGCACCGCGCCGCGATCGGCCGACGTGGTCAGCGCCGCATACGCCTGCAGTGCCTGCGACACATAACGCTCACGCCCCAGCGGCAGCCAGGCGTCCGCGCCCAGCGCGTCCATCGCCGCGCGGCGGTGCGCCAGTTCCTCGGTCGTCACGCGCAGGTTGATGGTGCGCTCGGGAATGTCGATGTCGACCATGTCGCCTTCCTGCACCAGACCGATCGCGCCGCCTTCGGCCGCTTCGGGCGACGCATGTCCGATCACCAGTCCCGACGAACCGCCCGAGAACCGGCCATCGGTAAACAATGCGCAGGCCTTGCCCAGGCCCTTGGACTTGATATACGAAGTCGGGTACAGCATCTCCTGCATGCCCGGTCCGCCTTTCGGGCCTTCATAGCGAATGATGACGACGTCGCCCGCCACCACGTTGTCGCCCAGGATCGCCTCGACCGCCGCGTCCTGGCTCTCGAACACGCGCGCCTTGCCCGAGAACTTGAGGATGCTCTCGTCCACGCCGGCCGTTTTGACGATGCAGCCCTTTTCGGCGATGTTGCCGTACAAGACCGCCAGGCCGCCATCCTTCGAATAAGCGTGTTCGCGGTCGCGGATGCAACCCATGGCGCGGTCGAGGTCGTTCTTCTCGTAGCGCTCGGATTGCGAGAACGCCACCTGGGTCGGCACGCCGCCCGGGGCCGCGCGGAACCACTGGTGTACGGCTTCGTCGGTACTGACCGCGATGTCGTACTTTTCGATGGCCTCAGCCATCGTCGGGCTGTGGATGGTTGGCAGCGATGTGTCGAACAGGCCGGCGCGCGCCAGTTCGCCCAGGATCGAGAAGATGCCGCCGGCGCGGTGCACATCTTCGATATGGTATTTGTCGGTCATCGGCGCGACCTTGCAAAGGCAGGGCACCAGGCGCGAGATGCGGTCGATGTCGGCCATCGTGAAGTCGACTTCCGCTTCGTGCGCGGCGGCCAGCAGGTGCAGCACGGTGTTGGTCGAGCCGCCCATGGACACGTCGAGCGCCATCGCGTTTTCGAACGCGGTCTTGGTCGCGATCGAACGCGGCAGCACCGAGTAGTCATCTTCCTCGTAGTGGCGTTTGGCGGTCTCGACGATCAGGCGGCCGGCGCGCAGGAACAGTTCCTTGCGGTCGGCGTGGGTGGCAACGATCGTGCCATTGCCCGGCAGCGCCAGGCCCAGCGCCTCGGTGAGGCAATTCATCGAGTTCGCCGTGAACATGCCCGAACACGAACCGCAGGTCGGACAGGCCGAGCGCTCGATCTCGGCCACATCGGCGTCCGACACGGAGGCGTCGCCGGCCTTGATCATCGCGTCGATCAGGTCGAGCTTGATGACCTTGCGTTCGTTGTTCACGACCTTGATGACCTTGCCGGCTTCCATCGGACCACCGGAGACGAACACGGTCGGGATGTTCAGCCGCATCGCTGCCATCAGCATGCCGGGCGTGATCTTGTCGCAGTTCGAGATGCAGACCATCGCGTCGGCGCAGTGCGCATTGACCATGTATTCGACCGAGTCGGCGATCAGGTCGCGCGAGGGCAGCGAGTACAGCATGCCGCCGTGGCCCATTGCGATGCCGTCGTCGACGGCGATGGTGTTGAATTCCTTGGCCACGCCGCCGGCCGCTTCGATTTCGCGTGCGACCATTTGCCCCAGGTCTTTCAGATGGACGTGACCCGGCACGAACTGGGTGAACGAGTTGACCACGGCGATGATCGGCTTGTTGAAGTCGCCGTCTTTCATGCCGGTAGCGCGCCACAGGGCGCGGGCGCCTGCCATATTGCGACCCTGGGTCGTGGTGTGTGAACGGTAAGTCGGCATGGCAATCTCCCAGAATAATGCAAAACAATGATTGAATCAGGGTGACGGTTGGCGCTGGATTTGTCCAATATATGATCGGCCAGTCTGTGAGTCGTTTCACCTATCACAGCCGGACAGTCGGCCTGGCACGTTGCTGCTATTCTATTGCTTGGCCATTTCACGGAGCACACAGGCATGGAGCGCAGGGATTTTGTACGAATGGGCGTGGCCGGCACGGTATCCGGCACCGTTGCCGGCACCAGCGTGCTGGCGCATGCTGCACCATCGAAAACGGCGCCAGCCGCCATCCTCGAAGCGGGCGTCCACGCACAGGGGCAGGCCATGCGTGCCGGCAAGCTGACAGCGCACGAGCTGGCCTCGCGTTACCTGGCCCGCATCGCGGCTGTCGACCGCGCCGGCCCGCGCCTGCGCTCGGTTATCGAAATCAATCCCGATGCGCTCGAGATCGCCCGCGAGCGTGACCGCGAACGCAAGGCCGGCAAGCTGCGCGGCCCGCTGCACGGTATTCCGGTCCTGCTGAAAGACAATATCGCCACCGCCGACAAGATGAGCACGACGGCCGGTTCGCTGGCGCTGGACGGCGTCAAGGCCCGGCGCGACGCCCACATCGTGGCCCGCCTGCGTAGTGCCGGCGCTGTCATTCTGGGCAAGACGAATCTGTCGGAATGGGCGAACATGCGCTCGACCCGCTCGACCAGCGGCTGGAGCGGGCGCGGTGGCCTGACCCGCAATCCGTATGCGCTCGACCGCAACACGAGCGGCTCGAGTTCCGGCTCGGCCTCGGCAATCGCCGCCAGCCTCGCCACGCTTGCCGTTGGCACCGAAACCGATGGCTCGATCGTCTCGCCCGCGTCGACCTGCGGCATCGTCGGCATCAAGCCCACCCTGGGCCTCGTCAGCCGCAGCGGCATCATTCCCATCGCGCATTCGCAGGACACGGCCGGCCCGATGACGCGCAGCGTCGCCGACGCGGCGCTGCTGCTGGCGGCGCTGGCCGGCGCGGATCCGCAGGACGGCGCGACGGCGCGCGCACCGGCCGTCAACTATGCGAACGCGCTGAACAAGGATGGCTTGCGCGTCAAACGCATCGGCGTTGCGCGTGATTTTTTTGGCGGGCACGACGGCGTGAATGCGCTGATCGAGAAGGAATTGGGCGTGCTCAGGGCGCAGGGCGCGGTGCTGGTCGATGTCACGGTGCCCAATACCGACAAATACGGCGCGTCCGAGCTGACCGTGCTGCTGCACGAATTCCGCCCCGATCTCGAAGCGTGGCTGGCGGCGTACGCGCCGCACGCGCCGGTCAAGACCATGGCTGACATCATTGCGTTCAACCTGCGTAACGCGGCGCGCGAGATGCCGTTCTTCGGTCAGGAGCATTTGATTGCGGCGCAGGCGGCGGGCGGCCTGCAGGCGCGCGACTATGTGAAGGCGCTGGCCAACAACCAGCGCTATTCACGCGACAAGGGGATCGACCAGGTGCTGCGCGCTTACAAGCTCGACGCACTGGTGGCGCCGACCGGCGGACCGGCCTGGCTGACCGATACCGTCAATGGCGACCATTACGGTGCGAGTTTTTCGTCACCGGCGGCAGTGGCCGGCTATCCCCATATCACGGTGCCCGCGGGGTTTATCCACGGTTTGCCGGTCGGGCTGTCGTTCGTCGGTACGGCGTGGAGCGAGCCGGCACTGATCGGGATGGCGTATGCGTACGAGCAGGCCAGCCGGCGTCGCCGCGCGCCGACCTACCGGGCACGCGTCAACGCGTAAATCATCAGCGGCGCGCCGCCTGCTTGGCCTGGCTGAACACCGGCCCCCACAGCGGGTGGCCGTGTTCGCCGGGGCTCAGATCGAAGGCCGGATCGAGGCGGAACGCGCCGTCGAACGTCTCGCGGCACAGCGCCTGGCGCCCGCTCACGCAATAGCTGAACGCCGTGTACTTGGCGGCCGACAGGCGTTCGCGCGGCGTGCCGCTCTTCATGTCGGCGCTGCTCAGGCGCCGGATCGCGCCGTTGTAATCGCCATCGTTGTAGAGCGCAATGCCTTCGCGTAGCGCGACGTCGCTGCGGTCGACCGTGCCGGCAGCGGGGCGGCTCGTACGGTCGGCACGCTGGGCACGTTCGGCGCGCGGGCGTGCGTCGTCGGCGCGTGGGTGGGCGCGCGCGGCTTCCTTGCCGCCCAGTGCCGGACCGAATTCGGCGCAGCCCGTTGCCATCACGGCGATCAGTGCCGCGGCGGGCAGGTGTTTCATGAAACGGATACTCAAGGCGTTTTCTCCTCGGTGAAATCAAGTTCGATCGTGCCGCTCTGGCCTTCCACGGATTGCACGGTCACGGTGTGCTCGGGAAAGCCCGGGTTGACGATGCGGATCGTGTGCTCGCCCGGCGGCAGCGTGATGTGCTTCAGTGGTGGCGTGGCGCCACGCTCGACGCCATCGACGACGATCGTGCCCCACGGCTGGATCAGCAGTTTATAGGTGGTGCCGGCGATGGCCGCCTCGGGCGGCGTGCCTTGCGGCGCCAGGCGCACCGCAGTGGGTGGCACGGCGACGTCGGGTTTGGCCGGCAGCGGGGTGGTCGTGGCTGGGCGCGGTTCGGTCTCGTCGATGACCGGCGCGTCGGGTTGCGCCGGCTCTTCGGCGAGCGTGACCAGCGGCGCCGGGGCGGCCACCGGCACGGGTGCCTCGGGTGTTGCCGGCAGCGCGGACATGTCTTTCATGCCGCTCAGGTCGGCCTGGCGCATCAGTGCGAACAAGGCGGCCAGCGCGGCCAGGATCAGGATGATGGCGCCGATGATCAGCGGCCAGCGTGTCTTGGTGCGGCGGGCAGCGACCGGCGTTGGCGCGGGCGCCATTGGCGTCGATGCATTGGCGGCAGCGCGCATCGGGAGCGGGCCGGGGGCGGGGGTAGGGGCGGGCGCTGCCGGCGTTGGCTTAGGCGCCGCCACCGGTTCAGGCGCGCGGACAGGTTCGGGCGTCGGCTGAGGGGTTGGCGGCGGTGCGGGTGCCGGCGCTGGCGTTGGCAGCGGCACCACTGGCGTCACGGGCTCGTCGTCGATCGGCGGCAGCGACATGGCGGGCTTCGGTGCGATGACGGCAATGCCCAGCAGGCCGCGCATCTGCTCGATGGTTTGCGGACGTACGGCGGGATCGGGTGACAGGCAGCGGTCGAGCGCCGCCAGGAAACCTTCGCTGTAGTCGGGCAGGCCCAGCGTGCGCAGCTGCGTGATTGGCGCCAGTTCCTGCGAAATCGCGTAATGCATCACGGTGGCCAAGTCGTACAGGTCGCGCGCTTCGTAGTCGGCCGGCACGGCGGTGTCGGGCAACTCGCTGTAGCCCGGCACCAGCATCGGGTCGCCAGCCTCGAGGATGTGCAGGCTGTCGGGCGTGATGCGGCGGTGCGGCACGTTCATGCCGTACTGGACTTCGAGCGATTGCAGCACCTGACGGATGATGCGGCGGCACCATGGCTCGCTGACCATCTCGTGGTTGTACTCGA
>Ga0308164_10004451_pt1 | contig 11817 bp, 11 predicted proteins | sample PhyTR2_FD_201031 | JGI IMG/M metagenome (GOLD analysis project Ga0308164, IMG submission 201031) | Phyllosphere microbial communities from UC Gill Tract Community Farm, Albany, California, United States - DLSLT.R2 | ecosystem: Host-associated > Plants > Phyllosphere > Unclassified | place: USA... | reverse complement strand
CTTCACTGACAGCAAAAACCAACCTCTGAGTGGCGCAAATGAGTACGAAATCAAACTGGCTTCGGCGCCGCCTGTGGATGCCTTTTGGTCGCTGACCATGTACGACGCCAGCGACAAGATGCTGGTAGATAACGAGATCGGTCGCTACAAGGTCGGCCCCGATACGAAGGGGTTAAAGGTCGCAGCGGACGGTTCGATCACCATCCCCATTTCACACAAAAAACCGCAGGGTGAAAATGCCGCCAACTGGCTACCGGCACCCCAAGGTGGCTTTTACGTGATGTTGCGCTTGTATCAACCTTCAGAGGATGTGCTGTCGGGCAAGTGGCAGCTGCCACAGTTGAATAAGGTCAACTGAGCATCAGCACGTTTGCTGTGAATTATTGGCCAATAGCATCGACCAGTCGTGCGCTATTAGCCGTTTTCTGTCCATCGCGAGAGGCAGAAAACGCCGTGCAATGTCCTTATCACGAGGCCATGAATGAATCGCTCAAGGCGTCGGTCCGCCGCTCGCGGATCGTCTTCGAAAGCCACTCCAATCAGGCAGTCAAGGCGTGTGTGGAGGCAGGGCTGGCGGTCAGCCTGATTGACCGTGGGAAAGTCACCGACCGCATGCAGATACTCGCTGGTGAGGAAGACGACTCTCGTCTTTTCCTGATGCGGGCAAAGTCTGCGCTGCGCTGGCGGGCGCCTCTCCATCCTCGGCGGGTTCCGTATTCGGAACTTCCAGTGCCCAATGGGCCTTTTCTGGTTATATTTTGCAGGAGCAAGACCCGTACGAGTCCGTTCCTAAACGGAAGCTCGTACTCCAGCCCCCCATTGCACCCACCGACTTCGGCCGAGTGGCGTGAATTCAGCAGGAGTATGACGATGGAAAGTTTGAGTTCTCGTTTGCGAGACGAACGAAAGAGACTGTGCCTTACCCAGGCAGCATTTGCGAAAATCGGTGGAGTTGCGGCTAATGCACAGGTGCATTATGAAAGTGGCAGCCGCTGCCCCAAGGCTGACTATCTCCAGCGTATTAGCGCCGTCGGGGTAGACATCAATTATGTGATCTCTGGAAATTTCACCCCCAAAGGATTGGATAAACCGCCTCTTACCTCAGAAAAAAACGTCGATGCTCTGCTGGACCAACTCGGCGGAATCTTGTGGATGACCGCCACGACGGTAGCGGAGGTGGCGATCAAGGCGAATCCAAGTGAAGCGGTTAGCAGACGCATGAATCAAAACCTTCGCGATTTTCAATCGGAGTCGCAGCGGTTCATCGCGTTAGCCTGTGACTTGGGAAGCAGCTAAGAATCCAGAGCTGACAAATAGCCTGCGAAATCGCGGTGGTTTGAGTTCTTCTGAAGTGAGGACACCGCCGCCGCTTGCTTCACCATTTCTTAAGGAAAGCTGCATGAATCATGAAGACGGCTCCAGTCTGGGGCCCGGCGGTGAAACAAAGCCGAGTATCATCGATGTGCTCGCTCTGCGGGGTCCGCTGCACAGAGTTGCCGTATGGATGCTGGATCAAATCAACAGTGCGCAGTCCATCATTTTACTTAGCTTTTCCCATGGCCGAGCGGACGGTTACGTTCGCGGGCTGGAAGTCACTCAAACAGCCGAGCCCGCCGTGTGCTTCTACCTGTATTCAATCTACAAAAACGCACACGACCGCAGACTGATCCAGCTGTTTGCCGACGGCGGCCAGGTAGGGCAAGGTCTAGTGCCCCAGCAGCTGCTTGCTGCCCCGAAATCACCTCAATCACCTGACGGCGTTATTTCCGCGCCTCAGAACCATCAATAGTAGAGAGGAGCGCGCGGGCCCTTTGTAAGGGACGAAGACAGGGCTCGCAGGGAAGGCGTGAGGCGCGCTAATGCGTTATTTTAGTATGCCCAAGCTTCGTCATGGAGGCAGGTTGGTCTGACTTAAGGCTAAACGGAGTAAGCAGCTGAGCCAGTCATCAGAAGCGAGAATCCGCAGCTGCTTTCCATCGCTCCACCTTAAGCGACTCCCTGTTCATCCGGCTTGGTCCACATGCGCTTTCATCGCCTGTTCCGCCATGTATAGCGCCCAATCCACGGCTGATCGATGATCCTTGTGAAGCGTGCCATAGCATTCCTCAAAGATACGATCCCCCGTGCCTGCGTAGATACCGATGAAGATCAACGTCACTCCCTCAGAGAGTTTGACTTGAACATCCAGCTGCACACCTGACCACATGATTGCGGTATGTCGAAATGGGTGCAGCTCGCTGGTAGACCACTGTTTAAACTTCGGTCCTCGAATACGCATGCCGGTCCCTCCATGTCCTTGAATACAGAACGTAGAACAGGCACGCTACTCACGCCAATTAAAGCGACCATCGGAAGCGCCTGGCGGAAAACGAGCCATCGAACATCTGTACCTGCTGGGAAGCCGACGCTGAATGTGTAACGATATGTTTCTCGGCTCTGATGCGGCCACCTTAGGAAACGATGCAGATGCTCGCTGCCTTCAGACATTATCCGTTTTCGGTCAACTTGCTGCTGCTGTCGTCGCTGTTCCTGACAATGGGGCGAGCAATTACCTTGCCCTACATGGTTATTTATCTGTCCTCCAACTTCGCGTTGGGAGTCAGTGATATCGGTCTGGTAGTCGGCAGCGCCATGCTCGTTGGCTCGCTGCTGAGCGTGTACGGCGGCTACCTGACAGACAAAATATCCAGCTATCGACTGATCCTGGCCTTTACGGGGTTCTTCACCCTGGGCTTCATCGGGATGTGCGTTACTGCGCACCTTTGGATGTTTTTCCTGTTTCTGGTGGCATTCAATTTTGCTTATTCAATGATCGATGTTGTGGTGAAGGCCGCGTTCGGCAAACTGCTGCCAGAAGCCGAGCGGGGCAAAGTGTTTTCGGTGCGCTACTCGCTGATCAATATCGGCTACGCGGTGGGGCCGTTCATTGGCGCAGGGTTCGCGCACATGGACATGAAATTGCCGTTCCTCATCTCAGCGGCCCTGGGCGTCGGGACCTTTCTGACGTATATGATCTGGGGTGATAGGACGCTCACCCCCACTGACCGGGCCAGTCCGCCCATCTCCTTCGCTTCTGTGGGGCGCATTCTGCTGAAAGATTACCGTCTGGTCTGCTTCACCATTGGCGGCGCGCTGAGCGCAGTAGCGTTCGGCCAGTTCACCGGCTATATCTCGCAATACCTTGTGACTACAAGCACACCCGAATTCACCTATCAGGTCATCAGCGCGGTGGTGGCCGTGAATGCGACGGTGGTGATCTGTCTGCAGTACCTCGTTGGCAAGCGCATCACCAACGAGCATCTGAATCGATGGTTGACCGCGGGCTTCAGTCTGTTTCTGCTAGGGGTCGTCGGATTTGCGTTGTCCACCAGCGTGTTGCATTGGGCCGTGGCAGTAGGAATATTCACCGTGGGAGAAGTCATTGTGTTCCCCGCCGAGTACATGTTCATCGATCGCATCGCGCCCGAGCATTTGCGCGGCATGTATTACGGTGCGCAAAACCTGTCGAGCCTTGGCGGCGCACTGGGCCCGGTATTGTGCGGATTTGCATTGGCATCCCAGCCACCGCATTTCATGTTTTATATGCTCGCTGCCTTCATCGTGGCAGGTGGGTGTTTTTACTTGATGGGTGCCTCTTTCTCCAACCGCCATGACTATGGATGCAGTGATCACGATTGATCGGTGCATCGCACGAGGGGGGCGTTAATGCCCCAACCGCCGGTTCACCATCTGGATCAAGCGCTCGCCTATATTTTCAATCCCCTTGTTCTGCGCCACGACCTGAGCGCCCTCCATGAGTACAGTCAGCTCCTGCGCGACCTGCTCAGGCTCGCTCAAAGCCATGGCGGTGCAGAGTGCAGTCATTCGAGCGAACTGCGCTTTTTTGTGGGCCACGATCAGCTGACGGGCCGGATGATCAACCTCTGGCAGCTCTGCCAACGTATTGGTGAACGGGCAGCCGCGGTAACCCGAACCTTCCAGACCCGCAACGATGAAGTCAAGAAATCCCAAGAGCTGCTGGCGTGGCGAATCTGGATGCTGCGATGCCAGGCGGTCGAAGACATCGCTGTAGCTTTCGGTTAGCCGCTCAAGCCACTCCAGAATCAATGCGTCCTTGTTTTCGAAGTGTCGGTAGGCGGTCATTTTGGTTGACCCTGCCAGTGCCGCGATCGCATCCACGCTGACGCGGGTGATCCCTTGCTCCATGAACAATCTCTGAGCCGCCTCGATGATGCGTTCTCTTGGCGGAAGCTGGGGTGTGGGTGACGCGCGCATGAAAACTCCTCTTGACAGTGATACCCATTGGTATCGCATGATACTCATAAGTATCTCCCGATACTGGTGAGTAACTATCATACTGAACTGGAGAATGTCATGCACCTTCGAGAATACGCTGCTCACGATGCCACGGGGCTGAGCCAACTGATACAGACCAGACAGGTCAGTGCGGTTGAGGTTCGTGCTGCGGCTTTGCAAGCCATCGAGACGCTTAACCCTCACCTTAACGCGCTGGTGGAGACGTGGCTCGACGAGCCTGCGCCGCAACCAGGCGATTTCTATGGCGTGCCTTTTCTGATCAAAGATTTGGGCATCGCCGCGCAGGGACGTCGCAGTGAACTGGGCAGTGCCTTGGCACTTGGTTGCTCGGCCGAGGCCGACTCACATTTGATGCGCCGCCTCCGTCGTGCCGGTTTGATGCCGCTGGGCAGGACCACGACCCCCGAGTTCGCCGCAAGCACCACGACTGAAAGCCGTCTGACTGGACCCACCCGTAATCCTTGGGATGTGGAACGCAGTGCAGGGGGGTCAAGTGGTGGTTCGGGGGCGGCGGTAGCGGCCGGCATGGTACCCGTGGCTCACGCCACGGATGGTGGTGGCTCAATCCGTGTCCCAGCCTCGCTTTGCGGTCTGTTCGGCTTGAAGCCCAGTCGTGGACGGGTACCAATGGGCCCCGATGTTGACGAGGTCTGGAGCGGCCTTGCCGTGCATGGTGTCCTGACTCGTACGGTGCGTGACAGTGCTGCATTGCTGGACGCTGTCCAGGGCTACGTTCCAGGTGACCCCTTTCAGATTCAGTCGCCGGCAACCAGCTTCCTCGAGCAATCCCGGCGTGAGCCCAGTGGATTACGCATCGGGGTGCAAACTCGGCCGCTTGACGGTCAAGCGCTGCATCCCGCGGTGCAAGCTGCACTGCGGGAGACCGTGCGGCAGATTGAAAGTCTTGGGCACAGGGTCGAGGAGGTCAAGCCGGATATTGGATTGAGCTGGGAGGGGTTTGTAGAGCTCAATGGCCGCTTCTGGTCTGCCAACACCGCCGCCTGGATCGACGCAATTGCAGCGGCAACCGGCCGCGGTGTCGATGCCGCTCACCTGGAGCCGGCGACTCTGTCCCTATACCAATACGGCAAGACCTTAAGTGCGACCGATCTATTGGGCGCGTTGTTTGAGCGCAATGTTGTCGCCAGAAAGCTTGGCGATTATTTCGAGCGTTATGATCTATTGCTTTCGCCGACCTTGCCGAACTTGGCGCCAGTGATCGGTCAGTACAATGCGCAACAGCAATATCTGGATGGGCGAGGCTGGATGAGTCAGGTGTTCAGCCAATCACCGTTCACTGCGCTGGCAAATGTTATCGGTGCTCCAGCGATGTCAGTACCGCTGGCACACGACCCTCACAGCGGATTACCGATTGGCATGCAGTTCATGGCCAAGTTTGGCGCTGAAGGCATGCTCCTGGCGTTGGCAGGGCAACTGGAGCGCGCCCTTCCTTGGGCCGATCGTCATCCGGGCGTGTGGGCAGGCAATCGTTGAGAGGCCGGGGAGGCGGTGATTGTTCGATCGCCGCCGCTGCCGCCTAAAGCTCATTGGGTATGGTCCTTACAGAGTCGGGGAGCCAGGTGAGCCGCCCGTCACGTGCCAGGCGATAACGCCTGAGGTCCCTGGCCAAAATGAGTTCGCCACTGAAGCTCTGCTGCGCCTCAGCGTGGATGTCCTCGATCGAGGGGCTGCGTTCGGGATTGTCCTGATAGCGTGCGCTGAAATGTGTAAGCACAAGGTTCCTGACGCCGACGTCTTCAGCAAAGCGCGCAACGGAAGCTGCAGTGCTGTGTCCATAGTTTTCTCGACCTTTGGCCAGCGCTTCGGTGAACGTTGCCTCGTGCACCAGAACATCGGCATGCCGCGCGACATCTTCGAGCAATTCGGGCGTATCGTTATCACCGCACACAATGACTCGACGTGAGGGCTGTGCGGGCTGAAGATAATCGGTGGCAAACAGTAAGCGTCCTTCGTGCTCGACATCATGACCACGGGCAAGTTCTCCCCACAGTTCGCCGCGGGGAATGGCTTCGTCCTCCAAGCGCTGCACGTCCAGACGCCCGTCACGGTTGATTTCGTCGAACACATAGCCATGGCAAGGCACACGGTGTGAAAGCGCTACCGCGCTGACCTGGAGATTACCCGCCTGCCAGCCGGCGAACGTCTCGGCTGCCTGCAAGCGAAGCTCGAAGCCCAGATGTGATCCAGTGACGCTTAGCCCTTGAAGCACCCACTCATGCAGCGCCTGCGGCATTATCACATCGAGCGCTTCGGTGCGCCCCGACATGCTGGCAGTGGTCAGCAGACCGGGCAAGCCGAAGCAGTGATCGCCATGGACGTGGGTGATGAAGATGCTGCGCAGGGTGTGGAGTGAGAGGGAGGTGCGCAGCAGACGATGCTGCGTTGCCTCGCCACAATCCACCAGACACCAGTTTTTTCCAGTGGATTCGACGACTGCCGTGCCGCTGACGTTACGAATCCGTGTGGGTACGCCAGCGCTGGTACCCAGAATGAGCAGATCCACTTTTTCCCCCTCTTAATCGATGCGGATTTGGCGTAGCAATTGGCATAGTCATGTCCGACGAGCGTTCCTTCGGATCGATGCCTTTTCATCCATGTACAGGTGCGAGTGCTTTTGTCGTGACGGGTCCACTTCATGTTCGCGTCTGCACTTACGCAGAAGTCGATCGCGAGGTCCGGTTGGCCGAACCATCCATGCAAAATACTATAAGAAAGCGGGCAAGACGCAGTAGAAATAAATTAACGCGACGCATGTCAGCCACCTCACTTGGTCAGCAGGTCCAATCCCTCGGCGACCAACACTGAGCTGCCAGCGATGAAGATGAACAAGCCCAGGACCAAAGAGGGGCGGGAGCCAAGGCGGGTGATCGTTTTCGACTGAGGCATATTATTCAGAGCTTTCATGTCCGGTTCCTTGTTGGAGATGAAAAAGGGATGCCTGACCAGGCATCCCAAACGTTGTTTAAATCTCGTTTTTGCCTTGGGACAAACCTGAGCCAAGGTCCGCCCCTGTCACGGGGCTCGCCGCCAGGTCTGACTTGGTGCGCTCCTTCATCATGGTCAAGGTGACGGCATCAGCCTCGCTCAGCTCGACGGAGGCCGTACCGTCGCCGCCATCGACCGCTGGATGGGGATTCTCTACGTACTCGAACTCTGCATCGCTGTTCCAGGGTCCCCGCACGTTTGGTTCACCGTTCGACATGCTGAAATAGGTGCGCGCAAATTCCGGCATGCCTGGCAGCTTACCTTGTGGAAAGTTGGGTTGAATGGAGTGCAGTGCTTTCTCGAAGGACAGTTGATGAGCGATTTCGCGCGTCATCAGAAAGCCCAAAGCGTCCTTGATACCTGGATCGTCGACTACGTTCATCAGGCGTTCGTAAACGATCTTGGCACGCGCCTCTGCCGCAATGTTTGACCGGAAATCGGCAGTAGGCTCAGTGATCGAATCCACATACGCAGCGGTCCAGGGAACGCCAGCCGAGTTCACCAAGGGAGCGCCTGCACCGTAGAGAAGGCTCGTGATGTGAGAGTCGTTACCTGCACCATTGATAGCGCGATAAAGCTCACCTTCTTGCTGTACCCCCTCGGCGAGCTGACCCTTGGCGCCCTTGTTGAGCATCACAATGATGGACCCTACGATTTCCAGATGACTTAGTTCTTCAGTGGCAATATCCATTAGCAGGTCTTTGCGACCCGGATCTTCTTCTGCCAATGCCTGAGTGAAGTAGCGCGCCGCGGCAGCGAGTTCGCCTTGTGCTCCACCAAATTGCTCAAGGAGCAGATTTGCAAGGCCTGGGTTTGGCTCGGCCACGCGAACGGTATATTGAAGGCGCTTATTGTGTAGAAACATTAGGCTTTCCTCTGGCTCAGGTTGTGCGCTCGGCCTCTATGGGCCTCGACGCTTGCATAAGTTTCGAGGGGTGGGGAAACAAAAAGATTTCCAGCGCTTAATTACGTAGGCGATGAACGGTATAGGTGCTTGAGCATAAACGGCTGCTCTAGCTCGTTTCGCCGGCCAGCATTCGCTGATGGAAATGCGGCAGCATTTTTAGGGCATGCAATGCTGCGTCGTGCTGCATGGTTTCCCTGTCACCAAAAAACCGCAGTTGCTGCGTGAAAACGCTTCGCCTCCCATTGGCCACAAAACCCCAGGCGAAACAGACTGTGCCGGCCGGGATGCCGTCTACATCTTCGTTACCGCAAAGGCCGGTGGTTGCGACAGCTACCGTGGCCGGGCTGTCATGTAGCGCGCGCAAGACCATTTCTCGTGCCACCTCGACGCTGGTCAAATTGAACTGCTCGATCGTCTCAGGCTTGACGCCCAAAAGCCGTTGTTTGGCCTCGGGCGAGTAAACGACGTACCCGCATTCCACCAACGAGCCGCTTCCTGGCACCTCGGCAAGCAGAGCAACAATCCGGCCCGCTGTGCAGGATTCGGCGGTCGCCAACAGCAAGCCATTCTTGTGCAGATAATCTACCGTTTCTTCGGTGATCATGAGAACGCTCCATAAGTACTGGCCATCTCCAGCCTAAGACAGATAGAAGCGAATCTGGTTTTATTAAATCGATCGTAGTGTTGGCGTGCCTGTTCTAACTCACTTGGTTAAACCGACAGAACGACCAAGCGGCCATAAAGCGGCATGTGAGGTTAATGATCAACAAACAAGCGTCACTTATCATCCATGCTTGCCATCCGTGGCGTACATTTGCTGTAGTTGGCTGCGTGCTGGTTCTTATCACCATTCACCTCACGGCATCAGTCCTTCGTCACGATTTTATAAAGCGAGGTCTTCAGCGATGGCGCTTGTTTGGGGTCGTAGAAATTCATGTCGGGGATACGCGAATCGGTGACGTATATCGTCCCATCCGGTCCTTGGGTGAAGGTGTCTGGCCAGCGCATGTCCTTGTCTTGCAACAGCACGCTGAGTTGGCCGCCCTTGCGTACCTTGATCGAGTGGTCTTCGACAGAGCTGACGTACAACGTGCCAGCGCTATCCATTAGCAGGCCGTCAGCAGGTCCATTGTCGCCCACCTTTTCAACCGACTTTGACAGGTCCGCAAGTGGCGAGGTCTGCAGGGCGGCCGTGGGGATCTGGTACAAGGTCTTGCCCTTGACAGCTTGCCAATACAGCGTGTCGCCGTTGGGCGAGAGCGCGATGCCATCCGCTGAAAACTGCACGCCACGGCCATCGGGCCGTTGCAGTGGTTTGCCATCGGCCTTGACCATCAGGCCTTTTTCAAACTGGGTGCTCGGTGCGCCATCCAGCGCACGACGGGCCTGGCCGGTCTCAAGGTTCAGCACAACGATAGCGCCGCTGGTCCCTGAATCGGTGATGTAAGCGAACTTGCCATCCGGGCTCAGGCGCACATCGTTGAGATAGCTTCCCTGCGGCGCAACATCTAGCCCAAACGGATACACCTTGGCCACAGAGTTGCTGGCAAGGTCTATTTTCACCAGCTTCGGCCCGCCGGGTACGACCTGAGCCTGCGCTGGAGCTCCCGCGTCGACTACCCAAAGATTACCCTTCTTGTCTGCCACGACCGATTGCACGCAAACCCAGCGGTCATTGGCGGTCAAGCTGTCCTGCAATGCATTTCGCCAGCCGTTCCATTTGGCGTCGGGATAGGATTTGAGATCGCCATCAGGAAGCAACTCCGCGACGGAGACCTCGGAGTCTTCTGTCCATCGGGGGAAGTTGACGAACAGCCGCCCCGACTCACTGGCCGTAACACCGGTCACTTGATGATCGAAGCTGGCGACCTTTTTGAGGCTGTGGGTCGGATCGGCGGCAACGCTTTGTGCAAACCCCGCACCGGCAATAAACGCGCTGATAGCGAGCATGGCGAAACTTGATCGAGGGCTCATAAGTAACTCCTGGCTGGATTGATTCAGTGAGCGGTTAGGTGTTGAGAATCTGCTGTCGATCTTGGTTCCATCCCGACGAGGAACGGCGATCAAAACCGGCGGGTACGCACTTGGAGCACTTCGGCACACGTCAAAACAGCAAGCGCAGATATCACGAACCTTTCACAGCCCGCAGGCTCGTAACATTTAGACACACCAGCAATTTCTGCTCTTCGAGAAGGTGCCCTATGCGAATGATCCACTCGTCTGCTCATTTTCGTCCCTATACGTCCGCTTCGGGAGGGTGGGGCTCTGCTCATTCGGTAATGAACATCCTTTGGCGGGAGCAGACCGTAATTAAGGGGGCGAAGGCGTTACTCAAGCAAAACAAGCCTCACGGCTTTGCCTGCGTCAGTTGCGCTTGGGCCAAGCCCGGTGAGCCCCATGCACTGGAGTTCTGTGAAAACGGGGCTAAAGCGACCGCATGGGAATTGACGTCGTTGCGCACTGAACCTGATTTCTTTCAGCGGCATTCCTTGAGCGAGTTACGCAACTGGAGCGACCACGATCTTGAGCAACACGGTCGGCTTACTCACCCGTTGCGCTACGATCCGAACTCAGACCGATACGTCACCACGACCTGGGAAGAGGCCTTCGTGGGAGTGGGTGATTGTCTGCGCAGCCTTTCACCGGACGAGGTGGTGTTTTACGCATCGGGGCGGGCGTCTCTCGAAGCTTCTTTCATGTATCAGCTCTTCGCCCGCGCATACGGGACCAACAATCTGCCGGATAGCTCGAACATGTGCCACGAGAGCACGTCGGTGGGCTTGCAGGAAAGTATCGGTGTACCTGTAGGTACCGTGACGCTCGCTGACTTCGAACACACGGATTGCATTTTCTTCTTCGGTCAGAATGTTGGAAGTAACAGCCCTCGGATGCTCCATCCGCTTCAGGAAGCCCGAAAGCGAAAAGTACCCATCATCACGTTCAACCCAATTCGCGAAAGGGGGCTGCAGCGCTTCGTGAACCCGCAATCGCCGACCGAGATGCTTGGCCCCCAGTCGACGGCGATCAGCACCCAATACCACCAAGTCAAGATCGGCGGCGACACGGCAGCGGTGCTTGGAATTGCCAAGGCACTTTTTGATATGGATCAGCGCGCCGGAGAAAATAACGGCCAGGCTGTCATCGACCATGATTTCATCGCTCGACATACCGAAGGATTCTCTGAATTTCAAGCTGAGGTTGTGCGCCACGATTGGCAAGAGCTTGAGCGGATTTCCGGTCTAGGCCGAGCCGCTATGGAGTCTGCTGCGACGGTGTACGCGCGAAGTGAGAAAGTGATGGTTATTTACGGAATGGGCGTGACTCAGCATCGCCATGGGGTCGAGAACGTGCAGATGCTGGTGAACCTTCTGCTGCTACGCGGCAACATAGGTAAAGCAGGTGCAGGTATCTGTCCGGTCAGAGGCCACTCCAACGTCCAGGGGCAACGAACAGTCGGTATCACCGAAGACCCGGCCAAAGTGCCCAAGGAGAAAATAGAAGGGCTTTTCGGCTTCAAGGTCCCAGAACAAAAAGGCCTGACGACCATTGATGCCTGCGAAGGCATATTGAAGGGTAGCGTCAAAGGT
>Ga0308164_10004449_pt1 | contig 11819 bp, 11 predicted proteins | sample PhyTR2_FD_201031 | JGI IMG/M metagenome (GOLD analysis project Ga0308164, IMG submission 201031) | Phyllosphere microbial communities from UC Gill Tract Community Farm, Albany, California, United States - DLSLT.R2 | ecosystem: Host-associated > Plants > Phyllosphere > Unclassified | place: USA... | reverse complement strand
TCTTGTCCTGTGAGCGCAGCAGCTCGCGCACGTCGAGCTGCGCATCGAAGATGTCCTGCGGCCCGCCGCGGCCGATCGCCTCGAAGTCGACGCCGAACTGCCACGGGAAATAGCGCGGGATGCCGGATTGCAGCGCCGCCTTTGCGAGCTTCATCGGCGTGTTGATCCCCGCTGCATAGCCTGCGCAGCCGATCACTGTATCGTAGTTCGAGAAGAGGGATGCCAGCTCATCGATCGTGTCGTTCACCAGGTCGCCGAGGACGATCTCGATCCCCGCTTCGCGGATTTCGGCGATGTCACGCTGCTTGGAGGGATCGCCCGACTCGACGGCACTCTCGCGGAGGAAGACGCTGATCCTGGCACCGTCGATGCCCTTGGCGCGACGCGCCAGATTGCGGAGCACTGGCATGCCAAGCTCGCCGGCACCCAGGACGAGGATATTCCGTGACTTCACGGTGGAGACTGTATCGTTCATCGTTCAAACTCGTTTCACCTTGGATGCCGGTGATTTGGCAAGCCACGGGCAAGCCTGAAAGATGGGTACATGCGTGATACTGCCGTTAAATCTTTAAGCCAGGAGGACATCCTCCGATATTCGCAAACGGTTTGCGACGGCCTCCGGGACGATGACGACGGGGTTCGCCGTGAGGTGTTGGCCCATGCCGGCAACCGCTGGTCCCTTGGTGTCATCCATACGCTCGGCGTGTACGGGCAGCTTCGCCATGCGGAAATCGGCCGACGGATGCACGGTATCACGCAGCGGATGCTGACGCGCACCCTGCGCCATCTGGAACGCGATGGGTTGGTGGTGCGTCACGACTTCGAGGAGGTAGTTCCTCATGTCGAATATGCTCTGTCCGAAACCGGCCTGGAGCTACTGGTCAGGATGGTCCCCCTATGGACGTGGATCGTCGAGAACGTCGACAGCTTTCGAACATTACGGGACATGTTTGATCGGGAGCACGAGGGAGAAGAGCCCTGAAGGCGAACTCGGCTTACAGGCTTAGCTTTCCCGCAATACCATCGATTCCGAGAAGGCCCGTATCTTCTCGTTGGCAACTCGTTTTTGGAACGGCGGGTTAACCAAAGGCTATGCCTTGCCGAACCAATCGATCAGGATGTCGATCAATGCACGCACCTTCCGCGGCGCGGCGCCTCCGGGCGGCCGAACAACATAAATGCCGGCTTCGGGTGAGGGAAACTGCGTCAGGACCGGGATCAGCGCACCGCTAGTGATGGCCTCGTCGGCAAGAAAGTCGGGAAGCGCGGCGATACCAAGGCCAGCGATCGCCGCGGCCAATAGCACGCTGCCATTGTCGGCTTTGAACCGACCCTGCGGACGAACTGAAACGGTCGCGCCGTCGACGGTAAAGCGCCAGGTTTCGTTACCCTGCAACACACACTCATGCTGCGATAGATCTTGCGGCACGGCTGGGGTGCCGTGTGCTGCCAGATACGCAGGACTGGCAACGCATGCCCCGCGTAACGGCGCGATTCTGCGACCGATCAGATTGGAATCGGTGAGAACGCCTACGCGGACTCCGGCATCGAACCCTTCCTTAACGAGATCAACGAAGTTGTCGCTGTAAGAGGTATGGACGTGAAGCCGTGGATGGCGCCGCGCGAGTTCGACCAAAGCAGGCGCCAGATGCGTCACGCCGAAGCTCAGCGGCGCTGCTATCCGCAACCTGCCTCGCACGTCGCCTTCGGGCGAGACTGCCTCGCGCGCGGCCTCCAGTTCGGCGATTGCGCGTACCGCATGTTCGCGCAAGTTAGCGCCCGCTTCTGTAAGCGAGGCACCTCGGGTCGTACGCGCAAGCAATTGCGCGTCGAGTTCCTGCTCCAGCCGTTGAAGGCGTCGGCTCACGATCGATTTGGGCAGGCCGAGACGCCGAGCTGCGGCGGAAACGCCCCCCGCATCGGCGACCTCGACAAAGGTGGTCAGGACTTCGAGATCAAACATTTGCGTTCCGCCAATAGCGACAGTGTTATCCGTTTAGCGCGGCTATCGTCCTTCTACCAGCGACGCCATTTATAACGGCAAGCTGCGGGACACCAATCATCCTCCCCGGCGCCACCTCACCTCGTGAAAGGGTCTCATCATGGTTTCTGTCTCGATGTCCGCCAAGCGGCGCATCACGTTGCGGATTATCCGCGGTCTCGCCGCTTTCGCCTTCGTGTCCGCCGGAATCCTCAAGCTCATCGGCGCGCCGATGATGGTCGCCGTGTTCGACCACGTCGGCCTTGGCCAGTGGTTCCGGTACGTGACCGGCGCCATTGAAGTCGGCGGTGCGATCATGCTGCTCAGCCCGCAGCTCGTCGGCGCAGCAGCCATCTTGCTGAGCTGCACTATGATCGGCGCAATCATCTCGCACTTCACTGTAGTGCCGGGTTCGCCAGTGCCGGCAGCGACATTGTTAACGTTGTGCCTGGTGATCGCCTGGTCTTATCGCAGCACCACGCTCAGCTTGCTGGGCAAGGCTCCGACACAGCGGGTGGCAGCATGACCGCGGCTCTCGCCGCCAACCGGCGGATCGTTCATCGCACCCGAGGCCACGCGCATGGCCCGGTAACCCGCCTGATGAGCCCGAGCGATCTCGGCGAGCACCTGAAGCCGTTCGTCTTCCTGGATATTTTCAAAATGGAAGATTCCAGCAAGAGCCCGTTCGACCTGCATCCGCATTCGGGCATCGCCACGGTCACCGTCTTCACCGAGGGCGATGCGAGCTTCGACGATGGCGAAGGGCATAGCGGCAATATTGGCTATGGCGGCGTTGAATGGATGCGGGCAGGCCGGGGCGTCTGGCACGGGAAGGAACTTGGCGCTGGCAGCACGAAAGGGGTTTCCGGTTTCCAGCTCTGGCTCGCGCTTCCCGCCGAACTGGAACTGGCGGTAGCCGACCCTCAATATATCGAGACGGGCTGTACGCCGCAGGTCGGTCCGGCGCGTCTAATCCTTGGCCGTTATCAGGGCGAGGCGAGCCCCGTCCGCGCGCCGGCCGATGTCAATTATCTGATGGTCACGCTCAAGCCGGGCGAAACCTGGCGGTACGACACGCCGTCCGGGCATCGGGCCGCATGGCTTGCAGTATCCAAGGGCGACGTCACGATCGATGGCGCCGTGACGGCGGGGGAAATGGTGGTGTTCGATGATAGCGACGCCGCGATTGAGATCCGGTCGACCGGATCTGTCGAGGCTAAGCTGGTGATCGGCAGCGCAAAACCGCATCCGCACCCGCTGCACCTCGGGCATTATTCGGTGCATACGTCAGCGGACGCGCTGCAGGCCGGCGAGCGCCATATCACGGACCTCCGTAAGAAGCTGATCGAACGCGAGCGCCAGCGCCGAACGCAGCCGACGTCCTCGGTCCCCGTTCTGCGCTAGCGCGAGAATAACTGGGTCCGTTCTCTCGTCGGTAAGAGCATGCTAGCTTCCGGACGGCGGATCACTATCCGGCCCGACGGGGTGGCTCCGGTGTTCTGTTTGCCAAGGCAGTACCGATTGCCACCCCGTCCAATATTCCGAGGTATGCCATGCGTCTTTCGCCGATCACCGTCGCAAGTCTGATCGTGCTGGCGGCACTTGTCCCTGCTGCGATCCCAGCACAAACCTCGCGGTCGGTCGGTATCACACCCACACCGGGAAGCGCCCCGGCAACAGAAGCCCCCACAACCGTTCTGGGGTGGCAGGACATGACGCGACGCGATGTCCAGGCGTACGCGGATGGCGCATGGAAAAATTACATTTACGCCGCCTATCCCGAACCTGCCGCATGGCTTGCCCGGTTCGATCGGATCGTGGCGGAGGTCGAAACGCATATACCGCTCGTGCGCGACGCCGCGGGATATCAGGCGGTTCTACGCTATCTCGGCACGACCTTTCACGACGCGCATACCGGCATCCAGTTCGGCATGCCGCCCGTCAAAGCCGAATGGCCCGGCTTTCTCGCCCGGTTCGACAACGGCAGATATCGGATCACGGAGTCGCGTTCGGGCGGCCTCGTGGACGGTAGCGAACTGACGGCGTGCGATGGGAAGCCCGTGTCGTGGTGGATCGATACGATTTCACGGTATGAGATCAGCACCCCGATCGCCCTGGAGACCTCGCGGATGACGGCCGCGTTGCGTCTCCTGATGGACCGGGGAACCCCGCTGCGACCGCGTCCCTCCAAGTGTGTAATTGGCGGCCGCACGGTCGCGCTCGACTGGCGAACCGCGCCGCTCGATGAACTCCAGCCGGTCATCCTGTCGTGGCAGGGCAGCAGAAAGCGCGGCGTAACCACGCGGATGATTGGCACAGACGGCGCCTGGGTAACGCTCGGCTATTTTGCCCCAGAGAGCGACGAGCAGGCCGCGGCCTTCCACACGGCGATCGCTGCAGCGCCTTCTTTGCGGAAGAAACGCTTCATTGTCCTGGATGTTCGCGGCAACCCCGGCGGGCCGTATAACTGGTTCATGGGATATCTGCGCGGGCTGTATGGGCAGCCCTATGCGGATTACTACGCGACCGCCCGACTCAACATCCGCGGGGTCTATCGCCTGTCGTCGGCCTATATCGCGCTGGACGATGAAGCGGCAAAGGAAGCCGACGCGTTCAAAACCCCCGTCGATGCGACGTTCGAGGTCAACAAGGCCGAGGACGAAAGCGAACTGAAGCGTGCAAAGGCGGCTGGAGACTCGCTGTTCACGGCGGGCCGGATCCCGATCGTGCGCGGGGTAGCGCCAGCCAACCCGGTCGGCGCGCAGGTCCTTGTACTGACCGACTATGGCTGCGCGAGCGCATGTATCGGGTTCGTGGATGAACTGAAGCGGTTCCCGGGCGTGCGCCAGATCGGTCTTCCAACCTCTGTGGACAGCCGGTCGGGAACGTCGGTGGCGATCCCGCTGCCCAGCGGCAACGCGACCGCCTATCTTGCCGCGATGACCCGCGACGGCCGCGAAAGGGGCGACAACGTACCGCAGTTGCCGTCGTTACGTTTTGCGGGGGACTTCAGGGACGATCAGGCGGTCGAGCGCTGGGTGACAAACGACGTGGCGAAACGGCCGTAACAAGAATGTCCGGGTGGAATCGCCTGGACGCCGTCGGCGCCACGGTCGGATCGAGAGGCGCGCCGCAATCCCTCAGGATATCGTAGGTCAGCCCTGCTGCTTGAGCTGCATGTTCTCGCGATACAGAGCGATATGGCCGGTAAACATGCCGCCGACGAAGTCCTGGAAGGTCGGCAGCGTCGCGATGTCGATATCTGAACGTTCGGCGAACAAGTCGATGATCGCGTCAGAGTTCGCCAGATACCGTCCGGGCTCCAGTTCGACGGCGGGAAAGCCGACCTTAGGCAGATGAGCCGCGAGCGTCTCCCTGGCCTGCACCAGCGCCTGGCTGTTCTGCTCGACCAGCTTGATATCGACCTGATCGATCAGTCCAGCCTCAAGCAGAAACACCCGCAGCTTCATGCAGAACGGGCAGCCCCGCAAAAGGTAGACGACGGGTTTGAACACGGTCTCGGTCATCGAAAATGCCTTTGATAGCTTTTGACTTGCCGGCGCAAAGCACCGGCAGGTCGGTAGTCAGCGATGCGGGTCGATCACACCGAAGCGGCGACTTCGGTTGCGAAGTCCTTGTACGACCGCAGCGGACGGCCCAGCATGGCGGTCAGGCGATCAACGTCGCCGGCCTCCGGGACCATACCGTCGGTCAGAAAGCGCTCGCACATCAGGCGCATATCGAGCGCCATCCAGGCAGGGGCATAGTTACGCAGGTTCTGCTCGAACGTTGCGGTATCGTTGCCCGCAAAGTTGATCGGCCGAGCGAGGGCCTCCGACCAGATGGAAGCGACGGCGGTACCGGTCAGCGTGTCGGGGCCGACGACATTGATCCGGTGGAGGGGGAGCGGATCGCTCGACTGTTCGCGGCGGACGAGTTCGATGGCGGCGATCTCGCCCAGATCGCGCGCGTCGATCATCGCCAAGCCCTTGTCGCCGATCGGCATCGGGTACACGCCGTGACCGAGTACCACGTCCTTGATCGAATGATCGTTGTTCATGAAATAGGCGGGTCGCAGAATGGTCGCGGTAAAACCCATCTGCTCGATCATGCGTTCGACGCCGAACTTGCCGGCGAAATGCGGCACGTTCACGTAGACGTCGCTGTGGATCACCGACAGATACACGATCCGCTCGATGCCAGCTTCGCGCGCCAGATTGAGCGCGATCAGCGCCTGCGTGAATTCGTCGGGTACGACGGCATTCAACAGGAACAGCGTCGAGACGCCCGACAGTGCGGAGCGCATGGCGTCGACGTTCAGCAGATCGCCTTCGACGACGGCGACACCAGCGGGCAGATCGGCCTTCGACGGATCGCGAACGAGCGCGCGCACGTCGGCCCCGCGCGCAAGAAGCTGATCGACGACATTGCGGCCGACGGTTCCGGTCGCGCCGGTAACGAGAATAGTCATGGGAGAACCTCCTGGGTAACTTGGGACGCCTGATATTTAGTGATCCACATTTTCCGCGGTAGCTGCCAATACTAGACACCCTGTCTCACTGGTGGACCACATGGACCTGCTTGCATTGACCGATTTCAATCTGGTTGCTCGCCATGGCGGCTTCGGCAAGGCCGCGCGTGCAACGGGGCGGCCCAAGGCGACGCTGTCGCGACGTGTCGCCGAGTTGGAGGCCTCCCTCGGCCTTCGCCTCTTCGAGCGCGGCGCACGAACGTCGAAGCTGACGCAGGAGGGTAAGGCCCTGCATGCGCGTACCGCTCCCCTGCTTATTGAAGTCGAGGAAACGGCTGCGGCGATCGCGTCGGGCAATGGTGAGCCACGCGGAACGCTGCGGATCAGTGCGCCGCTGCTCTTTTCCCAGATCGCCATGGGCAAGCTGGCGGCGGGATTTTCGCTCAAGCATCCCGACGTTATGCTTGAGGTCACCACCGAAGACCGTTCGGTCGACATGGTCGAGGAGGGCTATGATCTGGCGATCCGCGTGAACCCGCGCCCCGACGAAAGCCTCGTGGGTCGCGCTTTCATGCGTGACCGGCTCGTGATCGTAGCGGGTCATGACGTTCCAAGACCGCAAGACGGCGCCGCGGTACCCGCCGTTGTCCACGGATTGGACAAGGGACGCGCATCGTGGATCGTAAAATCGGATGTCGCACCGACGACGATCGCGTTTGCTCCCGTGCTCAACCTGGCGTCACTGGTGATGGTTCGCGATGCCGTCCTCTTGGGAGCTGGTGCCGCACGGCTACCGGTGTCGCTGGTGAGCCATGACCTGGCGGCGGGCAGACTGGTACATTGGGCAGACGTGGATGCGCCGGACACAGCATTGTGGACGCTTTACCCTTCGCGGCGTTTCCTGAACGCTCGCGTTTCGGCCTTCCTCGAACATCTGAAACGGGCTTTCCCCAAAGGGACGCCAGACGAGCTGGCTGCCTTTATCCGGCTCTGAAACGGCCTGGCAGCGGCTGCTGCAGTTGGAAAACCACAGCAGCCCTCTCCATCATTCGTGCAGCCGTGGGTAGTCCGTGTAGCCGACCGTGCCGCCACCGTAGAAGGTGGCCTGATCGGCATCGTTGAACGGCGCATTTGCCCGCAAACGCTCGACGAAGTCCGGATTGGCTAGAGCCCAGCGGCCGATTGAGGTCATGTCTGCGAGGCTCGAAACGATATCCTGATCCAGAGTCTCACGCGTGCGACCCAGACGCAGTACCATCAGTGTCGTCGGCCATGCCGAACGGATTTCCGCCAGCAACTCGTCGCTCCCCGCGTACATCAAGTGGACATAGGCCAGCTTTAGCGGTGCTAGCGCAGCGACCAGCTCGCGGTACAGCGCCGAACTTTCCGGCCCTTCATCGAGACCACCGATCGGCAGGCCAGGCGACAAGCGGATCGCGGTACGGTCCGCGCCGATTTCTTCCGCGACAGCCTGCGCCACTTCGACCGCGAACCGAATGCGGTTGGCGATGGGGCCCCCGTAAGCGTCGGTGCGATGATTGGCATTGGGCGCGAAAAACTGGTGGACGATGTAGCCGTTGGCACCGTGGATCTCGACGCCATCGGCCCCGGCTTCGATTGCCCGTCGTGCGGCCAGCCGGAAATCCTGCACCGTGGCGGCAACTTCCTCAGTGGTCAGTGCGCGAGGTTCGGGAATGGTTTGCATGCCACTCGCGGTGTACATCTGCTCGCCGGGCGCGATTGCCGAGGGGGCGACAGGCTGGCGGTGATGCGGCGTGTTATCCGGATGCGACATGCGGCCGACATGCATGAGTTGCACGAAGATCTTCGCGCCATGTGCATGTACCGCGTCGGTCACTTTGCGCCAGCCGGCGACATGTTCGGGTGTGTAGAGGCCGGGTGTTGCGTAATAACCCTGACCATCGGCCGACGGCTGCGTGCCCTCGGTGATCAGCAAGCCGAGTGAGGCGCGCTGGGCGTAATATTCCGCAGCATGCTTGCCGGGTACGCCGTCAAGCTGGGCACGGCTGCGGGTCATCGGCGCGAGCGCCAGACGGTGCGGCAGGTCCATCCGACCTACGCGAATGGGGTCCCAGATCGTTGTCATATTAGTCTCCTCGGAGCTCAAAAACAGGGTTCAGCGGGTGAAGTCGGCGACGATTTTTCCAGGCGCGTGACCGGTACGATTGCGTTCGATCGCGGCGGGCAAGTCGTCGAAGCTCACGACCTCGGCGATCGTCGATTGCAACGTGCCAGAGGCGACCTGCTCAGCGATTTCCGCGAGACGCGGGGTGTCCGGTTTGTTCGACACGAAGACGCTGCGGCTGCCATCCGGTGTGCGCGCTACGACATCGGGGGCGGCGATGCTGACGAGCAGGCCATCGACCGAGAGAACCGACCAAGACCGCTCGATGACGTCCCCGCCGACGAGATCGATGACAAAGTCGATGTCGCCCGCCGCATCTTCAAAGCGCTGCTGCTTATAGTCGATTACCGCGTCGGCGCCGAGCGCATGGACATGCGCGGTGCTGCTGGTCGAGGCGGTGGCATAGACCGTCGCACCGGCCGCCTTGGCGAACTGCACGGCAAAGCCCCCCACGCCGCCGGCGGCACCGTGGATCAGAACGCGACGACCCTTGAGATCGAAATCGGCGGCCTGGATCACATGCCACGCCGTCATCGCCGCGATGGGGATTGCCGCTGCCTCCACATCCGTCAGCGCGATTGGTGTCGGGACCAGCTTTTCGACGCCGATGACCAGATGATCGGCATAGGCACCGACGCCGCCCAGCGCCGCCATCACACGGTCGCCTACGTTCCACCCTTCGACGCTTTCGCCGGTTTGCAAGACGACGCCCGCCATCTCAATGCCGAGCGTCGCCGGCAGCGTCAGCCTGAAGCGCTCGCGAAGATGGCCTTCGCGGATCTTCCAGTCGATGCCGTTTACCCCGACCGCCTTGACCTCAACCAGGACCTGGCCAGGGCCCGGTTCGGGTGCGGCGACGATGTCGACGACCAGTGCGTCCGCGCCGCCATAGCGGTGAAGCTGCAACGCACGACTGGAAGTTGCTGATCGTGCCGCCGTATCGGCGGGGCGAGGCTCTGTAGCTTGATTCATCGTAAAGCTCCTTCGTTGTGGAAGGTAGCGTCTCGCCTGGCGGCTCACAGGCCCGCGATCTGGGACGGTCCGTCTCGCATTGAGGACAGCCCAAACGTCAGGGCTTCATTGATATTGCACCTAAAAGAAAATGGCGGGTGTCAGCTGACCTTCAAATACCGGATTCTCGAAATAGCATCGTCCGATGAGAATGCGCGGCCCCAACCGCATAAAACATGACTTTATCGCGCAGACGTTAGAATAATATTTGGTATATTATTCCACGCGTCGATAGACATCAAAGGTGAGTACATCCATCCCCGTCTCATCACGATGGCGACCATTGCCCGTTTCCGCGACTGCCAAACAAGCACAACTTGAATTTATTCGAATATGTGATGTCATAGATGGCATATGGCCAGGCCAAGCTGAGTCGTATTGGTCCGAAACGTCCGTCGTCGTCAAACCAATATTATGAGCATCATCAAGCAACTGCCGATCATTGTACCACAGTCGAATGTTCGAATCGAAGCCAAGTCGAGTCAATTTCCCTGTTAGCATGACTCCTGGCTGTCCACCGATTGAGATCTTTTCAACAGTGGGTCTGTCCCGGCATACTGATGCAATAAAGTTTTTCGGCACACTGTCCCAATTGTAAGCGCACGGGTATGACTGCACAACAACACTCGTTACAACGCCACTGATCGGGGCTGGCTGGCCAGCAATACTTAGGCCGGCGCGTATGCTCGTCTCGTCGGCGGGTAATCCTTTCTTGAGGAGCGCGAGTGCCACCCCGATCACGGCCTCGGGCGTAGCGTCGAGGATGATGGCCGTTCGCGGTTTAAAATCCGAACGCTTGGCCTCTGACGGGCACCGCTGCGAAGCACACCGTCCGTCACTTTTGGACACGTCATCCAGCTTGCGGATCGCCGTCACTCCATTGCTCTGGCGCTCCGTGCTGGCTGTTGTGCGCTCTAGTATCAAGGCAGCGACCGAACGGCCACGCGAACCAGGGCTAACATCGTAAGGTACAATCGTTCCAGACAAGCCACCCTGCGCGCTCGGCAGGTATAGCATCACTGTTCCTCTATCAGTCGGGGATATTGTCCGCTCGGCGCAAGAGGACAACAGGCAGGCGGCGAGGCCAAGCACTTTTTGCATCAACATCCCGTCACTTTGGTACCTGCGCTTGATCGATCTACCCGTTGGGGTAGCGCGCGAATGTTAAATTCTTGGTTGCCTGAAAAAGCGTGACTGCCGCAACCTTTCCAAAAACGAACGGCCAGCGAGACGCCGCGGGCATTCTTGAAACCGATCTATTCCGAGAACGCTTCGGCCGTCTCGATCACCGTTCGTCATCGGGAATGCGAGTTCACCGGAGCATGCCATTGTTGTCAGATTGCCGCTGATGAAAGAATGATGGTGTTGCCGGCGACGGTCAGCGGAACGTTTCCCGATTTCAGAATCGTTTCCACGTCTTTTAGTGGTTGGCTCGACCCCCGCTCAATCATCACACGCATTACATCGCCTGCTTGCCTGTCATCATTAAAGCCATCGAAATAATCGAGCCACTCTGTCCCTCCCAAGCGTCGATCAGATTGATGCCGGGTAAGCAGCGGCTTGATGAAGTCGAAGAAGGTGGTGCCCTCGTGGCGCCGCGCGACGCCTGCCGCCGCCAATGCGAACACCGTCCCGCAGGCGTAGAAAGCACGGCTTTCATGGCGATCGGCAGCTTGCGCGATCGACTTCGTGCCGAGCTTCACGCAATCATCCACCGCCCGCTGAAGTTCACCAATCACATACTCATGATCCGAAGCGGCCAGCAACGTGAAGGCCATCATCTCAGCCCCGCCCTCGGTGATCCATGCATCCGATGGCGTGCTATAGGCAACGCCCTCCGACCCCAACCAAAAATGCGCCATCTCGTGCGCGACGAACCATCTGGTCCTACGCGCTGCGCGCTCGTTCCGATCCAGCAGGCCTTCGCCCTCGAAGTTGAGGACGATCTCGCCGGGGCGCACGCCACCGTCGTTGATGACTTTCCCAGGCGTTGCGCCGCGCCAGCCCATGATGAGCAAGGGTAGCCGCGAATCGGACCTTGCGCCGAGGCGCGACGCATAGGTCGATGCCACGCGCGGCGCGAACTGCGATACGTCGGTCTTCAACCAAGCTGGCAAAGCAGGATCAGCGAGCATAGCGACGTCTCCAAGCGTCTGTACCTCCCCGGACCCGAACACGACGTAGGTGGCCGCCCCGGTCAGGGTGGGGTC
>Ga0308164_10004446_pt1 | contig 11820 bp, 12 predicted proteins | sample PhyTR2_FD_201031 | JGI IMG/M metagenome (GOLD analysis project Ga0308164, IMG submission 201031) | Phyllosphere microbial communities from UC Gill Tract Community Farm, Albany, California, United States - DLSLT.R2 | ecosystem: Host-associated > Plants > Phyllosphere > Unclassified | place: USA... | reverse complement strand
GGAACAGATTTCAGTATTTGATATTTTTAAAATAGGCATAGGACCATCAAGTTCGCATACGCTTGGGCCATGGCGAGCGGCTCAGCAGTTTACAACTTCATTAAAAGAGAATAACCTTTTAGAAGATGTTGAAATGGTGAAAATCCTGCTTTATGGCTCCCTTGCCAAAACAGGTAAAGGCCATGGAACTGATGTTGCAATTCTTCTGGGTTTAACCGGCGCCGATCCTGTAACTTTCGAGGTTGACGCCGTTACGCCAACTTTTGAGGGAATTCAAAAAGATAAGAAACTAAATCTCGCTGGTAATTTGCTTATCGATTTCGACTATAATAACGATTTGCTGTTTCTTTTTGCCGAGAGTCTTCCGTTTCATCCGAATGCCGTTACTTTTCAAGCTTTTTTAAAAAGCGGTAAGGCTTTTTCAGAAACCTATTATTCAATTGGAGGTGGCTTCGTGGTAAAAGAGGGCGACGATAACAGCCAAAAAGTACAGGTCGATTTACCTTTTCCTGTTGAAAAAGCGAAAGAGCTTTTACATTGGTGTTTATCTACGGGTTTAAAAGTGAGTGAAATTGTGATGGAAAATGAAACTGCCTGGCGACCTGAATCGGTTACCAAGGCGGGAATTCTTCAGCATTTTGCGGTGATGAGAGATTGCATTTATCGCGGTTGCCATACTACAGGTTTTTTACCTGGCGGATTGGATGTTGCCCGAAGAGCATTCCCATTGAACAAACGATTAATCGGCAAAGCCGAATATACCGACTATAACTCCTGGCTAGAGGCCATCAAAAAAGGTGGTAACGGTTTCAACTATATTTTAGATTGGGTAAGCTGCTTCGCACTTGCCGTTAATGAAGAAAACGCTTCTTTTGGTCGGGTAGTAACGGCACCAACAAATGGCGCAGCTGGCGTTATTCCTGCAGTTTTGCAATATTTCATTACCTTTTGCGACGGATATTCTGAAGAGAAAATCATCCAATTCATCGCCTGTGCATCAGAAGTTGGAAGTATCTTCAAAAAAGGCGCAACAATTTCAGCTGCTATGGGCGGCTGTCAGGCAGAAATTGGTGTTTCTTCTGCAATGGCTGCAGCAGCACTAACAGAATGTTTAGGAGGCTCGCAACGTCAGGTTTTAATGGCAGCAGAAATCGCTATGGAGCACCACTTGGGCTTAACCTGCGATCCAATTGGCGGTCTGGTTCAAATTCCGTGCATCGAACGCAATACAATGGGTGCCATCAAAGCGATTACGGCAAGCCAATTGGCTTTACAAAGTAATCCTGATAAGGCAAAGGTAAGCTTGGATGCCGTAGTAAATACAATGTGGGAAACTGCTTTGGATATGAATGCTAAATACAAAGAAACATCAGATGGTGGTTTGGCAACGAATATCCCGATTAGTTTGCCTGAGTGCTAGAACCTCACCCTATCAAAGTTGGTACTTTGGGTAAAGCAGCACGCTTACCCTCCTTGAAGAGATCGATTTGAAGTACAGTAATTTAAACCCTGTGCTAAAATTCTCTTCGGATCTTTGTGTTCTTTTGTGGTACTAACCTGCTTCCAGCTTATATTTCCTTAAATACCTTATGTGGTGAACAACCTTTGTTTTCTTTGCGAAAAACTTTGCGCCTTTGCGGTTAAAAACCTAAACCAAACCCGAATAATTCAACACCAACCACCAAAGCCCCGTTGTAATAAACGACAATAAAATCCCTATCCCAACCACCAGATTAGAAACCTTTGGATTTAAATTATATTGGTCAGCAACTACACCTGCGGTTAGTAATGTTGGCATGGCCATTTCGAAGATGGTAATTTTTGCGATCATGCCATTCAATCCAAATAACAAAGCAATAACTAAAACAACAAACGGAGCTAATATCAATTTGTATAATAATGCAAAGCTGATGTGTTTTATTTCACTGAACCATCCACCAAACTTTAGTTGTAACCCAATTGAAAATAGTGCCAGCGGCCCGACAGTCCCTGCCAGTTTATCAAACATTACATCTAAAAACGATAAATCTAAATATCGAGGTAAAATCAAAGCTAAAACACAACCTATCAATGGTGGAAAAGTCAGTACCTTTTTAAGTACAAGTTTGGCACTCAATTTTTGTTGTTGCGTAGAGCGAATCGCAACGATAATTCCAATGGTAGACAGTAAGGTGAAAGTAACTTGATCGCAGATGATCGCAATTGCCAATTCCTTTTCACTGAAGTAAGCAATAATTAACGGAAAGCCGATGAATGAAGTGTTACTCAACGAACTTACAAGCTTTAATCCTCCGGAAGTTGCCCTGCTTATTCTCCCGAATTTTGAGTAAATTGTTATGAATAACCAACCCGCCATCCAGACGCAAATCGGCGCCAAAACAGGAAAAAGTAAATCTTTCGTCCAGGTAATATGCGGGAGATATTTAAACGAGACTGCAGGAAGGGCGATGTAGATTATCCAAGCATTAATGCCTTTATGAGCATCTTTTGGTAAGGTTTTACGCTTTCGAAACAGAATTCCCGCAAGGATACATAAACCGATTAAAATAAAGTTTGCCATTGAATAGGGCAAAGATAGCGATAAAAGAAAAACGCCGATAAGAATATCCTATCGGCGTTTAAGAAAAAAATTACTTTACAAATGAGACCTTAAAATCCAGGCCATTTCTTCGTGCTCTTCCATTAACCCTGTTAAATAATCGCTGGTTCCGGCGTCGCCATATTCATCGGCAATCGGGTTAATATTTCCTCTAATAAATTCGATTACCGTCTCATGGTCGGCTAATAAATCTTTAATGTAGCCAAGGCTATCATTTTTCCGTTCGCTGTATTCGGTTAAATGCGTTAAAGCTAAAAAGTTTTTAAGGGTTGCGGGAGCATAATGTCCAATCTTGCGGATTCGCTCGGCAACGCTATCTATAAATCCCTCAAGCAAACCATACTGCTGTTCGAAAAACTTATGTTTTGATAAGAAATCTGGACCCTCAACATTCCAATGGGCGTTGCGGGTTTTCGTATATAAAACATACTCATCAGCTAATAATTTAGCCAACTGCTCTGAAACTGCCTGTCTGTTTTCGGCAGTTATTCCAATATTTGTTTTCATTACTATTTCGATTTTGATAAATTAAATTTACTCTTAATAGTTTTAAATCAAGAAAACTAATATCATGTTTATGTTAAATAAATTAGCTCGTTGGCTTTGGCTTTTTCTTATGCCAAACTTTCTTTTTGCCATTATTTTGGTGAGGTCGTTTCTCCTCTACATGCGTAATTGTAATTGCTGAAACATGCTCAGGCAAGGTCATCTTCGGAACTTCTTTTTCAATAAGTTTCTCAATATTATCAAACTTACGTTTGTCTCTCCCGTTAACCAAGGTAATAGCCGTTCCTTTCGTAGCTGCTCTGGCCGTTCTCCCGATTCTGTGAACATAATCTGCAGGGTCGCCAGGAACATCATAATTAATAACCAAATCCACACCTTCTACATCAATACCACGAGATAAAACATCGGTTCCTATAATAATGGGTAATCTTTTGTTTTTAAAAGCCAGTAAAATATCTTCACGCTCTTTCTGACCTAAGTCGGAGTGGAAAGCATCTGCTTTAATATTTAAGCCCCGAAAAGTTTTGTATAAAGCCTTAACCTTTTCCTTTGTAGAGGCAAAAATAATGGCACTTTTATAAGTTCCGTCTTTAAAAATATCGGTTAATAAAGCTTGTTTCTGCTGGTCGTGAATTAGATACGCTTGTTGGTTAATGCCCTCTGCAGGCTTTGCAATGGAGATGGTAATTTGTTGCGGTTCGTGCAAAATTTTGCCGGCCATCGTTCTGATTTTTGGCGCCATAGTCGCCGAAAATAGAAGCGTCTGGCGTTTTTTCGGCAGGTAACTTATAATGCGAATAATATCATCATAAAAACCCATATCCAACATTCTATCAGCCTCATCTAAAATTAAATGTTGCAAATGCTCCAGTTTCAAAACGCCGGAAGAAAGATGAGCCATTAATCGGCCTGGCGTTGCAATAATCACATCAACACCTTCTCGCATCGAGCGCTTCTGCTGTTCGTAAGCTATACCATCGCCACCACCGTAAACTGCAAGCGAGCTAATATTAGTAAAATAGGCAAGTGCTTCAACCTGTAAATCAATCTGTTGAGCAAGTTCGCGGGTTGGCGCTAAAATTAAAGTATTGTTATGCCTGTCTTTTGCCCTCATTATTTTATCCATCACTGGAAGCAAATAACTGGCGGTTTTTCCAGTACCTGTTTGAGCACAGGCAATAAGATCGTGATTATCTAAAATTACCGGAATGGCTTGTTCTTGTATCGGAGTAGCGCTTTTATACCCCATGGCCATCAGGCCCTCATATAGGTCGGGGTTAAAATTAAAGTCGTTAAAATTCAATCTGTTATGTTTATATCTTTTAGCAAAAGTACCTTAAAATACGGCGAATAGCAAACTTGAGTTTAAACTCAGTATGTTTAAATGATTTGGAAAGCAATGTTCGATGCGTTTTGGTTGTAATAGTCCCGCTCTCACTTCAATCTTTTTTGAACTTCTGTTATGCTGAGGCACGAAGCATCTGTTTCATCGGGTGCAGATGCTTCGTGCCTCAGCATGACAGCTTATTCGGGGTTGGTACAAACAAAAAGTATTTCCGTTAAATCGGGTTTAGATAACTCCTTTCAGTGTAAGCAACTTAGGTTGCAAAGCGCAAAACCCAACTTACCTTTTCCGTGTCTTTTATGTTCTCCGTAGCAAAAAAACTTTGTGTTAAAATGGCTTCGGCAACAAACCCAAAAAAGCCCCGATTGCGAACAATCGAGGCCTCAGAAATTATAATAGACGAAACTTAGTTTACTGCGATATCTTTCGCCGGTATGTTCGTTTCGGGGTTTTTAGGAAGTGTAACTTTCAAAATTCCATCAGCATATTTGGCTGAGATATTTTCGATAAGAACTTTTCCGTTTAAAGCAAAAGCCCTTTCGAAGGCACCGTTGCTGTACTCTCTTCTGCTAAACTTCTCTGCAGATTCTGCATCCTCTTTTGGTGTATAAGAAATCGTTAAAACATCATCTTTCGTTACCACTTTCAAATTTTCTTTTACCAAAGCAGGTGCAAAAAGATGAATGATATAATTCTCGTCTGTTTCTTCAATATTTGCAGGCACACGTCTAAATCCGCGACCAAATATTTCTTCTGCATGGCGGGCAAATTTGCCGTGATGGTGACCACCAAATCGACCACCTCGCGGTCCGCAATTTCTATTCATTTTGCCCGTATGGCATCTATTTTCGTTGTACATTTTTTTAATTTTAATTGTTGTTTAATCTTTTAATTCATCGGCCTAAGCCAATATTTTAATTGGAAACGCCATATTCTGTCTTCGGAATTCCCAGTAATTGTGTAATGATGTTTGCGTAAGGGTAGGCCGGCGAAAAAACGGCGTAATCGAATTTTAATCCTTTTATCTGTTCCACAATATCATCTATAAACTTCATTGGTTCTAATAGCGCCGTAATCAAGCCCGATTTAGGTTTTTCGTTCTCTTCCATTGTTTTGAAAACATCCAACTCTTTACTGTACGCCTTAAAATCGGCTCCAATACTTTCGATGGGTTGTTTAAATTCATCAGAACTGAAAAACGTAACTTGCTCACCGCGAGTAATCAACTCACTAGCTAAACTAAGATTCGGATCAACATCACTTTGTGACGGAACGCTTAAAAATAGAACTTGAGACATCGGCTTACTTATTTAATGTTGTGCTGTCAATTGGTGTTATCGACGTGTCAACAACTTTCCTGTTATGGTGGCTTAAATCGTGATTTCTGTAATGTTCGTAATTGCAATCGTGTTCGTGATAATATCTGTTTTTGAAATCTAATCTATCACGATACCCGTTTTTTACGGCGAATGCGTTTAGGCTGTAAAAGGTTGCTCCTGCAACAGCCAAGGCTAATAATATTCTGAATGCTTTCATGGCTGTTAATAACTTATGTTAATGTTTTGGGTTGGACCAACTTGCTGAACCGCAGGTTTGTACCATTGGTTATCGATTGGAACTATCGGCGAATAGTTTTGAGCGAATCCCTCAAATCTGTGCGCAAAGCGGCGACGTTTTCCAGATCTGAAAATCATTCTGAAAACAAATCCGATTATCATTAAGGCTAATATAAATTTGAATATAAATGGTATGAAAAAGGCGACTGTACCAAGTACAATCCCGAATCCTATTGTTTTTAATATCTGTTTCATTTTTAATTTCTTGTTATTTAATAGGGTAGACGGTGGAAATTTATTTTTACTTTAAAAAAAATAAAAATTATTTTAAAGTCATGTAAAAGCCTCACCCAACGAAAGTTGTTAGTAGAAATTAAGCCTGTGCAATCCCTCCCGATGAAGAATCGGGACAAGTCCTCCTTGAAGAGAGGGAAGTTCAAAATTTTGGATTTAACCAACTGCCTGAAAATAGAAATAATACCACCAACCTTCATAGTTGCGAAGACTGGCATAGCAGATATTTGTAGGAAAAAACGACAAACTGTTGCAGTTTCAATCATAAACCACCGACCAAAATAATTTTCAGCTGTGCGGAGTTATGTGGAGAGGGAAGGCCTCAAATTATTTTCGAAGACAGTTTAACGAGTTTTTACACAAATAGATGCAAGCCTTGAACTTTTGCTTCTTTTGGTTCAAGCCAAAAGAAGAGAGCCTGTCTGGCGAAGACAATGAACTTATAAAAACCTAACGTACATAATAAAATCAAACCACATAAGACATATAAGCTCAAATATAACAACAGAATTCATAAAAAAGCCGGCTAAAAAGCCGGCTTAAAAATCATTCCTTATTGCGATGGCCCCAACCGCCACATCTACGCTTATATTCTTCCTTAAACTTTGCTCGCTCGTCCTCATTCATACTATGCCATTTAGAACGCATGCCCATTGCCTTTTCACGGAAACGATTATGGCCGCCACCGCCTTTGTTAAAATTGCCGAAGAGCAGTCTGCATAAAACCAAAAGTCCTAAGGCCTGCCAAAAATTCAACCGACCTGCATGCGTAACCTCAGGTAAAATCCAATTCCATAAATACATTACAATAAAACCCAGTGCCGAGGCAATTAATGCCACAACAGGTAAAAAGAAAATGAATTTCTTGCCTTTATTAAACTTTCTGTTCATCATTTTCAGCTCAATTAATAGTTAATAAATTCTTGATATAAGTTTTGTAAACGATTACGCAAATGTTTTACTGCGTAACCCTTTCTCGATATTAAAGTTTTAATATTTTCGCCCGTTTCATCGGCGAGTTCCTGAAACGTTCTGTCTTCTAATTCGTTCTGAACGAAAACATAACGCTGATTTTCGGGCAATTCTTGCAAGGCTAAAAACAGCTGGTCCCAAAAAAGTTTCTTCAAACTCTCTTCTTCAGGCGAGAAAGATTCTGCCAATAAAATCTCCCTGAAGTTAATTTCGCCATCCTCATCCTCGTAACTCAAATCTTCAATAAGCACATCTTTTTGCTTACGATATTTATCAGTAATCTTGTTTCTAGCCACCCGGTAAAGCCATCCGCTAATTTGCTCAATGGTTCCCGCTTCAGGTTGATTGCTCAATTGATACCAAACATCCTGCAAAATATCTTCCGCGTCCTCATCCGTATTCACTCGCCCGCGAATGAAACTGAATAAACGTTTACCATAATCGGCAACGGTAGAAATTATATTTTGGGGTTCGTTTGTCGGCACTAAATTTTGCTTGTAAACCTGTAAACGGATGAAACCCAATATTACTTTAAATTTTCTGAAGTTTTTTTACGACTTACGAAGTTAGGGTTGAATTTGTGAGCCGGAAAAATCGTAAGTTTAATAATTTTTTGAAAATGAATGGCAGTATTTCTTGGCGGAATTCAGCCCTGCTTTTCATTCCAATCTTTTTAAACTTCCGTCATGCTCCTTTTATCGTCTTCGCGAGGCGGAACGACGCGGCAATCTTTCCGTTACTGATAACAAAAAGTATTTCCATTACTATCAGGTTTAAATAACAGAAAACAGGGTAAGAAACTCAGGGTGCAAATCAAATGCCCAACTTAGAAAGTTATGAATTTTAAATTGCCATTTAGCTAGGCCGAATCACTAAATCTCCGTTCTCCTTAAATCGGCCTAACAAATTTTTGGGGAAGCACAATAAGGCCTAACCACTTACTTAAATACAAAAATTTTAAGCCGACATTTTTTTTCTTATGATTCCAAAAGAAAAAAGCCCGTCTGGCCAACACAAATAAGGTTCTTACTTCAATGCTCCAGTCGGATTAGTTCCCTTATCAACCAACAATTTACTATTCCCGCTTAAGTCAGAAACGTAAATCTTGTTCTGCGTAAACGGCTTTTCCGAACCGCTGTAAAAAATTCTATCGTCAGCAGTTAAAAAAACATAAGGAACATTCATGCCTTTTGGTGAAATTCTCTCTACTTTCTTGCTGGCTAAATCTAAAATGTAAACTGCTTCACTTGGGCCAGTCAAACCATCCAAGACATCGGTATTGCCGGCGTTAAAAACTAATTTCTGACCATCTGTTGTATAAAAGAAACGATTATTACTGGCTATATTAAAATCCTTGCCAATTAAGCCAACAATTGATTTCGTATCAATAAGTTTACCTGCAACATTAAAAGTATAAAGGTTTACCAAATCCTGTCCGATTAGTTCTTTTTCAGTTTTCCATGTCGGAGCGTAAATGTTAATTTTCGATGCGCTGTCCAACATTACATAACCTGTATTATCGGCTTTGATGATGCCAATTTTCCATAGGTTATTAGCGTTGAAAATATTAAAAGCAATTGCATTTCCACTGGGCGACCAAACTGCTTGATAATAATTTCCACTATTTACATGCAATTGTAATTGACTTTTGCTCTCCATATCTGCAATCCAGATGGTTCTGTGGCCTGCGGTATCATCAACGGTATAAGCCAATTTATTTCCATCGGGCGAAATAGCCGGATCTGTTGCGCCACCAAACGAAATCTGTTTCATGGTATCAATGCTCGTTGCCACAATTTTGTTTTCATCCTGATAAGCGAGCGCAAAATTTTTATTGCTTAGAGAAACCGTATCCAAAACGGCTTTGGAAGTTTCTTCACCGGATTTATTGTTGTTACAAGAAACAATTAACGCCACACAAGGAATTAAAAGCGAAACGATTTTAAGGCTGATTTTAGTCATGTACAATTTTACAAATAGTTTTAAACAAAAAAGATTCAGGCCATTTTGAAACCCGAATCTTTCCTTTTTATGATTTTAATAAGACTTAACTTTTCTTCCTGTCAGCATAACCAAATACTTTTTGCAATAAGGTAGAGCTGCGTGAGCTGAAATTATCTCTGATTTTCAGCTCCTCTTTTGCCACTTCTAAAAACAAACCATCGATAGCCTTTTGCGTTACGTACTCTGTTAAATTGGTATTTACGGGTTTAACTAAAGGTAAACGATTGTATTGTGTGGTTAAATCGGTGTAATACTTTGTTGCGTTTACTTTATTTAAACTTGTGGTTACAATCGGACTGAATTTTTGCATCAATTGCGATGTGGTTACGCGTTTAAAGTATTCAGTTGCAGAATCTTTGTTTCCCAAAAGAATGTTAGTTGCATCAGTAATCGTCATTTGTTTAATGGCTGATACAAAAATCGGTTTGGCTTCTTTAGCAGCATCTTCAGCAGCACGATTTAAGCTTGTAATTACATTATCGCATAGTGAATTCAAGCCAAGACTACGCAACGTTCTTTCCACTTTTTGAGCTTCAGGCGGCATTAAAATTTTCACCGCTAAATTGCCTAAAAAGCCATCTTTAACTGATAGCCTGTCGGCGCCCGCAGAAACACCAATTTGTAACGCTTCTTTAATTCCTTGTCCGATCTCAAAGGTTGAGGGCGTTCCGGTGGAATTTATTGCTGTACTTTTTTCTGTTATTTTTTTAAAAATGTCGCTCAGTTTTATTTGTGCTTTAACATTCAGGTTTGTAAATAATATTAATGCCAGAGATGCAGATAGAATATTAAATTTTTTCATTGTGTGTGTTTAAAATACTTGATAAGCAAAACAACTGCCACAAATCAAGGATTTGAATTTATACCGGTAAAGAAAATGCGCTGCCGAATTTGTAAATGTTCAATTTTGTTGGCGCTTTGCAGCCGAGGTTTCTTTCATTAAACCGCGTTTTATAAACCCGATTGCCGCGAATCCCGATTTAAGCATCTGTTTTTTAATTTTATGGCATGCTTGCTTGTTTCACAGGTTTTATCGGGAGTAGCAAAAAGCGGGACTATCGCGGCGGAAATGCACCGAACATTGCTTTCCAAATAATTGAATCGATCTCCAAAATGATTAGTTTATTCCTTATCACTCAGAAATATTTTTTATACTTGGAAGATAATTTGTCTTAGCTCCCCGATTTTTTGAAGTTTATAAAAAACACAGCCGGAAATAACCGGAAAGAAGATGCAGACCTGATTGCCGAGTATAAAAATACAGGCGATTTGGACTCTTTGGGTACGCTTTATAACAAATATATGCACCTGGTTTTCGGGGTTTGCCTTAATTACTTTAAGGATGAAGAGCAGAGTAAAGATGCTGTAATGCAAATTTTTGAAGAACTGGTATCGAAAGTGAAAATTCATGAAGTCCAGAATTTTAAAAGTTGGTTGCATGTACTTACTCGAAACCATTGTTTAATGGCGCTACGCAAAGCCGCGAAGCAAAATAACGTTTCATTGGATGATACTTTTGTGGAAAACACGGAGTTTGTGCATCTGGATATTGACAACACAAAGGAAACGCAGCTTACTATTATGGAAAAGTGCATGGAAACTTTAACCGAAGAACAGCGAAAAAGCGTAGATTTATTTTATTTGCAAGAGAAATGCTATAAAGAAGTGGCCGATATTACAGGCTACGATATGCTTAAGGTGAAGAGTTACATTCAAAACGGGAAGCGGAATTTAAAGATTTGTATAGAAAAAAATAGTGGTGAATAACGAGTGGTTAGATATTGATGTGCTGGAAGATTACCTTGATGGTAAGCTTGACGCTAAAGGTATGCACTTTGTAGAAAGGCAGGCATTAGATGACCCTTTTGTTGCCGAAGCTCTTGAAGGTTTGCGCCAATCGCCAAAACGTAAACAAACACTTTCTATTTTACAAAAACAACTTTACGACAGAGTTTCTCAGAAGCCGGTTAAGCGCAAATTGTGGGGCATTACTACGCAACGTTTAAGCATTGCGGCAACGGCTACGGTTGCTTTTATTGCGGTGAGTATCTTATTTTTTATGAGGGAAACTAATCGCAAAAATGCAGAAATTGCCTCCAGAAAATCGAATGGTGTTATCGTTAATTTAGATTCTTCGAATGCCGTTGCCTCTGCTAAACCAACGGCAGCAGATACATCGGTTAAAGCTGCAGAAAGCTCAAGATCTGCCATAATAGATAAAGCTATTGTTGATGCTAAAACCGGTGATTTTGCCAAGAATACAAAAACGACGCCTATAATCACGAATGGCGAAATAAAAGCTGCCAAAACGGTAAATGTTGAAGATTATTCGGCTTTTAGTAAAGCAAAAGCAGCGCCGATTGCTACCAAACGGATGGAGATGAGTACCATGGATGAGGTGGCGGTTTCAGCTGCACCCGCAAGCTCGGGAAACAGCTTGATTTACAGCGGCAATGTTGTGGGGCAAAATGGTAAGCCTGTTCAAGGAGCGGTTGTTAAGTTAGAAAATTCTAAAGCTGTAACGGCAACTAATGCAGCAGGTT
>Ga0308164_10004445_pt1 | contig 11827 bp, 10 predicted proteins | sample PhyTR2_FD_201031 | JGI IMG/M metagenome (GOLD analysis project Ga0308164, IMG submission 201031) | Phyllosphere microbial communities from UC Gill Tract Community Farm, Albany, California, United States - DLSLT.R2 | ecosystem: Host-associated > Plants > Phyllosphere > Unclassified | place: USA... | reverse complement strand
CCGGTATCTCGCTGACCAGGGCCTGGTCGACCGCGACCGCCTGGTGATCCGCGGCGGCAGCGCCGGCGGCCTGACGACCCTGTGCGCGCTCGCCTTCCACGACGTGTTCAAGGCCGGCGCCAGCTACTACGGCGTGTCGGATCTGAAAGGCCTGGACGCCGACTCGCACAAGTTCGAATCGCGCTACAACGAATACCTGATCGCACCCAAGGCCCAGGCGGAAGCGGTGTACGCCGCGCGCTCGCCGATCAACCACGCCGACAAATTGGCGCGCCCGATGATCTTCTTCCAGGGCCTGGACGACAAGGTGGTGCCGCCGCCGCAATCCGAGGTGATGGTCGAGGCCCTGCGCGCGCGCGGGGTGCCGGTGGCTTACCTGACGCTCGAAGGCGAAGGCCACGGCTTCCGCAAGGCGGACAGCATCGTGCGCACGCTCGAAGCCGAGTTGTATTTTTATCTGCGTGTGTTCGGCATCGCGATCCCCGACGGTCTGCCCGCGGTCGCCATCGACAACCTGCACGCATGACGGTGGAAGTCCTGCGCGCGCGTTTCGACGCCTGCGATGCACAAGAAAAACTGATGCTCGCCCTGCTGGCGCTGGCCGGCGAGCCCTTCGGCCGGCGCCGCATCCACGAGCACCTGGCGCCGCTCGAGGAAAGCGCCGGCGAAGACGAGTTGGCCGCGCCGCTGGAGCGCCTGCGCGACGCCGGCCTGGTCGCAGAACTGCCCTCGCGCGGCTATGCCATCGTGCAGGATGCGGCCTGGTCCGCCATCGAATGGTCGCTGCAGGCGCGCCGCTTCAACGCGCTGCGCGAGGTCTACCAGACCGTGACTCCGCTGCGCCTTGACTGGCAGGGCACGCCGATGCTGCGCAGCTACCGCCAGGGCGTGGCCCTGCTGCGCATGGCGCTGCTGGGCGGCGAGGGGCCGAAGACGGTGGCCACGCTGCTCACCGCCTGCCTGCGCTGCCACGAAGCGGCCTATCTGCACCCGCTGGTCGACATCTGCGCCCAGCCCTTCGAGCCGGCGCTGATGGAGCGCATCAACGGCGCCGTGCGCGACGACGTACTGGCGGTCTTGATCGCCCACGTCCAGCGCGAACCGATCCTGGCGCCGGCAATCCGCGCCTATGCCGAAGAAGCGGCGGTGCAAGGCGGCGCTTCGATGAACCTGCGGGTCGCGCTGGCCGAACATTTCATCCTGTGCGGGCGCCTGGATGCGGCAAGCGCGCTGCTGGACGAACTCGACGACTCGGCCGCGCTGTACTACCGCAGCACCCTGCTGCTGCTGCGCGGCGACGTCGACGAAGCCCTGAGCGGCTTCGATAAAGCCTTAAAAGTGCTGCGGCGCGAGACCGGCAAGCGCAAGGCCGTGTTCGAGGGCATCGGCGGCCATTTGTACGTGACCGCGCTGCTGCGCAGCAGCGACCCGAAACACCAGAAAGCGGTGGACAGCTACCTGGACGCCGCCACCCGCGCCGTGCAGAGTTACGACACCGCCGTCTACCAGCAACTGTCGATGCTGCGCCAGATCCGCGGCGGCACCGTCGACGCCGAGGTGCTCCCGTCGCGCAACTGGGAGACGGCGCTGCAGCCAGTGATGTTCCGCGCCCTGCTGCACCACTGGCTCGGCATGCCGCAACTGCTGGACAAGGCGACGCTGCTGGAAGGGGCGCTGGACGTGGCCGACAGCGCCGGCTTCGACTTCATCGCGGCCCAGATCGGGTCGGTGCTCGGCGCCCTCGGGGGCGATGGCGCAGTCGCGATGGAACGGCGCGCGATCGCCCTGCGCCAGCAGCATCGCTTCGTCGACCTGGCGCTGTGGTTCGAGCGCGAGGAACCGTGGGAACGCCAGTTGAATGCGCTGATCAACCTGCAGCCGGCCGTGAATGTGGAAGTGGTGAAGGAATCGCGCCTGGCCTGGATGATCGGCTACGACGAGCATTTGGGCGTGCGCGCCGTCGAGCCGCGCGAACAGAAGCGCGATGCCCAGGGCGGCTGGAGCCGCGGCCGCGCCATCGGCCTGAAGCGCCTGGCCGAGGAAGCGGCGGCGCTCGACTTCCTCACCGCCCAGGACGTGCAGGTGGCGGCCGCCATCGGCGCCCACCGCTACTACACCGGCACCGGCACCCGCTACGAATTCGACCTCGACCGCGCCCTGAACGCGCTGGTCGGCCATCCGCTGCTGTTCTGGATGGATTCCGGCACTCGCATCGAACTGCTGCCGGGCGAACCGCAGCTGATGGTGCGTGCCGGCGGCGGCAAGGTGTCGATCAGCCTGCAGCCGAAACTGGCCGAGCAGCAGGGCGACGTGGTGGTCACGCGCGAAACGCCGACCCGTTTGCGCCTGGTGCGCATCCGCGACGAGCACCGCCGCATCGGCGCCATCGTCGGCGACGGCCTGGTGGTGCCGCTCGACGCCGAACGCCGCGTGCTGCAGGCGATCAGCGCCATCTCGACGATCGTCACCGTGCAGTCCGACATCGGCAGCAGCCCCGGCGACATCGAGCAGGTGGCGGCCGACGGGCGCCTGCACCTGCACCTGCTGCCCTACCAGCAGGGCCTGCGCATCCGCATCCTGGTGCGCCCGCTGCCGGACGCCGGCCCCTACCTGCGCCCCGGCGACGGCGCCGCCAGCGTGATCGCCGACGTGAACGGCATCCGCATGGAAGCGCGGCGCGACCTGAATGCCGAGCGCGAGGCCGAACGCGGGTTGCTGGCCGATTGCCGCGCGCTGGAAGCGGCCGAGGACGAACACGGCGAATGGCTGCTCGGCTCCCCGATCGCCTGCCTGGAACTGCTGGCCGAACTGCAGGAACTGGAAGCCGGCCGCGTCAGCGTGGCCTGGCCGGAAGGCGAATCCTTCCGCGTGACGAAAAAAGTCAGTTCGAAATCAGTGCGCCTGAACATCCGGCGCGACAAGGACTGGTTCGCGGCCAACGGCGAAGTCCAGGTCGACGAACACCGCGTGATGGACTTGCGCGAACTGCTGTCGCGCCTGAAGGAAGACCGTTTTATTGCGCTGGGCGACAACCAGTTCCTGGCGCTCACGCACGAACTGCACCGCCGGCTGATGGATTTGTCGGCCTACAGCGATGCGGATGACGAGGCCTTGCGCTTCCACCCGCTGGCCAGCTTCGCGCTGGAAGAGATGGCGCAGGATGCCGGCGGGGTCGACGCCGACGCCGCCTGGCGCAAACATCTGGCGCACATGCAGGCGAATGCCGATTACCGCCCGCAGCTGCCGTCCACGCTGCAGGCCGACCTGCGCGACTACCAGGTCGACGGGTTCACCTGGCTGGCGCGCCTGGCGCATTGGGGCGTCGGCGCCTGCCTGGCCGACGACATGGGCCTCGGTAAAACGCTGCAGGCGCTGGCCCTGATCCTGGCGCGCGCGCCGGGCGGCCCGACCCTGGTGGTGGCGCCGACCTCGGTGGCCACCAACTGGATGGCCGAAGCCGAGCGCTTCGCGCCGACGCTGAACGTCAAGCTATTCGGCGGCGGCGACCGGGAAGCCATGCTCAAGGAGGCCGGCCCCTTCGACGTGATCGTCGCCAGCTACGGCCTGCTGCAGCTGGAGGCCGAACGCTTCGCCGCGCTGCGCTGGCACACGGTGGTGCTGGACGAGGCGCAGGCGATCAAGAATGCCCACACGCGCCGTTCGCAGGCGGTGATGGCGCTGCGCGCCGACTTCCGCATGGTGGCGACCGGCACGCCGCTGGAAAATCACCTGGGCGAGTTGTGGAACCTGTTCCGCTTCATCAATCCGGGCCTGCTCGGCACCAGCGACCAGTTCAACCTGCGCTTTGCCGGCCCGATCGAAAAGGCGCAGGACAAACGCCTGGAACTGGCCGCGCGCACGCGCCTGCGGCGCCTGACGCAACCCTTCATTTTGCGCCGCACGAAGGCGCAGGTGCTGTCCGAGCTGCCGCCGCGCACCGAGATCGTGGTGCCGGTGGAACTCAGCGCGGAAGAGACGGCGCTGTACGAATCGCTGCGCCGCGATGCGCTCGACCGCCTTGCCACGCTGGAAGCGCCGCAGTCGCAAAAGCAGATCCAGATCCTGGCCGAGATGATGAAGCTGCGCCGCGCCTGCTGCAATCCGCAGCTGGTGGCGCCCGACAGCGGCATCCGCAGCAGTAAACTCGAGACCTTCGCGCGCCTGGCCGACGAACTGCTGGAGAACCGCCACAAGGCGCTGGTGTTCAGCCAGTTCGTCGACCATTTGACGCTGATCCGCCAGCATCTCGATGCGCGCGGCATCCGCTACCAGTACCTGGACGGGTCGACGCCGATGCAGGAACGCAAACGCCGCGTGGATGCCTTCCAGGCCGGCGACGGCGACCTGTTCCTCATTTCGCTGAAGGCCGGCGGCGTCGGCATCAACCTGACGGCGGCCGATTATGTGATCCACATGGACCCGTGGTGGAACCCGGCGGTGGAAGACCAGGCGTCCGACCGCGCCCACCGCATGGGCCAGCAGCGCCCGGTGACCATCTACCGGCTGGTGGCGCGCCACACGATCGAGGAAGGCATCGTCGACCTGCACCGCCACAAGCGCGACCTGGCCGACAGCCTGCTCGAAGGCAGCGACATGGCGGCGCGCCTGTCCACCGGCGACATGCTGGCCATGCTGCAGGCCGGCCTGGGCGCCGCGCGCGCGCCCTCGGTGGCCGACTGGCCGGTCGTCGAATCGTGACGACATGTTTCAAGCTGACGCAAAACCGGGGAATGATGCTAGGCTGACGCCCCGCCGCGTGCCGATCGGCATGCGCGCCATCTGGCCCTTTATCTCTATCAGGCAGATCCAATGATGAAATCGAAACTCGCGCTCGCCCTCCTGTTGACCAGTGTCGCACTGGCGCCGGCCGACGCCCGTCCCACCAAGGCCGCCAAGGCCAAGGCCAAGACAAGCAGCAGCGCCAAGACCAAACCGTCCGCCAAGGCGAAAGCGGCGCCGGTTGCCGCCGCCGCTGCCGCTACTGCCGCTACTGCAGCAGCAGCCCCCGTCGCTGCGGCCCCCGTCACGGCGGCCACCGCCCAGTCGCGCAACGACCGCTTCATGGACACGCTGTCGATGCAGTTCGTCAGCGCGCTGTGGCGCATCGATCCCGAGAACGGCATCTACGCCGGCAAGTTCGACGCCGCCGCCAAGCTCACCCTGCCCGACGTCGCCACCCGCAGCAAGCAGCTGGCCTTCATCGACGAGTGGCTCGGCAAGTTCGGCAAGCTGGATGCGAACCGGCTCTCGCCCAACCAGCGCACCGACCTGGCGCTGCTGATGAACAAACTGCGCGCCGACCGCTGGCGCTTGACCACGCTGCGCGAATTCGAGTGGAACCCGGCCCAGTACAACGTGGCCCAGCCGCTGGACCTGATCCTGAATACCGACTACGCGGCCAAGCCGCAGCGCCTGCGCACCCTCATGAAGCGCCTGGCCGACGTGCCGGCCTATTACCAGGCAGCGCAGGCGTCCATCGTCAACCCGACGCGCGAACATACCCAACTGGCCATCGGCCAGGCGCCGGGCACGATGGTGGTGCTGGCCGACCTCGGCAAGGCGGCCCAGGAATCGATCCTGTCGCCGCAGGAAAAGGCGCTGTTCGCCCAGCGCATCGCGAACGCCGGCAGCGCGGTGCTGGCCTGGTCGAACTACCTGACCGACCTCGATAAATCGCAGGCGCAGATGGGCCGCGCGCGCTCCTTCCGCATCGGGAAGGACTTGTACGAGCAGAAGTTCGCCTTCGAGATCCAGTCCGCCAACAGCGGCGAGCAGACCTACCGCAAGGCGCTGGCCGCGCGCGAAGAACTGCTGGCGCGCATGGACGGCCTGGCGGACGGGCTGTGGGACAAGACCATGGGCCGCACGAGCAAGCCGAACGACCGCTATAAAAAGATCGGCATGGTGATCGACAAGCTCTCGCTGCAGCACACCACGCCGGCCAACTTCCTGCCCGAGATCCGGCGCCAGATCCCGCAACTGCAGGACTACGTCATCAAGAACAATCTGGTGACGATCGACCCGAGCAAACCGCTGGTGGTGCGCGAAACCCCGCTGTACCAGCGCGGCGTGGCCGGCGCCAGCATCGACGCGCCCGGCCCCTACCGGCCCAAGGACAAGACCTATTACAACGTCACGCCGCTGGACGGCTTGAGTCCCGACCAGGCCGAAAGCAGCCTGCGCGAGTACAACAACTGGATGCTGCAGATCCTGAACATCCACGAAGCGATTCCCGGCCACTACACCCAGCTGATGAACGCCAACCGCTCGCCGTCGCTGGTGAAAGCCTTGTTCGGCAACGGCGCCATGGTCGAAGGCTGGGCCGTGTATGGCGAGCGCATGATGCTGGAATCCGGCTATGGCGACAACGCGCCCGAGCTGTGGCTGATGTGGTGCAAGTGGAATCTGCGCAGCGTTTCCAACACCATCCTCGACTACAGCGTGCATGTGCTGGGCATGACGCGCGAACAGGCGATCGACCTGCTGGTGCGCCAGGCTTTCCAGACCCCGCAGGAAGCCAGCGAAAAATGGCGTCGCGCGCAATTGTCGTCGGTGCAGCTGAGCAGTTATTTCAGCGGCTATACGGACATCGTGGAATTGCGCGACCGGAGAAAGCAGCAATTGGGCGAACGCTTCAATTTGAAAGAGTTCCACGACCAGTTCCTGGGCTACGGCAATGCGCCGGTGCGTGTCATCGGCCAACTCATGCAGTAATTGTTGGCCGTCGTTCCCCGCATTGCGGGAAACGACTTCCCGCGAAAGCGGGCACCCATACTGAGCATACATATCAAACAATTAAGCCTCGTCTAACAAACGAGGCTTTTTGTTTTTCTGCATTCAACACAATAGCTACTGCGCCGATCGCGCACGCATCTATATAAAACCCACAACATACATATATGACTCATGAGTCATTAATATTTCATTTGGTTACAAAACTTACTATTTCGGCACTTTCAGCCAAGAAACTCGCTGCTATCTTCCCCTCCATCGCGATTCACGGGGAACCGCGAACCAGTCAACGATGAGAGAGAGAACACCACCATGAAACAGCTGATCCTTGCCTTTGCCGGTCTTGCCGCCATTGGCGCTGCCCAGGCCCAAACGACTGCCGACACCACCACGCATGCCTACATCGGCGTGGGTGCTTCGACGATCAAGAACGATGCGCTCGACAGTTATCGTACCGGCTTTAAATTGTTCGGCGGTTACGACTTCGACCAGAACCTGGGGATCGAAGCCGGCTATACGCGCATCGGTAAGGAGAGCGAGACCTTCATCTTCGGCTCGGCGCCCTACAGCTACACCACGCGCGGCTCGAACAGCTATATCGCCGGGAAGTACACGGTGCCCATCAACGACCGTTTCTCGGCATACGGCAAGCTCGGCGTTTCCCAGACCGTGCGCAAGTACAGCGACAATCAATTCAACGACTACAAGAGCAACCAGACCGGGCTGTATGGCGCGCTGGGCGTCAAGTACAAGCTGAACCAGAACATGTCCGTGCTCGCCGAATACGAGCGTAACGGCAAGACGAAAGAAGTCGGCGCCAAGGCCGACAGCTGGACACTGGGCCTGAGCTACGGCTTTTAAGCAGTCATTCCGAAACAAAGGACCTGCGGGTCCTTGTTTCTTGCCTTGACTGTCCGCAAAAGCCGCACCCGGCACCGGCATTACGATGGCGCGTTTCCCTCAATCAACGGAACCCGCCATGACCCTGCCCCGTACTATCTTCCTGCTCTTGCCCCTGCTGCTTTCCGCCTGCGCCACGCAGCCCAACCTGGGCGCCGCCGGCGCCAAGACCGTCGCCACCGGCGCCGCCGGCGGCGCTACCTCGGTCGACGCCAACCGCCAGCTCGAACACTGCGACCGCTCGCTCGGCACCCTGGCCATCGTCGAGGAAGCAAACCAGCCCTGGATCAGCCAGCTGACCGCGCAATACCGCACCCAGAGCACGGTACCGCTGCTGCGCATGATCATCCAGCAATCGAATTGTTTCGTGGTGGTGGAGCGCGGCCAGGCGATGCGCCAGATGCAGGGCGAACGGCAGCTGATGGCCGCCGGCGAATTGCGCAAGACCAGCAATATCGGCAAGGGCCAGATGGTGGCGGCCGACTACACGATGACGCCCTCGATCACCTTCAGCCAGAACGGCGGCAGCGGCTTGAACGGTCTATTGGGCGGGCGCATCGGCGCGGTGGCGTCGCTGATCGGCGGCTCGGTCAAATCCAACGAAGCCTCGACCATGCTGCTGCTGACCGACAACCGCTCCGGCATCCAGCTGGCCGCCGCCGAAGGCAGCGCGCGCAACTGGGACATGGGTTTCATGGCCGGCTTCTTCCAGCACGGCCTGGCCGGCGCCAGCGGCTTCAGCAACACCCCGGAAGGCAAGGTGCTGGCCGCCTCCTTCATGGATTCGTACAACCAGATGGTGAAGGCGGCGCGCAGCTACAAGCCGCAATCGGTGGACGGCGGCCTGGGTAACGGCGGCACGCTGCGTACGAATTGAAGCGACCGGCCGCAGACGGGCACTAGACACAACCGTCGCCCCTGCGAAGACAGGGGCGACAGCTTTACCCCAAGGTCAGGAAGCGTGTTCTTCCGGCGCCTGGCTGACGCGCACGAACACCGGCGCCAGCAGCAGGCCCAGTTCGAACAGCAGGCACATCGGCACCGCCAGGGCCAGCATGCTGACCGCATCCGGCGGCGTGACCACGGCGGCGATGACGAAGGCGCCGACGATCGCGTACGGGCGGATCGACTTCAACTTTTCCACCGTCACGAAACCCATGCGCACCAGGATCACCACCACCACCGGCACTTCGAAGGTGGCGCCGAAGGCCAGGCACATCGACATCACGAAATCGAGGTAGTTCTCGATGTCGGGCATGACGGCAATCGAGGACGGCGCGAAATTGCTGATGAAGTGGAACACGCGGCCGAACACGAAGAAATAGCAGAACGCCACCCCGGCCATGAACAGCAGCGAGGACGAAATCACCAGCGGCAGCACCAGCCGCTTTTCGTGGGCATACAGGCCGGGCGCGACGAAGGCCCAGGCCTGGTAGAACACCCAGGGCAGCGCCAGGATCAGGGCCAGCACCAGGGTCACCTTCATCGGCACCAGGAAAGGCGCGGTGACGCCGGTGGCGATCATCTTGGCGCCGGCCGGCAGCGAGGCCAGCATCGGGGCGGCCAGGAAATCGTAGATGTGCGCCGGCCCCGGCCACAGGAACAATGCCCCGCAGACGATGGCCACGCCGATCGCGGCCTTGACCAGGCGGTCACGCAGCTCGACCAGGTGGGAAATGAAGGTTTCTTCGCCCGCAGCTTCTTGGGTCATCAGAAAAAGGATGTGTTGGATTTGACGCCGGGACGGAACTTCCGGACGCGCGCGGCACCGGACAGCACGTGTTGGCGTGTTCCCTGGCGATTCTTGAACCAGGCCGGCACGCTCGAGGTGCGCACCAGCTTCTTGCGCCGGAAGTCGCGCGCCTTGCGCTCGATCTCGTCGCGCGGGAAGGCCGTCTCCGGTTCCGGCATGGGCGTGGTCTCGCCGTGCCAGGCCGATTCGACCTCGCCCAGGTGCGACGACACGGTGTCCTCGACCCCGGCCTTGAAACCGTCGACGCTCGACTTGAAGCTCTGCGCGCTGTCCTGCACGTCCTTGTGCAGGTTGCGCAATTCTTCCAGCTCGATCTCGCGCGATACCTCGGATTTCACCTGGTGCAGGTAGCGCTGGGCACGGCCGTACAGGGTCCCGGCCATGCGGGCCACTTTCGGCAATTTCTCAGGGCCGATGACGACCAGTGCCACTGCGCCGATGACGGCGAGCTTGGTAAGACCGAGATCGATCATGCGTCGGAATTAAAACCGGCTCTTTTCGCGCGTCTCGACGTCGATGGTGCCCTTGTCGACCATCTGCGGCGACACCGGCGGCACCGGCGGCTGCTGGCCGGCGACCGGGTGCTTGTCCTCGTCGCCCTTGACGCCATCCTTGAAGCCCTTGACGGCCTTGCCCAGATCGGAGCCGGCATTGCGCAGCTTGCCCGTACCGAACACGATCACCACCACGACCAGCACGATCACCCAGTGCCAAATACTCAAACCGCCCATTGTTTTCTCCTTGCCGGGCAATGCCCGATATCCGTACTTCAATGCGCCTGAAGCTCACGCGCAGTATAAGCCATGCAGGGCGGGAATGCCCTCTTTCCAACCGTAAATAGGAACCGCCGTCTTCAGTTGTCCCCAGCGACCCTCACGTGCCCAGGCCGCGCCAGGGCCGCGCGCCGCCGTACACGTGCAAGTGCAGGTGATACACTTCCTGGCCGCCATCCGGGCCGACATTGAACAGCGTCTTGTAACCGCCGCTGCGTTCGCCGTCCGGCCCCTGCTTGACGGCGATGCCCTGCTCCGCCGCCAGCTTCGGCGCCAGCGCCAGCATCTTCCCCAGCAGTGGGCGTCGGTGCAGTCGGACAGCGTGGCCACGTGCTGCTTCGGAATCACCAGCAGGTGCACCGGCGCGGCCGGATTGATGTCCTTGAACGCCAGCACGTCGTCGTCTTCGTACACCACGCTTGCCGGAATCTGCTTCGCGGCGATCTTGCAGAAAATGCAGTTATCCATGTTTTCTCCAGAAGCTTATCTTGTGGCGTCCCCGCCCCCTCACAAGGGCGGGCGCATCAGTCTACTCACGCGGCATGACAGGGCCGTGACTCATTCTTTCGGACGCGCCGCTTTTTCGGCGATGCCGGACACGCCTTCGCGCCGCGCCAGCTCGTCGATCACCTGCTGCGGCGTCAAGCCGAACTGCGCCAGCAGCACCATCGAATGGAACCACAGGTCGGCGGTTTCGTACAGCAGCTTGGAGACGTCGGCGCCGGCGCGCACGTCCTTCGCCGCCATCACGGTCTCGACCGCTTCTTCGCCGATCTTTTTCAGGATCGCGTCGTCGCCTTTCGCAAACAGCCTCGCCACATACGAGGTGGCCGGATCGCCGCCGTGTTCCGGCTTGCGCGAGGCGATCACTGCCGCCAGTTGGTCCAGGTTGAAACTCATGGGCTCGTCTTTGCGGGTTTCTTCGGGTTCTTGTAGATGGTGTCCGGGTCCTGCAGCACCGGCTCGACGCTGTGCCAGTCGTCGTTCTCGAACTTCTGGTAGAAGCAGGAGTGGCGCCCGGTATGGCAGGCGATGCCGCCCGCCTGCTCGACCTTGAGCAGCACCACGTCTTCGTCGCAGTCGAGGCGGATTTCCAGCACCTTCTGCACGTGGCCGGACTCTTCGCCCTTGTGCCACAGCTTCTTGCGCGAGCGGCTCCAGTACACGGCTTCGCCCAGTTCGACGGTCTTGGCCAGCGCCTCGCGGTTCATCCAGGCGAACATCAATATGTCGCCGCTGGCCGCTTCCTGGGCGATCACCGGCACCAGGCCGTGTTCGTCCCACTTGATTTTCTTGAGCCAGGGCTGGCCGGGAATCGATAAGGTGGTGGTCGGAGTTGCCATGTGTTCTCTATTAGTCCAGGCGCATCGGAATGCCGCGCTCGATCATGAAGCGCTTGGCCTCGCCGACCGTGTGCTGCCCGTAGTGGAAGATGCTGGCGGCCAGCACCGCGTCGGCATGGCCTTCCAGGATGCCGTCGGCCAGGTCTTGCAGGCCGCCGACGCCGCCGGACGCGATCACCGAAATGCCGACCGCATCGGACACGGCGCGCGTCAGGCCGAGGTCGAAGCCGGACTTGGTGCCGTCGCGGTCCATGCTGGTCAGCAGCAGCTCGCCGGCGCCCAGGCTTTCCATCTTGCGCGCCCATTCCACCGCGTCCAGGCCGGTG
>Ga0308164_10004444_pt1 | contig 11829 bp, 9 predicted proteins | sample PhyTR2_FD_201031 | JGI IMG/M metagenome (GOLD analysis project Ga0308164, IMG submission 201031) | Phyllosphere microbial communities from UC Gill Tract Community Farm, Albany, California, United States - DLSLT.R2 | ecosystem: Host-associated > Plants > Phyllosphere > Unclassified | place: USA... | reverse complement strand
AAACGTTGACGCGCGAGCCGCTGGACGTATAATCCGACCCAATCACTATGCGCCCTTAGCTCAGCTGGATAGAGCACCGGCCTTCTAAGCCGTAGGTCACAGGTTCGAATCCTGTAGGGCGTACCAAAAATTCAAAGAAAGAGACGTCGAATGACGTCTTTTTTTATGCCTGAAATTCAGTTAGTTGACCGATTTAAGCGCTTCGAAATTACTTACACTCACCAGCATCAAGTAGCATCTGTTGGAATATGTGATGATACATCCCCGTTCAATGGGATCTTGTACCAACAGCCAGTAATGGAGAGCCTCAAATGGGATTAACCGATGTAAGGATAAGAAGAAAGCCTACCGACAAGCCTTATAAGCTTACCGATGGCGAAGAAATGTATTTAAAAGTTCATCCCAATGGATCTAAATACTGGCATTTACAGTACCAATATAAGTAAGCTGAGAAAGCTTATAACCAATCGCCTTGGTCCGCACTGAGATCTTCCCGAAGTGCATCTTGTCGATAGCTAGCAGCAATACGGTCTAGGCAAGCCGCCGTACGAGGCCATTCAAATCTAAGATTATCAGCATCTTGTTTATAGCGTTCTACTAATATTCGTTCTTGCCCCCCACCATCATGTGGCATGCGTACAGTTACGCCACGGCGGTTGTAAACACCAACTTCAAAACCACTCTCCATTGCTCGACTTCTAGCAAACTCAAGAACTTCGCGAATTGCTTCTGGTGGCCACGTTTCATTTTTTTTTCTTTTTGCGGCAGAGAGAATCATGCCAATCTTGTCATCACCTATTTCACCACGACCTGCAGACTTCAGTGATTGACGAGCTTGCTTGACCCACGACATCAATGCATAGGAGTCAATAGTCCCGTTCTCATCGGTCCCGGGTACAATTGCCCAATCATGCAAAACTTGATATGCCTGGCTTGCTAGATCAAGGGTCTGCTTAGGACTTGCTGGTTCAGATTCAACTACACCACTATCTTCTTCAGGCAGATAGAGTAATTTCATTAGTGAGGTAAAAAATACAGGATCTTTAGCAAGAGCCTGATGTAAGTTTCTGGCTGGATGTCGTGAATGCCGTAAAACTTGAAAATAAATCCATTCGAGCTCCACAAGTTCTTCTTTTGAAGTATTTACATCACTCTCCAAGTAATCTAGGAGAATACCGATATAGTAGCTCGACATCGTATTATCATTATTTGGAGAGTTTTTAGTGCTTGCAGCGGTATGCATTACTCTAATAATAACTGAGCCTTCTGGTTCTATTTTTATATTATTAGCAAGCCACGCAATAGCATCGTGACTTCGGTCTGCTAGAAGTAAATGGTCAATGACATACTCAAGCTCTGCATCTGCAGAAATCCTAAATGTAGGGATCGTCCGCCAATATATTTTACTGATATTAACTGGTCTCGATTCTATTTTCAGCCAAAGCGACATTACAGGTGGTAATACTTGGGCAATACGTACTTCTGCTAACTCTCCCCAATTATCAGTTATAGCTTGTTCCCATATTTCTTGAACCCAAGTTTCGCTTTCTGAGCCTTTCGTGACTTTGAGTCCATAAAGAATTCCCAAACCGATATTTGCTATATCTGAATCACCAGACATTAGAGTTGTTTTCATTAGAAAATGTTTATGCCCACACTTTGTTGAGGATCGCGCTAAAGCAAGACCAAAATCGTAGTGCAGCGTAATTGTTGAAGAGAAATGAAATATTTGTTCAAATTCAAGTTCTGCAAGTAAGAACTCTACTGCTTCCAATTGTCTCTCTTCGAGCCTATTTCGTTGTGTTTGCCAATCATAATTTTCGGCTAACTCATTGGCCCCTGCACAAAATAGCCAGCGAAAACGCTCCTCGACATTTTCTGGTGTTAGTGAAAGAAATATAGCATCCAACGGTGCTAATTCTTCTTCAGAAAGAGTCCATGGAGCATCTTTGAAGCCACGATTTCTCTGTAAAAAATGCCGTAACTCATTCCACAATCTTTCTTTTTCATCAGAAGATGTGAGGTTAAGGGAGTAATCAGCTAATTGCTTAGCTGCTGAAAATTTCCAGTTTGAATCAAAATTCCCCCAAAGGTGGAAAAGTTCAAACCACCGTTCGCACCTCCCATTTATATGCATTAATAATCTGTCACCGATTTCACATGCTGCTGTAGCAACAGAGGACCAGGTAATCGACTCCGGCTCATTAGGAGTGAAATCACGCCAATTTGGCATAGAAGAAGGTTCTGAAGTATCGTGTGAACGAGGTGCTAATGCGAGCAATAACTTCCTACCAGCAATTGGATGCAGCGATATGATCCGATCAATGACCTTAATACGTTGTGATGAATTAGCATAAGTTTGTGGTGACCAACTAACAAAAATCCGCCTTAAAGAAACTGCTGGACGGTTTCCCCATCGACCTCCGGGATCAACATCATCTAACCAAGCCAGTAAAAGTGCAGATTGCATTAGATAACGCGGGCTACGCGCTAACATCTCTAATGCCCATAACAAATTTGAAAGATACTCTGTGGGTTGCATTATCCCTTCATCACTTCGGAATAATGACAAAATCTGAGGTGAATCGCCTTCCAACCCAGCTTCTACAGCGTCTAGAAATACCGTTGGGGCTGCTTCTGCAAGATTATGGAAATCCCGAGACAAAGACCACCAAAGTGGCTCAGTTGCATTATTAAGCAACTTATACACCGCACTATTCACATGAGAAGATACATCCGTAATAAGCGTTGCTACCTCTGGGAAAACAGCCAAGGCAATCATCGATTCTGTTAAGCCACGTCTGATACTACCTGATGGCTTCCCTACGCTATTATCTTCATAGAAGGTATCGGCATTAGGTTGAGTCTCAAAATGGGGATCAATGGCGCTCACCACCGAATGGAATGTATTCTCAAAGCGCTTTAGTTGGTTGGAAGTTAGCTGATTACCTACTTGAGTCCAAAGATCTCGTAATGAAACTACTTTCCAAAGATTACCAGAGCGAATTAATGGACCACCAAAAGTGGATGCTAATGGTGCCAAGATTTCTTCTACCTGCTCATAAGAGCAACCAGCTAAATTACTAATAATTTTTTGATCATGAGATGAGGTTTCATCCCAGCTCCCCGCGAACATTGCGGCAATAAGCTCAGATGAAACATGTTCAGCCCATTGTGGTTTATAGTTTGGGGCTATGGGCATTAAGCGCCTTAATACCGTAATACTGCGGCCTGATGCGTGGGCATAACGATGAGCATCCTCCTCATTTAATCCAGCATGAGTTAATGCTATTTTTAGCTCAAATCTCCATGGGCGGGGGAGGCGTATTGAATGACCGGATAGATGAGACACATCTGAGCCATAGATAGCGTAGACATGGTGACCATTATTAACAAGAGATTGTGCAATCCCCGGTTCTGAAATAGTGAGAACAATGATTAATGGCGTGCCTAAACCAGCTAATTGCCGGGCTGTTGTTGCGTTGTCAACTACGACACATTTGCTCCAATAGAACAGCTTATACTCTTCAGGCAGAGGACTTATAGATGCATAAAGAAAAGCTAGTGCCTCATCGGGAGCTTCGGCTTGCACCGAGAGTTGTTGCGGTGAATCTCTTAACCACCTAAGGACTTTTGTTTGTTCTTCATCACGTCCGGCCAAGATAACATCGGAAGTGAGAGGTGTTCTCGTTGCGTGAATCCACTCGCTCCATGACTCTTCAATATTACGTAATCCATGTGGCCGATGACCTATTTTTACAGACAACCACTGAGCGACCGCAGGATAAATTTCTAACCAATGGACAAGATCATCAGCATCAATGGCACAGACATTCAGCCAAATATTGAGAGCTTTTTTCTCCTCAACCCACTTATTTTTACCAGGAAAGCGTTGTGGAGTAACGAATACATACGTTGTTTTATCTGGACTATACCCGAGTGGATTCCCAGACCTTTTATTAAAATCTTCTTCTGCCTTAGCGCGGATAGAGGTACGTTGAGCACCAATTTCCCAAACAGAATCACCCTCAGGAACGAAGCCTAAACCCAAACTCGTTTTACATTCACCATCCCAACCAGGATATTGCACACTCTCATCTGATGGGAAATGAACTTTTGCGGCGGGACCTACCGTTGCAAAAATTAAACGACGTAATAATTCAGGAATACCACTCTGACCATCTCTCCGTTCACCCCACTGTGAAAGGTGAGTTGCATTAATCCAGCGCATCAAAGAACCAGGTTTTACATTTTCAGGTGGCTGCAACATACCCCTTTCTACTACCCCACCAGCTATAAACTGCAAACCTTCAGCTTCTAAGGCATCACGAATGGCTTGGGCAGTGTTTGCTACTGGAGTCCGAAAACCACGCTCGAAATCCGCAAGTGTAGATGTTGCCACATTTGCTTTGGAGGCCAGTTCCTGTTGAGACCAAGCGAGAAGAGCTCTTGCAGCTTTAACTTGCTCTGGTAAAAGGAGCTCATTCATTACAACACCTCATATTTTTAATATGACATCAAATTATCTTTATAAAAGTTGAGCGTCAATGCACAATCGGGTGGTTGTAAGCCGGACCTGCTAAGACTTGGATTCGGTGCACAAAATCAGTAAACAACTATATATCTTTAAATTAAGTGTTTTCGTCATCTGGCCAGTAGTCGCCGATTGGTTGAGCCTCACAATACTGATAAGCCCCGCGCTGGTCGGTACTTACCTTTCTTCAGCAAGTTTGCGACGTAGCCACGGTGTAAATTTATTATTGAATCTTTTGGCACCATTCAATCGCTCTGTTTCGGTCATGAAGCCAATAAATAAAATGAACCATGAAATAAATGTTATGAAATAAAATAGAAATAAAGCAATATATTTAGTATCTTCAGCGTTAGCTACTTGGGAAAGGGATGTTAATGACATGCCAAGTAATAAAATTGTAACGCACAGCATTACAATCCAAACTTACATATGCCGACGAAGAAATTTTGAGTTGTTCCAGCTAAATTCATCTTTTCCAATGTTCATTAGTTGTGGGCTTTTCAAGTAGGCATTTAAATCATTATCATCATCTGCAATTCCTTTTTCTCTTATGTAACGAAAAATATAATTACTCCATGTCCCTGCGGTCAATATTCCCACCCCTTGAATTAGAGTGTTCTTGATATTTTCCGCTTGAGGGTTAGGGTTGGTGCTTTCAAGCTCACCTATAAAGGGAAATGCTTTTATTTTTGGCTCAGTGCATGCCCTAGAGAATTGTCGCTCTCTTCTTCGCTTGGTTTTAGTATATCCAAGTAATAATGGAAGCTATTAATCCATTAAGTGAGATTATTAATGCATTTCCAGTTGACTCTCTAATTGTTTTTATCCATTTAAGAAGCTCAATCATGCGTATATATTCCTGTTCAGAAAAAAAGTTATATGTATTTCAATCAACATCTACTAAGTCAGCCTGACACTGATAATTGCCTTTTATCATGGACAGCCAACCTACAAACTATCTAACGCAATCTTCCTATTCGGATGCGCACCGTTTCCGGCATCGCACTCTGATTATCCTCCCTCAACCCCAGCATCATGTTGTATCCATTAAACAACCCTGCATCGCCCAGCCGCGGCATTGGCAGCAATCGGGTGGGAATCGTCAGCCAAAACCGCAAATCATAGTCACAGCCCAGATACGTGCGCAGTAACGCCATCACGTCCTGCCTGAGTTGTCCGTCAGGCATCCAACCCTTTGCCTCGTCAGGATCGTCTGTTGAAAGCTCAACCCGTGAGCAGTAGTCAGCCACGCGGGTTTCATCGCCCAGTATCGGATTCTGTTCAAGCGTCATGCCACCTTTAAGTGAAAGTCGGGCGCGTTTTGCCACCGGCATGCTCACTGGATGGTGTGCGAAAACCTCAACCTTGGTGTTCAGTGCCTGGCTGCGTATCACCGCTGCGATGCCTTCCGCTGTGTGCGTGGTATGCAGCAACGGTTTCAGTATCGCCAGCAGGCGTGACGAAGGTTGGTCGCCGCTGTGGGTAATGCCGGTTAGCGCCATCAGGCTTTGCGAAACCCTATCGGTACCGCCCGGCTCAAAGGTGGCCGGATAGCTGTACTTGCGCCAGATGCGGTAAAACTGCGTCATCAGCCGGTGATTGAAGATATCCAGAAACGCCGCCATCGCATCCGCACCATCGCGCCCTTGGTTGATGTCATCAATGATGCTGGTTGGCAGCGGCGAATCCACACCGTACAAGCCGAAGAAGTTGGTTCTGACCGTTGGTATCGCATCCGGGTTATCAGCGTCAATTTCCGTGCGTTTTAGCTCCCCGGCGGGAAAGCCCAGATGCGGATTGGGGCGAAAGCGCAATGGATCACTCTCTGGCGTGCGGCCCGTGCCGAGACGGCTGCCGGTCGTCTGCTCTAGCAATTGGCAGAAGCGGTAAAAGTTGTAACGCGCGGTTTGGTCATTGCCGTTATCGTCCAGCCAGAACGGTTTCTTGTTTTCTTCGCTCACATCAGCACCCTATCAATGCGTCGCTCAGGCCAGGCCCATTCGGTGCCCGAAGCGGTCAGCAGCACCGTCAGCTGGGTAAAGCGCACCACGCTGGCGTACTGCGTCAGGAACTGCTCCAGCAACTCGCAGAACAGGCGGGCATCGCCGGTGCCGCTGAACTGGGTTTCATCAAGCGCCACGCGAATACGCACCCCGTGCCAGTGATACGAGGCGTTATAGTCCTGACGCCAACTCACGTGGCGAATACCGCTGATGCGACGGCGGTTGTTATCGTCATTGCTCCAGTCAAACAGCGCCAGCACGGCTCGAAGGCTTGCAGCGTCATTAATCATCTGGCTCAGGGCGCGCGGATGCAGCAGCGACATCATATGCCATTGAAATAATTGCGTGGTTGGTGGGTAGTAAGGCATAGAAGGGGGATGACGCGTTGTGCACTGCAACGTCAGGTTGCCGGTGACCGCGCTTCCATCAAATACGGCTTTCTCCAGCGCCATACGCGGATAGTTACCATTGGTGCAGGTGATGTTCATAAACAGCGTGGCATCATCCTCGCCCCGATCGGTCTCGCTTGCATCGCCACCCAACATCAGCAAGGTTTCATAAAGACCGCTGACACCGCGCCAGATGCGCGTGTGGAAATATCGCTCCGGCCACGACTCTTTGCGTTGCAGCATGCCCCCTTTTTGCCGGAAGTGCCGATACGGTACATAGCGGCGCTTATCCAGTGTTTCGCTGGCGGCAACTTCATCAACACTGTAAATCTCAGTGTGCCGATCGCGCAGGCGGTGCGGACGCAGAAGATAATCGAGTACCGCAGGCTTTACCTTCAGCGGCTCGGCGTTCAGCGTAAATAGGTTAATCACCGGCACGCAGTGAATGCGCAGCGCGTCTGCCGGCAGGGAAATATCATGTGGAAGCGGCTGACTGAGGTGAATATCGAGCATCACCTCGCGGCAGCTTTCGTCGAAAGGCAGCGTGTTGAGCCCCGATAGAGTAAAGAAGGCGTAGCGAGCCGGAAAACTGAAATATTCCAGCAGCGGGCGCACTTCACCACAGAGTGCAGGACTGTCGCTTTCCTGCCAGACCGGACGCCAGTGCTGCTGCCAGCGGGCACGGATGTCGCCACTAAATGGCTGCGGATCGGGGTAATCACTCTGCGGCAGGCGTAAAGTAATGTTGCTCAGATGACGGGTCAGCGCATGGTATAGCAGCGACTGAACTGGGCGATCTCCGTTGATATAAAGCGGAATATCACTGAGATCGACCTGGCTCGTATCGGCCTGAGGGCTGAGTGTAAACCGCAGGGAGATCATCTGGTGTCCATCGGGATGGAAGGGCGTCGTTATCTCGCCCAGCGTCAGCGGATGCAATTTCAACGCATCGGTCGTGCGATAAGGGCAGCACAGGCCAGTGATATCCATCGGTCGGGTCAGCAGCGTTGTACCTTCCGGCAGCACCGCATCACGTACCTGAGCGACGCTATCGGGCGTAAGTTCCACCACAGACATTGATGGCAGCGTGCGGTTCACCACGGGCAGCAGATGCCCGAGCAGCGGCTCCGTCAGCTCCGGAATATCGTCATCAATCTTACGACGCATCTGCGCCATCATCAGCGAGAAGCCCTGAAACAGTTGCTCGACCGAGTCATTCATCTTCAGAGATTTGCCGTCTACGCCCAGTCGCCGTCCCGCCTCCGGATGCTGCTCCGCAAACTCCTGCGCAGCGGCTTTCAGATAACGCATTTCGCTGTCGAAATATTTCAGAAAATCATGGTTGTTCATGGTTCACCTACTCAACCAGCGTGAGTGCCAGAAAACTCACTGAACAGAGTGAAACCAACCACAACATCAGCAGTGAGATCATTGCCCGGTAAAACATGACTCTTGTTCCGTGCAGGCGATCTGCCAGAGAACGCGGGCGGGCAAATTTTTTCGGCCACAGCTGCGCCATGCCCCGGTCAAACTCAGCAAGGTCGTCTTCGTTGTTGAGCAATGCGAAGAGCCGTTGATCGAGCCATAAACGCCAGCAGTAGTAGTGTGTGATGAAGAACAACACCATTAACGGCAGACTCAGCGCAGAGTGGAGAAGGTTGAGTATCAACGCCAACGGTGGCAGCGTCAGCGCGGCAAAGTAGCGCCAGCTGGCCAGATGAATTTGCACAATTCGGTGAGTCATAGTGAGCTCTGACATAGCTGTTCCTTGCTGAAAGTTTCCAGGATTTCAATGTGTGCGGGGGTGAGAACAATCTGCGGGCGTCGGGACTTAATGAGTTCAATGGCCTGAACGACAGAAACTGCATGTCCTTCCGCCAGCAGCCACGCCGCAATCACCGTGGCACTGCGCGATAAACCCAGCGCGCAGCAAACCAACACCTTGTCACTTTCCCGGTGTAGTTGCTGAAGCTGTCTTACCGCAGTGCGCAAATGCGCAATGTCGGGCACCAGCAGATCCATTAGCGGATAGGCCTGCCATCGCTGTGCGCTCCGGTTGCCTTTGTGTAATTCTGCGGTCAGATCAAAAACGGCAAAATCCTGCTGCGCTTTGCCCGGGAACCTGCCCAGCGCTACGCCAGCGACAATCTCATTACTTTGCGCGCTATGCCGGGAAAACCAGCGGCGGGAAATCCTCACGCCTGTCAGATAGGGTAAAAGCAGCAGGCGTGCGGAGAGGGATAAGTTGCCGCAAGTGTTTTTCTGGAACACCGTCACGCCCAAGCCGGCATAGCCCGCAGCCACTGCCAGCAGCGCTAAAGCAGGCCACAACAGCAGATATCCACAGGGAATTGCGGATCCAGCCATTAACAACAGCATTCCACCCAAGCCGTATCTGCTTGCGAGACGTTGCGCGTGCAGAGTTGGCCGCTGCCAGCACCATTCTCCTCTAATCGGAATCAGGTAGCTGATGATGACCGCGACCCCAATCCCGCTAATGACATCGATAACATGGTGCTGCCAGGTGGTCAGTACGGAGATAGCTATTAGCAGGAACCAACTGGCCGCAACGATTCTCGCATTGCGATTCAGATGCTGGCGAAAGCGCAGCCAGAGCAGCCAGGTCAGAATAATGTGCAGCGAAGGGGCCTGGTTATAGGGTAAATCAAACTGTTCAAGCTGACGGAACAACCAGCCGAAGGCACCCTGGGTTTCAGGGCGCGTGAAGGTAAACGTTAGCGGGAAAAGTAAAAACGCTGCACACGCCACCAGCGATGCTACAAGCAGGCGATAGCCGTGACGCATCAGCTCCTGTCTTGATGTGCAGATGAACAGTGAAATACCGTAAAGCAGGTCGATGCTCCAGTAAGGCACGATGGTCCAGGGAACAAATGGAATCGAACGTTCCCAGGCAAACACCAGGCTTTCCACATCATCGCGGGTCGCGGTGTAGGTATTCACCTGCCCGTAGCTGAGAAAAAACAGGGGCCCCAGCAACATCAGCCAGCAAAGCCCCTGTTTCCAGGGGCTAAAAGGGCGTTGTGTCAGCAACGATTCAGTCATGCTATTTTCTTACCGCCAGCGACACGGTAAAGATGCCAAACTCATCGATCAGCTGGTGGCATTTCTCAAATCCAGCTTCTTCGACCAGCGTATCCATCTCTTTCTGGCTGCGTACGCGCATCAACCAGGGAATACCGTTCTGATGGCTGGTTAAGGTCCATGCGATGGTTTTCAACTGCGGATGCCACGGTTGCCCGGTATAAACCAGCACGCCGCCCGGCGGAATGGCTGCTGCCAACCCGGCCAACGAAGTTTTGATTAATTGGTTGCTCGGGAACAGTTCATACAGGCCGGAGACAATCCCCAGCGTCGGCGCAGGCGCGAGTGTGGCGAGCGAGTCATAATCGAAGGCATTGCCTTTTTTGAACTGCGCGAGATGGCCTAATTGACGCGCTTCAATCATCGCCTGGCCTTTTTCCACATTCAGATCGCTGTAATCTCGCAACAAGATGCTTTCAATTCCCGGCTGTTTCTCCAGCGCATCGAGAACGTAGCGGCCATGTCCGGCGGCAATATCGACCACGCGAACCGGCAAATTGTGCTCTTGCAGTTTTGCTACAGCCTGCGCAATCACCTGCTGGATATTCTCTTTACGCATGCGAATGCCGCGCCAGCCAATGCTGTTGAGGTACTGCCTGTCGATGATACGGCCAATAATGCCGATGCCTTCAGCCGTGTTGCGGTAGACATAATCGAGCGTACTGCCAGAGTCAAAGCCGGTTTCATATCCCAGGCGCATGCCTTTTGACAGCCGACCAATGGTTTTCATGCCAAAACTTAATGAAGCGTAGGACATGCCTTGTAGTGAGCAGCGCTTAGGTGGTGCCTGCAGCTCACGGTACGCATCAGCGCCCGGACTCCACTGATCTTCATGGCTGTAATCGAAGGTGTAAGGTGCCGCGTGGTAAAGCTGTTCAATAAACGGCTTCATTTTATCGAAGGCAAGCTGGCGATCCTTCTCTCCCAGCGTATCGTGATAAAAACCGGGCAGAATATGCTGCTCTTTGATGGCGCTACGCAGCCCCTGATAGAATTTTTTCTGCGGTCTGGTGTGCACCACAAAATCATCGCCGGATATCAGCAGCTGTGTTGGCACGGTGATGGCGGCAGAGTCAGAAACAATACGCTCCGCCGTTTTATACAGATCCAGCAGAATATTCACGGCAATCTGACGGGTGATGAATTTATCCTGCTCAAAGCTGCGAATGCGCTCGGGGTCGTGGCTGAGAAATTTCCCTTTGACGTAAGAGTTCACGTAAAACAGACCGCGAATACGTTGCAGCATAGCCAATCCCGTGCGTGCGAAAGGCACATACAGCTTCACCTTGAACGCTGGAGAGGCCAGCACCATACCGCGAATTTTAGGTGCGTAATCATGCACCCAGGTAGCGACCAGCACCGCACCGACGCTTTGCGCAATCACAACAATATCTTCAATGCTCACCGTGGCTTGTTCAGCGACAAAGCGAACAAATTCATCGACGTCCTGCACTGAGCGAGCCAGGCTTGGGCTATAACCTCGCTCTCCCGGCGAATGTCCGTGTCCACGCGCATCCCATGCGTAAAAATGGGCATCCGGCATAAGTAACTCATCGACAACATGCTGCAAACGTCCGGAGTGCTCATGCCCGCGATGAAATAGCACAATCACTTTTTTGCTCTGCGCATCCTGCGCGGGCCAGTGGCGAAAATAGAGAGATTCACCGTCGCTGGTTGAAAAAGATCCTTCCTGAAATAAACGTGCTTCCTGGCTCATGATGATTTCCTTATGGCTTGCTGTTGTAATTCGACAAAACGATTTAATAACGCGCTTTTAAATTCGGCCTTGTTATCCTGATAA
>Ga0308164_10004443_pt1 | contig 11830 bp, 9 predicted proteins | sample PhyTR2_FD_201031 | JGI IMG/M metagenome (GOLD analysis project Ga0308164, IMG submission 201031) | Phyllosphere microbial communities from UC Gill Tract Community Farm, Albany, California, United States - DLSLT.R2 | ecosystem: Host-associated > Plants > Phyllosphere > Unclassified | place: USA... | reverse complement strand
TTTCGATATAAATAAATCGATCATATTCTTTTATCAATCGATTAATCAGATAAACTATTTCGTCAGATGTTATTATAAATCAATTTATCAAATGATGCTACCAAGTACGGTATTGAAAAGTCAAAGTTTACTTCAAGCTGCAATTCATAGGGTTTTAATGCAAGTGCGGGAAAAACAGGTCTCCGCCGTACTCGGAGCAGGAAATTATGAAATTTAACATTGTCAACGAAATGAAATTGAGCTACTCAAAAAAGGGAAATTCTGAGAGGTATAATTAATCATCTATAGATGAAGTCGATATTTCAGGGCACATTTTGATACGGAGGAAATGGAATTGCAGGGAATCGTTCTTTGCGCTGTATCTGAATCAGGCGAAAATGGTATTGGAAATAAAGGAAGTATTGGGTTGTGGTATTTCTTCCATAATTGGTGGATGTGAGAATTATTATGCAACGGCTCTTCTTTGAAATGCTTCAGGGATCATTGTTCATGAGAATTCTTTGGGAATTTAATCGTCCTGAATGTGATATCAAAATTACAGCCCAGATATTTTTAGATTCTTTAAATGAAATAAATCAATATATTTCAAACATCGTAGTTAACGTAACCGCAATGTAATAAATTACTGCCTGGGATTGTCATTGTAATGAATCATCTTTAACATATTTAGAAAATGCTACATTTCCAAATGAAATTTATCAAACAATTTTTTTTATTACCACTGATAATATCAAATTTTTTTTCAGCTCAAAAAAAAATACCTGTATTGCATACCGAAAATACTCACATCAGTATAAAAGAAGGCGAATCTTTTTATAGAAATACCTGGCGAATTTCACCGGATGCAAAGCCAGATGTTTTTGTAACCAACCCTTTCGTCGGTACAAAAAAGATTTCCTTTTATTCAGAATCGGACAGTCTTTCATTTATTGTAAAACCCAACAAAAAGTACGATTTTATTGTATTGCAAAAAGGGAAGGAGCCAGCGTACACACAAATAGATACCTACCAGAAGGAAAAGCCGACATTAATGCCAAAGCTTATTCTCAAGAGTAAAAAAACTGACAATAAATCTCAATCAGATACCCTTCGTTTTACGCTTGGCAAAAACAGTTTGATTTACTTAAAAGGGAAAGTGAACAACTCAGACAGCCTCGATTTTATTTTCGATACCGGAGCAGGCATATCTGTTGTCACTCAATCATTAATTGAAGCCAAGAAGGTAAATGTGAAGCTTGATGGTGATCAGAAGAATACCGGTACTGACGGAGTCTCAATGGTAAAAAAAAGCTCTGGTAATGTCTTTGAAATCGGTAGTTTGCTTTGGACTAATGTGCCTTTACTGTCTATTGATTATAAAGGATTCCCTTTTGATATGGTACTGGGCTGGGTGGCATTTGAGGATAAAGTTGTAGAATTAAATTATGACACCAATCATTTAATTATTCATAACTCACTTCCTGCTGTCGATAAAGAATATAGCAAGCTTGATATTAAATTTATAAACGGCATTCCATACATAAAATGTAAAACTATCGTCAATGGAATTGAAAGTGAGGCGTGGTTTGATTTTGATACCGGCTCTGATGGAACGATGGCTGTAGGGCAGAAATTTGCAGCTCAAAATGCACTCAATAATACATTAAAAGTGATCGGCAAAAGTACATCGAAGGGTAGTTCCGGAAAAGAATTTACGCAGAAATATGTTTTGATGCCAAAGGTAAAAGTGGGAGACTTTGAATTGTACCAAGTACCGATGTCTATCAACGACCAGGATCCCGAGGGTGTTGAAAATCATGAAAATATTGGAAATGTGATTTTAAAAAGATTTAATGCCATTATTGATTTCAAGAATAATGCAGTTTACTTAAAACCAAACAAATTATTTTACTCTTCATTTCAATAATAATTTCCTTGAAACACCCTGATTCAAATAGGTTCATCAGTTTCGCTAAACAATTATTATCATTATGCAATAGAAAAGGATTCTATAAAAAGTCTCTCAGCAATAATCATTGCTAAAATTACTTGGATATATCAGTTTAAAAGTTATTTTGATCTGAATAAAATGTCGACTTTCTTCCTGACTTCTTCATTAGGGCTTACCTTATAAAACTCTTTAAGCAAATCCAAAGAGGTTGGTTTCTTCGGGTACTGATTATGTAAAAGAAAAGCTTTAAGGGCTGCGTTTACTTTATCTTCACCAATCAGGTCACTAAGCTTTACCATAATTACAGCACCCTTTGAATAAGAAATATGAGTGTTTTCTCCTGTAACTTTATATAACGGCTGATTTTCGGATAGACCTTTTTCATTGTCATAGATTTGCTGGTGGATATTTACCCTTTCCATCATTTTTTCTTTACCGTGCATCTTTTTGTAGAGCATCATTTCGGTGTACATGGCTAAAGTTTCTGTCAGCATCACGGCACCTTCTCTGTCATCGGGATCGATCTGGCTGTTTCCCCACCAGAGATGAGAAAGCTCGTGTCCCGCAAGTTCATTGATGACATCCTGGTTTTGATCCGCATTAATATTGGCATGGAACAGCATATCTTCTGTCATAAAAATTGATGAAGGATAAGCGGTGGCAGCAAAACCTTTCGTAAAAGAAGAAACTTCTGCGAAGTTGACGGTTTTGAACGGATATTTACCAAAATTTTGGGTGCAGTAATCTAAAGAAACTTTCGCATTTTCAATCAGATGATTCACATTTTCTGAATGTTTTTCCTGATAAAAAATGTTGATGGTTATACCTTTGTAGACTGTAGTTTTTGTTTTATATTTTGCTGAAGAAACAGCGAAACGAAACGGTATATTTTCAGCTTTATATCGGAAATAAGTTCTGTTATTTTTAACATAATGTTGGATCAGATCTCCGGTTCCTACAGCGGTCTGGTCCTTTTCTGTGGAAACAGTCATCGCAAGATTGATGAAATCCTTTTTGAACACTTCCCGAGCTTCTAATTTTTTTAATTCCGATTGTTTTCCCAGTTTAAATTCAGTCCGTTTTCCTTCATCTTCGATTTCGTTATTTTGTTGATAGCCAAACGTTGGATAATATCTGCTGATTCTCATAAAAGAACCGTTTTCTATGATGGAATTGAATGAATCGTGACCATTCACCGCATACCAACGATAAGAAATTTTAAAGTTAAGACCGGCTGTTTTGCCAGGCTGTAAGGCCCGTTTTAAATAAATTTCAGTGATTTTGTGACCTATTTTTTTTGATTCAGAATCTGTAATTAACAGGGCTGATTCTATTTTTAGATCCGGATGAAAATTAATTAAAATCTTATGAATTGGTTTGTCAGTTTGATTGACCAACTGATAAGTCCCGTTGATCTGATAAGAATTTTCAGACGGATAAAGTTCAATCTCTGTGTTTATGTCTGTGATTGTTGGCTGTGCAAGATTTTCATAGTGTTTGAAATTCTTTTCATATTGGGCGGACCGAACTAATTTTTCATCTTCATTTTGTGGAATATAGCCTTTCATAAAGAGACTTCCTGTAAAAACTCCACTTGTTAATAAAATGACTGTGAAAGTGATTTGTCTGACATTCCATTTTTTAGTTTTAATCGATTCATTAATCAGCCATAAAAAAGCCACCACACCTAATCCGAATAAAAGTCTTTCAACAAAAGCGGAAGCATAAATTCCATATCCGTTGAAATCGCTGTAAGCGCCTTTATAATCTGAAAAAATCCCTAATAATGGATAAGAGATTATCTTCTTTGAAACTGGTCCTGCAAAACTAAAACCGACAACAACAGAAACGCCCAAAGCAAAAAATCGGTTTTTGATAATGTCATTAATGAATAACATAAAAGCTGAGAAAAGGATTAGCGGGAAAGTATTGAAAAGGACTGTTCCCAAGTACGCATTCCAATCAATGTGAAAATAGTCGTAAACAAGCTGAAATACCAATCCTTCAAAAACTAGAATCGCTGTAAGAAAGAATAATAAAATACATACAGAAAGAAAATGCCCGCTCAGTTTGCTTTTAGAAAAATAGGTGCTTTTTTCAATCAGTGAAAATCCCGATGAATGGCTTCTCCAATATAAGTCGTTGATGAAATAAATGGCAATCAGCATTCCAAACAAATGAAAATTCTCCGAAATAGTGGTCGACATTAATCCTGAACTTGCATATTTCTGAGGAAGACGGATTCCTTTTTCGATCTCGGCATACATTTCCATTCCGACAAAAAATAAAAGCAATATAGAAACGGCGACAATGGTGATGCTTTTAAAAAGGTAAATGAGATCGATTCTCGCGAACGACATTACAGATTTTATCCCAACAGCAAATCCAAAAACAGATTTTGTGGTTGTAAAATGTTCCAAATTATGAGTAAAAGAAACATCTGTTATCAGTTTTTTGCTCTTGTTTTTACTTTTATTTTGAGAAAATGTTGAAAAAGAAAATATTCTGTAAGTCAACAATAAAAGAAGGATTGAAATAGTCAGAAAAACGATTCTGTTAATCAATAAATATCCTGAAAACGAAACAACAATTTCATTTTTTTGCTGAGCTGATAATGTTCTTGCTTCAAAAAAGTAGGATGATATTCCAAAAGGATCAATTAATGCCGATAATTGCTGTGTTTCCAATGATTGCGGTAAGCTTCCTGCCATAAACGGCGAATTCGAAAAGACCAGAATAACCATATATAAAACGTAAAGAAACAGCCCGCCAACAACGACCAGAAGCTTTTTATTAGTGCTGAATGAGATGAAAAACAAAAAACTGCACACTATAAAACAATTGATGCCACCGAAAATCAAAAGAGGGTAGAAGTAGTGCCAAAAATTAAAATAATGCTGGATTTCACTTCCTGTCCGCAAATTCTGTCCGATCACAAATCCAATCATCAGAAATGTAAAACTTAAAAAGGTCTGTAGAAAAAATGCAAGAAATTTTCCCTGTAAATATGTTTGTTTTGAAAACGGATACGAAAAAATAAGAATGTCGAATTTCGAATCCAGATCTTTGAAAAGAATCTGAGTTGCAAAAATGATCGCAAAAAAGATAATGACCAAACTCAACAATCCGGTCATAAAACCAATGGTGTAAGGTGAATTTAAATAAATTCCTTCTCCAACTGTAAGATTGAACTGGTTTCCGCAGAAAATACCGATCAACACTAAAATTACGGCAATAAGATATGCTGGCAAACGTTTTACAAGACGTTTACCCTCGAATAAAAATAAAACATTCATAACTATGGTTTTTGAGTGAGCGTATGGAAATAAACGTGCTCCAATGAAGGATGAACTGAAGAATAACCGGCAAGCTGCTGTTCTGAAAATGCAGTGATATGTAATTCTCTTTCAATCAATTGCTGACTGATGATTCTGTAATTGGATTGATAATGTTCCAACTCATCTTTGCCGATAGGTTTTGACCAGATTTTGTTTTTCAGTTCAGTAACCAGTTCGTTCGGATTACCCTGTCTGAGAAGCTTTCCCTGATTGATAATTGCGACCTCTGAGCAGAGATTTCGGACATCTTCAACTAAATGGGTCGAAAGAATAACGATCATATCATTACTAATCTCGTTGAGCAATGAATTAAAACGGTTCCGTTCTTCAGGATCTAAACCGGCAGTCGGTTCGTCAACGATTATGATCTTGGGATTTCCCAGTAAAGCCTGAGCAACGCCAAAACGCTGCCGCATTCCTCCGGAAAAGGTATGGACTTCCTTATTTTTAAAATTAGTAAGATTGACTTTTTCCAACAGGTTTAAGATCTGGTTTTTCCGCTCTGAATTGTCCGCAATTCCTTTCAAAATAGCAATGTGCTGCAGAAGATCGTAAGCCGATACTTTGGGATAAACGCCAAAATCCTGAGGAAGATATCCGAGATTTTGTTTCATATAATCGGGGTTTTCAGAAACATTGATTTCATTGAATAAGATAGTTCCTGAAGTTGGTTTCTGCAGGCCTACAATGGTTTTCATTAAAGACGATTTTCCTGCTCCATTGGGTCCTAATAAACCGAACATACCGTTTTCTATTTTTAGAGAAATGTCGTTAATGGCTTGCAAACCATTTTTGTAAGTGAGGTTTAGATTGTTGATGTGTAAGGTATTCATAGGATTGATTTTAGGGTATAGAAATCCTGGCAACGTTTCCATTGCTTTTGAAATTGTGTGTGAAAAATGTTTATGGTAAAGCTTTACGACCAAAAGTCATAAAAACTTTTTGAAATATTTAATTATTCCTCTTTATACTCCAGAATATCTCCGGGTTGACATTCCAACGCTTTACAGATGGCTTCCAGCGTATCGAAACGCACACCCTTTGCTTTTCCTGTTTTTAAAACAGAGAGGTTAACAGTGCTGATTCCCAGTTTCTCTGCCAATTCTTTGCTCTGCATTTTTCGCTTGGCAAGCATAACGTCTAAGTTGATGATAATTGGCATTTTTATATAATTAGATCTTGTTCGTTTTGCAAATGTAATCCCTGTTTAAAAATATTCGCAAGGAAAAGACAGAAAATTCCTAACATAAAATGAATAAATACGAGTCCCCATATGATTGTTTCTACTTCCACGAAGAAACTTGCCATAATGACGAGAGGGAGTGGTAGGAAAATATTATAGCCGTAAAATCTTTTAAGGTGCAAGATATTTTCTTCGGTAAATAATTTTGTCTGAAAGAAAACCCTGAACACCTTTGATGACAACCAGAAAAAGATGCCGTATGTTACTAAAACCAATAAAAAAGAAAAGATGATATAGGGATAATTGTCTTCGATGTTCAGAAAAGTCTGCTCTGTAAATGGATAATTAATGTGCAGATATAAATCTTCCTTATACTGGATAACGGCAAAACCGGTTAATAGGCAAAATACCGAATAAATAAATGTAAGGAGATAGCCTGCTGATAATATAATGCACAGATAATACAGGACCTTTGAAATGTTCTTACTCTGATTCATAGGATAGTCAATTAATTTGTTAATGCAAATATATAATTAATTATCGTAAAACATTAAGTAATTAAGAAAATATGTGTTAGTACTTTTAGTTCGCAAGATTTAGGATCAACGAGAATGATCTTATACATTCGTATCTTGATAGTTGAATTCCATTATCGCTTTGGAAAAAATCATAAAATCATCAGTATCAACAGATTTGTATGCTAGTGCCGAACCCTAATCAGATAAAATATAATTTGAGAAAAGACTTTTTAAAGAGCAACTAATGATTAAAAAGTTAGCCATTGCTATTGCAATGGCTTTACTTAAATAAAACTAAAATATTAATTTTTTAACTAAACTTGATGGTCTGAATAACTTTAATCGTGATTTCTCACCGGATTAGGATAGATTTGAATTTCAATTGATCCTTTATTGCTGTCAATTCCCATAAACTCATTCCAGGCTCTTACAGCAATAGAGGGTGCTGACTCACAGCTGTCTTCCACCAGTTGCGCTCACAGAGCTCTACCGTTTGAACCGCAGTTGCAGCTCATATTAGTTGATGTTGGCATAGCAGCCAAAGCAGTTGGCTGTGCGAGAAAGTCATTACAAAAAAATATAAAGCTTTTCATTTTGCTCTTAAGTAAATTTTGCTGTAATCTGATCGAACTTCTATCGCAATGCCACCACCGTTTACTTTTCCGACAAGCTCACTATCGTAGGGGAGCATATCGTCTTTTTTCTCAATATCAATTTTGAAATCAGGAGAAACGTAGATTTCACCATACGAAGTCTTTGCTTTGAGATTTGCTTTTACCGATTTCGGAATACTAACATCTGTATGTCCATAAACCGAAATAATAGACAAAGGACCTTTAATGTTTTGGTTGAAGACAGCATCCACGTTTCCGTGGATAGATTTTACAGTTGCAGGACCTGTCACATTTTCTAACAGGATATCATTATACGTTGAAGCGATCTCAATCTCATTTTCCATATTTCTGAAAATAACCCTGCCCCCATATTGGGACTGATGTTTTAGCGAAATAATGATATTTTCGGGAACTAATATTTTTATGGATGATGATGAGATTTTTTTTAATGGTTTAACTTCCAAGATGCCATCTTTTTCAGTAACATTAATTCCAAGTCCTGTGTTGTCTGTAAGTCCTAAAGCATTAATTGATTGTAGGCCATCTGCACGTTTGTCCTCCGCAGAAGTTTGACCTTCCAATGAGAAAATGATCTCATTTCCTTTATAGCCTTCGACCGTTACTTTTCCGAGGTAGATGACCAATTTTCCTTTGTTTTTGCTGACTTTGTACGTCTTCAGATTTTCTTTTGTCGTAGTTGCTACATTTTTAATTTCCTGTGCTTGAAAGGAAATTGTCATTAAAGCAAACATAATTAAATATATCTTGGTCATATTTTTTAATTTTTTTAAAATCTATTGGTTTGATTTATATCTGAAATTTTAATACTTCATAAGGACAGCATAGGCTTCGTCTTTCACAAATGCAACTGTTCCCGGATCTTGAGCGAGTGCTAAAAGTTTCTCATTAACTTCAGCACTTAAGTCGGATAATTGTTGTTCGGCGAAAAAGGAGATCAGTTCTTTCTGCACCAAGGGGTCATTTTGTTTAATAAAAATTTGTTGAATCTTACTTGTTATGACTGGATTTGATCTTTGTATTTCCAATGCTGAAACTGCAGCTAATCTTACATTCGTGTTTTCGTCTGAAATTGCCTTGTCAGAAAGTATTTCAATTATTTTTGCATCATAGTCTTGCAAATCTTTTAAAAGATCAATTCCTTGTAATCTCGAACTTGCGGAAAATTTGTTATCGATCAATTCTATTGCGTTTGCTTGATAAAGATCAACTTTATATCCGACACTGCGACTGGGAACAGAACTTTGGTTTTTTTTGGATCTCTTTACGTCATCAGTATTACTAGTGGCAAGAACTATTGTTTTGGCTTGTATTTTTTTAGAATCTATTTCAGTTATTTCTGATTCTTTTTGATAAATAAAGATATCATTTCTGTCTCGGTGATCTTTTTTGGAGATTTGTTTTGTCGCATAGATACTTTTTGTAATTTCTTTTTCCTGCAATAAATTAAAGATTCCTAAACTGAATATAAGTATGATTGAAGCGGCAACGGCAAAATTCTCCCAGGATAAAAGAGAACGCGTCTCGCTAACAGATGAAGTTGTGTTTTCTATCTTTAACATTATTTTGTCGAACATTTCGCCTGAAACTTCAAGCGCATCAAATTCTTCACGGTGGTCTTGGATATATTTTTTAAGCGGATCTTTCATTATGGTCTTTCGAGGTTAGTTTTTCAAAAATTTTCTTTTTAGCCCTGTGGTAATAACTTCTTACTGTTCCATGTGGTATATTTAAAAGTTTTGCGATTTCTTCCTGTGGCATTTCTTCAAACAGAAAAAGATTAACAATCGTTCTAGTCTGAGGTGGAAATTCAGCAATGATATTTTGAAGCTCTTTTACTCGGGATTCCATCTCCAGTTTTTGTTCCAGCTCATCATCATCACTAAAGTCAAGCGTTTTATCATCATCGATCTGTGTGAAATAAATTTTCTTTTTACGAAGAAAGTTAAGAGATTGATTAATGGCAATTCGTTTGATCCATCCCCCGAAGCTTTCAATATTTTTCAAAGATTTGATTTCTGAGAAAGCTTTTACAAAAACCTCCTGAAGAATATCTTCAGCATCTTCTCTGTCATTTAGAATACGGTAGATAGAGTTGAAAACAATTTTAGAATAACGATGATAGAGTAGAGAATATCCCGAATTGTTTGCGGAACTGCACCGTTCCAACAATTCTTTGTCGCTGATATTTTCTGTTATTGCTTTCAAAAAGTTATTTGTTTTTCTTGTCGGTTATATTTGATAGACGCAAACTAATCCCAAATGTTGCAGTTTTTTATTTTTTTTGACTTTTAATTATTGTTCACACGATTTGGTTTCAATTGGGATCTTGAAGATATCGATTTTTTCTTTTTCAGTCTTGTTGTACATTTCTCTAGCTTCTCTGCTGTCTACATTTTTGCCATGATAGACATAGGTAAAAGTATTAGCCGGCGAATTGAGATTAGCAAAAATTATCGAGGGTTCCTGACGATACTTTTTCCAAAATGTTTCCCATTGCTGTGGAGTAAGGTTCACTTTATCGGTATAGGCATTTCTTCCAGTGATATTAGTATTATCTTTTGTAATGCCTTTGATCTCAAAAATAAAATTCTCCTCAGAATCGGATATTTTAAGAATGAGTCCGGGCAATCCGAAAAACTTGTAAGGCCCGTCACTTACAGGAATATCATTTGTAAACCATGCAATCCATTGCCGCCCGCTAAAATCTGTTTCAGCCTTCTGCACATTATAATTGAACAGCGTCCTATTTTCCTTTTGGATTTTCCAGATTGGTTTGCAGGTGTAGGTAGCCAAATATACTTTGTCGAAAAAATTTTCTTCAGTAACTGTGATTTGGGCTTTTAAATCCTTAAAGATAAGAGGCTGTAATTTCCATTGCTCTTTCGGGCTTGGAAAACTTCGGCTTCCCTCATTTACAAGGTGGGTTTTTATTGAATCATATTTAAATTTTGCCAGAGATTCGAAATAAGACTTCTCTTCATTTTTTAAAAGAACAGTTAGTTCCGAATTGTAATTATTGGACTGTGAATCGGTTCTCCATTTAAAGTCGTAGATGATTTTATAGGATTGTGAAGATATTGAAATGCCACAGATAAATATGCATAAAAAGATGCGTAATTTGAGTTTCATAGGATAGTTTTTTTGATGACTTAACTATACTAGTGATGCAGAAGCTGTAAAAATGTTGCATTGTTATTTAACAAGTCTAAAAGTTTTAATTTGACATCAGTAATTGCAGGAACACGGAAATCCTAAAAGTAATATAGTGCATCAGATCATATATGAACACAATAAACGGGGATTTGAACACTTGCTAATAATTAAATTGACTGAAATTTGCATCATTATTAAATGTCAATAAAGATGAAAATAGTTGTAACAGGTGCATTAGGAAATATTAGCAGGCCATTGGTCATAAAATTGATCAACCAAGGACATCAAGTAACCGTTGTAAGCTCTTCGGAGGATAGGAAAAAAGAAATAGAGCAGTTGGGAGCACAAGCTGCGATTGGCGAAATAGAAGATCGTATTTTTTTGACCAAAGTATTTGAACGTCAGGATGCCGCCTACTGTATGATTCCACCCTTTAACTTTTTTGGGAAACAGAATCTTGATTATCAAAAACAAGCATTAGAAATCAGTACCAATTATGTTCAGGCAATTCAAAAAGCCGGAATAAAAAAAGTGATCCATCTGAGCAGTGTGGGTGCAGAAAAGCCAAATGGGGCAGGGGTCTTGGTTTTTCACTATATCGCAGAAAGTGTTTTTAAAAAACTTCCTTCCGATGTAACCGTTATCCATATACGTCCTGCATCTTTCGATTATAATCTATACGCCTTTATGGATATGGTAAAAGGGAAAGGTTTTTTGGAAGGTGTGATTGGCAAGTTGCTCTATCTGAAACATTATGGTCTCAAGGGTCTGCTAAAAGGCTATTCCGGAATTATATTATCAAATTATGGAGGAGCCGACAAAATAGCATGGGTATCGCCAATCGATATTGCATCTGCTATTACAGAGGAGGTCAACTCTCAACAAAAAGGCAAAAAAATAAGATATGTTGCCAGCGAAGAACTGACGTGTCAGGAAATTGCTTCTATTTTAGGAAATGCGATCGGTAAGCCCTATTTGAAATGGGTACTTATCAGCGATAAGCAAATGACCGACGCCTTTATAAAAATAGGGGCAACTGACACTATAGCTAAAGAATTTACAGAGATGAATAT
>Ga0308164_10004440_pt1 | contig 11848 bp, 11 predicted proteins | sample PhyTR2_FD_201031 | JGI IMG/M metagenome (GOLD analysis project Ga0308164, IMG submission 201031) | Phyllosphere microbial communities from UC Gill Tract Community Farm, Albany, California, United States - DLSLT.R2 | ecosystem: Host-associated > Plants > Phyllosphere > Unclassified | place: USA... | reverse complement strand
CCGTTGGCCGCGACCTGCAGGCGCATGAGCGCCGTCATGCCGCCTGTCGGCAGTGCCACGATGATGGCGCCAGCGGTGGGCCCCGAGCCCGAGGCCGTGCGGATGAGGCCCAGCACCTCGAGCACGCGGAAGGCCTCGCGCACGCTCGAGCGGCCGACGCCCAGGTCGGTGGCCAGGGCGCGCTCGCCGGGCAGGCGGTCGCCGGGGCGCAGGCGACCCTGCAGAAGGTCGGATTCGATGTGCTCGAGCACCTGCTGCCAGGCTCGGCGTTCTTCGGTCACGGGGTGTGCCTCTCGTCGTTGATGTGGCGGGCCGTGTGGTAGGACCACATTGTATACAGAGGCGCGCCCCCACGCGCAAGCCCCCTCATGTGCGCAGAACCACGTTCTCGGGCTCGTCGCCGGCCAGCAGGTGATCGATCTGGCGGCGCAGCAGCTTCTCCATGCGCGGCATCATGGCGTCGGTCGCGCCGCCCACGTGGGGGCTGATGAGCACGTTGGGCAGGGCGAAGAGCGGATGTCCGTCGGGCAGGGGCTCGGGGTCGGTTACGTCGAGCGCCGCATTCAGGCGTCCACTCGACGTGTGCGCGAGCAGCGCCTCGGTGTCGGCCACGGGGCCGCGAGCGATGTTCACGAACAGCGCGCCGTCGTGCATGCGCGAGAAGAACGCGTCGTCGGCCAGGTGCCGGGTGTCGTCGGTCAGAGGAACGCCGAGCACCACGACATCCGCGTCGGGCAGCAGCTCGTCGAGGCTCGACAGGGCATAGACGTGGCCGCGGTCGTCGTCGCGTTCGCGGCTGGCGACGCGCGTGATGGTGACCTCGAACGGGTCGAGGCGGTCGGCAATGGCGGCGCCCACCCCGCCGTAGCCGACGAGCAGCACACGCTTGTCGGCGAGGCCGGTGGCCCGGGCCGGATCCCACTGGCCGCGCGAGGCGCCGCGCACGAAGCGGGGGATCTCGCGCAGGGCGGCGAGAATCAGGGCCACCGTCAGCTCGGCCGTCGCGGTCTCGTGCACGGTCGCCGCGTTCGCGAACGTGATCCCGTCCGGCAGGATGTCGGCCACACCGTCATAGCCGATCGACTGGCTCTGCACGAGCTGCGAGGTGACGTGCGCGAGCGGCGCGAGGCTGTCGACCGAGCCCATGTAGGGCGGCACGATGATGTCGATGTGGTCGCGCGGCGGGGTGCCCGAGACATCCCACACGATGACGTCGACGCCCTCGGGCGCCGGGGTGAGTCGCTGCAGCAACGTGTCACCAGGCACGCTCACGACGAGGCGGGCGGGGGCAGCGGAAGACGAGGTGTTGTCAGACATCTTTCGACCCTAGACCCGCGCCGTGTTCGTGCGCGATTGGTTGACACGCGGGCTGAAGGTGCGGGGCGACACCGTCTGCGCCACGAGCGCGCGCAGCGTTTCGAGGTCGCCGTCGATGATGCCGGCGGCCCGCGCCTGAACGAGAACGTTGCCGAGCGCGGTCGCCTCGACGGGTCCGGCCTCGACGGGCAGCCCGGCACGATCGGCCGTGAGCTGGCAGAGCAGCGCGTTCTGCGAGCCGCCGCCGACCACGTGGATGACGCCGACGCGTTTGCCCGAGAGTTCGCTCGCCGCGTGCACCGCCCGCGCGAACGCCTCGGCCAGGGACTCGAGGATCGAGCGCACGAACTCGGCGCGACTGGCCGGCACGCGCAGGCCGCGCTCGCCGAGATAGGAGGCGATGCGGCCGGGCATATCGCCGGGCGTGAGGAAGCGCGGGTCGTCGGCGTCGAAGACCGAGATCTCGCCCGAGACATCCGCCGCCTGCGCGAGCAGGGAGGGCAGGTCGATGGTCTCGCCGTCACGTTCCCACCAGCGCACCGATTCGCTCAACAGCCACAGGCCCATCACGTTGTGCAAGAAACGCGTGCGGCCGTCGACGCCGCCCTCGTTCGTGAAATTGGCGGCGCGGCTGGCGTCGGTGAGCACCGGATGCTCGAGCTCCACGCCCACGAGCCCCCAGGTTCCGCAGCTGATGTAGGCGGCGTCGTCGGTCAGCATGGGCACGGCGACCACGGCGGACGCGGTGTCGTGCGACCCGATGGCCGTGACGGGAACGTGTGCCCCGATGCCCGTATCGGCCTGCACGGCGGGCAGCAGCGACCCGATGCGCTCGCCGGGGGAGACGAGCGGCGGCAGGATGTCACGCGGCAGGCCGAGCGTGGCGATGAGATCGTCGTTCCAGGCCGGCCGCGCAAGCGGAGCCGCCGCGGCACTCGAGGAGGCGGGACGCCCAGCACGAGCGGCCCCCTCGAGTGCCGTGGCCACACCCGCGGGCCGGAGCAGACCCGTGGTCGACGCGTTGGTGGCCTCGGCCACCTTCTCGCCCGTCAGCCAGTACGCGATGAGGTCGGGGATGAGCAGCAGGTCGTCGGCGAGCGGCAGGGTTTTCGCGCGCTGTTCGGCGGCCAGCTGGTAGACGGTGTTGAAGGGCAAGAACTGCAAGCCGTTCTGCCGATAGAGCTCGTCGAAGGGAACGACGGCGTGCACGTCATCCACGCCCTGCTGGTTGCGCTCGTCGCGGTAGTGGTAGGGGATGCCGAGCAAGCGCCCGCCCCGCAACAGCCCGTAGTCGACCGCCCACGAGTCGATGCCGATGCTCTCGACCTCGGGTGCCTCGCGGGCCGCATGCGTCAAACCGGCCGTGATCGACCGGTAGAGCTCGAGGATGTTCCAGTGGTAGCCGTCGGGCGTGCGCACGGGCGTGTTGGGAAACCGGGCCACCGGGATGAGCGTCAACTCGCCCGCACCGATGTGCCCGAGCATGACGCGCCCGCTCGTGGCGCCGAGGTCGACGGCCGCGACCGTGCCCCGACTCGCCGTGTGTGTCGTCATCGAGCTGCTCCTAGCGCAGGAAGGCGGCCGCGACACCCGCGTCGACCGGGATGTGCAAACCGGTCGTGTGCGAGAGGTCGCTCGTGCACAAAACGTACACCGCGTTGGCCACGTTCTCGGGCACGACCTCGCGCTTCAGGATGGTGCGCTGGGCGTAGAACTTGCCCAGGTCCTCCTCTTCGATGCCGTAGGTCTTGGCCCGGTTGGCGCCCCAGCCCGAGGCGAAGATGCCCGAACCGCGCACCACGCCATCCGGGTTGATGCCGTTGACCTTGATGCCGTATTCGCCGAGCTCGGCGGCCAAGAGGCGCACCTGGTGGGCCTGGTCGGCTTTGGTGGCCGAGTAGGCGACGTTGTTGGGGCCCGCGAAGACCGAGTTCTTCGACGAGATGTAGACGATGTCGCCGCCGAGCTTCTGCGCGATGAGCACGCGGGCGGCGGCCTTCGACACGAGGAAGGAGCCCTTGGCCATGACGTTGTGCTGCAGATCCCAATCGGCGACCGTCGTCTCGAGCAGGGGGCGCGAGAGCGACAGACCGGCGTTGTTGACCACGAGGTCGAGCCCGCCGAACGCGAGGAGCGTTTCGTTGATGGATGCTTCGACGGCGGCCTCGTCCGAGACATCCGCCTGCACGCCCACCGCGACATCGGTGTTGCCGATCTCGGCGGCCGCGGCTTGCGCCTTTTCGAGCGACAGGTCGGCGATGACGACGACGGCTCCCTCGGCGGCGAGGCGCGTGGCGATGGCCTTGCCGATGCCCGACGCAGCGCCCGTCACGAGGGCGATGCGCGTGGCGAGCGGCTTGGGCTTGGGCATGCGCTGCAGCTTGGCCTCTTCGAGCGACCAGTACTCGATGTTGAACTTCTCGGCCTCGTCGATGGGGGCGTAGGTCGAGAGACCCTCGGCTCCGCGCATGACGTTGATGGCGTTGATGTAGAACTCGCCGGCCACGCGCGCGGTCTGCTTGTCCTTGCCGTAGCTGAACATGCCGACGCCCGGGATCAGGACGATGAGGGGGTCTGCGCCGCGGATGGCGGGCGAATCATCCTTCTTGTTCCGGTCGTAATACGCCTGGTAGTCGGCGCGGTATTGCTCGTGCAGCTCCTCGAGGCGCGCGATGCTGTCCTCGATGCTGGCGCCGGCCGGCAGGTCGAGCACGAGCGGCTTCACTTTGGTGCGCAGGAAGTGGTCGGGGCAACTGGTGCCCAGGGCGGCGAGGCGCGGGTGCTCGCTGCTGGCCAAGAAGTCGAGCACGACATCCGCGTCGGTGAAGTGGCCGACCTGAGGCTTGTCGGTCGAGGCGATGCCGCGGATGACGGGGGCCAGGGCCGCTGCCTTGGCGCGACGTTCGGCGGGGCTGAGGGCCGCATAGCCCTCGAGGGGGGCGCCGAACGGCTCGGCCTTCGAGTTCTCGGCGATGTAGGCGGCGGCCGTGTCGATGATCCACAGCGAGTTCTTCTCGGACTCTTCGCTCGTCTCGCCCCAGGCCGTGATGCCGTGACCGCCGAGGATGCAGCCGACGGCCTGCGGGTTCTCGCGCTTCAGGGCAGCGATGTCGAGGCCGAGCTGGAAACCGGGGCGGCGCCACGGCACCCAGACGACCTTCTCGCCGAAGATCGTGCGCGTGAGCTCTTCGCCGTCGGCAGCCGTCGCGATGGCGATGCCCGAGTCGGGGTGCAGGTGGTCGACGTGCTTCGCATCGACGAGGCCGTGCATGGGGGTGTCGATCGAGGGGGCCGCGCCGCCCTTGCCGTGCAGCGTGTAGTCGAAGGCGGCGACCATCTCGTCTTCGCGCTCGACGCCGGGGTAGGTGTTCTGCATGGCGCGCAGGCGGTCGAGGCGCAGTACCGCGAGGCCCTTCTCGGTGAGCGTGCCGAGGTCTCCGCCCGAACCCTTCACCCAGAGCAGCTCGACCTCTTCGCCCGTGACGGGGTCGACGGCCGTGCCCTTGGCCGACGTATTGCCACCCGCGTAGTTGGTGTTCTTGGGGTCGGCGCCCAGGCGGTTGCTGCGAGCGATGAGCTCGGCGGCGGCCGGGTTGGTGGGCTCGGTGGTGCTGTGCGACATGCAAACTCCCTTGTTGGCGCGCGCGGCGCTCAGTGTGCGAACGTGTTAAGTATCACAGCACTTAACAAGTGGCGCAAGTGTGGAATTGATTACACATCGGTAATGACGGGACGCTCTATACCTTTACGGTAATAACAGTTAGGCTTATTACAGATACGTAATAGGAGGGGTATGAGAGCCCGGATCAGATCTGCCGCCGACCTCGGCGACCTCGTGCGTCGAATTCGGTCGCAGAACGGGATGTCGCAGGCCCAGCTCGCGGATGCCCTGGGGTCCACGCAGCGCTACATCTCCGAGCTCGAGAGCGGCAAGGCGAAACGCGCCGACGAGCGCTACTTCGACCTCCTGGCGCGCCTCGGCATCGACCTCACGGCCCAGACCCGCGATGAGCCAACCGATGAACGGTGACGAGCAAGGCCTGGTGGTCCGGCTCTACGGCACCCGAATCGGAACGTTGCGCGTCGACGAAGCCGGGGTCGTGCGGCTGGCATGGACCGACGATGCATCCGAGCGGTGGCGGTTACGGGACACCCCGCTCTCGATGTCTCTTCCGGTCGGCGCGGACGCGGCCGACGCCGCTCCCTTCTTCGGAGGGCTGCTTCCCGAGGGGCTCTGGCTGGAACGTTTGGCCGCCGAGGTTCAGGTTGCGAGCAACAACGTCGTGGGCATGCTGGCCGAGGTCGGAGCCGACCTGGCCGGTGCGCTCAGCGTGGGGCGTGCTCGGGAACCCGAAGAGCCCCGGCGCCTAGATGCCGACGAACTCGATGCGATCTTGTCGCGGGCATCCGGCTTCTTGCTCGGCGGTGGCGGCTCCGCGCTTCCCGGGTTCCAGCGCAAGGTGACCCTCACTCGACGCGAGGGAGCCTGGTTCGCCGGGCGCGGAAGCATCCCGTCTACGCACATTCTCAAACCGGTTGACGCCGAGAGCGTGGCCTTGGCGGATGGGGAGAACTTCGTCCTCGGTATTGCGCGCTCGATGGGGCTTCTCGCCTATGAGTCGTGGGTCGAGACCATCGGGGCCCGAACGGTCTTGGTGATCGAGCGTTACGATCGCCGCGCGGTGCCGGGCGGGACCGGGCGAATCCATCAAGAAGACTTCGCGCAAGCCTTGGCCCTGCCCTGGGGAGGGGACGATAAATTCGAGCGTCAGAATCCTGGTGCCAATATGCGCGCGATCGCTGCGATCCTCGACCGAGATCGCACGATTTTCTCGACAAGTGAGCCCGACCGCGAGAGGCTCCTGCGCTACACCGTGCTGAACGTGGCCTCGGGAAACACTGACGCGCACATGAAGAACTTCTCACTCATGCATCCTGAGGATGGGCGCGCCGCACTGGCTCCTTTCTACGATGCCTCGCCGCTCGCCCTCGCCTATGAAGCGCCGCAGGGGATGGCAATGTCGATTGCTGGTGAATCCCAGATCGGCGCCATCACAAGGGATCACCTCATCGATGAGGCGCAGAGCTGGGGCGTTCGTCCGGCGCGCGCACGCGAGGTCATCGACGAGTCGCTCGAGCAGATCATCGATGCGACCCGGCGCGTCGTGGCACCCGCTTCGATCGAGAAGCACGTGCCGGGTTACATTCGCGGTCAAGCGCAGAACCTCCTCGACGGTCAGCCGGTCCGGCTGCGCACATCCCTGCCCTACATGCTCATGCCTCGCCTCTGACTCCCACCCGGGGGTGGCGGTGTCGACAGGATCGATGCGGCCGGCGGCGAATCTGGCTACGCTCGCCGGAAGGGGGTTCGATGATGAGAAAGCACAGGGGTTTTCGCGCGAGTGGGTGGGCGGCTGGGGCCGTTGTACTCGGGGTAGCGCTAGCGGGATGTTCTGCACCGGCCGTGCAGGTGTCGGATCTCGAGCGTGCGGCCACCGCAGATGATGTGCTGCCCGCGACGGTGACATCCGACATGACCGAGATGGTCGATGTCGAGACGGTTCGCTTCGTGGGCGAACGGGCCGGCTTCCGGGTCTACTTCGGCGAGTCGACGGACGACGGGTATTGCATCTTGTTGACCGGGCCGGGTGACACAGACGGCCGTGTCGGATGCGGCGGGGGAGGCGGCGGGGCTGTCTACAACGAGTTGCAGGTAGAGCAAGACGCCTTCCGATCGGCCGCGGACGGCGCATCGCCCGGGGAGGACTGGGAGGCGATCAGCGAGAACGTCTACTACCGCGAGGTTCCGGTCGAGACGCCGGCGGACGATTAGCGGGGTTGCCCGAGCGCCGACGTTCAAGCGTGACCGCGTGACTCCGTCAGTGCGCTTGTTCGCTCGCTCAGCGACGCGGGGCCAGCGCGGCCAGTGCCGCCTCGGCGGGGGAACCCGTCGGCACGACGCATTCCATGGATGCCTGGCCCGCCGCGAGGGTGACGGTCGAGGCGCCGACGAAGCGCGGGTGCGCGGCGACCGACACGGCCGCGAGGCGGTCGAGTGGCACGATGCGGCGCGACTCCGAGAGTGCGGGGCGTTTGCCCGGGACGACCCAGTCCCGGCGGGACACGATCGAGAGTTCGGTGTCGCTGATGCTCACGATGGCGCCCTGCAGGGTGGCGCGCCGCACCCACAGAATGAGCTGGTCGACGACACCGCCGGATGTCGCGAGGCGCTGGTTGGGGTGCGCGGCCACGACACGCAGCCACGGCTCTTTCGCCGCGATCTCGCGGTAGGCCGCCACGAGACCGTTGCCGTCGCGCCCGAGTTCGCCGCGTTCGAGGGGCGCACGCGACGCGATCTCGGGATGCGGCACGAGGGTGGGCGCAACGAGCCGGCGCAGCTCGTCGGTGAGGGACGCGATGGTCGCGCGCGACGAGCCGTTGTAGGGAACCCGCACGCTGTCGCCATCCATCGTGTGAATGGTGAAGAGGCCGTCCAGCAGCTCGACGCTGTCCTCGAATGCGGCGATGTCGGCGTAGCGGATGACGCGCGTGGTGAACGACGCATCCTCGCGCCGCAGCACGGTGAAAGCGTGGGGTTCGACGATGAGCAGCAGATCGTAGAGGTCCATTGCGGGGTTGGCGTCGCGTCGGGCGATGTTGCGCGGCACCTTCAGGACGACGATCGCGGCGCCCAGGTCGAAACGGTGGGCGCGGAATAGTCGCGGGATGGCCGTTTCGGTGGCGACCTGGTCGATCCAGGGCCCGAAGGCGTCGAACTCGGTCGTGTCTGCGAGTGTCATGGTCGTGTTCCTCTGCGGCGCTGGAGAAGGGGCCGGGATCGCAGTACGGGCGCGACAAAAGGCCTGAGCGAAGCCTAACCCCCGTTTCGCCGACACGGTGGGTGCGGGGGACGCCTTCGTCGCCGGCTGGTTGGCCGAGACCGCGGCGGGTGCCTCGATCGAGCACCGCCTCGAGACGGCCGTTCAGTGCGGCGCGCTGGCGTGCACGGTGGACGGCGACTGGGAAGCGGCGCCGACTCGCGCCGATGTGACGCCCGCATCCGACAAAAGCCGGAAGTTGTGCACGGGTGGTCACCGCGAGGCCTTTTTGGTCGGAGTCCGGCAAATGGCATGAGAAAGTGTCATAAGTACCGCTGACCGCACGAAAACGAGAACGCATGCCCTTCCGGAGTAAGTCCACGCTCGAGTCCTGGCTCGAAGAGTTTCGTTCCGTGCGCAACGACGGCGACCTCATCCGCGTCATCATCCAGGACGGTGCCGACGGGGCCGACACGGGTCTCGTCATGGTTCCGCTCGCCAACGTGAGCACCGCTATCGTCATGGAACCCGTCAGCGCGGGCGACTCGCACTGGATCATCCGGTTCGAGGCCCGCTCGGATGCGTTCGACCTCACCGCCCAGAACCTGCACGGGCTGTCGGCCGAACTCGCGGTCGCAGCGGCGCTTTGCGACTTCTTCGAACGCAAGTCCATCGGCCACCTCGAAGACTGACCGGCGTCTGCGCGCCACTGGCCGCCATCGCCTCACGCACCGCCGCGGAGATCGACGGCTGGTGACGGGGTGGCCGGCGGCGGTGTCTACGGACGCGGTCTGCGGCGCAGGCGGGTGTTCGCCTCCGTGCTCGCCGCGCCCAGGCGGGTGGCGAAATCGGCCACGATACGCAGGTGCTCGGGCGGCGTCGATTGCACGACATGGGCGATCTCGGCCCCCGATTCGGCGAGGAATGCCCGCGCCTGCTCCCGAGCGGATGGTTCGGGTCTCAGGGTCACGCGGCGCCGGTCGTCGTGTTCGCGGCTGCGGCGGATGTGACCGGCCGATTCGAGGCGGTTGAGCAGCACGGTCGTGGCGCCGGATGTCATTCCGATCTGTCGCGACAAGTCGGCGGGTGTCAGCGGGTGACCGTCTTCGGCCGCCCAGACGATGTGGCCGAGGGCGTTGGCATCGGAACTCGGCAGGTCCATCCAGGTTGCGAGGTTGAGGTTCAGCTCGGCGAAGCTCGTCGCCCAGTCGCGCAGTCGCTGCATGACCTCGGTCTGCTCGGTCGACCAGTCGGCCGTGAGGGGGTCCACGTCGGGCATGCATATTCCTTCACTGTGTAGTAGCTTTACTGTAAAGCATGACACGGGTCGTGCTCGGAAAGCGGAGCACACTATGACTACACCACACGCCGTCATCTCGGGGGCCAGCATCGCGGGGCTGTCGGCGGCCTTCTGGCTGCGCCGTATCGGCTGGGACGTCACGGTCATCGAGCGCGCGCCGAGTTTCCGCGACGGCGGTCAGAACGTCGATGTGCGTGGGGTCGCCCGCGAGGTGCTGACGCGCATGGGACTGTTCGACGCCGTCAAGGCCCAGAACACGACCGAGACGGGCACCGTGCTGATGAAGAAGTCGGGCGCGGTGCGTGTCGAATTGCCCGCTGGGGACGGCAACGGGGCGACGGCCGAACTCGAGATCCTGCGCGGAGACCTCGCCCAGACCATCCGAGTAGCTCTGCCAGAGGGGGTGGATTTCATCTTCGGCGAGACCGTCACCGATGAGGTCGATGACGCCTCGGGGCCCGTCGTGCTCACGACGTCGTCGGGCCGGAGCATCCACGCAGATCTCTTCATCGTCGCCGAGGGTGTGCGATCGAGCACACGAGATCGACTCTTCGCCGACGACGTCGATCTGCGCGACCTCGGGGTGACCATGGTGTTCGGCACCATCCCGCGCACACCCGCCGACGACGATCGGTGGCGCTGGTACACCGCCGTCGGCGGACGACAGATTCACCTGAGGCCCGATAACCACGGCACCATTCGAGCGATCCTCGCGTATGCCTCGCCGGCCAAGTCGGGCCTCGCGCGGGTCGACCGGGCCACGGCGATCGACGTCCTCGGCCATCACTACAGCGGCGCGGGCTGGGAGACCGGCCGTGTGCTCGAGGGATTCCGGAACTCCGACGACATGTATCTCGACGAGCTCACGCAGGTGCGCATGGGTACCTGGCACCGCGGACGCGTGGTCGTGATCGGCGACGCGGCCTGGTGCGTGACGCCCATGGGTGGCGGCGGCGCATCCCTCGCTCTCACCAGTGGCTATGTGCTCGCCGCCTTCCTCACCCAGCGCGCGGATGACCGGGGTGCCGCCTTGCGCGACTTCGAGACGTGGATGCGTCCGCTCGTCGACGACGTGCAGAACGTGCCCGACGCGCTCGTACGCTTCGCCTATCCGCGCACCCGGCTGGGCCTTGCTGGCCGCGCGATCGTGGACTACATCATCACGTCGCGCCCGTTCCGGCCCCTCGCGGCCAAGCTCACCCAGGTGGCCGAGACCACGCTGGAGCTGCCCGAGCTGCGTTAGCGCCCGCCGTCTCGGCGTTGCGGGCGGCGAGTGTGCCGAAGGCCGCCGTGAGGTCGGGCGGGTCGACCACGTCGATGCGCGCGTCGAAGCGGCCCAGCGCGGCGGCGAGGGCCACCCATGACCACGAGCCGGAGACGAGCGTGCAGCGGCCGTCGCCGAGGTCTGTGACCAGGCCGTCGGCCGCGAAGGGCGCCACTTCGGAGGCGGGGAGGTGCACCACGACGGTGCCGGTGCACGGCCACTCGTCGTGCTCGGTCGACCCCTTGAAACGCGCCGAGACGAAGGCCGCGGCATCACCGCCGGGCACCTCGCGCGGCGAGAAGCGAGGCCCGGTCGGGATGCGCGGGGTCACGCGGTCGGCCCGGAAGATGCGCCAGTCCTCCCGGTCGAGATCCCAGGCGACGAGGTACCAGCGCCCGTTCGAGGCGACGAGATGGTGCGGCTCAGCGCGGCGCGGGGATGCATCCGTGCCGTAGTCGAAGCGCAGCACCTGGCGGGCGCGGGCCGCGCTCGAGAGGGCGATGAGGACATTCGGTGTGACCGTGTCGGTGTCGATGCCGGGGCCGGGGCTCGCGTTCGGGCGTGTGTTGGAGGTCGACGCGCGCGGGCCGAGGGTCGTGAAGTCGAGGGCATCCACGCGGTGTCGCAGTCGGGAGGGCATGACCTGCCTGACCGTAGTGAGCGCCCGCAGCGCGGCCTCTTCGGTGCCCGCGCCGAGCAGGGGTGCCGAGCGCAGAGCCACCGCCAGCGCAATCACCTGCTCGTCGTCGAAGAGCAGCGGAGGAAGCTGTTCGCCCGCGTCGAGCCGGTAGCCGCCGTCGGGGCCCATGGTGCCCTCGATGCGATAACCCATTTCACGCAACCGGTCGATGTCGCGCCGCACCGTGCGGTGGCTGATGTCGAGGCGTTCGGCCAGGAGGGCGCCCGGCCAGTCTCGTCGCGCCTGCAACAGCGAGAGCAACGTGAGTAGTCGCGACGTCGGGGTGGCCATGCGTCGATCCTAGGTCGAGTGTAGGACCGAAGCTGTCCTAGACCGCTGTCAGAGTGACCGATGTCGGGATGAGCCCGGCGCCAGTCACAAGGAGCAGACATGAGCATCACCACCACGACCCACCTCAACTTCCGCGGCGAAGCCCGGGCGGCCCTCGAGTTCTACGGTTCAGTTTTCGG